>Ga0126342_10000139_pt1 | contig 54159 bp, 51 predicted proteins | sample Cyp1metagenome_FD_92528 | JGI IMG/M metagenome (GOLD analysis project Ga0126342, IMG submission 92528) | Coral microbial communities from Lord Howe Island, Old Settlement Bay, Australia - Cyphastrea 1 metagenome | ecosystem: Host-associated > Invertebrates > Cnidaria > Coral ...
TCGCTTGCCGATTTTGGACGGGCGCGTTCACGAACAGGTGTCTTCCGTACTGTTTTTTACAGTGTTTTTTGAAGGCGAGCGTCACGACCTATCAAAAACAGGAGGTTTTGGCCGAATAATGGGGCCCCCCCCCCCGCCAGGTAAACCTGTAACCTTTTACGAGCGCCATCCGGACGATCACGCCCCAGCACCTTCGGCGCGGGCGGATTTTACTTAGTATCATGTGTTTATTATTATTTTGTTTGGTACTCCCCAATGTGAAACTCAGAAAACACATAGGCAAACCTAGAGGCCATCATGACCTCACGCCTCGCAGGTCGAATATTTGATGGCTTCGGCCTAGTGATGCACCCGGAGGCCGAGCAAGTCCTAAAAGACCCCAGTTGAACTGGCTGTCAGTTGTTTTTTTGTCTTCAAACTGGGTCATGGAGAGCTCTCAATCGATGTTTCACAGCACTGCCGCTGAATGCTGCTGTGCATTTTTGCGCCTAAGAGCCACGCGGCCGCTGCTCTTTGCCGCTGATGACCAGTCCCGGCAAGTGCAAAGTAGATAACTTTCCTACTTTGCAACTGGAAAACAAAAGCTGAGAAAAGGAGAAATGTATGGAAATGTCTTTGTGTTGTTGATTGTTTCCGGTTTTTTGTCCCAGAGAGTGCCGTGCCGCAGATAGAGAATAGATATCCGTTGCCAATTGAACGAAGCGCCAATTATAGTTCGGGGTGCTATATCGCAAACAGATTTACATGTCTGAAAGGTTATGAGAAAAGCCTTGCATGCCGAGAATAGGTTTTGTATGAGGTTCTTAGCCCAAAAAAAGAAACACACTTACTGCTACTTTTTGTTTTTTATTACTCTCCAACATTTTAGAATTTTAGAACAGAACCGCACACCACAACCTGGCACCGATACCCAAGAGCTTGACCGTTTGGTTGACCGGCTTAACTTCATCCCTAAATGGAATAGATCGAAACCAGCCAAATATGTCATGATATGTCCGTTTTTTTCTGCAGCAAAGGTTAGCCATTGATGTAGCACCCTGCAATCAACCGTTTTCCACCTCAAACCGAACTGCCAGCCGAAGCGCTGGACAAAAAGAAGGGACGCTGTTTCGTCAGGCAGTCAGTCTTCGATTGGCCCATTCCATTAGCCCGCCATTATCATGAAGAGCATGTTTGTACTACTCAGAAAGGCTGATGAAGGCTGAAGATTTCACCAAAATTACAATCAGTTCGGGTCGCATTAAAAAAAACATAAAAGAACGCTTCATCACTCATCACCCCAAATTCTGCAACTGACTTGTCTTTGTTGCTGCCCCACTCTAAAGCCCTGAACCGCAGACGTTTGTTGGTTCATGCTTCTGGCTGCTTGCCAGCCATGGGTCAAGCTGCTTGGGCTCAATCTTGCGTCGGTTAATGCTGGACTGCTGGACATTGGGCGGGGGATAGCCCGTCCAAAACGCTAATCTGCGAAGCCTCTCACTCACAACTATTCACAACTGACAGATACGCTCTCTCAAAGTATCATATACTTTAGTTTTATTTAGTTTTAGGATAGGGATCCTATCCTCATAATTCTTGGGAATGGTCGTTTCATGTCAAAGTGGCTGTTTTATCTAAATTTGCTCCTGAGAAATGCGATGTCTATCTCTTGCCGACGAACAAAAACCATTTCCAGGTCGTGTCCGAACAATGCTGCCACTCGGCATCACTTGGCGATACACCCTCTGGTTATTTAACATAGCCATGGAAAAATAGCCCATTTATAGATGATTTTCCCATTAAATACCTCCATTTATAAGGGATTTTCCATGGCTATGTTAAATAACCAGATGGTAATATTGGTTGCAGGTTACGGCCGGTTGTGGGAGCTGAGAAAAAAAGCGCTCTGGAAGTGTGAAAAATGCACGTAGCTTGAGACTGTTTGACAAACTGGAGTCCATACAACTATAGTGCACACACACACATTTATTATTAACTATAACAATATATAAGTGCATTAATTATACGTGGCAGGTATGTGTGTGTGTGCTGTTTTTGCTTTGGCCTTGAATTGGTTTGATCCAGAAAACAATGGCAACACTTTGGTTTCTAACCGCGCAGGGGCACAGAAGTTTTGAGACATGCCTTCAAAATTGTAAGATCCCAGTCCCAATCCCTGGCCGAAACTTGACTTGCCGCAGCAGCCTGCTTGAGGTGGGAACAATTCAGGACCACCAAACTCGGGGGGAATGCAGCTGACTTGTATCATGCATCCGAATGTGTGTTCATGATTGTTTCCCAATAGACTCCTATCCGTCCACCAGAATTGACATGTATATCACCAAGTATTGAAAGATATATTCGGCACGAAGAGGTGTTGCTATCTTCTTCGCGGTGAATTTGCTTGAAAAAGTATACGTAGCAAGTAGGCCAGATCATCATGTGTTCATTATAATTCTATTTCTGCTTTTTTTGTTCAGTTGATTTTTTATATGTTTAAACATTAGATCCCCAATAACCCCTCCAAAACACGGGGCCGTGGTTGTCTTTCAGGAGATGCGGAGACAGAGGGAACCGATGCTGTGCCGGTGTTGGTTCCAAGCAACGTGGCGTCGTAGATGGCTTGGTTTCAATTAAGCCAAACAATGGGTCAAGGGCATGTGAAAATATAAAATTATATATGGTTCAATCCCTGAGCATCCATGCGCACAAATCAGAAACGCACGTAAATAATGAGATCATTTTTGATGATCGGAAATTTGGTTCGCCCGGTCCGGTCCGGGTCGGGTGCGCGTGAGCGGGTCGGGTCCCGTCCGGTCCGGGTTCTGGACCGGGTTCTGTCGGCAGTCCTTGCCTCGTCCCCCTTGTGCAACCCAGCAGAGCCACGCAGCAGTCCAGCCACCAGAGCAACCCAGGAACCAGCAGAAAGAGCCAAGCAGCCACCAAAGCAAGCAGCAGCAGCAGCAGCAGCCCCAGGAGAAGCCCAGCAGCAGCAGAAGCAACCAACCAGCACCTTCAACGCTACTGTCTACATTCCTTCCTCGCCCCGGGGGTGCCAACATTTGCAATTTGGAGCCCGGCGCCGCCTGGAGCAGTGGGGCCTATAGTCTAGCGGCTAAGTCGGCCTCAAGCCTAAAAAATATATCTTGTCTCGGCGCGCGGGCTCGAATCGCCAGTCCGCTTTGCAAGGGGTGGTGTGACCAGTGTTTGTGTTTCCAGCGCTGCTTGGCCACGGCTTTGTGTTCCCAAGAACCGTTTCTCAAAACCCATTCTTTTCTTGCTTGCTGCTGCTGAAAACTTCAAAATCAATTGCTTTGAGAAACTTGCGCTTAATATTCTATTGCTTTGTTTCGCGTCGGTCCGGTCCGGGTCGGGTCGGTCTCGGTCCGGTCCTCGTTCTGCGGCGTGCAAGGCGTACCCTGGCAGTGAAATAGTGCATACATGGCCAACACGTGAGAGTCATGGCAGAGGTTGTATTTTGTCGGGAAAGGGCAATATTGGCCTCATATTTCCCAACAGTTGCGTGACAAACCATGACAAACCGTGACGGCAGAGAAAAAGTTATGCAGTAATCACTAAAATCTTGGGCATTGTCAGAAAATGCATTGACAGACCGTGACAAGCCATGATAAGGCTAGCGGTGGTTATGCCCCAAATTTTATTGTATTCGGAAATGCATGCAGAAATAGTGGTCAGACTAAATAGCATGCACTGAGAGTGTGCATGTCCGAATGCCCATGCAAATGATCCATTCTTTGGATCTACAAGGAATAATCCAAATGGGAAAGGGTGGGCAAAAAAGTGTTTGTGCAGTGTGTTCAACCAATAAAGAGGCAAATAACATGAACTTGCATCAACAAATATGCGATGTAGGAACAGAACTCGCTCATCAAGAAGGTATTATGAGAGACGAGATCTTTCTAGCCACAATATTTCGTGGATTTGGCATCAGTTAGCCTGAGCCAATGGGTTCCGCATATGATCTACATGTACTGATTCATGCATCTCTGCAATGAGGTACCGAAATCGCCCAGCTGACGGGTGCTGGTGATAAAGGCGTTAGCCCTTGCATCCCCAGCGCAGCCAAAGTCTCCGAGAGCAAAGGCAAACCGAAAGACGCCAAAACCACAGCCCCAGCGGCCAAAGCCCCTGCAGCCAAAGCCCCTGCAGCCAAAGAGTCTGCTTCGGGCGGAGGTGGAGCTGAGCTGCTTGTTGGTTGATGTCCAGGAAGTACAGGGATATGAAGGGTCCGGTTTCGCAGGTAATGGACAGGATGGTTTATCATGTTTGAAAAGGTTCATTGATCATCATTCATCGATATTTAGTCTTAAAATGTCTTAAACAGTTAAGTCTTAACTGGTGGAAAATTTATTATGACATATATATATATATTCAAGTACAGTGTAGTAAGCCCGATCAACTTAATCCCCAGTCGTTGATGACGCTGGCCACGCAGGTGGGAAGCCTCCAGAGCCGGTGGCCAAGGCGGCCAAGAAGAAACCAGCTCCAGTGAGCACCGCGAAGACCGTCTCATTGGAGTCCCTCAAGACCCTGACGGACCGGGTCCGGGCGATTCTCCCAGGATTTGGGGAGTCACCCGAAATGGGAAAAAAACTTGGCTTCTTTTTAACTGGAGCATTCGTGTGTGTAATGCGTGTAATGTGTGCAGATGCCTTTGAATATATAGAGATATAATGATATATGTAATGTAACGGAATGGAATGTAATGGAATGTAGTGTAGTGCAGCGTAATGTAATGTTATGTTACGTATGTATATGCACGTGGGTCCCCAACAAACACGTTTTCGATCGTTTTCGTGTTTCACCGCTAAGGCCATTTGAGAGCTACGCGGCTGACAGAACAGAACAGAAACAATGCGTTGGTTGTTTCGAACATTTTTTGCGATTTTCCATTTTGACGGCGATGACCAAATAAGCTACTATTTCTTGGGGGAGGTGAAAGGACCAACTAGGGAAACTTTGTAGAAATTCAGCTGATTACTGGGAAAAACAGTGGTGTTTTGCAAAAAGTCCTTCAAACCAACCCAATGAAGATGGTTTGGACTAGCGGAGTTGAGAAGCAGTTGGTCATACTGTCCCCACATGTGACAATAGCTGGCTGGCAATAATGATCATGGCATTGGTTTAAGCGATACATCATTGATGAAAATAAAGGGAGCATATCAACAGATATCACCAGCAAACATGGGGATGACAAAGCGATAACGAATGATGATAGATAAACCAGCATTGGGAATACTCGCGAAGATTTTTATTTTGAGTAATTATGACATTAGTAAGCACATGCGATGCATTGGCACACACATATTGCAAATATTGATTGTTGTATTGCAACACAAGAACGGGATGCTAGGACTGTAGTGGACTCACAGGATTGAAATGATTCGGTGTTTAGAGGGGACATTGATATAGATCAAACTTATATAGATACAACCGTCCCCAACCGGGTGGATCAACATATTCTCGAAACCGGTGAGATTTGAATCTTGACCCTCCATCTATTTCACCGGCGCTGCTCCATGCTATGAGGACATGGGCTTTGATGAGACTGCGGCCACCACTGCCCTGGAAGCGGCCAACGGTGCCCCAGTGATGAATTCATGGAACCCAGGAGGGGAAAATTTCCGGCAGATGACTTGATGACATCTATGGTAATCCATGGTAAACTATGGTAAATTGACCTGAATTACCAAATTTCTTCACCTCTTGCCCTTGCGAACCTTTGTGGTGATTCTACCTGTTTTCACCGCAGAATTCATTATCATCAGCAAGTCCCACCCAAAGACAACGCTTCTGATCTGAGGCAATATAGATCAAGCAGTCGTAATGCTATCGCAGGGACCTGAGGGCAGTTGGGTGACGATGGGAGCTGACAACATCCAATGGCATGGCAGTCACAATATAGATGATCATTGACTAGGTTGGGTTTTTTTTGTATGCACACACACGCACACATGTGCGGCATATAAATGTGTGTAGAGAGGGTTATCCATTGAATTGCACGCGGTATATACATATATTTTTTAATATTTATATATATGTTTAATATTTAAAAGTATTTATTTATTCGTTTATACATGCAGACATTTTTAATCATAATATATATATATTATATTATATATATATGTGCAAATAACATCATGCATAGAGAGAGAGAGATATATATATATATATATTGGGCATACCTGTAGTCTTTATATGCACCCTTTTTGCGGGGAACAGACCTGCCAGACAAGTTAGTAAAGGGTCAGTAGTTCTTTTTTTTAGAAATTAGGAAGACAAACTTGGATACCCACATGCTAGGTATGAAAATGCAGCATATCCGCAGGATTCCTGCCGCAGGATGTTTAAAGAAGCAATAGTAGGCATATTTTGCATCTAAATGTAGCCAACCATCAATCCCAACCATCTATGGCTACTGAGTGCAGACTAGGACTACCACTTCCACAATGGTTGGCTGGCTTTCTCAACATCCCAATTCATATAAATTTGAACATGGTCGTTGTCCCACATTTGATATAGTTTTTCCTCATATATAATATAATATACATGTAGCTAGATCCTCCAAGCGCCATCAAGCGCCCATAATTTTTAAGGTTTTTACATGTTTGTTAAAGGGTATTTGGAGGGTCTATATAGGTATGTGTGGAGACGCATTGTTAGGAAGACAATGGAAGATTCCCAGAACTCGTCGATGGCAAAATGTGCAGGTAAAAGCTGAATTTGATGTGAACAACATAGTCTCCGGCAATATTTCCCTGACAAACCCATCCATTTTCTATCCGTCAAATTGAGATCCAACTTTTAGAACTAGATAGTGAAATCCGCATGTTCATTTGTTAGATATTAATTGTTGATTAATTCACCCACATGATTCTTTGTTAAATCCTATTTTTTGAGTGTTACCCTCTGGTAATCCAACATAGCTGTTGAACATTGCCACCTATAGTTGATTTTCCTAGCAAAAATGGTGATTTTCCATAGTTTTTTGTATGTTTACCAGAGGGTAACCCACTTAAATCCCTACTTTTGAGTGGCCATCGCCATCTTCCCATCGCCAAGGGCTGCCGCCACTGCAGCGCCTGCGGAGCGCTGGGACCCCGGCAGCCCGCGCGCGCCGGCTACGAAGCCGCCGCGGAAGCGGCAGCTGGAAGCGTTGCAGGAGCAGTTCGGCGGCGAACGAGTGGTCGATCAATAAATGGGTATGGATCAATACCTATAGATACATTTTTAGTGGGATGAAGCTATTTTGGGGTTCACTAGGTACCAGGGTTTTGACCCATCCCCAAATATCAATGTTATAATGATGGGTTATGGTGTGATAATGAATAACCATTGCAACTGGTTTTAGATGGATATATATATATATCAATGATTTAATTACTATGTTTTAGACCAATTATGTCCCTAGCACCAAGAAAACACAAATAAGTATAAATGATGGTTTTGTTGGGGTACAATGATTATATACAGTATATATATGTGTGTGTGTGTGTTGAATGCCGCTATAGATTTGAGATTATGTGGGATTTATATGGGATGTAATTAATGGGATCATGTTTCAATTGTGGCTGGGAAGTCCCCTGCAAAATGGAAGGTTTGAATGAAAAACCATCTATACATTGGAGGATATGTTTTAATTATATTTTGGGATTTATGCATATTTAATGTCATTACAGTTGGATTTCTTGGTTTTAACCTATATACATTCGGTAGTATCATTTTCCATTACGGGACTCCCGTTCTTAACCGACCATCAGAAGGGATTTTCCATTAGGTTTTTGACATAGTATTCTGCAGTAATCAACTGTGACTAGCTGGGAAATCACGTTATAAAGAGATATTACTGGGAAAATCATCAAACTAAACAGTCGGGGTTCCAGTAAGCCAAGTTTGATTACCAGAGTGTAACTGGTGAACCAGCAACCAAAAACCTTCAGCTGACTCATTGATTGAATATGGTTTTGTTTCACCCATAATATTTAATGGGCTATTCAGCAGCATAACTTGCGGGAATATCATGATATCATATGATATCATGGACGTTTTCCTGCAAAAAAGTCCTTGGGATACTGATGATACTGACCAACAAACAAATAGGTGGAGGATCCTGGAGGATCTGTGGATTTAACCACCAATAGGGGATTTCGTGGATGTTTTTTGGGAGGTTTTTTGGGAGGGAATTGGGGCAATGGATGAATATACAACCAAAACGTGGGGAACATATATCCCTTTGGATGAATATCCCATAGGATCCATGTATGCAATATATGGTAACATGGATCTCATCAATATACCCCAGTCATGTTAGCATATATACCAGCACCATGGATCCTATGGGTATGTTCTTTGTTGATTTTCTGAAATTAAATTTGGAGGTCAGGCAGAAAAGGGTGATGGGGGCCTTCCGTATGGGGTTTGGCCACATCTTGGACCATTGGGAATGAGGATGAACATTTCATTGCCAACATTTGCCAGTTTACCAGGCGAACATAGAATTTTCGGAAACATGTTCACGTTGACCATACTGTTTATATCTGTTTATTGTAGATTCACCAGGGTACCAGGGTACCAGGGTTCTGACCCGCAACGATATGGGAACAGAATGGCGTTCTGAAAGAGACGATCCCACGCACATGGAAATGGAATGAAATGGAGATCTCTACTGTTTTGAATGAGTCTGAAATATAAATGTTCAATGCCTGATTCTAAAATCCACCTCTATCAATTGCCGGATTTTTCTGTGCGCCACCAATCAAGATTTAATGATGTGTTCTTAATTGTATTGTATGTCGAAGACGTTTTGATCTTCATACTGTGCAAGTACAATCAAATGAATGCGCACATACACACATTATATATGCATACACTCACATGCGAGTGATATTGAGTGCGAGGTGTATATGTTTGACAGCATCAAGCATAGCAATTGATTAATCTTCATGTCACTTATGTACTCAACTGGTATGCGAAAACCAAAAAATCCACCATGGCGCCGAGGAAGGTGAACATGCTGACTGCCATGGGTTTCAGCGAACAACAAGCCAAAGATTCCCTGGAAGCATCTGGTGGTGATGTGGAATCCGCTGTGTCTTGGGCTGGGGAGGTTGTCGTTGGGACATTGGGATGATTTACAGAAAAAAACTCTGGGAGAGCGTGTGTTTTTTTGAAACAGACGATGGACGTTTCCCGCAAAATTTCCCTAAGCCGCTCCAGTGAGTTTACTGTAGCTGACATTTAGTTTCAAACATTTTTCTCCATGAAATCCTGATTTGGAATGACTCCAAGTGCCCAGCAAAAATGTAAAAATGAGGATGGCTGTGCACGTGCCCAAGAAATCGTATGTGTGGTGAGAGTCCAAGTCCCCAAACTGACCGAACCTTATTTTGCAATTTTCGGTGCTACGCGATCCGCAAACCATTAATTTTGGGGTATACCAAATGTTGGCCCATATTCCAATGAGGTGGTATATCCGCAAACCATTAATTTTGGGGTATACCAAATGTGTTCCAAAATGTTGTCCGCCCATATTCAGGAAACATACCCTTTTTGAGGTGGTCCTTTTCCAATTTTTCCACTGTTGGTAATGATTCGGTGATGATCCCAATATATCCCAATCTGTTTGATGGTTAACAAATTAAATCCGGATTATCGATCTCCATCCCCACTTGACATCACTTGACAATATTCCATTTACCCCCCAAAATCATTCCAGATGCCTAAACCAGCGTGGAGGATTCTTCCAGCCTTTCTTTTTGTCTTGCTTGGCTCGGATTCCAGATTCTTCCTGGTTTACTCCCCAGTTTTCTGAGTCAAAAAAAACACCTAAAACCAATATAAAACTCCAGAATTTTGGAATTGATGCTGCAAAATGTCCCCATTTCCCTTGGTAAAATCAGCATTTTTGCTGCGCTTCACCACCAAACGCCTGGTTTTTTGGGTCGGATCCCGAGGTGGAGATCCTCACCGGGAGAGCTGCCTAGAGAATGAAAAATGCCGGGGTGAAACTGTCAATGCACCCATGGCTGATGCATGGTAAGATGTTATAGCAATAATATATATATATATATATATATTATAGAGAACCATTAAATAGTACAATATTGTACATGTTATATTAATTGTATATTTATACTATATAATATGTAAAGAATCAGTTGATGTGCATAATATATATATATAGGTATATGCATACAGAGATATAAGATGCATATGCCCCAGATCCAATCCTATTTGTTTTTATGTCACAATTCGCCTTTCTGACATATGTTTTTTGTGTTTGTCTGTTCGATGCATGTGTATACGTAAACATCCGTACCCAGGTACTACATACTCACGTACGTACATACCTACGTACCTACCCACATGTACAGACCCATGCAAATTATGCGCATATAACATACTTATATAATGATTTAAAAAGTATGCAGATCAATTTCATCTGTGTCCACGCATGCAGATGGACTAGGGTGTCCAGTCACATCTCACCATCAACAATCCAGATTGAGCAGATGATCAAGCGCTGCAACGGCGATGACAGTGAGCCAGCCGTTTTGGCAATGACACCCCCGCAGGCTGAACATGTTTCACTGGTACGGTACAGGGTCCCCGTAGGAGATTCGGTCAGTCTTGCCTAAGTCTATAGATGCTATGACTGCAGTGATCTTGACGCATGACATGCCAATTTCAACCTGGGACCTGGGAATGTCAATTTTGGGATCTCATGTAGCCTAAACTCCGCATGGAAGTAGCCTGATTTTGCCAGCTGACTGGATCAGTAGGGCCCCTGAAACCTCAACAAAGCATAGATGCAAACGCATTATTATGCAGCGTCAATCCGTCGGCGGATGCTGGGTTCTGTTGGGCAAATATGGCAGGGCTCAAATTGGGCACCCAGTCACTGACACAGTCAATTGTACCGCGATTAGTAGTTACCTTTTTCTTGGGGGCAGGGAATATCTTTAAAGCTCTACCTACTACTTACTGAAGTATTAACATGGCTTGTGGAGTACATGTGTAACATTGAAACTTGACTTGGTCATTGAAAGGGGTTCGATAGGATGTTGCTGGTTGAATTATATATAGCAACCAGTAAAGCAAGGGAATCATTCCAATATTGGACATATGTAAATGATTTTGAAGTTTTTAATGTGACCATTTTCCAATAGTTGATATTTTTTTGAATAAACGCCAAGGTGTTGGTTTCGCTTTGGCCCAATGCCATAGCTCATGGGCCCAGGCACTTCTTGAAGTACAAGCTATTTTAGCATATTTTAGCTCCTTCGCAGCCTTTTCGAGTGACAGTAGGTGCCGACTCAATTAAGTTTTCCGTCATTTCTTTACAGATCACTTGATCAAGGAAGAAAGAATGATTCATATAATTTAACTACATTAGTTTTCTGTATTGCCTGGGATGTTTAGAATCACGATGTCACAACTGTGGAACACAAGGCTCGTTCTTAGCTTTTCGGAGGCACCTCTGCTGACTCTGCAGCAAGGGCGAATAAGACGCTTTAGTCTTGTGAGGTGAAACCATGCGTGCGGGGACGTACTGAAATTGAAAGTTGAAGCAGGTGTATAGCAGATGTTTTGGACGGATATGGCGTGAGGCCGTATATATATAATTATAAATATTATATTATATATTTTTTCTTATATTCTTGAGGTTTTGGACATGTGTGTGCTTCAGTTTCTTCCAGCATCTTACATCTTTTGGTGGCAGACAGCAAATATGTTGAGACTTCAGCCCGTTCAGCGACCCTCAGGTGGGTTTCAGCCCGGAGTTTCTCGGAACCAGGTCCTGGTGATGGAGGCGGAGATGGTGTTTACTCCCCCAAGATCTCCTGATTGTATGATCTATATCAATCATCAATCATATCTACCCCGTGGAATCATTTAAGGGCAGTTTTAGGATTAGGACTAAGTGAACATATAATTATGTTATAGCACGTTATAGGCATTATAGGCTATTATATCATAACTCTTGGTCCTTTTCGAATCGTGCAGCTGGACCTTAAAGCTTTGCTAAGCAATGCTCCAGCTAGAGCCCACTGATTAAGGGCGCCGTCGCATCACTTCACCATGTTTTGCTTGGACCAGCTGACCAGCTTGGTTGAACGATGGTTGACAGCCTTTGTGAACCCTGTGTCCACCTTAGTGATTTAGTGAGAACCATTGAGAACCCCAACGCTGGCCATAGGATTTGCAAAGGTTGCAGTAGCCAGGTTGCCTTCTTGGAGCAGTCCAAATCACATCCAGAACCCTCAGATCTGCCTGCCTCGGCGCAGTGTTTGCAGAAGAACAAGGCGAAGAATCTCATGGCGGTTTGAGCTTGGCTTCTTGGAATGCAGCAGAGATATGCCTCACTCCTGTCGCTTGATGGCTTGATGTTTTTTTTAAAAAATATATAACAAAAGAATGCGCGGATAAATCAGTGGCCCAACCATGAACCATATGGGTGAAAAATGGTGAACATCATTTGGGCAGATGCCCCCCATTAGACCAGACCATGGCACGCTGCCGGGATGGGGCTGTGAGTGAAGGGATGTGAAGTGGAGATGAGAGATGAGTGGAAAATATGACTTGAAATCCACAAATCCAATGTGAATCAGACATGCCCGCTGTTTCTCGTGAATCTGATTGGAATGCTATAGCACCACGGGGTGCTTGTATATCATATTATGGTATTTATGTGTGTGTTTTTTTATTTATATGATATATGTGTTACAGTTATTATAATCTAACTACCCCAGTGACTGGCAGCTTGCTCACAAGTACAAACAAGTTGTTTTTTATCCTCCCTGTATCTCCTGATTTGTAGCTAGCATTGCCGCACTTGGAATTCTGGAAGGTACATGTCTGAAATGAACGACATGCCTTCAAAACTTAAGTTCATGAGCATTCATGAGTAGTTTTTCCCTATGTTTTTCCATGAGTTGTGACTTGTGTGAACAAGTTCAGCCCACTTCACTGGATGTGTTTGGTATGCCCAGAACACGCACCCTACGCCTGGCACAGTGAGGACTTGAGCCGTTCCGGCAGCGAGGAAAGCACCTTCAAGGGATTGGATCAGGAGCTGCTAAGGGGTGACAGAGCGCCACTGGGCTGAGCATTTCGTGTTTGCATATGTGTTTTTTCTTGTCTATCTACGGCATGTTTTTTTAAAACCCATCCTGTACATTCCTGTTTTACCAAACTTTACCTTAGCACTTGTTTGAGCCACATTTTTTGTCACTCAACAAGTAGTTTGACGCAGCGTATCGCCCAACTTTTCATGCCAGTGACCCAGCTTCGTGATCCTCCAGCTGTTGGCTCACGCCCTCCGTGTCCCACTGAACCGCTGGCTCGATGGCGGGCATTCAATTTCCTGCCAATGAGAAGGGGGACAGGCCGGAGCCGTTTCCTGGGAGCCCCAACACTAAGCAACTACAGAACCCAAGGCAAGAAGTGAATCAACGTATTGAACTTACCCTCTGGTAAATAAACATAGACCCTGAAAATCACCCATTTTTAATGGAAACTAATATTCCAAGTCCTATTTGCCAGGGTCTATGTTAATTTACCAGAGGGTATCTCTGCGGGATGCACATCCTCTCATTAAATTAGTGCTTCATTGGTGTTTCAATTTCTTCTTCATCCACGTGAAAAATGGCATCCTTGGGATCCTTGGGATCCTTGGGATTTTCATGCGGCAGGTCCACAACCTCCTTCAATAAGGAGGTCTTTAGTGCCATGGCCAACAGCCTTGGAGCCAAGGACTGGAGATGGATTAAAACTGGGAAAGCAGAGAGAGAAAGAGAGACAGAGAGCGCGAGGAGGGAGGGATTACATTTTATTACAATATATATATAGAGGTAAGAGATATGGACGGCGCACCACTATCCAAGAGCAAAGTCAGCTTTGAACCTTTTTCTCGGGTTTCATGTTTCTTAGATGGCATCAATGGACGGCTTGCAGATCTAGAAAGCTTCGGGGTCCCGTCGATGGGGCATCAAATCTTGGCACTCGATAAATACGTGTCATCAGCAAGTCAACAAAAAGCACATGATTAGCCACGGCAGGACTTAGAAGACAAAATCAAGTCAGAGAAGGATTGGCGCCACAAGCGCCTTGGTTTCTGGGTAAACCTAACCCCGGTAGGCCGGTAGGCCTTTGCTGACCCTAAGATTTGCCTTTTGCCCATGGTTGTGCCCAGTATATGGAGATCATGCCAGAACTGGATGGTTTTGTGGCAGATGTTCCTCAACCTGTTGTTACCTGTTGTTCAACAGAGGAAGTCCAAAAATCTCCAAACTGTATTTTGAATGATTCTATTGAAGGGGACACCGGGGATTTTGGGCACTTGTGGGCATCCTCAAATTGATGGGGACAGCCGGGGACAGCCACATGTTGTCAGCACAGCTTAGGTACTCTGTTCACTTGGATCAGGTCGTTGAGCGCACCCTGAAACTCCAGGACACTGGCTGAAATTCAGGGTGCAGTAGAGGTATTTCGGAGACATCGAATGGATTTCATTGGATTTTCTGACTAGACTGGCCCCAGTGATGCTATGCAAGCCGCAACCCCCACCTCTTCACAGGACGCCTCTGCGCTTTCCGCGGTGCTTACGAAGGGCTTAGAGAAAGTCCCTTGACATGTGGGATGGTCAAAGTCATGTTAATGTATGACCACTGAACATGTTTTTTTCGATGATACCCTCTGGTAAACTAACATAGCTATGGAAAATCACCATTTTTAATGGGTAAATCCACTATAAATGTCCATTTTCAATAGCTATGTTAAATTACCAGAGGGTAGTCTACAATAAACCATCCATGAATCCATGACTGGTTATTGATGAGGAGCACCTCAGCACTGAATGGTCAAGATTGCTTAATGGCTTACTGATGGCTTGTTCTGCCAGAATTCATGGTGGCCAAACATGGAATTTTTGTTGTGATGACCTCACATGACCTTGCGCCGCGATGTCACTGGAATGCTGGTTAGGATTGGGAAAACTATATATATATATTATGTGTTCAAAATGTTGGAAAAATTGGTGTATTGTTATAATCTAGCCACTCTAGCCAGAATCATCAATCATCATCAAGCATATTTGGCGCATTGCTGCAACTTATCAGTATATATATATATATTACATAGTATAAATATATGTGATATTTAATTATTCTCTGATAAAATTTCTATATATAATATAGATATAAATATAGATATAACTTATAACTTATTTTGTGATATATATATAATATAGATATAGATATAATATAGATATAACTTATAACTTATAATATAGATATAACTTATAACATATTGATATGATATATATATATATAATATATAGATATAGATATAATATAGATATAACTTATAACTTATAATATAGATATAATATAGATATAACTTATAACTTATAATATAGATAAAATATAGATATAACTTATAACTTATAATATAGATATAATATTGATATAACTTATAACTTATAATATAGATATAATATTGATATAACTTATAACTTATAATATAGATATGTGACAGGTGCAGAGATTCCATATCCATAACACGTCCAGGCGCGCTCTATGGACTTCGAGAGTGGCTCCGTGGCGCCAGGCGCGCTCTCGCAGGCCATGACGGCCAGTGCGGCGATGCTCGGCACGGGATATTCGCGACGATGGCTTGGGATAAGGTGAGGATCTATAGTACTATGATTACCCTCTGGTAAACTAACATAGCAACGGAAAATCACCATTTTTAATGGGAAAATCCACTATAAATGGCCATTTTCAATAGCTATGTTAGTTTACCAGAAGGTATATCTATATCCAATATCATAGACAGTATATATTATTGTATATATATTCTACTACATACAGAACATCAGAATACATACCGCTGATGTTAGTTTATATGTTAGTTTTGTAGCATTCTGAATATGTATATATAATTATATATATATAGGCTTGGTCATGTCGTCAAATTTAAGGATGATCGAAAAGAGATGCGCGGTCTAAACTGAGGCCCAGGTTGGATGAATGGTGTGCTTGCAGAGGTTGCAGTTGGATAATGTTTGGATGCCCATTTTTGGGGGGAAACAATATAACTTTGTAAATATTTAAAAGTTGTATAAGTTGAAAAATAAATATATCATCAGACAAGATGATAAGATGCTGGTGGCACAGAAAGGTGTTCCAATTCTTAGGCATTCACACTAGCCTAGTGGCTGTAAGATTGTGACAAAAGATGGACCAGACATTCGAGAGCGAGGACTTTTTTTGATGACACACGAAGCATGTTGAGCAGTCTAAGCTCGGTTATTCGTTCAACGCGCCCCCGAAAATGTTGGCATTGGATTCCTAGCCATGCTGGGGCAGAGCAACTGTTCCACTAAGGAAGTTCACCACCAGCAAGGTCGCGGTGCTGTTGTAGGGACCCTCCACTTGCTGCTTGACGATGACTCATGTTTGTTCAATGATTACTCCTTGTATATATACGTATATATAATTGCTACCCACAAAGTTGGATCATTTGCATTTGGAATATCATCTGAACAGCCCTTGACTGCATTTGCAATGCAATCCCAATTTCGCGCGAATCCAGTTTTGTGGGTCCATCTTTGGTCCTTGTAAGGCGACTGGGCAACCAATTTCATACGGAATTGCACACGAACCGTGCTGTTGGGGTTCGCAGTTTGCCATCCTACCTGTGCATTCTTGAAGTCACTGCACATGTGTACAGAGATCCATATGTTTTTTAGGTTTCAAAAATTATTGGAATACCGGAATACCTTCAAATCCATCATCATATTCCCATATATGGGCAATATGGTCCCGATATTTTCATGGCCATCACGGCCATTTGCGAAGTAAATCACTGCGTCCCGTGGCGCAGGTCGCAGGCTCCGGCTCTGTGGTGACCGATCTGGTGGTGCCGTACAACGGGCACCAGCTGAAGGGCTCTGAGCTGGAAGGGCAGTGCGAGCCGTGGTATGCACAGAATTTGTATAACATATATCACATATATATATATATACCATATATATATATTATACCAATGGATGTGGCAACTTAGTATGGGATAGTGTTTTGTAGTGTGCAGTACTTTGTTTTATTTTGTATGGTGTGTATCACAAAGTACATAGTATCGTATGGTTTGGTAATGGTACGAATGGTACGTGGTATAGTATACTTCGTGGTGTTTCTGGTTCGCAGAATCTGCCAATGGGAAAACTCTAGTTTTCACATGTTTTCACACTTCACAACTGATTCTTTGTGAAGGGGTTCATGCTGCGTTCTGTACAGTTGGTTCTAGTTCTATCGTGATTAATGATTGATTAATGTTGAGCATGCCTGTTTATACAGAAAAAAGAACATTTTGCTGTAAGAGTAGTTCAAATCCGTCAGCTTTGAGAAGGGTGCTTGCCTAAACGCTTTGGATATTTAATATCCACTATTCGTTAAAGAGTGACATTTCCATGATTAGTTGAATGGACTTTGCAAATATCCAAGGCCTTGGGCACCCACAACAGACAGTCTGAGGCCTACCAGACCACAAATACATACTGCATGATACTACACTAACATATACTAACATATACTAACATATACTAACATGTATTTAGTGTAGTATTACTACAGTGTACTAACCACCTATTGTTAATTTGGATCCAGGCAGCCATCGATATTTTTTCTGGGGCCACCAACTGTTCCTCAGGATCAATGGAGCAGCTACGGCACGATGGAAGCTGACTGTGCCACTGCCATCAAAACCGGCGCCAAGAAGCTGGGAGAAATGAGCCTTGACGCTGCCAGGTGGTAGGTGAAGGGTACAACTCTGACTATAATTCATTTCGTATATATATATTGTTAAATATATATATATATATATTATATATTGGTAAATATATATATATTGTTAAATATATATATATTGTTAAATATATATATATATATATATTTAACATAATATTTTATAAATGAATAAATAGATAAATATATATATACATACATATATCGTCGTATAATTGTTTTGATTGTGGACCGCAGGTAGTTGCATGTTGCACTCAGGAAAGGCCGGACGTTTCTGGTGTTGCTTGGCACTGTGGGGGATTTGGTGAACACCAGAGGTTTCACCAGGTTTCGCAGTCAGTGTGCTAAATCGGATTTTCCCAAGTGGACCTATAATACTGGTAAATACTGGTTAATACTAGTTAATACTGGTTAATAATGGTTAATAATGGTTAATAATGGGAATGCTCATTCCGATCTTGGATTCTTCACATTAAAAAGATATAGTATGATACAATTGATATAATCAATCCACTCAGCAACTTTCTGAATGGGATGAACATTCACTTGGGCGGCTTGCAATGGCGCCCCTGAAGGCATGGCGTGTTTGACCCTTTGATCGCCAGAGGATGTGTTAAAGCCACCCTGCTCCAAGCACCTGTGGTGGGGCCTTTTGCTGAGGCTAGGGGCTGGTTCCGAGCTGGGGCCTGTGCGGCCTTTGTTAGAGGTGTGGGATGCTGAGGATGGGCTAGTGAAGTGAGAAACTCTGCAATATAAGTGAGAAACTCCAAGAAGTGCATACATTTGTCTAGTGTGTTTGCTTGTCTTGGTATGCTTGTAATTAAAATTATATAGATATGTGCCGATGCTCGCAACTTGACACCTCGCAATCCAAGATTTCCTGCTAAGCTTCAGTTTGAAGCCAGGTCCCATCTCCCAACGAGCCTGTTTTGCCATGTTCTGTTTCGCTTTTGGCTCGACAAGTGCTCCCAATTAGCACCAATCAGACTAGGTCTCTAAAGGCAAAGCACTGGGATTTTCAGCATGGCCTGTTTTTCTCTTCGCACCGGTCCGGGTCGGGTGCGCGTGAGCGGGTCGGGTCCAGTCCGGGCCGGGTTGTGGACCGGGTTCTGTCGGCAGTCCTTTAGAAGAGCTGTCCTGAATGTCTTGTGTCTCGTTGATGCATCTATGGAGTCTTATCTATGTTGGGGTGATTTGATGGATGTGGGATTGGGAAGCACACAGATTTTCAGAAAAACGCTCAAATCGATCAATTTTGATCCAAACGCACCAGAAATAAAGTGAGCAAACACTAAAACGCTCAAAATCAAACATGATTTTGAAGCTCCAGGTCTGTCATATTATGTATATACATATGTATATATATATATCAGTTTTGAGTCGCAAAGCCGCAGGCGGGTGCCACTGTGGCGGCGGTGGCCACCCGACGCCCCAAGCGCTGGGCGGAGCTCATCGCCCTGGCGCGAAAGAGTGCTGGGACCCTGCTGCTGCCGGTGAGTCCCCAGAGCGGAGAGGTGAAGAACGACGAGGACGGGGATGGCTGTTGGGATGGCTGACGGAGGATGGTGACGTGGTGACGAAATATGCAGGATATATTTCAAAGACCTTTAAACGGATGATGAAATTGACCAATACAGTCTGACGATCTGGCACTAATAAAAACTATATGATCAAAGGATTTGTCGTTTTCCTGTGTTTTTTGTCCGGTAATTTTTCCTTAATAGTTCCTATACTGTAGTACCTTGAATGGTTGAGGGTTTTTGGAGGGAACGACCCGTGTAAATCTATATTTTGATGGATTGTTTTGGGATGTTTGTTTTGGAATGGATAAATGATAAATGTATTTTGGATGGTAGTGATGACTGGTGCATATTATGAAAGATGATAGTTCATTACGATGATAAAGACCATGCATTCTAAGCAGCAAACATAGGTGAAACGGGTTCGATTAGGATTCTTGAGTTGTTGGTACAAAAAAAAAAAACACGATATACGCATACGCACTTCGTGTTTCATGCCCCGTGACATTACATCACCATTTTCTTGGAATTGAAAAGTGGTTCATTGTATTCAATAGAGTTGGTTGACACAAACAAGCAGCAATCGCTGCAACAAGTGTTTTTAAGATGGCATAGCATTGAGGGTTTGGTGAGCATCACAGGCACCCCGGCTACAAGACGGTTTGCCAAAACTGCAAGGCGTCTAAATCACAGAATCCAAAGCACTGGTCTATGCGTCCCTTTTTTTGGGCTACCCAAACTGAGACACTGACAGGACCTGGCAGCAGTGGCGGGCGCGGATTTGTTGACGGAGAGGGTTTTTCTGCGCCGGGGGAAGTGGTGACTCACGTGCCGACCGACTGGTGGTTTTTCGACCGTTGCCCCCATAGGTTGAGGCCTCGGCCCCATGTGCTGAAAATCCATTGGTCTACCGAGTCTACCGCTTTCCGCCCTAAATCAAAGCCCAATAAGACCAGGTCCTCAGTAAGCACTCGGATCCACAAGGCATATAAGATGACATTTCTGATACCCTCTGGTAAACTAACATAGCTATTGAAAATGGCAATTTATAGTGGATTTACCCATTAAAAATGGTGATTTTCCATTGTTATGTTAGTTTACCAGAGGGTACATATACATATGATGACATTTTCTTTGTAGTTTGCGCCAAAACTCAGCCAAGATATACCAAGTACCAGGAGACGCCACAGATTTTGGAGTGGCTGCTGCGCTGCGGCCGGGAGGCGACTGGAAAGGCGGGTTTTTCCGGGGGCTCCGGGACCCGCTGAGCGAACCAGGAAGTGATGGTTGGTATATCAACCATGTTTTATTCTGCTAGTACAAACACAACAATAACCATCACTATTTAACGTTTATATACGATAGATAGGGAGTATGAATTTTCAATTTGCCGTTGAACGGTTAGTGGCGAAATCAACGATGTTGTGTCCTTTTGGGGATGATGGCTCTTGACTGGTACAACCATGGCCATCATCAATAACAATAGTGTGTGGCTTATCGTTTTATTTGCCAGTTTATTCCCCCAACGTTTTGGTGGTATGCCTTGACAAACATTACCAAAAGATAAATACACGTGCAAGTTGCAGATTGATGTGTCTTTTTTTAACATGTTTACCATCATGAAGGGAACCAACCCAACATATCCCTGTCAAGATTCAGTGGAGATCGGTCAGAGACACTGAAAAAGCCCAGCATTCAGCTGAAAGGTGACCATGGGAACGTATTTGTACGCAGATGGCGAGGCAAATGCATCTTGGATCTTCAACACCAACTGGGATGGCCCCATGGGAATGCTGGGTCGGCTGGGTATACGGCATTTGCGGAAATTGCATGTACTGCAAAGGGATTACAAATGACAAATGCTCAGAAAATTTCCTGAAGTTCTGGTATCACAACAATACTATTGTTTGTGAGCTCATGCGCCTTTGTGACTCATGTCATATACTGTACCGTGTCATGTTTGCATGATATGGTTCCAGCGGTTCAGCATGTTCCGCCTCCAAGTGAGGTGCGTCTGACGGCCGCCTCAGATTTCATCGTGGAGGCTCTGAAATCCTTGGGCAAAGACAAAGTGAGCTTCGCCTACCTGGTGACCTGTCAGATGGGGATGCCATTGATGTTGATTACCCTCTGGTAAACTAACATAGCTATTGAAAATGGCCATAGAAATAGTGGATTTACCCATTAAAAATGGTGATTTTCCATAGTTATGTTAGTTTACCAGAGGGTAATTGATGGAAGGGGCAAAAGATGGTGGATCATCATCGCCATCATCATCATCATCACCACCATCACCATCATCAATATGATGATTATCTTGCTTATGGTCGTCATTGTCATCACAAATCTCCTGCCGTCATTTTACCATTTTGCCAGCATCCCTAGTGAGACTGGAAGAGAGCACTTGGCCCTAGTGGCCAACTGTTCTGGCACCATTGTGTAAATTATCATAGCAGGAGCATGTTACCAAAAAGAATAGCAACCCTACTTGGGCGGCAGCCTTGCCAACAGGGTGCCTCCTGTAAGCAAAGGTGTTTATTCGGTAAGCACGTAGCGAAGCAGCCAACAGGTAAGCATAAATTATGGAATTTAAATAAGTGAAGTGCAATAATTCCAACTAGTGGGTGCCCCTCAAGATCAATGGTTGTAGCCTAATTAGTTCATTTTCTGATATATATATATATAAATACATATATATATATACATCGTAGTATCCAGTATTATCTTAAACATGTTTTTTTCCAGCCCTGGGACCCTGGGACCCTGGGAGCTGCCGCTGAGTCCAGCTGTTCTACCTCCACTGCCATTCCAGCGGAGGTGGGTGGTTTGAATGCGCCAAGCGGCTCACAGCCTCGATGCGCTACGCATAGAAAAATAGGTGATTTAATAGGTCTGTATTCATACAGAGATATGAAAATAGATGGTCATGTTGGATATCAAGCGATGTATAGATGTAGGTATATGATGAATGATGACAAATGCAGAGTGTTTCAGATGTTTTTAATGGTATATTAGTGTGAATGTTGATGTATTTGTGCTGTAGCTGTGGTGCGGTACCAGTAAAGGACTTAGCTTGTCATGGCCCAGGCCATTCAAGCGCAAGAGGCGAATTTCAACACTGCCGGGCGATGGGCCACCATGTTTGGTGAACGATCCTCGGATTTTTCGGTTAGATCTCTGGAGGGGTCCATGGCTGTGGTGGGCTGGCAGGTTATTGATGATGATGGTCATGATGCTGGTGGTAATGATGAAGACATTGTACTAAAAATATGTATTCACATTATATACTGTAATAGGCTAATGTTATCTAATCTGATATTTTTCTTCACATGTACAGTCGCCGTTCAGTTGACACTGGCATATCTAAAAATAACATCAAAAGCAGCGACCAAGCACAGACTTCATCCAAGATGCAACACAATGGTGTGATAGTCTTGTTCACCTTTGCAGCAGAGACTTGATGCATTTGAGAACAGGTGACCCACGTGGTAAGTTTCCATAACCAAGGACAGAACTGCAAGAAGCTGGATGATGGAACCTTCTTCCTAAGCGGCTTCGAAGTGCTTCAGGGGCCCAACTATGCCCTAGCGCAGATGATGCGCTGCTTGATAGCATGGTGCTCCAGCTGGCCATGCTTGGTGAATGCTGATGTTGATGGTAGTCATGTCGGTTTGCCAGAAAATCGATTGCCCATCATTGCCCCTGAATGTGCTGTTTTATCATCATGTTCCAAGGTTGAAACTGCCATGTTGGGGAAAAAAAATACACCATTTTCAGACACACCCAGGTCACCTCAGAAAAGAGGAACCTCAACATGTTGGATTTCCAGCTCCAAAATCAGACGAATCAAAAACCAGATTTAACGACAAAAACTTGCTGGGTCCATTCGCCCCCATGGCGACAAAGGTCAATGGCGAGCGGCACTTTTGCACATGGAGGGCTTCACTGTACCTTGGCCCGATGGGCGGTGGGATTTGGAGATATTGGGGACCTTCAGTTGCAAACAAATACGGGGGTTTCAATACAGAGCGAGGAGAATACCTTAAGACTACTTGGAGCCCTTCTCAAGGTTCGGGGGACCTAGGATGTATTAACCTGAGCTTACGGCTGCACATGTGAGCTCCTGTGTAGGTACGGCGGTTTCCGAACAAATATCTTTCAAATTTTGAAAATCTGAGATGGAAAAGTGAATAGTTATATACTTCCCTATGCCAGTCACAAGTCTACATAAAATACATAAGGTGTGGACCAGCAAACTGAAAAAACATCTCCAAATGTTTACAGTACCCTCTGGTAAACTAACATAACAATGGAAAATCACCATGTTCAATGGGTAAATCCACTATAAATCATCATTTTCAATAGCTATTTTGACATAACCAGAGGGTAATGATCACATTTCCCACGATTTCACCGGCCGTGGCTCACCAGGTCTCAGCGCCCATGGCGCCCATTTGCCGCACCGAGAGTGTGGTGCACAACGCCACCATGGCGGTGCTGCTGGAGGGCATTGTGCCGCGACGGAAGATCTGGGTACCTTTTGTGATTTTTACATACAACAGTTAGTTGGCCAGGCTGGATTTCATCCATTTCAACCACCAATTCCTTAATGGCCAACCAACGGTGAAATGGTTGGAATGGTTGGATGTTTGAAGTACCCTCTGGTAAATAAACAGTTTGACCCTGAAAGATCCACCAATTTTTAATGGAAACTAGTCTTCCAAACCCGATGACTGCCAGGGTCGAACTGTTAATTTACCAGAGGGTAGTTCTGGAATAATGACATAATGATGTTTTATTTGAACATGGATGGTAGAGTGGTGGTATAATGCTATGATACAATGTTATGGTATGATATGATAGTAATGATGGTATAATAATGGCGTAAGGAGGCAGTAATGGTTGTAAAATGGTGATAACATGGTGGTATGAGAGGGACCAGGAATAGGTTTCCTATTTTCCATTCTGGGACCATGATCCCCATGGACTAATGATTTGCATGTTTCTCAATGGTGTTGAAACCACCAACCCCTTAATGAATCAGATTAAGATAAAACTATCATTGCATCAGTGACGTGCAAAAAAAAGATCTTTAGGTGCATTATTCCTGCAAAATGGCGTGAAAGTTGTGTGACACATGTGACACATGTGACACATGTGACACATGTGGCACTGGCAGCCAGGCTGCACTGGCTCTCTGAGGCGCATTTCCCTCCGCAGGAGAGCTACGATGCGGAGACGGGGCGCATGGCCATGTTGGCCATCCTCATCTCGGATCTCACGGAGACCGGGGAGCCGGACCTGGAGTGGTGAAGCCTCCCCTGGATCTCACGAAAGCTGATGGGATCTTGGAAGGGTTTGGAAGGATTTACTGAATTTATATGAATTTATTACATAATTTGATTGAGGCGGTGCTTCATGTGACATCACCATGCCAGTCAGAGCGCTAAGGAGGAGATGGGTAGGTAGCCTCCACAACGAAATTTATTATACTGTAGAAAATGCGCTAGCCCTGCCGTTGGGATCCCCATCAATGTTGGGAGGTTAAGCCATCTGGATCCCAAAATAGGGTGGAATATGGTGGAATGGTTACCCTCTGGTTATGACTAACAGTTTGCCATGGTATAGCTGGCCCATAGAAATAGATGGTTTACCGTTCTTAAAAATGGTGGATCTTTCCATGGCTATGTGAGTCATAACCAGATGGTATAGTTGATCTACATATTACTAACTATGGAAAATCACCATGCTATTAATGGGTAAATCCACTATAAATGGCCATTTTCAATAGCTATGTTAAATCCACAGGGTCGCCTTCACGGCATCTTCACAGCATGTTCCTGGCCTCCTGGCCAGGAGCCATCCCCCAAGTTGGCCTCTCCGCTCCATGTGGTGACGCGTAAGGCGTTTCACTCGGGCATTTGGCGCACGCCTTTTGTGATGGCCAGCCTGGGAAAAACCACATGGTTCTTAGGCAAAGTGGCGCCTAAACGAGCTGCCTGAAGGGGCGTGAGGGCTCTCTGAAGGGACTGTTGGATCGGCTCGCTTCTGAATGTGACGATTGATCATTATTATCATCATCATCACCACCACCACCACAACCACCACAAGAGTGGCAGCACAGCCGATTTGACAGTCGTAAGTGAGGCGTGACAGTCGCAACTGAGCCAAAGTGACAGTGACGGTCATGAGACCCCTGCCACCTACAGGCATGGCGTAGTGGCTGCCATGGCGACCCACCAGATCTCCATTTGGGAGTCCGGCCCAGGGCAAGGGGTTGGTCGCCAGCCTGGGTGGTTGGAACAGAACGCCCAGGACTCTTGGCAGAAAAATAGGGCGCAATGCGGCAGGACATGGCAAAACCAAATGAACAACTAGGAACTCACTAGAATAGCTACATGCTATGGGAATGGCTTCCTGTGGGCGTGGACAATGCATTGTTGGAACATCTTTCAAGCGTGACTTGAATCGCGAATGGTTTCCGGTCTTGCAGTCCTGCATGTGACAAGGCATGAGTTTCCCTGGATGTTGACAGCCCAGTCCACCCTTCCAGGAGAGGGAATACATGGCATCCATTCTGGGTGCCTTGCATGTGATGGCCTGGGAGGTGGGGTTTATATGGCTTTATCATCCCAATGATAGGGCGTATCGGATCCAGTAGGGTATACTCGTACCAACAACTCCTGGTACCGACCTACAAGGTGGTGCCCCATAGTTAGCTAAGTTGGTTTATAACTCCCATAACTATGGTTTATGGTACCTATAACTATAGTTAATGGGGTTTATAAACCATCTTATAACTGGGGGGCCCCACCTTGTACATGCAGGCGGCCGATTTTTGGGTCCCACATGGCATTCTGAGGCCCTGGAAGAGGCATGCATTGCGAAGGATGAGTTTGCAGGACCAACGCCAGCCAGCTGGGGGTGCGGGGGCATCGTATCACCCAAGATTCAGAGCACATCCGAGGATTTTGAAACAGCTGTTGGCTGCAACAACGGCCACACCCTATGCCCGAATTTTGCAATCCACAAATGGATATGTTTGAGAAATATCCGGAACCCTGACCCCTGAGAACTCTAGTTTTGAACATGGTCAAGATGCCTCTTGTTCCCCCACTTCGAAGAAGTTGTTTTCTTGTTTGTAGATATGTATAATATATATACATATATATATATATATATAAACATACACATGTCACATATGTATATATATATGTGTGTGTGTATGTGTAAATAATTGGAATTATATATACATATCTCTGTGTATATAGGTTGGTTTCCTGGGGGTTTTGTATGGTTTTGCGATCTTACTCGTTTTCTGCTTGCTGCCCAGGCGAACAGCTTCAAGACATTGGCAAGAAATACTTGAAACGCCCGGGCCTTCCAACTCGGGTGCAGATGGGGTGCTTGAGCAGCTGCTTGGGCCCCTGGTTGCCAGTCCTTTTGAGTCCTCCCCAAATACCCCAAGCACATCCGAGCTGACCACAGGTTTCAAGATGGAGACTAGCCCGTCCTGAACTCAGAATGTCACCAGTGGTTCTGCAAAGATGATTTTTCTCACCAACCAAGTGGACATGGTATATGTGTCTATAATCATGAGTGATTATGGATGCAGCAAAGGTGGGCTTCTCATGGTGTACTGATAAGTGATCATGATTGTGATGCAATGATATAGATGTAGACTCATTCATACTCCATTATTTATTACAAACGTTACTGTATATATGTGATCACTTAGTGATCATTGGTTCCCCACGGAGGGTAGCACCTTTTCGCTGTGTCTCCAGTTTTACATTTAGATCCTGGCCATGTTAGTCATGTCACCCGCGTCACGTCAGACGAGGCATTTCTGCAAGAACTCAATGAGATCCTGGAGCAGTTGAGGCCACCAGGCTGCTGGTAGAGCTTGGCGATACTGAAATCGATTTATGGATAACAATTTCCAGTAGCTTAAAGTTAGCACACTGATTGGGCTCCAAAAAAGAGTGGTTGAGTACTGATCACTACACTGGTGCGTCCATTGGTTTATTTGTCATCGTAGCCATTCATCGCCACTTTTCTGTTGGGTATGGATAGTATCCCTTTTATAGTATCCCCTTTCTGTAGCCTTTCATATCCATTGGATACCCCTTTGATCCCCTTTAGATGTGGTCAGCTAGCTGCCAACCAGACAGTTGTGCTCGCCTTCTGTCTCAGGACTATCTCTTCTCCCAGGAGGGAAACACGAGATCTTTCAACGTGGGAGCAGCCAGCAGGGTATGGCATGGCAGGATTGCAGGGGCTTATCGGCACTGGACAGTTTCCCTGGACTTTTATGCCATGGAAATATTTATCTATTTATCCATGAATTCATGACTATCATCCTGGGTTTGACTTCTGATCCTTTCCCCCCCTTAGTGTTTCTACATCAAAGGCGAAAGGTGACACCTGAAAAGGTGAAGAGCTTCCCCCATGGCCTGCGGCCTGCGCGGCCACTCTTGCCTCAATTTTCGTTTGGCCGCTGCCGCAAGAGCCGGCGCGGTCCTTCGTTATCCTTCGCTCCTCGTGGTCCTTGTGCCATGCGAAGTTGGCTCGTCCTGTGCTTCTTGCTGCCGGTGGAAGGGGATTTCAATTCCTGGTGGCTCAGCCGTTTGCGGATGGTTAGTTGGCTTATCCATGGCATTATTTTTCCTCAGATGCATATAGGAGCAAAAAAGAAGCGGCCAAGAAATGTTAGGGGTTTGATATAAAACAACCCCGAGAAAGATAAAAAGTGATGAAAAGTACATATCACAAAATCCTACTAAGATTTAAAAAAAAAAAAAGTGATTTTATCCGTTATCCTGTTACAAATTATAAGACTCAGTACATCTCAGTACTATGTGATTGAAGTAATTTGTAATCATGCCACGTATCACAAGCTATCACCGGATACTATCCAGAGCTACCTGGACCTCAGGTCCTTGGTGCTGCTGGAAGATGCCTTAAAGGAAAAGGGTGCTGCTTGCTTAGATGGATCCCCACCAGGCCAGGTGCTGGTGATCATTCAGCCAGATGTTTAGACTTTGATGGTAGTGCTGCTGCCTGGTTGTTTCATGTTGTTTCACTTGTCTAAATCTGGGATGAGGCTGGATACTGGATACTATTGAGAAAGGGGTGCAACCGGCAGGGTTATTCCTCCAGCCGAGGATATTTCATTGAGAAAGGTTGGGGAAGCGGTGAGCAGAAATGGATAGTACACTTCTTGGGTGGTGGCTGGTGTCGCTTGGGCCAGATGGGATGGGATGGGGGGGTTCAGTAGCCACAAGCCATGCTTTTGAAGCAGAGTCAGTCTATGTCCGTCATGGAGAAATCCCAAAGCAGTAATTAATACCTCACTTGAACGTTGGTTAAAGTTGGTTACACATTTGTTTGAGTCTCACTTGTCTCCTTGAAACTGCCACCCGAACAGTCAAATAGTTGGTGATTCTATACGTGTTACGGTCTTTACGTGTGCCATAGGGGATGGTCATCAATCCATTAAGGGGGAGCATACCCAAAATGGAAAGCCTACGCCAGGCACTGCGTTCCAGCTACATCCGTAGAGCATTACTCAATTTTTTGATCTTGTAATATCTTGTATGATCTTGTGACTCTGTGCCAGTTATAGCCAAAAAAAAAGCCATGGCTCAGGGTTTATTAGTCATAGCTCATTATGCTCATTGTCATCATTCGAATCCTGGAATCGGTTTTTTAGGGAACATCGGGACATGAAATCCCCAGTGACCCGGCTGAATTTTGGATGAATCTTTTGCTGGGCTTGAGGCCTTAGCCTTGAAGATTGCCTGGCCCGGTCCAAGACCCCTCTGGGTAGCACAAAGAACTACAGCCACGACCCCAACGCACCATGGCTGGGATTGGGATCTGGGCTGCCTGGGTGCGGTGCTTCCAGTGATACGGGTCCAAAATCATGGATTCACTCCTGATCTGTAGCTTCACTGGGGAAAATCAGGATCAACTATGTAACCATGGTGGCATCTCCTGCTGTCAATCAGCATCCAAAACGCAAACTTAGCGTGCTTAATGTAGGGTTTTTTGAGCTGCCTGGAACTGCACAAGGGTACTCAAAGTCTTCGGGTAGCTACAAGATCCGTTGTTAAAGTGGCTGAAAGGGCAATTGTACTGGGATGTGCCGGGATATGTTTGCCTATCTTTGCGATTTGATTCGCTTCCATGTTTCAACCAATGTTTTTTGAATCCTTTTGGTTTGCACTGCTCAGCCCAACAAGGAAACCCAAAAGCAGAAGATTTTGGAGATGGGGGATGGTGGCGTGCATGGCTATCTATCCAATCGCAGTGAGGCCACACCTGGGGTTGGTTGCCTGCTGATTGGATGGCTATGGTATCATGTCATGGATGTCAATGCTGCACCAAGTGAGCAATTGGATGGCTATGTTTCTTCGCGAAAATTGACAGTTGTTCACGCGACAAAAAGATCTACTGAATCTACTTCATGGATCTTCTTTATGGACCCCTTGGTGCTTTTGATTTAGGAACAACACAAGGTGACAACATGAGTATCTCTGGAGGTCAAAGCTATTAAGTGGGCTTCACTGACAGGTGAATCCTGATTTCTACAACTGGAACAAGGCGTGGCTGACAAAAGATGAGCAGAACGTGCTCAATGTACTTAGCAAATATATGCAAGTGAATTCTACTTGGGGATCCACGTGGAAGGTCATCTGCCCATCGCCGGTATTAGCAGAAGACTGTCAGGTCTTCGCCCTCTATTGCGACGGTAGTAGCCGGAACTCGGAGGTGGAAGGAGCCCAAATTTTGGGGCCTCAGCTTGGTGAGCAGGATGCCAGACTCCCAGACAGTCTTACTCTAATCCCTTCCTCCTAAGAACTAAACCCACAGAACGTTTGATTTAGATTGATTTAGTATTTCCAATTATTTGATCTAAGATATTCTAAGAAATTTAAGCATTGTGGAGGGGCGATATATGGGTGAAGCTAATTGGTGAACAGCAGGAGCCGTTGCGGTTGGCAACGAGTCGATCTACTTCAGGGGGCATCGCATTTTAGAGGCGACCATTGCCAGCCGCTTGGTGAACTGCGATGATCAGACTGGGATAATCCAAACTACAGAAAATGCTATGGCTGCTATGGTGATCTATGCTGTATGACATAAACAACATGTTCCCCAAAGCTGCTTGGCTACAACGTGGTACAACGTGGTACAACGTGGTACAACAACAATACTCACAATACTCGAATACTCTCACTTTGAGAATGCCCAAACAAAATCAAGAAACTTGCTGGGCTGATGCCTCAGCGAGGTCTGACTCCAGTCATCAGTTGCACACTGCAAAAATTTGTTAAATAATCCCAGTTAGTAGGTTATCATTTATACAGTTTATACATGTCAAACAACTTCTGATTTATACATCCAATGGCTGGTTGAAACACCCAGGTTATTGGAAGATATGGGAAGTATAACATCTATGCCAGTGATTCGGCCCTGTGTTTTTTGCTAGGCATCAAAGAGAGGATGGGACGTTCCCAATCTGCCACCGATTTCATCGCCTCTTGGATGATGTGGACGTTCCCGGATGGTTCGCCATAGCCAAAACAAGAGGATTTAGCTGATTTAGCGCGAAAGCAAGGTATGGCCTGCAAGTGTTTCCCCTATATGTATGTATCCATATATTAATATATATGTATTTTTATGTATATATATATATATAGATATATAGATAATATTGAATTGCATAATATGTTGAAAATGTTGAAATGTTGATTTCAATGTTCTATCTCCATTTGATGTTGCCCCATGTTGAAGTGTGTTGCACCGGCCAAGGTGGGAGGCTGCTCTGCAGGTGGCCTCACAGTTTATTTGCACTTGGATTACATCCGTAGGCTCATGCCACAACACGCGCCTCCGGACCGAGGAGGGTTTCCATGGGTCCTAGGTTCCACCAATGGCCTCTATACATGTTTTTCTAATCATAGTCAGTCACAAATATATGTTGGATTTTAGACACGTATATACAGCACATGACATGCATTCTACACACATATGTATAATATATGTATATATATATATGTGTGTGTGTGTTGTGAGTTCTACCACTTGCTTGCTACATGGTGATTTCGAATGTGTTGAAATGTGTTCCATCATGTTCCATCGGTTTGGGAAGAAGTTTGGGGATGGCACCATTCTGCACAAGTAGCAATGATACATGAGATCAAGAGTGAAGGAATGCAGCCCAGGGTATCCACAAATAGAGAGTTCCAGGACACCCTTTCTCTGCAGGGACCTGTCCAAGGCAGTCTTTTAGACATTTTTAGACTATTGATTCTATCGTGGTACTGACACGTCAACCCCTGGGGCCCTGTTGTGCGGATTTTCGCCATCAAAAACGAGGTGCGCGTAGTTGGCCTGCCACAGTGTGGAATGTTTATGGACCAGCCGGATTACACGGGCAAGCCGTCCTACACCCCTTTGTACGCCAATATTTTCAATCTCATGGGTGCCTGGGTGTGGAATTGGGGATGGCTTCCATAAAAGAGGTCACAGTGGTAGCTGTAGCTGGTGTAGCTGACGTGGCCAGAGGTCAAAGGTGGAGGGTAGTTGAAAACTGGAGTGCAACATGATATACCAGGAGCAAAGAAACATGGCAAATTCATACGAAAACATATGGGTATGGATCAATACCTATTAATACCATTTTTAGGGGGATGAACATCCATTTACCAGCTATTTTGATGTTCACCAGGGGTACAAGGTTTTGACACACTGCCATATGAGAGTGTAGTTTTGGTACAAGAATGACCCTGGATAAAAATATGTCCACTATTGTCCACTATCGGAGACATTCCAGAGTCCAGAGAAAGACTTCCTCCTTTCTGTTTGCCAAGCAGTTTGTGGGTGCCTAAGGCATGGCGAAGTCTCCATCGTTGCACCAGGGATGTGTTGAGAAATATCCGCAGGAAGCTGGGCAAGAGTATGGCGATTATGGCAGATGGGATTGGAATGCTTGTTTGATGGTGTTCGAAATATATATGGGCAATGGGTTGGAAGGCACATGCTTCCGATTGCTTTCGAAGAACACTGCGGCAAATCTTGCTTATGGATTGCAAACTCATGCGCGCTCCAAAAAGGCATTGAAGTAACGTGTCCCAAAAGTCCCCCATCGGACACAAGAGATCACAAGCTCTTGGAGCAACGCCCAGCAAAACCCTGCAATATCCTGCAATCGATCTTCAGTCTGATCAAAATAGATCAAAACACTGTGTCCCAAACATTAATTTTTAATGGAGTCATTCAATGGAGTTTTGAAGGGCTTTGGGGTCGGCTAAACTTCCATTGCTATCCATTTCTGAATAGCCAACTGAAGTCGGATTAAATTGGTCCCTGATGATGCGAATGTTTCCATGACTCTACAATACAATAATTAAGCGTCCAAGGAACCTTGGAAATGCTTCATGGCTCAGTATGTCATGCCGTTCATTCAGACGCCCTTCTTCGCCGTGAACTCCTTTTACGATTCGTGGCAGTTTCAGGACTGGCCCATTTGGCGCATGAGGTACAACGACAGCCATTTATAGAAAAGGCAAACCTCTGCCAGTGGTAATAGGTTCCAAAGCATTCCATAACACTGAGATTTGGTTTCATTAACAAAATAAGGTGTTTTACGTGATCTGTTTTTCTTCTCATGAAGGGTGACGGTCTAAGGCCCGCCCAAGATACGCCCTGGAGTCAGGACACAAAATATGCTCTATGGCAGAGTGTTGGTTTTCCACCAATTTCTAAGAGGACGATCCCCAACCACGCATTTTTATATGGGAGCTGCGATAAGATGGCACACGCAAAACGATGCGAATATGCCATCGAGGTGTTCATTCCCTCACCATGTCTTGTGGCAAAGGCATTCTAGGCAGCTCCTCCAATTTCTGTGTGCCATCTTAGTGTGCCACCCCCAGATGCATGAAGTATGCACCTGTCTTGTATTGGAAAGCTCCATGAATGTTTTGACCTTTACTTGTGGCTTGTGCCCCTCCATTTTCCATGTTTTTTTTCTGGGTCTGGGTCCTCCATGCATTGTGCCATCCTTGGCCCCCACCTGTTTCGGTGCCCTATATACTTATTTAGTGATATTTAATTATTCAATAGATATATATAACAAAATAAATATATATATATACGTATATATATATAAATAAATTAATAAATGAATTAATAAATTATATATATATATATGTATGTATATTTATTTATTTATTATTATATTTATACTTATTTACATATATATATATATATATTTGGAATGAGAGTTGAAACCACCCGTGCGAAATTCCGCCAAGATCCAATTCCATTTGTCAGATCAGGAGATGCTGCACCTGCCGGGGGACTGTGCCTTCCAACAAAAGTGCAACCGAGACCAGCGCGCGAGTCAACACAACCTGCGCGACATCATGGTGATTTGGAGAGCGATTTCATCACAGTGGGATCCGATTCTATACCATTTCTATCTCGGTGAATCGTACCCGAGTCACAAGAAGGTTAGGCCAAACAGTTAGGCAACTGGCTCAAGGTGGGCAAAACATGGCAAAACCCTGTTTCAGGGAACCATTGGGAAGGATTGAAACCAGTATCTTGAGATCCGCAAGAGCCAAGGTGATGAACTTTACAAGCTCTGCGACCTGGTGAAGCTGGTGAATTGTGGCAGTGGCTGAACCAGTCAAGATCAACTGGGTGCATCAAGAACATAGATACATATACTATACCATATACCCCAAAAATATCAAACATCACAATATATTACAAAATCATATTTATTGATGTATGCGATTATATATATATATACACCCAAAACTTCCACCCTAGCATTATTTATTTAGATCCTGCCCTTGGGGCCTGAAATTTTGAACCCCCAAATTCAGTTTCAGACCCTAATTAATGAAATGTGACGACCTTTGCATTTTTGCAGGATTTGTGACTTTGATGGTTTTGCCAATATTTTGATATTAATGCAACACATGACATCAATATTGTTGACAGTTCACAAGGCAGGCCAAAAGGCTGCGGGATTCACTTGGGTCATGAACAGTTCTGAAGTTATGCATTAACACTTGCTCAAACAAATACCCATACATTTAATATTTCGAAGAATTCCCCAAATCCGAGACCGAACGTTTTCGATCATTTCCGCCCCTTACCACATATTTCCGCCACTGGTTTTTCAGTTGGATGGACATCTATGAACAAATGGCTTATTCATACAAGTATGTGTGGTGTTCATATGTGCATTTTTTTTATCATGCACGAATATCTCGCTTCCTTCTATGAATAATTCATTTCCTTGTATGAATAACTCCACATATGAATAACTAATTTCCTTGCATGACTTTCATTAATGAGATGTGTGCCAAAAAAAACAGACCCTGGAGTGAAAACACAACCCTGATACTTCAGGGTTTGTTCTTGAGGTAGGGGCTGAAATTTGACAGCAGCATGCATATGATATTATATAAATATAATTATTATAATGATTATCATCATGATAAACCATTAGATTTTTGGTGGTCGATTTTCAGACCCGGTTGTTTGGCTTCTTCCAGCCGAGGCCAAGAACCAGTCCTACTTTCTTTACAGCTGCGTTTCGCATTGCCAGTACATGAATTTGGACACTTGATGACGAGGGTGGCAAAAACTTGATTTTATGATATGTATTTAGCTGAATCATACCCCTTAACTGAATATAGCTGAAACATTCAAGTGTCCGCTCGACAAGCTCAGATATTCAAGTAGAGGAGTAATGGTTTTTGAGGACCTTGTCTTGGGACATACCGGACATGCCAACATGTTACATCTCACATATGGCCATTGGATTGAAAGTCGGCACTTCTCTTTCTGCCAGCGGTTTGTTGTGTCCCGCTAAATCATAGTCCCTTTGAAGTTAGACAGTAACGAATCCCTATGGCCATTTGGGCCTCTCAAAGATACATCGACTCTTGTGCATTGTTTCAAAGTGTTTCAACCAGACCATGCTTTTTCACTCAGGATTATGGCTGGCGGACTTTGAGTGTGTCAGGTGGTACTCTCCAATCAGCCGTTCGCCATTGGTACTTCCAGAAGTTGACCTTCCGTGGCGTGTCGATCTTGGACGAGCCCAATGAGAACCCCAGCTGCTACAAGGCGTCCACGGGGCTGAAGAGCAGAGCGAGAGAAGTCATGGTGGTTTGAGCTCCGGTCCATTATGAAACCATTTGAAGTGATGGCTGGAGGACCTGAGTACCATGTCAAACCAGCAAGCGCCATCTCAAACAGCTGCCGAAACAGCTGCCATGCGGCATGCTGCGCATGCTGCGCGGCTACAAGTCTGTGTGAATCCCGCTGCACGATGCCGCAAGTGGTTGATGGCAAAGCACAAGCTGGACAGAAAAATTGGAGAGCCTTGTGCAGTGAATTTGTCTTTTGTGGGAGTCTGTACGCAACACAGAGACGCCCAGAGACACCCATATGCACACAGACACACTTTTTTTCATACACATTGTTTGATCTGAGTTCTATGCCGATTAGCACCTTGCCCCAACAAGCAGATGTTTGTTCAGGTCCCTGGTTTGTGCTGCTGGCTGCCTGTGCCCTCAGTTGGGCGGCAGGCCATTATTACAGTCACCTGACAAATGCTGGGTAAACGAGCTGTAGAGAATTGGACACATGCATCTTATGAAAGTGGTGGCTGCTGAACATTGAATACACAAGTTTTTCCCGCAAGGCTAGCTCATTGCATTTCATTGGCGTACCGGAACAGAGTTCAGTTGGCCACATCATTTGTGCACATGTGTCAGCAGCCAGAGCTGAGGTTGACGTGTTTATGCAAAGATGGACAAGGGGTGCAGTTCTCAGAAGGACTGCTTCCGCATTGCATAAACCTGCCCTCTGTGCACGATTGTCGTAGTATGGAAAGGTTTTACCAACAACGCTTTTTCAGAGGTTCTGTCAGGTTGAAATCGACAACCCATTGAATCAGGAGATACTCTAGCTCTCGCGAGGTTTTTTCATAGTTACTTGTTATACCAGCTTTCCAATATTCTAATATTACAGGAGATGCCTTGACAATCTGGCTAACCATTCATAGGTAGACCACGGCAGGATTCCATTGTTGGCATACTGTAGCTAACACAACACTGTTGTAGCCACAGTAAATTCTGCTGTCAGTATGCGCACTATTGTGCACTTGGTTTGGAGGCCCAGGTTATATGTGCGTTTCTCGAACGTCATAGGTACCATTCCCTTCTGCTTTATAATGTTTTAGATTTGCTTACCAACGGAATGAGGAATGATTCTGTTTGGTGTTTCAACCTGTCACTTCCTCAGCCTTCGACAAATGCGCTTAGTTTGCCCGTGACAAATGCGGCCATTCGATTCAAGCACCCACAGTCCACCGTAGGTCAATCCCATCCCCCTTATATCAAGTTTCCCCATATGCCATACGGGTGCCGAAATGGTTAGATCTAGAACTAAGACAGGGTTTCTATGGGGGAATGGAATCTTAGGGAAGATGGAACGGATTAAGAACCATATGATCAAAATCCAGTCTAGCCTACCCGTTTTTACATGTAAGATTCACCACCCACTAATCATATTATTATCAATTTGAACCAGTGTCCACCAATGTTTAACGGCGTAAAAATTCCTAACAACTATTATCCAGCATCAAGCAACATCAAGCAACGTTAACTCATATAAGTTATACCACCCACGTGTTGCAGACCAACTACGCCTCCTTCAGCGAGCTGAAGTGTGTCGGGCCCCTCAGGTTGCGGCGGAGATAGCCAGTATCACAATGTTTTTACTTAAAAGGACAGCTTAAAACTCAAAACTATGCCTGTCACAAAACAGCTATGAATCAATGTATGGGTGGATAGTTAGATAGATAGATATATAGATAGATAGATAGGTCATGATAGGTCCATGTTTTTCTCTTGACTCTTGATCATTTTCACATCATTTTCACATGTGATCCATTTTTGGTGAAGCCGTGAAGCCCAAAATCATCCCTGCATGGACCAGGTGATAGCGCGGCGCTCACGTTGCGACGACAGCGCAAGGCCTGACTTCCGAGGCTCGGAACGATGGTACCATGATGGATGCGGCTGCAGAATGAGAGGAATAACGGCCACACCATGGGGAAAATATGGGAAAATATGGGAACATATGGGAACATATGGGAACATGCCGGTCAATGATGTTCAATGATGTTCAATGATTTGGATTTGGCTGGTTATGTTGGCTCATAATGTTTGATCGATTTGCATGATCGATTTATGTTGAGAATGCTCATGGAGATATGCCGACACCGCCCCAAATTCTCCCGACGGATTTGGCAGGGTCTTGTCGTATTTGGTTTGGAGAGAGGGGAAGCACAAGCAATCCCAATATGAAGGGTACACACAGATATGGAATATATATATATGGATGAAATTAGATATATAGATATAGTTAAACATATATCATATAAACCAAATAGCTGTGTGCATCAATGAGATATTCACCCATTCACACTGATTAATTGTTTACCTAGATGCTGGTATCAATCACCGGAGTTGGGACATTTGGGACGGGATGAACCACGGGGGGCGCCTTTCCGAAAAGTCAGACGGACACCCCAAGCATCGAGTTTGGCCCTCTGGTAAACTAACATAACTATGGAAAATCACAATTTTTAATGGGAAAATCCACTATAAATGGTCATTGTCAATAGCTACGTTAAATTACCAGAGGGTACTTACTGTAAATATCTGAAAATGGCAATTGTTGATATTGTTGGGTTGTATGAAATATGAAGTTCTATGTTAGTCTTCAGGCGTTCATTTGGGTCTTCGAAGCTGTACGGGTTAGGACTGCAGCTTTTTTGATCGCGGGTTCCAATGTTCCAAACCATCGCCAAATTCATCTTGCCAGAAATCTGCCAAGACATAAGTCTTTGAATGACATTCTGTGACTTGCTAGGGGAAGCTTTGGGGCATAGTTCCATCATGTTCCAGGGGATCAGTGCCAAGTAATGTAAGATCATTGGGTTGACTCCTAACTCTTTGATCATGATTTTTTGCCCCCAAATGGTTGATATATGTTGATGTTTTGAAGGAGCAGTGTAAATTCCATATCAGTGGCCATCGGCGCCTACCCAAGGAGTTCTAAGCTGCTGCGGGGTCTACCAGGGACTGCGGCAACTTCGAGGAGCCTATCATCGGCACCCAGGTCACGAGAAATTGTCTAATTATAGTGTATTAAAGTGTAATTGTGTCCCAGAAGTACTACAGATGTTGGATGATGTTGGTAAGTAAGTGGTAAATAAGAAATGGATACTTAGATGGACCGTACTCGCAGAAAGATCAGTGGAGCGGTGGGGTGGTCCAGTAGACAGGGCGCAAGACATAACATGTAGTTGAGATATGCCTTTTTCGCATAAGTATGTGATGATAGGTGTAATCAGCCACGTCTATAAAATACAATGTTCTTTTGTTTCTTTGTTTCAATATACTTAGATGATGTAAAAAAATATATAATTAGTGTTGAATTTGTTTACCACACGAGGATTGCTAAGTCGTTGGTCAGATTCACAATCAAGTCAGACCAGAAAGGTCCTGTCCATCTCGCAAGCTGAGATGGTGAGATATAGATATAGACCACCTTGGAAGCATTTACGATATCCAGGCATGAGGGGAAGGCATTGAGGAGCATGATGCTTCAGCTTCATTAATGCTCGAGCCGCATGCACAAAAAGAAGCTGGACATGACATTTGTGAAGATAACGCTGTGACTCCATTTATGAGATGGCAGCCATTCTATGTGGAAGCCTGTGCATGCAGCGAATCGGTTTGCAAGAGCGGCGCCTGCAGATGCCCAAAGTCTCACACAATGATTGAATTCCTGCATCAAACTATATATATTTCAAGCATCAAGCTTCCGATGCCAGGTGACTTAGTATGACTTAGCTACCCCCTTCCATGGCTCACTATTGGCCCACACAGCCTGCACCTGGTCCTTTGGGCCCTTCCTATGACACAGTGGAGCCATGTATCGATCTCATTTTGCTACGGATCTGGGGCGATGGGATGCAGGATGGGGTCCCTGAGATTGTCACCAGATTCAGAGGTTTGATGATGTTGATGTTGTGGGATGGTCCTGGATTCCTGGATCATGTGTCCTAAAAAAATGTCCCAACTTGATTCATGCGTTTTTCAGGGGTGGTTTGGCATGAGTTAACTTTACAGGATATGGGAAGCTGATATTCCCCATCTCATCCAGCTGAGCGCCTTGCCCGGCTGTTGCAGGGGACCTCTTCGTCAGCGATGGCCGGTCGGATGCGCAGAGCATGCGCAGCAGATCCAGTTCCAGTTGCAGGTGGGAACCCGGTGGCAGGTTCCACATGGGCCCCGAAGGTGTGGAACATGATTTTCCAGTTGGATAAAGTTGGATATGATCAGAATTTGGGGTTCACATCAAATGTACTGGCAGCGCAGGCGGAGGCAGATAGATAAATGGATGCATTATCCAACCATTTCTCCATTTATTGGTGGTCTCAAGGTTGTTCAAGGAACAACCTGTAGCAGGAACAAGGAGGTTTTGGAGGTCAATGATGTGGCCACGCAAGGATCGGCTAGAAATCCACCAGCCCGAATCTTAGACAATGAACGTGGCTGGCAGGCGTTTGGAAGATGAGAGGTGTCGGCGTTCACATCATGTCATCAGCGTGAGAGCCCCTTGGCCATTGGCAATAGCGATGAAATGGAGGGGGGGCATGATCTGCAACCAGCAGGGAGCCATTGCCCCTCAAGTCATGGAAAAGCACACAGCCAGAAGAATCATGCTTAATTATAAAGCATGAAAGCAACATTGGAGAAACCATGGCAGTAACTGGTTGCTGGGCCTCCAAAACTGACTTCAAAGTCCCAGTTGCGGCGTGAGGATGGTATGCAGCCAAGTTCCTCCTTCAGTGTCTCCTCTGCATTGGGGCCGGCTCATTTGTCAATTCAGCTGGGGTTCGGCTGTGGCTGTAACCAATGCATGGTGTGTCCTTGGTGAGTCCCAGTTTCTGACCCCCCTAAGTGTGCATAACTCAAAGTTACGCAACCAAACGATGGTCGGGTGGATCTCATCGAAGCTATTTTCGACAACAAAGCTATGAGAGTGACTGAGAACGAGTACATACTGGTATGTTCCAGTTTGTTTGAAGTTGACCCATGCCTGAAAGTCTACAGTAGAGACATGGTACCAGAAGTGTTCAGAAATCATATTTGTTTCATGCGTTATGGATGAAAAGTTGAGATTTGGGAACCCACCGTCGTTGGCCATACAATCAAGAATCAAATTCCAAAATGTGATGATGTGTTTTAGGTAACCGATTGAATGGACATATTCAGAAAGATAAATGCACGTACTTGTATGTGACATATACAATTATACATATATAGTATATATATTATATCATATTGTATTATATTTTAGCATAGTATAGTATATTATATTATAGTATAGTATAATACATATTACTAGTGTAAGGTATGGCATAGTTCATATAACAACATACACACCTCCAAAAACGCGTTTGATGCTCCAAGTTCCACCCCGTTTCAAAGGAGACCTTCGGCGCTCCCGAAGCACCGCCATGTGCCGCCACCCGGCCCCGAGGTGTGGGGTGCCAGAGCAGATGAGACATGGTCCATCTATCTTCAATATCTAGATATACTGTACATGTGATTTTACAATATAATATATATATATATATGTGATATATGTATATAATATATATATATATATATTACAATATATATATATATATATTATTATATATATGATATATATGTGTGTGTGTGTGATATATATATATATATATATATATTATGCAAACATATTGTACATGTGTTTATCTAGATTATTTTTTGGGCATTGGACATTGCTCCCAAGTCGTCAGGAATTCAACATGGGATGCCAAAAATTGGAAGACTGTTGGTGAAAAACAGTTTCGGGATCGCAGTCGACCTGTTCTAGGTTTAGATCCATGGCCTTGCAAACAAGTTTCATTTTTTCCACACTGACACTTTTGCCAGTCAAGATATATATATATAGAGAGAAAGGTATATATATATACACATGATTAAAAATTGGATTTCACAGTTCGAATGTGAGATGACAACACCTCAGACGGTGCACAACGTGTTGTTTTGCTTGTTCAGGCCGTGGTATTCATGGCAACCTCCTGCTGGGCAATCCACCTTCGAACATGACCGGCCTGGCACTGCCAGGTGGGGATGGCAGGGTGCAAGGTGAGGCAGCATGGAGTAGTTGTATTATATGATCTGTATATTCTTATAATATATATATAATATATATATTATATATATAATTCATATTATATATATATATATATCATATATCTGTGTGACAGTCTGTGTGTGTGTTACTTATACACTATCTCACTATTTATATGTCATATATGTATGCACATGTTGAATACGTACTGGTAAATCATCTACAAATGGGCATGATGTTCCATGATGTTCCACTTGGCACTCCGCGTTTTCTCTGTGGAAAATCGGCAGAGGCACTTCTTGGTGACGGGCGGTTTCACCGGCACCTGGCGGGATGGTTGGAACCATGGAGTTGCCATGGATGGTTTTTATCGCAGCTTGGTGGGTGGTTTACCCCTCTGCGCATTGGCAAAGGAGTCGTTTTCTCTTTATGAAGCACTGACACTGCCAGTTATGTCCATTCACTGCCAGCATAGAGGTGATTGGTTGTTTGGGCAAACTGCTGGCAGTGCTCAGCCATTTATGCCGTTTAAAGTCCAGGCAAGTTTCACTCCTCCAGGCCTCTAGAACCCTGCTTAGTGACTTAGTGCCCTTCTGACTCCAAGCTCCAAGCCTTCAAATTCCTGGGTGGGTTGAGACTCTGATGACGACCCAGTGCATAGGGCACCAAGCAAGTTGTTGTAGCTAGTGATTGTGTGTAGCCCTGTTCCCTGGGTGCCGGTCCCACAAGGAAATAGCGGCTTCACCCGGCGCAACTTCTTCGACACAGCACGCCAGAGCCATCTCCCAGACCTGCGACAGCTGGGTGCGACGTCGCCCAACAGAGTGACACGCATCAACTGATGGCAGAGATCAACCTGAGACCATTATCTTCACAATTTGATATGGCCACTGGATCCTTAATGGATCCTAATGGTACTGTATTGGACGGTTTTATTTGCTTGGCATATCTTTGCATTTTCGAAGGTTAATGTATAGTCAACTATGCATGCACTTAGTCATTGAAATACCAAAGATGATATCAGACAAGTGACAAGTGTTTTTTGGTTCAGAACCAACTGATCATGAATGATCCGAATTTGGTGGCCTTCAATGTCACCTCGCGGGCCGCTGCTCTCAGCCAGAAGCTGTTGAAGCCTGCGCTATATGAATTCAAAACATGACAAGTGCCCAAAACCACCGGGCCACCAACATGCAACAACACCCACAAGCTGCAAATATGTTCTGTTTTGGTTTATGTCCCTTTCCATCACGGAAAGCACGTGAAACAAAAACCATTTGATGCAACACGGTTGATGATTGGAGTGCTGGACATGCCAATGTGGGGCCCATGGACTTGCCATGAGTGATGTTTTTGTTGGTGCGCCCACACCGTCCCCGCGGTGAAACCGCACGGACTTTGTGGCATTCCAGCAGGACCTGTACAGTGACCTGCTGAATGGTTTGGACAAAGGGTGCTACTGTGCTTGTGCCACTGGAATCATGGCTGTTTAGGCTGTTTAGGTAGATAGGATAGATAGGTGGGTAGGTAGGGCGGGAAGGTAGAGAGATGGAAAGATATCATGTATATATACATATATATATATACATATTATGTATTTATGATATATATATATATATATGTATTTATGATATATGTGATATTATGGTGTATGTGCAATCGTATTTGTTGCATTTGCTGTATTGCCTGTATTGCTATGTTTGCCATCATTTTCATTCCGTAGAACCACCATGGAACCTTGCAAAGCCCACATTTGGCCGTTTCAAATTTGCGGCATATGCTTTCCAGTTCCACTTCCGGTAACCCACATGTTCGGGGGTCGAAGCCACCAAACCATACCAAACCCAAATAAATCCAGTTGCCTAGGAAGGGGACGTATATCCAGCTGCCCGGGGGACCCAGGGGACCCAGGGGCCGTAGCTGCCACGGTTTGATGTGGAAATTGGGTGATCATTTTGTGGGAGGTTTTTTTTGTACACTGCAATGACAACGGGGCTCACGGAAGGGATGAACTGCCAACACGTTCAGAGTGGTTCAAATAAAGTGCCAATGTCAGTGACATTTAAGCTACCATCTGGTTATTTAACATAGCCATGGAAAATCACCATTTTTAATAGGTAAACCATCTATAAATGGGCCATTTTCCATGGCTATGTTAAATAACCAAATGGCAACTAGCAGTGCAATGGAAAGTCCCGACAGGTGACCGAAGATGGGTAGTCTTCCATTTTGGGTGATTTGGACCAGAGCTAAATCATTAAATCACATTGATGTTCATTGACGCACGTCAGCAGTACAGTGGTAATCTTGCAGCGCCGTTCTAAGATAATCTAAGTTTGGGGGGCCAAGTTCTTTTGGGGCGAAGCTCTCAAAAGTGCTATGGCATGCTGGGGCAACCATTCTGCTGTCAAAGTGAATGTGCTCGGTGGTGATTGTTGGACCATGTTGGACCTGTTGCCGAGGAAGTCCCTTCTTGAGGCGAGTTTTGCCGGATGTCATTTTATGTACTTTTCAGTTGGACGATGCCCCTGAAAATCGAGGAAGAGCCCAAAAATAGAATTTGGTCCAGAAGAAGAGCTATGTAAAAATAAGCTTGGAACGCTTTAGATCATTTACATGGCAGGAATGGTTCTTCTCTCGAGGTGATAGGTGAACGATCTCCCAAGATGTTTCAACCCGCAACATCGCGGAGTATATTATAATATAGATATGTAGTTACACATATATATATATATATGTATATATATATATATACGTATATAATATATAATATATGTAATTATGTGTTGCTGTTTTGGGACGTGTGGGAACAATGAGGCAGGTACATCTATGATTTGGTGCAGCCACCAGGGACGGAGGGATCAACGCATCCATCAGACTGTCTTGCAGCGTCGCGCGGCCCAGAGAGTGGGATGACACCGTGACACCTGCTGCGTTTCACAACAGTTTGGGCCTGGCGGCCAGGGCCAGGGGTCTCCAAATTGGAAATGGCTTGTGAAGCTATCATTAATTACTTAATGTGGGGTACAATAATTTGGATGTGTTGATTTAGCTGATCTATGAAAGAAAAATCATGAACCAAGGGTGTGTGAAGCATGGGCAGAAACAGATGGTAAGAGTCCCAAATTCACTGGCAGACGCGGCTTCCAGTGCTTCAACCAAGGGGGGTAATGAAGCTCCAACCAAAATCACAAGAGCCAAACAACCGATACTGTATTTCTGTTTCTACCATCTTCTACCACTCCTTAATTGACTCTTATATAACTACTCTCATACCCCGTTTGCCAATATTTAGCCAGGCATACAGATATACATGCAGCTTGAATAGATTAATACACACTATGATGCAACTCAAAGTTCGCGATATTCTCATTGGGTTTCCTTTCAGTCCACAGACACAGTTAGCCACGCCCAGGTGGGGATCCGCTGGTGATTATGGTGTGGTCTTGGCCACAGAGAGATGATGAGAATGGTGTATAGACACAGTGTACATGGATGTTGATGTGATGTATTTTGCCAAATGCTATGGCGCCCATTTGGGTTGATGTTATTACCAAACCTTGAGGTGGATGCTGGTTGATGGATGGTGTCATTTCTTACCTCGGCCACCCATGTTATGTGCGGAGTTGCTGTTTGGCTCCGCTGAAAAGTGGCACCTTTGACTCCACCACCATGGCCATGACCAAATTGGCGCAGCTAAGCGCAACTTGGCGTTTCCAAATGTAGAACTAGTCACGGCATATGCTTCGATCGACCCGGCATTTGCACCTGGTTCGTGAGCATTTTTGAGCAGGGGGCGGGAGCCTCTGGATGTAAAGTACTTAAAGTACCTTGAATTTGTAATGAAACGTTGTGCCATGTGCAGATTGGCCTGTATTGGCCTTCCATCCTCAACAGTTTAACCGGTTTAACACGACCATCCAACTGATTGGTCGCAGGATGTGGTGAAGCCTACATTGCTAACTGCCTTGGGGCTTTTTTCCCTGGCATCTGGGTTGCACTGAGTTGACATCCCAAGAGAGTTTTTGGAAAAAAAAAGGGCTGAAGGGCTGACATGTTTTGACTGTATTTGACCATGCCAATGCCTTAGTGCAGGACAGTTTCCCTGAAGCCCAGAACCACAGGCGCAGCTGAGGTGAATTTCATTCGCCACATGCGCAGAAGATCGAAGCCAGGCTTGGTGCCGTGCTCGTGATGCATAGCTATGTGAGATAGAGGATGAGATGTGTTTTATCTAAGATATTATTGGATGGATGGATGGAAGGAAGGAAGGATGGATGGATGGATGGATAGATGGAAATATATATATATGGATGGATAGATGGATAGATGGATAGATGGGTAGATGGGTAGATGGATAGATGGATAGATAGACGGATAGATAGCTGGATATTGTGATACACAGTGTGATACATCCACTCCATGATGGTTTTTACCGGTGATACTGGGTTTTCCCGATTGTTCATGTCAACTCGCCTCAGGAGAGGACGTACCTTATGCTGCTGGATGGCTGCCAATCTTGGGTCACATGTTGACGGCTTGGGAGTACGGGAAGGACATGGACGTGGAGGGGTTGGATGTGGGCTCCCAAACGATCCGAACGATAGATAGTCTGGTTTTCAACTATGTACACCAAAGGCCTATGTTTATGGATGCCTATGGGTTTCAAGTATATGTTTTCCAAATATATAGGTATAAATGATTCGAACTGTACAACTATGTCTATATCCAAAGTTTGTGAACCAACTTATACTTGGGATGGCCATATGACGATGCTGTACCACAAGCATTACTCCAATGATCAGGTTTCGCATTGCCTTGCGAGGACAGCCAAAAGTTGTTGGTGGGACGCTGGGGCATGGATGTTCAAGAGAAGCAGAAGTTGGACATTTTTGCCGCAGAAGGGTGGCTTGCACGTGAGGTCGGATCTAAGTCATATCGTGGGCAAAGTATCAGCTCCGATGCGAAAACAATATGAGATAATGCAAGGTTGCACAACTTGATTGCCTTTGTTTGCTGTGAAGCATTGATGACTGAAGCGGTAGCCGTTTTTTTTAAATAGTCAGAGACCATGTTTCGTAATGATCGTCAAGCTGGCCGGTGGTTTCAGACTTCTCAATGTTCCGCTTGAAGACATTGAGATGATGATCTAAACTGACTTTGACTGTCTTTGGCATACTGTTCAGTGCAATTTGAATCACCAACCATCACAAACCAGTTGGTTGAGAGAGATGCATCCCATCATACCCTCTTATTTCCTCCATATGGATCTGTATCCTTCGAGGGTGTCACAGGTCGCCCACAGATCCCATGAGCTCTGTGTTGTGGCCAAGGTTTGGGCTCACCGTCCTGTTTGTGAACGACCCCGACTTGGCCGAAGAGCTCTGCAGCGGCGATCCTTTGAGGCGCAAAGAGATTAACGACACGAACATGGATATCAATGGATATCAATGGATACAAATTGTACATAATTACACATGTTGTTTATACATGTGATGGTCATGTAAGAGTCATGTATGTCAATGTGTGTTATGGACCTTTGATGGCTTTTGATGATAAAGACCTCAGTGCTGAAGGCTTCTGTATATGAATTCTCCTGTATGCCTTTGTAGCAACGTGTGGCTTCACCCGCCCTGACTCCTGTTGCACCTGTTCAGGGTGCTGCCAGTGGATGCTGCCATCTTCAGCAAGATCAAAAATCTCATACAAATACAACCATAATTTTGAATTACTGTAACCAGTGAAACATAGTGAAACCAGATAGTTTGATAATGTTTGATATGTTAATGTGTTGTAGCAGTTGTAGCCCTGCAGTTCCACCAGTGTTGTACTTGGCTGCCAGGTTTACCAAAGATATGCGGAACATGCCGGGGAGAGATTTGATCGGGAAGCTCTTTGGAAATGGTTTCTTGGCGCGACGGGTCACACCAGCAGACTGGAATGGTTAATCGGTTAATCCCTTCCCTTTAATATTAAACACTCCTCTCAGAAACCATGGTTTAGTAGCGAATTTAGGTAGACAGGGACCATCTAGGGGTATTCAATATTAGGGGGATTATGTCCTTGTGTTTCAATCGTCGAGCACCAACCATTGCCCGGGATGGAACCAAACTGATGATCACGCCAGAGTTTGATTGCCACTGGCAGTGCCAATCCGCATGGACACGCTCCTAGTAGATGCAGGAGTGGGATGTCAGACCTGTAACGCATGCTTGGAGGCACATTTCAGTCACAGCGGGCAGGGTGATATTGATGATTCGATGATGTCTCTATTTTCAGCCCACTGGCTGAATATACACGTGATGAATGGACATGATGTCAAGCAACATCAAGGCCAACTGTATTCAGAAGTCGGGACCTAGTGTTCATTAGTTTTTTAACAGATGTCCTGTGGCTTCCGTCAAAAGATGGTTGCAAGGAGAGCTAAGGCTTGTTTTTCGTGGCGACAGAGGATGCTCGATGGCAGATCGCCCACAACATTCTGAAGACGCCATTTTCCATCAGGGGCATGAAGGTGTCCAAGCCGCAAGTCCCTACAGATGTTGAGCATTGTTGAGCCACTTTCAGGACTTTCAAGATTCACATGGGGCCAGGTCCCTAGGTGACACCGCAATGTCATTCAAAACCATGTCAATGTTGAAGATAGGAGGTTTGCTTGACATGGCTCACATCTTGTGGTACAGATGAGAGAACACTCCAAGATACAACATCCTGTTGCCACTCTTCACCTTCCTATGCAGGTCATGATGCCTTTGATGTGCGACCAAGCCGATGCACTCGTTCAGACACTGAAGAGGGAAGTAGGCTACGGCCGTCCTACCTACATCGAAGCTTGGCACTATGATAATGCGTTGATGTAATTCCAAGATCACCATATTCAGCTTGAGGGTGATGCCTTGCATCTTCAAAATTGCTTAACATCTTGGAAGATCAGCCCTTGGGGCTTGTCGGGGAGGATTTGCACTTGAGCAAACCATGAAGCTATGGCTGAAGCGGAATATACCATTGGGTCCCTTGAAGAAGATTGAACATGCCTGAAGCAGACACGTGAATTATATGACTATTTAATACTATTCATATGTAATATAAATTAATCATTCCCAAAATCAGTTGGAATCATGTTCCAATCTGTTCTAATGCACCCCCATGAGCCCCGAGCGAAATCGGTTGATCCGCCATCTCCAGGGAAAAATCTAAGGATGGCTGGGTTACCAAGATGGCCTTCGAGCCGCATGACTGTGCCATCAGCCGGTTGTGGAACATGTTCGGTGAAACCATCTACTGTAGTGACACTGTAGTGATGTTGGGAGTTGCTGGTCACGGATGGTATTTTTGAGCGTGTTTTACACATGGCCATTTTGGTGCTGCCCATATCCGAGCATAAGACTGGTGAACCCTCGGTGACTTGAAATATCTTGAAATACCCACCAACGACCCTGAAAAATTTGAAGAACTCCACAGTGTAACCTGGTGGTGACCAAAGCAATATCGATTTATGATGAATCCACAGCAAGCCACAGGACTCCCAAGTTGATGCTTGAAGCATCAATATCAAACGACCAACTTTTGAGGGTAGCCATCCTCGGCTTTCTTTTTCCAGGGCAATGGAGAGCTACCCTCTGGTTATGTCAAAATAACTATTGAAAATGGCCATAGAAATAGTGGATTTACCCATTAAAAATGGTGATTTTCCATAGTTGTTTGTATGTTTACCAGAGGGTAACAGACTTGGGATGAGGGAAGCTAAGGACGATTGCAGTCTGTGGTTTAGGGACATCATTTGGCTGCTTCAACGACGACCAGACGCACCCCTACCTGTTGGCCTTTAATGTTTCCTTGAGACAACCGGGATGGGAGTTCGCCAGTTAAAGATGTTGAGGTTTGCCACACGTCAGCTGATACCCTCTGGTTATGACTAACATAGCTATTGAAAATGGTGATTTGTAGTTGATTAACATACAAAAAGCCATTGAAAATGGTGATTAAATGTGATTTATAGTTGATTTTCCCATTGAAAATGGTGATTTTCTATAGCTATGTTAAATTACCAGAGGGTAACATGTGGTGATCAGCTGATGGTGTGATGTATCAACTGGAACTCATTTGGCTCTTTTCGGCTCTAGACTCTGAAGGTTTCATCAAATTGGACAACCGCAGTCCGTTGCCTCATCAAAATTAGTCTACTGCAGAAAGATCCTGTTGAGAGCCACGTGGTTACTACAGTAGCTAGAAGACCTTCATGGGAAAAGTATGTTTCTTGGTAGGCTATAACGACCTCACTATCCTCACTGCGCCGTTAGGGTTTTCATGATGGTTGGTTTTTGGGGAGTAGTCCCCAAATGACCTTGTTTCAGATTCCAAGGCTTGCCGGTTTCATGTTTCCTTTGTTGTAGTGTCATTCCAATGACACGGATCACCAGCCAGATATCCTGCTTATTTGGCATTGTTCCTGCCCATGCGGCAAGTTTGCTTAGGACGCAGTGGAGTTTCTCAGTCAGCCCCAAAGCTGCAAGAAATGAGATTCTTAGGAAAAATCCATGCGTCCGAATCCCAATTGACATGCATGTAGATGCATCCATCTCAGGCATATGCACCATGGACATGAACTTTGCATTAACTTTGCCATATTTCCAAGCCAACTATTGTCCAGCGGACCGATAGCCTTCTTGCAGGATTCTGTGTTGGAATGGGATCTGGAGAATGGATTTGTGAGAGGCAATGGTTCGACTGTGTTGCCGCCGCTACACAGGGACGATTTTATCTATAGTAGCGCCGTATTCTACCAGCATGTTTCATCCAAAACAATGCACCATGTATATACTGGCGGATTTTGCACGCAGTGCCGCTAAGGCAATCCCTGCAATTCTGCCCCAGTTATTTGAGACCTTTGCTCTTCAGAGGCAGCGTGATTTGTTCTTGGCGGATAGCGCTGGATGGATTGAATTGAGATTTTATGACATGCTGATTCATGATGATTCATAACTATTCATGATGATTCATAGTGATTTACGGTGATTCATGGTGATGCATGATGACATGATGATTCATGGGTCCAAGATTCTTGACTTTGTCTATGCATCCAAAGGTTGAGGGATATCCAAGTCATGTGTTAGAGTCCACTTCCACCAGGCTGGACACTCTTTGACTCTGCGACTTGGCAGAACGAAGTTTTTTCTTTTTCGACCTGTTGACACTTCTTGAGGTTCCAGGATTTGAACGGATTTGGATGGATGGAGGATTCTAAAAGTAGAGAGTCACATCCTACTGAAGTCAGTGTACATCAATGTACTATAAACGTTCGCAGATCGAGAGACGCAACGGCTGAGGCATGTGAGTACATGCGTGCGACTTGTGCGACCCTGGGGTGGGAATGCTGCAATGGCATTGTGTGTGTTTTTAGGTGTCTTCAAGTGTGTTCAAATGTATGTGTGTGGGTGTGGTGTGAAAGGATGTGAAAGGAATTTGTTTGAGTAAAGTTTCAGCTCTAGATTGTTGCCTCTTTTAACTGGATTTTTTCCAGAAATTGCCGAAGTCTTAGGCTTCCTGTTTCGAAGCTTTTTTTTGTGTTTCATGGCTTTGTTGAGCTATGGGATCACTGGTATCCACCTTGCAATCTGTTTGGCTCAAAGCTCGGCTTAAAAAGGGCTGCAGCTTTCACGGTGTTTCACCACAGCCCACCTTGCAGTTGGTGGAAGCTAGGGATGATCATGTGACTGACCTGCAAGGCAGTTAGTGGAATTGGCTGAATTGGACAGTTGCAAGCTCTTACTAGTGTGCGATACGTCGCTACGAGTTTCTATTTTCTAGTTGGTGTTCGGAAAAAAAGAGATGAACTCCTCTCATGCGCGGATATATTTAAATATTTGATTACATACAAACAATGCATCGATAAATCATGGATAAATCGATGTTTCTTCCAGTGGTCCTTTCAGATTCTTTGGTGCCTGTGGTGCCTGAGGCCATCCCCATGCTGATCGCCCACGCGCGGGTGGACGATCATGTGCCTGTGCCATCCGCCGATGCCGGCGATGGCTTGAACGGTTTCAGTGATGCCGATGCCATGGATGGCGCCAAGCATGTGGCCTATGAATGCTCCAAGAGTGCTGCTAAGCATCAATGGGGATGGATGGGATGGATGGGATGGGCAAGGATGCTGGCTTCAGTATTCAGCCGGCCAGCCGAAATTGCCTTTGGTTCTTGCGCAAAGGCGAAAAAACGAGAAATTTGTAGGTCATAGGGTCTTGAAATGTGTTGAAATGTAAAGCTTTATTGACTGGGCAAGATTTTAGAGATGGTTCCTTCTTAGCTGACTTGCTCACGTCGTTCAATCAAGGTGGCCAATGCCGTGGGTCATCCATTGAAGGGCCCCGAATTGGTGCTGCGAATTTGGGAATCCACTGCGGGAGCTATTTGCAAAGAAGTCGAGTCTGGGCGCTACTCGTCGTTGAGCCATGTTGTGCAGTCAAATCACTGGGGTCTTTCACCCAGAATTGGCTTCGGATGCTGCGGTTTAGGGATGTTTAGCGATGTATACCGTATACCCAAACCCTTGGAAATATGTTGCTTCAAAACTCATGGTCTCCTTCCAAAGTCTCAATTGAGTTAACCTTGCAGGAACTAGACAAGTGGCATATGGCATAGTCAGATCATCCAAGCAAGCCAACTGAGGGAATATCTTTGTACCGGGCCTTGGCACCTTCGGAAATACCGCGGATGGGATCATCTTCGCACCTTTGGAGGAGTTCGTGCAAACTCACGGTCGCCCGGCAGGGGGCTGGATTAGAGGTGAGGCCAAGTCCCCACTTGCCGTTGCTTAGGATTGCGACCTGGGATTGTGATTGTGAGCTACCCTCTGGTAATTTAACATAGCTATTGAAAATGGCCATTTATAGTGAGTTTTCCCATTAAAAATGGTGATTTTCCATAGTTATGTTAGTTTACCGGAGGGTACACGTTGTAAGTGGATAATTTGTCCCGACATGAACAGAACACACAATATCACACAATCAGATTGCACAGACGTGGCATAGAAGCGTACAAAGCAACTTCAAACAGATGTATATATATATAATCGGAATAATTCAAGCAGGCCTGACATTTCTGATTGTAGAAATCTGCGACAAAATATCTTCGCTGTCCTTCAATCAGTGAGGAAGTTAAGCCCTCCAGGTCTGGACGTGTCCTACTTCACCAGTTTCATCGAGATGATCCCTTCCCGACGGCCGCCCACATCACCGCGGCGCCGCGCCGATGCTCGGTGGGTTCCAGAGTTCGTTCGCTGTTGCCAACGTGGCGAAGTGCTGGCCATAATCCGCAATTACTTTTGTGTTCTGAGGCAATTCATGTAACTAATTAGAATCAAAAATGGAACATATTGAGCCTCATTTATCCACTTCTGACGCCAATTAAGTGGACCTCAAACCATGGTGTACCTCGCAGCAATCAAGCCTTGAATATATGTTGGAGTTGGTAGGGTATTCTCTAGGCCAAAGCCATTGCTCCAACTGGCTGGGTTTTTGTCTCATGATTGATCCATACAATTAATGGCAAAATCCTAATTGGTAGTGTAATTATCATTTTTGACGGTTGAGGATTGGCTTCTGACGCTCAATGTCCAATTTTGGTTGATGAGTTTCCCCTTGTTTTAGGGTTTTTCACCACACCAAACTATTGCAAACCCACCATGTTTATCCATTTTTTGTTGGTTAAACATGGGTTAAACCATGGGAAACCAATCATTTTTGGCTGAGGAGGAGCTAAGCTTGGCCGCGCAGATGGAGCTGCTGCTCCGGGTGAAGCATTCGGTGGCCTCAGTAGCACGGCTGCTGGAAGTGACCAGCGACGTGGTGCTGCAAGCGCTCCAGGATGCGGGGACAAGATGGGAGATATGGCTATGGATCAATACCTATTAATGGATCAATACCCATATGGTATTAATAGTGGGATGAACATCAAAATGGGGATTTTTAGATAGTGGGATGAACATCCATAAATCCCAGCTATTTTGATGTGAACAAAAGGGGTACTATTGGTTTTGACCCACTGCCATATGAGAAAATGGGATAAAATGGGATGGTTATTTTTGCGGGTAATCAACGGTAATTCCATACATCAGCTGCTGGACTACTTGATCTGAAGCTTCGTGAATACTTGATCCAGCCATAATTATACATAATCCGTACTTATATCAATCTACATAATAACCATCCAGTGGATAGGAGGGAGCGATTCAACAATTTGTTATATTATAGAATGGGCTAGCGCCCAGGTGCCGCCGACCCCCCTTTATTTGGGGGGGACTGTGGAGAGAGAGAGAGAGAGAGGGAGAGAGAGAGAGAGAGAGAGAGAGGAGAGGGAGAGATGGATGGATGGATAGATGGATGGGGATGGATGGATGGATGGATGGATGGACGGATGGACGGATGGATGGATGGATAGATAGATAGATAGATAGACAGACAGACAGACAGGTAGACATGTGAATAGATGATAGATTGATGGATAGATAGAGGGATAGAGAGAGAGAGAGATAGATTGATAGATAGGTAGATAGA
>Ga0126342_10000140_pt1 | contig 54025 bp, 48 predicted proteins | sample Cyp1metagenome_FD_92528 | JGI IMG/M metagenome (GOLD analysis project Ga0126342, IMG submission 92528) | Coral microbial communities from Lord Howe Island, Old Settlement Bay, Australia - Cyphastrea 1 metagenome | ecosystem: Host-associated > Invertebrates > Cnidaria > Coral ...
CCTTCTGGTACTTGCAGTGATCTTGAGCCAAAGGTGCAATTCGATGCATCCCTTGGCGGTGGACAATATGGAGTTGAAATACATGAGCGTTTGTGATAGTCTGTAGTCTACACTCCATTCGCATATATATATACATATATATACATATACATATATATATATATGGATACCCCATTTTCATCAATTTTCAATCAAACCCATGTTTCACATCGCTGGTTACTCCGCACGAAGCATGAAAACGCCTCCGGTGTCATCAAACGCAGCTGGAAAACGGCCCATTCATTGATGATCTTCCCATTAAAGTATCCATATCTGAAATGGGAACATCTATCAATAGATTTGGATTTCCATATACAGTAAATCTATGATAACCATGGGATTTTGATGATCTTCCCATTCAAATACCCATGTTTTTTTTCGTGTGTTTTCCTATCAAAATACCCTATAAACATATGGGATTTCCCAGTGCCATGCTTGATTACCGAAGGGTATCCCAAGTTAGATTCATGGATTAGATATGGTTTCTGAAACTTAGGATTGCTGGGATGCACCTGACAGAGAGTGGGTGCGTCTCAGAGCAGGGTATATATATATATATGGAAATAACAATTATCATTATCAGTATCATTATCATTACTATATCATATATCATATATCAGATATAGTATATATAATATAATATATAACAAACAATATATATATATATATATTATTTTGTATTATTTTATTATTATAATTATAACTATATAGTGTGTGTGTGTGTGTCTGTGTCCCATATCCCCATTATATCCCATGTAATCAACCAACGAACCACTTCCTACCTTTGCATACAGCCAAGATGCTTCCAATATCACTCGAGGTCGACCTGGCACTGGCAGGGCACTGCTTTTCTTTCTTACCAGTAATGGGGATTTGTTCTAGGGAATTTGATAGATATAACTTTGATCATAGTGGGATATGGGATTTAACCTCAATTTCGTGGGACCCCGAAATTGATGCGACTCCCATTCCCATACTGCACCCTTCTAAGAAACCCCTACTGAGTATAGGAAGATTGTGGGAAAGGGGGTCCCATTGTTGGTGGCCCCTATGAATTCTATGGAGAATTTCTTACATGGCTGTGGAAAATGGATAAAATTGGCCAATGTAGTTCGATGGTTTCCCTACTTAACATCTTGATTTTGCATAGCAGACTGGTAGTCGCTACCAGAGGGTAACCTATAGTGTTAACAACGCCTTTCACCCACTTGAACAAGGAAACACCCAATTTCAAGGAGCATATCCGTAGTTTGCCCCAAAAGAAGCAATCTCAAAAGAACAATAGACGAGTCCAAAAAAAAAAACGGCTCGATCGCTTTAGGATCTTAAACCATCCAACTATCAAGGCTCCAGATCCCTGGAGGTTGATGCTTAATAAGGAACATGATTATGATATGATATAAACTGGTTCTGTGGCATGAGCGAGGCTTTTGGGGCAATGTTATAATGTTCAATTGTGATATCAATTGATCATGCCACATCAAAATCTGCTTGATGGCTCAGTCATGCCAAAAATGTGCAAGTCAACTGATCATTATGGTAGATAATGAAAACACCTTTGGAACTACCGACCAACTTAAATCACGTTGAATCTCCTGTTTCTGTTGATTGCACTCACTTGGCTGACAAGTTATATTGCCATCTTCAGAGTTGCTCCCAACACCCCAAATACTAGGGGGAAACTGGCTGAATACAGCAGTTTATTTTTACCAATTTCCCCACACATATACATGCATACATATATATATATACATATATATATGTATATATTCATATATATATATATGTATATGTATATATGTATATATATATATATGTATAGAATGTGTTCATGTTTATACTTCAGCATGTCCCACTTTATCCCAGAGTCATCCCCACATTTTGTTGGTGAAATCGAATTATATAGATCCCCATGTTTAACAGGGTGAAATACCAACTGAACAGTGTTAAAAGCCCTCTGTCATTCCTTGTACTGGTTGGATAAGACTGGGATTCCCAGTTTACCGATTATCCTGATCCACCATGTACATGCATGATCATGTGTATATATAAGATGGATTAAGACGGCATAAGCCCAGAAACAATCATCAGCCAACCATTATTTATTATCAGCCACTGTTTTGATGGTTGAAACAAGTAAAACCTCTATAAATAATGGTTAAAACCTCATTCAACATGATATCCCGATATCCCAACGAAAAGTCCCACAGAACAATTTGTTTACGAGGGTTCCTCATCCTCAACCAACCATCCTTTACCAAGCATTGATCCATGCTTAGTCCCCACAGTTGAATGGTAAATCAATCATTGATTGGTAACCAGGGTTGGGCCTAGGGTTGGTTTAAACGGTTTAAACATGTTCTTGTTTAAACAATGTTTAAACCGCAAATGATTGAACCAAATCGGTGTAGGAGAGGTCCCTAGTGAATTCGTTTAAACATGTTTAAAGATCTCAAGAGATTATGGACCCAAGGCATGAGATCATGCGCACTTGGCAGAATCAAGCACTGAGAAATCTGCTGCTAGTGACATCACCCTGGTGATTTTTTCTCGCTCACCCGTTCTTATTACTCACAACATATATGTTAAAAAACATTTAAACGTTTTGGGGGTCATGGCTCTAAACGTGTTTAAACAGTTTAAAATCTAAACGGTTTATATCATGTTTATACGTGTTTGGACCGACTCTGTTGGTAACGCATGTTTCATGAGTCCTTTCCCGGGGATTTTACCATGAACGATAATTTGGTAGTCCCACAATTGGGGTCATGGTTTAATTTGGGGACATAGTGAAATGCACATGGGTATGACTTAAAGACCTGGGGGACGGATGTTTGTCGACTTTTATTGTCAACCATCCAATGATTGGGGCACCCAATTTTGACCCTTAGCCATATCTACTATAGATAAATGGGTTAAAATGATCATGTCCCCCATTGAATGACTATATAGTGTCTAATAGACCTATATAGTTACTATAGTTTCTATTAAAACTATATGAAATTATCCCATGTCATCATGGTAGATCAGTATAAACCTATAGAAATTTATATGATCCCATAATCCCATACATCAAACATCATCAAACTATATAAGTAGTATATATATAATATACGATCCCATATAGTTTCTATAAATTCTCCATGGTTCCTGGTTGAAGCAACACGCTGCCTCGAAGCTGAGATGGCTCTGTCTGAGCCCGCAGACGCAAGGGCTGCGTGGGAGATTTCGGCACCTCCTGTGGCGAACTGAATTTACCATGGCTTAAACACATGTATATATATATGTATACATACATAATCATACATACATATATGTATATATGGGTAAATTATAATAGTTCACTAAACTGAATCGTTGTGCCATTTGGGGATGATTTCCCTTATTAACCATGATTCCAGTGAGGAAGGACAGTGAGGTCGTTATCATTTACCCATATATATGTTCTTGGATAACTTTTATAGGATTTGATGTTTGGTCGTTTTGATTTGGTTTTTAAATGTTCCAATTATGGACTTTAGATCACTTGTGATATGTTTTAGTTGCTTTCGAATATATTTTTGGTCGTATAAACCACCTCTATAGTATGGAAAAGAAGGAGGACCATATACCAAAATAATGGTTTGTCAATAGGGATTCCCAACTCACGGACTATGATCATCCCTCACATGTTAACTGTGAAACCCCACAATCATCAACCAGCTGGACTCTGGGAAACTGCTCATGTTAGTCTTTGGGAGCTCGATGGGACCTCTCAACAGACTTTTCATGACTTTTCCAACCAAAATGTTGATTTACAATGATTTATACTTTGTACCAAACAACGATCGACATTTCGACCAAGACCTGCAATCAAACCAACAGATAGGTTGGTTGACAACTAGGCACCTGCAACTGGGGAACGGGTTTGCAAAACCTGAGGAACGTGACAACCCCTCGGGGATCATTGTCCCCAGCTAGAGATGGAAAATCAACAAACATCTACCACCAATCAGAAAACCTACAGTTTCCACGATTTTGATCGTCTTATCATTTCCCTAGTGGGTATGCTGGGTATGCACTACCCCAAACACTTGCCAACTATGTTCATTGACAATATATTCACTTTTATTCCCTGTTCTTGCTTTAAATCCCAAGTTAGGGTATCCCCAAAACCATGAGTTTCAATACCAAAATGGTCTAACTTGAGATGATTTGGGGATACCCCCATGACTTAGGAAACCCCCATTTGTCCCTGATCTTATTGGATTTGTTTTGGAAACATTGGGTACCTGTAAATCCGCTGGTCAGTCATCATCAGACCCGTTTCATCCCACAGGCTCCTCCATGGGCTTCTGTGCTCCCGGAAACGTTGAGCCAAAATGGGCACAGGGAAAAAGCCTTGAAGTGCATTGGCTTGGAATGTCCATTTGGCTTCGAAATTCATCAAAACATTTATATGTAATATTATGTAACCCTACCATGTGCCCGGAATGCTTCTTGAGGTCAAGAAAGTAGCGTGGGTTTGGCAGGAAACGGCATAGATTATCAGATTAGGCTTTGTGAAATCAAATCAAAGTTACAGTTGTAAAATTCTAGGTGGTGTCTACAAATCCAATGGTAAAAGCCATGCATCCCCAAAATGGTTGTGTTTGCAAGCGATTCTGTTTGCATACTGCAGCATGTTTGAACAAGTTGTGCAAAAAAAAACTATAATATATATATATATATATATATATTATATATATTATATATATATATATATTGATGATGATGATGATGATGATGATGAATTTGCATGCTTTATTTTGTAGTCTTCGGTTAATCGAAAGCTTTATGATCTTTTCCGCAGAAGCGCTTGGTAATCTTAGTACTAACCAGCAAAATGCTGAGAAATGTTTGCTTTTGACTGTTGGCCATGCTGAAATATACCCTTGAAGTCAGTACATGGACCGGGTATCCCATTCTATCCCAGTTGTGGGCAAAGAACCCATTCACTAAATCTTCCTAACTACTGCACCTGGTTGGTGGTTTCAACCCCTCTGAAAAATATTACTCAGTTGGGATTACTATTCCCAAACAGAAAAATAAAAAATGATCCAAACTTACCAACCAGAGTAAATCTTCCTAACTACAGCACTAATCGTATCTGAATCTGTATAATCGCCCCAACCAGTCAATTTCGCAGCTCACCTGCCCTCTCACCGCTGAAGAGCCATTTTGAAGCCGTGTCATTAACTGCCAGATTTCGCTTCGAGTCACGACTTGCACGAATTTCGCCCGGGGTAAATTGCGAGTAGATCTCACAGGTGGTGCATAAGGAGAGAACATCCATCTTCCATGGATGGCACAACTGGGTATGGACTATCGATAGCCACGGATCTGCGAAATTGATCAAAGTCTCAAAGTTCATGATCTGCAGCACCAGGTGATTGTTACAACACTGACGGTCTTGGAGGAGGCGGCTATCAAAATTTGGTTTACCTCATCTTACCTCTTAGTTCGATGATTTTCCTAGCTATAAACCTGCAACCTCCATTTAGCGCGGGTATTTTCCAGCTAAAGCCATGTTTGATGACACCGTTACGGGATGTTGCGGGTATATATGACCGTCAGTCATTCCTCACGATTTACCCCTCATCTCATCGATCTTGAGCGAAAGCTGGGCGATTTCGGACACTAACCTGCAGCTTCCAAGTCTTCCGAGAGCGTTATTTGTGTGGGATGTTGGGCTGTCCAAGGGCAAGCAACATGATGGCATGTTCCGTTCTGCACATCATCTACCTAGGGTTCGAATTTCAACAGTTGCTGTATCAAAACTACTGTGGTTGGACGTTGAGCTTTGGATGTCACACAGGTTTCCAGACAGATTCTAGATGGATCAAAACTGTTCAAAACCTATTTATGTGGTGAAAACCCCGATCTGTTTACCATCCCCAAGTCATGGTAGAATCCCCGCGACTTGACCAGTGATGGTAGACGAGACGCTCGTTTCGAAAATGGACTCGAGATGATTTGAGATGACGTACAAAAACCTTTGAACACCAATCAGCCAACCTTTCAAAGCTTGGCCATCACTTGAGATCAATTGAGTTCATCAGTCTGAAAAAACCTTTCAAAGCTATCCCCAGGTCGTGTTTGTCTCTTGAATCCTGGAATGACCCACCAACAAAGTTGGCCCTAGCCACTTGATCCATGTTCAACCCCTAGCCGGTAGAATTTCAATGGGTCTACTTACTCAAAAGTTCAGACATTCCCGATCAGATCTGGATCATATCTGGACATCCAGTTCTATGGATCACTGAACCCTGTTCTGAGCACGCCGGGAGTCCCACTGTTCTTCCAAGGAAGTTCCAAGCACCAGTCCTGGATGATTGGATGCAGCTATCAATCGGCAAAAAAACACATGTGGAAATCAACGCTTCTCCATATAGGATCATTAAATAGGGTCCCCATGGCTTGTGGCACTTCAAAATGAACTAAAATAAACATAATTCATGAGGAAGATGATAAACAACTATATATATACACGTATACATCAAATAGATAAAAAAACAAATCACATTCCAAATATAATAAACACCTATATATGAGGAAACTGATAAACCATGATATCAACTTTGGAGGTACCATATATGTTCAGACAAATCCATGATATTTTCCTGTTCCCCCGATGGACGACCCCCACCATGTCGTGTCCTCTGGTTGGGGCCACCTGCATTCAGGTAGCGGCAGGCGATTGACAACGATTGGGAATGGAAAATCCTCCATTGATGATGTCCCATCTATAAATGCCCATGTATAGATGGGATTTCACATTTGCCACGTTTGATTAGCGGATAAGACCGCTATGTTTATGTATCAGCTTTTGTCGTAAACCGGCGGTTGAAACTCTATGGCTCAATCCATCCACTAGGAGAATGGTATACCCACAACAAAAAATCCGCTCGCTTAGCCCAAAAATAAAGACCCGGACATCACTTTTTGTACGGGATCTAATATGATATAATAATATGCTAAATAACTTTGTAATTCAGTGCCAATTCTCATCACACCCACACAATCTAATAGTTACAAAATAATGAATGGAGTCTTAGACCTAGCCCCTCAAATCATATTTTTGTACATTTTTGTTCCGTCTTGATTTCTACAGTTTAATGTCAACCCTGGATTAATAAACCAAGGTGAAATTTTTTTGGGGGAGTTAGCCCCCAAATAGTGGCTGGTTAAGCCCCGATTCTTGCGTTTCTCAACTGTGGATGCATTGATCCATGGCTTTCCATGATTTTTCCATGATTTTTCATGAGTTTTCCATGATTTGTTCCATGATTCTTCCATGATTTTCCAATATTTGTCCTACTTCAACATCGATTTTGGGAGTTCCCCGCCATGCCTTGCTGACACCGGGAACCAACCGGTAACCAACGCCGTTGTGCCGCGCCTTGCGCGTCTTGCGTGGGAACTGCGCTGCCAGGGCGTAGCCTTCTCCAGGCAACAGGCGGCACTTTGGCCGCGACGATGCGACGACCTGGTTTCACGGAGGATCTGGGAGGATCCGGGAAAAGACATATGGGGGGTCCATAAATAGGGCTACCCCGAGTCATCATTCATTTTGATAGGATGTTCCATTATAAGCCATCCATTAAATGGGGTACCTCATTTATGGAAAGCCTCTATGAATCATGATGTATCAACTTATGGACTAGAAATATCATCTACTATACAGTTGCTGGTGCATACCCTCAATTGTTGTGGTAAAGAAAATGTTTCGATTTCCAGTATTCTCAACCCCACGGTCATAGCCCTAGATTTGACCAACTGCCGGAAAGGCAAGTCGAAATCGTCCTTTCCTGCTGCTTCCATGATGCCCAGTTAAAACTGGAGAATCATTCCTATTTCATATGGGATGTGTATATGTGTATGTGGGATATAAACCACTTAATTATAACTTATAACATTAAGATGCACCCTTAAGTATGATATTATGCGCTCCTATATATATATGCGGGTACAAGCCACAAATAACATTAAGACGCACCCTCAAATATGATATCATCCCCAAAGCGCTTGCTAAGAACTTGACAATTGGCAGTTGGCCATGGTTTTTGCTTCCGCTTCTTGGGCAGATTTTATCACCGTTTTATCCCACGGTACAATCTAAATCTCCATGCATCAACCGGATCATGGCATATTAATCCACTGATCATCAGAGTATGGATCAATATTATTAAGTAATTGGTATTTAATGATCAATATTATCAAGTAATTGGATCATTGCTATTTTGGTAATGTTATCATTTTTTTTCAACAGCAATTTACCCCCAAACATGACCGTCCCCCGCGGATCCCAATTTAGCCCAAGGCATTCCATGCATTCCATTGTCATAGGGGATTCCACCAAGCAATAAGCCCTAAATGAAACCAAACATTATATTGGGGGGGTCACCTTTTTGGCGGCTTATCCCCTAAATAATCTAAATATCTCATTCTTATCCCCATGGTGGTTGATTTATACCATTCTTTTTGATGGAAAAATGGACTTAAATCACCCATTGATAGCCCATTTGATGGTAAAATGAACTTAAATCCCCCATTTGATGGTTACTAACTTCCAGACCCCATTGGTAGAGGGAAAGAAAAACAGACGCCAGAAATCGTCGTTCGGTCCGAGGAACTAACGGTTTTTTCACACGAACAGGTTCTTTGAGCGACACCGTCGGTGGCTTCTTTGGCGACCGAGATGTAGGAAGACGATCGGGCCGATCGGGACCTCGCTGAAGGGAAGTTTGTGGGGTCCAAAATTGAATAAAACTTAAAGGGGAAATACGGGGAAAAAATGGGACAATAGTGACAATAAATCTAGAAAAATGAATGGAAAAATCAAATAATCGTCAAGCCACTGGCCGATGCTTCCGGGATGCTGGCGGACGTCTCCTGCCACTGGCAGATGTTGGACCAAAATTCAAGCGGCAACAGGGGTTTAACCAAGAAAAGGCGCGGCTTAACATCCAAAAACGGTGATCTAAGAAAACAAAAAAAATGGATTCAACAGAAACAGGTGCTAAGCAAATAAAATGCTGCTAACATCAAAAGATTTACAGTAGCCAACCAAAACTGGCATCCAAGCAACCAAAATGCCTCTAGTTGGGGCCAAGGTAAACTACCAAGCTCTCAGAGGTGCACATGCCATAAGAGCATGGTGATCTCATCAATAGTTGAACATGTAGGATTGTCCCAGTTTGGGAGTCTGGTCATGACACTTTGTACAGGCAAGGTCATCCACGTGCTTTCTCAAATGCTCCATCTATGGAATACATGTTCTGCATTTACACCAACAACTCCGAAGTGTTTGTATGTGTCATTCTACTGTAGGAACACCCAAAGATAAGTGTTTAAGGTAGTTTACGGTGGAGTCCTTAAATAGCCGATAGTTTCTTGAATCGATCCCTGATCTAAGGTTGTTGATTGTATTCCAATTTGTATACGGAGAAAAGACTTGATATTTTATATTTTAGTTTTGTCAATGAACATACAGAACCGTCTCACTGTCTCCAATTCCTTCCCCAAACCAAGATCACCATCTGCGGGATACCAACTCTTTTAAGAAAGCAATTGCTCTCTGGTACTCAAACGTGGCTGGAAATTACCCCATTCAGTGATGTTCCAATATCTTCCCATTTGAATGTATTAGTTTGTGAAAGTAGGCTACCCCCACCATCCAGCGGTTAATCACCATTTCCCCCACAAGTACTACAGTATATAAAAATGACCATTAATAATGACGATATTTTATGGGTATACCCCATTTTCAACCGAAACCCAAATCATGTCAAGTTGGTTGTCTATCCTATCATATCCCCACTTCCATTAAGTCCCGTCATGGTTGATGGCTAGATGTCCTTTCAAATGTCCAAAAAATCATGAACCATTTCCCACCGGCTGGTGGCACCTTCAAGGCTCGTGGGCTCGAGCTTTTGCCTTGTCTCTCAGGGAATAGGGAGACTCATTTGGAATTGTTGGATATTGAGATTTATAGGGATATCGTTAGGATACCACTGGGATAAAAATTGGGATGAGAATTGGGATGTACCCTCCGGTGTCATCAAACGTGGCAATGATAAATTCCTAGTGTGTAGGGTGATTTTAGCATTAAAAACCTCCATTTGGTGCGGGGAGTTTCCAGCAAGCCACGTTTGATTACCAAAGGGTCGTTATCATTGCCATTGTAACTGTAAAACCATAACCAGATTTCTCCAAATATTATTATAGCCATTATATTCTAACTGTATAACCATAACCAGATTTCTCCAAATATTATTATAGCCATTATATTATAACTGTATAACCATAACCAGATTTCTCGAAAAAATATTAATTATAATATATTATAATGACATGCAAAAATAGGAATAATCCCATCCCCCGTGCTTATGAAACACCCCCATTCTATGGTCTGCAAGATGTCTTTTTGAATATTAGGGAGAAGGGATTATATAGTTCTGTTGGCAACCAATGAATTTAACCAACTGATTTCGTTTGGTTGTGACCAGCCTGAAATATAAGGATAGTTGTGAAGAAAGATACCCTATAGATCCCGAGAGTCTTTGAGAGGGTTTATGATTCCCATCATGTTACATTCGCATTCTACCTATTATAATCAAAAAATAGTAAAGCATCAGTGACATATCAAAAATCTTCAAAAATGACAAAAATGAGCTTCGCTGATCTCCCGGAATCCACCAACATCGCCAGCGATGAAAGTCTCATTGACCAAAATGATGCTACAGTTGTATCTATTCTTTACAGATCTCTACAGCATACCAAATTGCACCAAATTCAGTGAAAGTGAAATGATCTCAAAATCTCGCCAGGCATAACATCAAAATACCTCAAACAATTCCAGATTTCTCGAAAAAAACTGTGCTGTGGTTCTGAGGATTTTGTTAACAGATCCAGGGGCTCAACTTTCCCCGCCCTGACCTTCGCGCGGGCGCTTGGCCGCGCTGGTCCGTCGCCGACCCTTGCTGGCCGGAAGTTCTGGGGGAGCGCCTGCAGCGTGGTGCGACAGGTAAGGGTACTGGAGGGTAAAATCCACCTGTTCCGCATGTTCTTGCCATGTTTCGCCTTTGTTGGAACGCCATCTATCATCACTTTATCCGATATTGGTTCCCTCTATCTTTTTGCAGGACATTCGTTTAGATCAGGGACATCCCAAAAAAACATCCACATGGTCCCGTAATATCCTCTTGTAATTTAACATATCTATGCAAACACCACGATTTTCATAGGTAAACTTGAGATAAATCTATAAATGGGCTATTTTCATCTATTTTTCCATCGCTATGTTAGTTTACTGGAGGTTATCACCACCAGTTCCAACCACCAGACCTGGTCTTGACTGCAACGCGGGTCGCTCATCGCCCACGATCAAAGGATCCAGATTCACCTGGTGAGGAGATTTACCCAAAAATGATGCTGGTCTTCGGGTACACAAGGATATGCTGGGGTTCAACAAAGATTCAACCAACAAGTGGTGAATAGTGACATCATGTGATATCGATAAGATCAAAAAAAACTGCACCAACAGGTGAGTAGTGGCAAAACATCGGAAAGTCCCGCAAAAAAAAGTGTGGATTTTCATGAGGGTGACCAACAAAAGCTTATTTTAATCCTCAATATTGGCCAGTATAACAGCATAACACCCAATCATCAACCAAACATCCTGCAACCATTCTCTCCCCACATGTTTGATGGTCAACAGTTATATCATGTTATAACCCCTATAAATGATGCTTCAATCCCCATGAAAAAACTCAAACAACTGCAGCTTCTGGTTCAAACGCCTGGCTGAGTGAGTACTTGTTGATACCGCCAACCTGCAGTACAACAGTAGAATACAAGTGTGTAAATGTATATATATATATATATATGTATGAATGTATGGGTACAGAATTACTCAGGTACATATGACCAACAAATGTTCTGTTCCGGCCATATACCTTTTTTCATGAATGCAAGTCCCACCTCCATGTTCACATGTACAAAGGCCATCTCAGGCGTAGCAGGCCCGAGACCCGTGCTCTTGCGACCTGGGGAAGCTCATCAAGCAACAGGAGTAAAGGCAGCCACTGCTTAGTTTTTTGGGGTCATTTCATGTTGTTGGACATCTTTTGGGGATAGGTTTATTCCGCAATCCGAAAGATGTACCCATTGGCTTTGGACCAGGTGAACCCAACACGGCTGGATGGTCGTAGCGGACGAAACGAACCACAATAATATGTGTATCATTGTGTACCTATATATATATACATACGATACACTATGAGCCATATACATATACAAGGGAGTTACGGTGTCTCTTGCCCCCAGCAACCAAAATCCGCAGCTAATCCGCTAAACTGAATAAATCCACGTGTTCGTTGCACAAGTCCACATGTTTCATGTTTGTTGACTAAATTCCGGGAATCCCTCGCCGGTTCAATCCCAATTCTTCCGGGTTAAACTACGAAAGTTTTTGGTGAAATCAGCACTTCTTGCTGCTTACCCGCCGGTAACCAAACGTGGCTTGCTGGAAAATCCTCCATCTTGCTCGATGATTTTCAAACTATAAACCTCCATTGATAAGGGATTTCACGTGATTTCCCATTGACATGTTTGATTACCAAAGGGTAATATATAGTCATTATATAGATCCCATCAAAAAATCTTTAAATCACATTTAATCACATTCATGAAAAATATTGAAAAATCCCATTCGAAACCATGAAAATCAATGATTTCTACAGCGATTTCCCATGTTTTGGTGCTTCACTCCCCTGGTTTTTATCACTGCACCCTGGGGCACCCCGACGCAGCAGAGCCGGCTTTGGGGCCACCTCGTCTGCGGCATCTTCACTGTCCTCGTCGGAGTCGCCCTCCTCGTCATCTTGGGGGACGATGCACCTTAGCTGGGGAGTAGATCTTGGGATTTGTAGGGATGTCATTGGGGATTGATTGGTCAACTCCACTAAACATCAAAAAATGACATCCCCAATGTATTCCATTATATCCCTGTAGCTTACTGATTTTACGGTTTTGCCATCTGGTAAGTTAACATAGCTATGGAAAATGGTCCATTTATAGATGGCAAACATGATGATTTACCGGTGACTTTCCATAGCTACGTTAAATTAGCAAAGGGTATCGGTATAGGGATACCAATCGGCATTGGGGATTCATAGGGATTCATAAGGATTTATATCAGTACATATCAGTACCATTAGGATCATTTGGAAAAATGGAATAAAATTGGGATAGAATGAGAATATGCCTTTTGGCAATCCCGGAACTCAATCGAGGTTTAAATATTTAAATGGGAAAATCATGGAACATCATTGAACTAAATGGGGGATTTTCGGGAAAGCCATGTTTGAGTATATAAGCAGAAGAGGCCATGTACTACCTTCATGTGCACATTGTCCACATATTGGCACAGAATCTAAAGATATTCAAAGCAGAAAGTATAATGCTCATGAAAAGCGGTTTGCTCACCAAAATCCAGGGCTTTATTTATCCTCATGCGAAAAGACGGGCCAGTTTCACCCAAAAAACGGCAAAAACCAGTGATTTGAAACACGCTTCCACCAAATTTGGGATGAAAAGGTAGCCCAAAAAAAAGCAACCGACTAAAAAAAGTATTCAATGTATTCAAACAACTAAAGCTGAAGATGCCTGAAGGAAATCTCACATGTTTCCACATGGAATAACACCCCAAAGCCATCACTACATCTGACTTGGTTTCCCACAAAAAAAACATCCCACAGCTGTTGACCCATCAACATGTACAGTTCCCAAACCTCCAATTTGTGGTTTGAATCCACGACATCGCCCTTCCTTTGTTGGTCGTTGGTGCTTAAAATTCAATTGAAAAATCGTTGATTCCTCCCCATCCCATGAATTTGAATCACCCTGTCTCCAAAGGACGTAGTATCCCTGATAACCATGAGATATAAGGCACTTTGACATTGAATTGAATTGGCACTTTGTCTTTAAAAACTCGCTTCCTTCGAATCCATGGGAGGGGGAGGAACTTTGCATCCAAACTATTATTTGGCCTGTAAAAAAAGTCCAAAAATCATCCAAAAACATCCGAACACATTCCAAGATCATCCAAAATCATCCCAAATCATCCAAAATCCATGGGGAACTTTGCACTCAAAAAAACAAAAACCACCGTGCTCCAAGGAGCGCTTCGCCGATGTCTTTCAACGTCACAGTGCGGATAGGACGACGCATCGCACCGCGAGCTGCTCGACCTGGAGGCAGGCCAGGAGCTGGAAATATGTGCGGGACAATACTAGCTATAATATAATATATATATATATATATACAATATTATGTATATATATATAATATTACTATATTGTATATCATATATATATATATATTATGTATCTACTGTATATTGTAGTGTATATATATATGTATATTTGTGTGTGTGTGTGATATGCATGTGTGTACTGTGTACATATGGGAACGTGTATATATACGTAGAAATGTATGTGTGTATATACATATATTTATATCGATATGTATGTGATTATGTACGTATATGTATATAATTATATATATATATATGTGTTATAGATATAAATTTATAATGTATATCTCAGATAAATACATACCCGTATATATATATATATACATATCATACATCGGAAAATTGTTCGCATACCTCAAATAAGCCATTCTTCTGGTTCATTCCGAGATGTGTGGTGAAATGGACCAGTTTGAGGGATACAAAGAAATTGCGAGCCCACTCTGCCCATAATGTGGGCACGGAAGACATGAAAGGATGAAAGGGTATCAACCAAAACATTGACAATTAAATCCTCAAGATCAATAAAGTCCGGTGTTGGGTATCATCAATAGTAAGTCCCAAGGTGTTGGGTATCATCAACTCTTGTATCATTTCTAATTATCCAAGTACATCCATTGACCTAAAATCAGATCCGTTGGGGATCCCCCAATCCTAACCGGTCCTAACCATCATTGAAAGGCGAGGTCGGGTAGGGTTCGGGTCCCAATCGGATTCGGGTCCTATCATCGGTTTCGTCACAGAGATTCCCAGGGATTTCCAGAGATATGGAAGACCGTTAAGGGGACCACAGATGGAAATGTCTAGTTTAGTATTAACCATCCATAATTTTGGGGTACCTAATTTTGACCCATACCCATATTTTGAGAGTTCAATCCAGGTATGTTCCTTGGGTGATTCTATGTCCAAGATTCCTGGACATCAACATCCCATCGGTTCTTGGGGGGCGATACCCCCACAAAGTCACAAAAACTTTTTGATGGTGTCAAACCGTCAAATTCATCACTTTTGATAGTCAAGTCCCAATTGCTCCTTCAGTGGGAACTTCAGGACCCTTTTCCATAGATTTTCCCTGAAAGTTTGGCCCTGAAATTTAGGCCTTGTATATGGTAGGGACCGTAGGTACATCTCGGTACCTCCAATTTAGGTCCCTGAAATGGCCATTGACCCGTGGTGAAATCATCCAAATGGCTCCAGCCATCGCCAAATGGCTCCAGCCGCACCTTCCTCTTCAAAGAAGTGCACGGAGCGTTCCACACCTGAGCGTTCCGAACTCGTCTGGTGCGACGATGTTCCTTTTGGGGACCCCAAAGCCTTGGAGAAACAGAGCCAAGATTTAAAAGGATTTCACGTATAAGTGATTTCAAGACAAAAGTTAGGATTTTTTCATGGTGACAAGTAAAAAAAACCTGAGACACGGCTTTGACCAACGCGCCAAATGTCTCTTGACCAACGCGCCAAATGTCATCGTGAATTCGTGGAGGCCCGGTGATGCCACTGTGTGAAACCAAGACCTTACCATTAAAGTCACTGAAGAGCCACGAGAAAATAGAAAATCGAGGCGTCATCGCTTAGAAAGAAGGATCTCATGAGATCAAAATACAGTATATAAATGTATATAAATGTATATAATATAATTACTGTTTGTTGAAAGGGTATCTGCGCTCAGCTCCCCGTTTTAGTTCAGATTTTCAACTAGCCCTAGCTCATGTTGCTCACCGAAAATCCATGGCAACTTTGGCTGCATACTCCTGCAAAAGGACAATCCAATATGCGGTTGTCGCAAAAATTGGAACCCCGTTTCATCTCAAGGTTCATTAATATGTTTCCCTCAAGATTGCCATTAATTGAGGTATCCTGGTATCCCCCATTTTCAGACACAGCCAAAGATCATGTTGTTGGGTGCATTTATCAAATTATATCATATCATATTCTATCGTATCATCATATCCATATATATATAATCTTATGCACAGTATGACCCCCCTTATGGCTGCTTTAATCCCCCATTCTTGAGACCAACCCCGTATCAATCTGGCTGAACTTGAATACTCCCGTCACCCTATCGAAATGCTCCAATATATAAGTGTAAATCTCCTACTGAGCCATGGTTTCTTGGGGTTGTTGACTCCTTGGTGAGAACTGAATCCGAACAAGATCCACTGCTGGGGTTGTTGAAGGAAAGGGATTAATCAACCTGCCCAGCTCGGTCCTTTTGTGATGGGTCAAATTCCCCAGATTAATAGTATCACCAAAAGTTTTATATGAGATATATCTCAAAGTTCATGCTTGAAATCCGCATATTCGGCTAGTCAACTCCCTATTTCTGTTGGCTAAATCAGCCCTTTGATGCTAAAATCCATTATGTTAATGCTTAATCACACGCTTTTAACAATTAACACCATATTTCTTAATCATGAAAACCATACTTTGAATGATTAAAAACATTTAAAAACCATATGTTTCATGATGAAGTACCATTTTTTCTGGCTGAACTTCACTTCCCCTGGCGGCCAAGCAATGCCGGGCATCCCCCACTGGCGTTGCGTCGCGTGGAGTTCTTTAAGGCCAGGTCGCTGAACTCCTCGGCCTGGTATATGGGTTCTTCAAATGGGGGATCCCCAAGTCACCATGGGTTCTTCTTAGTCGACTTAGTCATACAAGAACAGTTCTAAGTATTACTAACCGCCAGGACTTTCACCGGAGCAAAAACCGAACCAGCCCCTTGATTTTTACTGCAAGGATAAGCCCATCCCCCTGCCATGCTGCCATGGTGAACGGGGGGGGCTTCTCATGGGATCTCATGGGTAAAATCCCACCAAAATGGGGACGATAGCCAACAAATGCCACTGCATTTGTAAAGACCCCCAATTTTTGGGACCCCGGTCCAATACGAAATCAGGGTTTCTAGGGGGTGGTATTTTAAGATTAGGGGTATCTATCTATCTATCTATCTATCTATCTATCTATATATATAGGCGCATATATATATAAGATTATATAAGGGGACATAATATATAAGAAACCAACTTGGGATAAGAAATCCAATCGGGAATATCAGCAATGGAATCAATGGACTGAAGGGAATTTTTCAACAGGAAACCATAAATTTTCCACCATTTTTCCCCCACGAGCCATGAAGATCTAGCCAACCAATTCATGTTTCAAATGGGGCCCCAAAAATGATTGGACAAAACTGATCCAGAATGGTAATTTTGAAAGGACACAAGTGATGAATGATGTTCAGTATATGGATTGTACAGCAGTTGAAAATCCTGCTGTGGAAAACTAGTGAACATGGGGATATACGGATATACATGAATGTATACATTTTACATCAAAAAATATCTGGATCTTGAAGTTGTTGCTTTTTCGATACTTCGCGATAGGAACTTCTCGGATGCTGCGGACTTAAGGGATCACCAGTCTGGCATTTTTCAAGCTCGAGAAGATCCATCAAGACCAAATTGCTGATCAATCAAAGGAACAAACCATCCAAAATCCAGATTTAAAATCAATTAGCCATTTCCTAAAGTAGAAGCTGAGTTTGTGTATATCTCCGGCAAAAGCAACTATCATGATCTTCTTTCTAATATAATGTGATTAAAACAATAATAACCCATCCGCAAAATCACCATAAATGGGTGGTATAAACCATCGAAAATGGGATGGTTTATTATTGTTTTAACCACATTATGCATAATCTTCTCGTGTTTCTTCATGGAAATCGGAATCTCGACGCAGATAGCAACTTCTTGGGATGGTGCTCAGCTACTCTGAAAATTGCCTCCCGAATCCATGGTTTAATCATCATAATGTTAGTAAATCAAGAGTAAATCACCCTTTTTTTGATACCAGGCATTTACTATTGTTTCGCTATTGTTTTACTAACAGTTATATACTGTGTATATATATATGATTGCTTTTCTAGCAATATGATGATTAAAAATATGATTGGTTTGAAAAAGCAGTTTGATGGCAAATGAATGCAAATGATTATATTCCTAACGTTTACTATTGCTCTACTAACATTTTTTAAAAAAAATAAACATTATAATCTTGGGGATGGTGAATCCTATTGTTTTCCCAACATTCCTCTGCATCCAACGACCCATCTCACCCAGCCGGTGAAAAACAACCGACGCCTGCGCCCCCGCTGCGGTTGGCAATCTCGCCTGCAGGTGATGTAACCAAATGAAATGGGACGATAAATGGTCGCAAACAAATGAGGACACCAAATCCACCAAATCAAAACAACATGGTCATCCTAATACGCAAAATTTCTAACAGCAATCAGTCCCAATGTGTCCCGATGCGGCATCCGGATGCGTTAAAGTTGTGTTACTCCTTTGTCCATGGACCTCAATAGTTTTTCCAACGCCAGATATTGTTTCAAGAGGCTGCAAGCAGCATGTCTCTCTGATTTCCTACATTGCTTATCAATCTGCCAAACAAATGTTTCCCGTTAATGAGCGGGTGGTAACATCCCAACGTGGCTTCAATGATTTTTTACCCAATGAATCCCTGTGTTTGCTGGGGGAAAAACAATGGAAACTTCTCCAGATTTTCCAATCCGAGTTGTTTATAAAGTTCATCCCATGTTGGTTGGCTGTATCTTACATATATGTACATATATATATACACATATATAAATACATGATATATATGGAGAAATGTATATATATATATACATACGTATGATATATATACATATACATATGATATATATATATATATACATATGATATATATATACATACGTATGATATATATATATATATACATATGATATATATATATATACATACATATGATATATATACATATGATATATATATATATACATATGATATATATATATATATACATACATATGATATATATATATATATATATATATATATGATATATATATACATACATATGATATATATATACACATATGATATGTATATATATATATACATATGATATATATATATATATCATTATAAATCCAATTTTTCTTGGAAAATAATGCCACTCAGCATTTCTCACCTCGAGTTCTTCTAGCTTTAAAGGCACCTTGCTTCGCTCCTCTGGTGCTGTGGCGTTCAAAGAATGGCCTGGCTGGGCCGAAGACTGAAGGTATGGCCCAGAACTGAGACCCTACCCGGTCAGGTTTTAAAGGCAAGGATACCTTTTTCGGCTTTTTAGGGCCAACAAGTCTATGAATCCAAGCAAACCTGTGAGCGCACCAACCCGGTGAAAATAATTAGCATCCTGTGCTTAAATTCGGACAGAAACAATATCCCAAAAATATTTATCCATCCTTGTTTCAAAGATAACGACATGTATGGACTATATAAATATTTTTCATTAATGGTCTTTTGGCGGGTTCACATCAATCCAAGATCAATCAAACAATATCAGCCCCCAATAGATAGATTTTTATCCCCCTGCACAACCATTTTGTAAGGGACCCAGCAGTTAACCTTACAAAGATCCATGGTTTGGAGTTTATAAAATGGGTTGGGCAGGAGGCTTGGTGTGATTCCCCAGCAAACACCGGTGAATCCAAAAAAAAACAAAAATCGGCGCCTTACAAAATGCATGCCCCAAGTTTATTTCCAGGCCCCAAACCCAATCATCTTATAAGTTTGTGTCTTATAGAATGGTTGGTTTGGAAATATGTCTTACTATGTCTTACTTGTACATGTCCAACTTTCCCCGGGAAACCCCGCCGTTTTTTACAAAATGGCATGGTTGACCAGAAAAAAATCCTTACAAAATGCCTCCGTTTGTTACAAAAATGCCCCTGGAATGGAACATGGGTCAAGCCATTTCATAGTGGAAATACACACAGGGATAGATTTTTGGGATACAATTTGCAATTATCAGTTTGGTTGATGGGCAATGGTATCTAATAACGATTTTAACTACGCATCCAGGGTTGCCTTTCTTTGGGTTTCATGTGGTAAAAGGGACGTACCCCAAACATCCATGTTGCGACGTCTCAGTTCTTCGACATGTTCAGGACCTTTGGAAGCATTGGATCTACTTAATGAATCAAACACGAATGCGCATGCAATCATCAGGGGTAATCATATACAACCGTAATCTAATATGGTATATCATATATCATAGTAAAATATATAGTGTATATATAATCGTAGATTGTATAATCAAGACCACCCATTTGGGAATGGTTCAAAAACCATCTATTTATGGTGAAATTGGTGCCGTGCCTGCGGCTCCGCGTGCCTCCTTCGTTGCGCGAAGCGAAGCGAAGCGGGGGCATTGACCCTTTGGTTATTTAACGTAGCTGCGGAAATTCCCCTTTTTTTACAGGTAGATCATCATCATCATCATCATCATCATCATCATCATATGTATGTGTAAATGTAAATGTAAATGTATGTGCATATATATATATATAGTATATATAACTATATATATAGTATATATAACTATATATATAGTATATATAACTATATATATATAGTATATATAACTATATATGTGTATATCATCTACAAACGAGCCATTTTCCATATCTATGCTAAATTACCAGAGGGTAACCCGTAGTAGGTATATGCATCGTGGAATACATTGAGGATGTAATGTTGACATGTTAATGGAATTTAAGGAACCAAACAATTCCATCCCTCAAAAAATTAACATCTCCATGGTTTGGTCCCAAATATGGGGGATGGTTACTATTCGGGTAAAAGATGGTGAAAGGGTGCGTGAGTGTATATTGAGACATAATGGGTTTGTCAGAATTAATTTATGATCACAATCTATCAGGTCAGTGATAGCCACAAAGGAAAGATTTGATTAATAATGAGATATAATGGGATATGATGGAAAACAAAGGATGATCCAACACAAGTCGGGTTTATATAAAAGTTGGTGTCTGTAGCCAGTACAGCAAAGGTTTCTGCTAAATATCTCTATAGTTCCTGGAGTTTTATAAAAAAGAACAATTTGTAACTGGCGGAATATGTCATCAGGCTTGCTCCAACCAACGTATCTGATGTGTTGGGAGCCCTAAATCATGAAACTGATATGGCTATAGTGCTGAAATGGCTATGGTTCAATCTCCTTCCATAATAGCTATATGTTGGTTATAATTAATGGCCATAGCCATATTACAATATATTACAATGGGGTTATAATAGCCATACCCTGCTTATAGTGAATATCTTATGGGGTATGGCTATTATATTACTGCTGTGGTTCAAAATAGATCTTAAAACTGGATTTACCACACTATACGAACAGTAATTCCATAAATTTATCACATCAACTCTCTGAAATAATTGTGTGAACCAAGCCCACAAACACTGATCTGACTGGTCACACTGATCTGGGTGATCGTCCAAGTAACCCCAACCAATGGGGGTTTCCATAGTCATGGGGCTACCCCAATAGCTGGATGGTTTTTGTTGTGGAAAATCCCAACCTAAAATGGATGATCACTCGGGGTACCCCTATGACTTAGGAACCTCAGACATCGCATCAGCATTCGATTTTTTCAGTGCCGCGAGCCAGTGCGTCGCAGCGAGATCCGTTGCGAGCCAGTACCGGAGCTGCGTTGAAGTTCGCCACGGGCTTCCAGATCCACCTTTGTCATCCCAAGTGGTGGGGGGGGCTTGGGGATCATTGTATATATATATATATATCATTATATATATAATTATATATATGTATATTGTTATATTGATATGTTACATGGGTTAATAAAACTGGAATATGGGGATTCATCTAATTCAACTACAGAAACAACATAGGAAAGGTCGGCAATGGTTAGCACAATTTTAGGAATGGAGGTTACTTCTCTGCAACTTTTTTTGGGATCACTGAAACAAGATTCGAAGGTGGGGAAATTCACCAACAACATGCAAGTATTGAATGATATTGACACAATTTGACAAAATACCACTTTATGGAAAACTGGTTGGTGGTTTCAACCCCTCTGAAAAATATTAGTCAGTTGGGATGACTATTCCCAATATATGAACAAATAAAAAATGTTCCAAACCACCAACCAGAAAAGGTCGATTGGATGTGTTTGTCGAAATAGGAAGACCAATGTACCCATGTCCTGTCTCTTTTTGCCTTCGAAATCGGGGTTCTGTTTGGGATATGTTTGGGAAATAACGAACGAACATGTGGATGCTGTGATGTACCCCAAGAAAAGGTTGGATAGTTTCAAATAAAATGATAGAAAAAAGTATACTGTAGACTGTTTTCTTCACCGTCTCAACTCAGCTCAAAAAATGTGTGTGTTTCATTGTGGGTCATCATTCCATCTGTTGGGGGTAAAATGAGAACTTCCATCTTCGGAGAAACAGAAAACGGGAAACTGAAACATGTTTTCTAGTGTTGGTCTAGCAGGGATTGTCATCCCATTCTTGGGGACAAAAGTAAAACTGCTGGGTGGTTGATGGTTTCAAGCTCGTGAAGATATGCTCTGTCATGGGGGAGATCGTCATCCTAAAAATTCCCGTTGACATTGTGAAATACGAAACATGTTGAAACTAGCAACCAAATCCAACCAGTAAAAAAGATTGTTAAAACATGTTAAAACAGCCAACAAGCCACTTTGGTGTATCTCACATAATTCGTGAGACGACCTGGGATGCGGCTCGGGCCAAATGGTAGCCAATGGACATGGGAGAAAATTGAAGATACAACATGATACAACAACTCACGAGAAACATGTAAACTGACGAAGCTTAGTTATACAAAAAGTTGTCCCAAAAAATATCAAACTATTTCAGGGTCTGATTTGATGACAGCGGGAGAGCCATGGGTTTAGACTGTGGAGATTCACAGGTCCCATTGCATTGAAACCGCGAGAGTTGATGCAACACAAACACAGCCCTGAACACACAAAAAAAAGATCCTTCCAAGTCAGAAAAGGCACCCTTGGGAAAGAGAGGATGCGATTTGTAGCGTTCATTGGCTGAGTTCACCACATATTGCAATGCAACAGATCCATCCTGATCAGCCTTTTTTTTGATGCATTGAAGAATGTGGGCCCTCATGCAGTTGTATTGCTTCAGGTCCTGAACATGAGAGCACTCCTTGTCAGGAACCCTGGGCTGGAAAATCATAACTGTGCGAATCCTCAAAGAAGTTTGCGGGTTTGGGAATGAAGCTGTAGCCATCTCAACAGAGTAGTTTGTTTGTAGGGAATAGGTCCCAGTTCCACTGAAAATCCATCAATCAAGTTATACAAAAACTATCAAAAAATCCTAAATCCCCAAAGTCTGAACACACTGCAGATTCGACAGGTATGTGACATTCACCAAATAGCATGAAGAAGAGCTGCTTGCACGGTGCATCATCCGACCACCCCCCGGACAAAGATTCGCCAAAGTCGATGGGGATCATCATCCCAGGTACCCTCTGGTAATTTAACATAACTATAGAAAATCACCATTTCTAGTGGATTTTCCCATGAAAAATAGCGATTTTCCATAGTTCTGTTAGTTTACCAGATGGTATGGGGGAAAAAACGACCCACCAGACTCCATGGTCACCACATGTCACCTGCCAAGCATCCATGGTCCAGCCATCCATGCCATGCGGCCGAGTGGAGTTGAAGATCTGCACTCGTCCCTTTTGCCGTGCCAACTTGTCTGCAGCCCATGCTTTGGCGCTGACAGGTTTGTTGTAGGCCCCTGCATCTTTCTTCCCTTTTTTCCTTGGTTTTTCAAGTGAAATGAACCCATTAACCGCCTTCACCTGTGAAAGGTGGCAGTCCGGCAAGATTTCACCTGTTTATCCCGGAGCTTTCCCCGAGTTTTGATCTCAAATCCGTGTTGAAATTCCAAGTGGTGATGAAATCTGCAAAACCAGGTAACTATCGCCATATGGATCATATGAAGGTTTCCTAAAATGGGGTACCCCCAACTCATCCATGTTATTTTCGGATTTTCCATTCTAACCCACCCCATCCATTTTGGGGATCGGGATCCCCCATTGAAAGGGATTCAAAAGCCACCAGAAAATCAGCATGGCCGCCAAGCTTCGTCCTAGCGCTCTTTGTCGCGCCTTTCATCACTTTCATCGCTTTCATCGCCAGTCGCCGGGACGCAGGACGTTTGGTCACCATTGCAACGTCGCGCGCGCGTATTGAATCGCAGAATTTCAGGGGATTTTTTGTGGGTATGAACCAGGTTCATCGTGTCAATCAATGTCACTGAATGTCAATGAATGCCAATCAATGTCAATTAATGCAGCTATGGACCTGCATTTGGGTTTAGGTAGTGGTCGGAATTCATCAGTGAAGCCACCGAATGATTTTGATCCTTTTGTTTCACTTTCTGTGTTTTCTGCGCGTTGAATTGGAGCTACGGCCTTTTTTTTGTAGTCTCTTCTAGGACTGATTTTCAGCAATGATTTTCAGTGTTGCATGCATACATTCAACGTGTTTTTTTAAATTGTCTAATTCTTCCATATCCAATTCCCATGCATCTTTCAGGTGATGTCATTTCGCTTGAACTCTCGGCCTAGCCATGATTCCATGACAAGTCCAGCTGCGATCTGCGGCATTCCGGCCCAGCCAACCCACTGCGCGCTCCTGCTTCTTGGCTGCTGCATAACTCCTCTTCCAAGCTGCTGGATGAGGATTCCATCAATTCCATCATTCTATCAGCAATGTCTTGAGAAGGAAAAACCATGGGAAAATCCTCTGTAAATGGAGGTCTTGGGAAATCCTCTAGAGAAATTAGGGGGGTAAAAATCCATTGCAAAAAGTGTAGAAAAACCGGAGGATATTCACCAGGAAAAAGATGGAAACAAGCCGTTACCTGTTTCAGTTGACGCGCAAATAACTTAAGGTGCAACTGTTGGGTTTATGGGGGATATGACATGACATAACATGATATATGATATGATATATGGGGTGAGACTAAACCAACTTGTACATGACTTTGGGGCCTCACCTTGTATCTGCTGGCCATTTGGGGAGGATTTCCTATAGGAACCATCATCTTTGATGAGCTCAGATGGGGTCGCTCCAAATTACACTGATGAATGCATTTAAAGAAAACCAGCCAAACATCAATCCGTTCATCATGAATCTGGCTAATTGAGCTGTAAATTGATATGAATAGCTTACCCAGACATTGATATCATTGATCATATGATTTCCATTGGATCATTGTATCCAATTGATGCCCAGTACTATTCGTGACTATTCAAAAACCATCTGCGAGATCTGCGAGAAGAGACCTCTGCCCAAAACTACCCCGGTCAGTGGCATCAAAATGGAGTACCAGTGCACCAACCGACACATGTAGTGCTACCATCCCTCTCATTAATATAGACTCGTCAAATAAGGGGTTGGGAGACTACTTTCCTCTTGAATGGATGTATGATGTTACCCAGATATTAGTTCCATGAAAATTGATTGAAATCCATTAAAATTCCACTAAAATCCACTAAATTCCACTAAAATCCATAAAATTCCATTAAAATCCATATAAATCCCACATTTTCCTGGTTCCATCACCAGTCATAACCTCACTTACGGCTGCAAGACACCCTCCGCATCACAGTGTCCTGCAGAGGGAGTTGAAGCCTGTGGACGCCAAGACAAATGGCGCATTGGCGTTCCTGGGCATTGCAGGCAGATTGATAGGTGTTTCACCGAGAAAAGTTGGGATTTAAGCAGCAAAAAAACATACGGATTTGACATGATTTGACCAGCTTAAAAATATGGATTGATGTGGATTGCCAACAAAGATGTTTAAGATGCTGCAAGCCCTCCAAAGCAAAAAGGTCACCTAAGCTAAGGCCCCAGGCATGCGCCAAAAGATCTCCGCCCGCAGACCGTAGAAGATGTGCAGACACCAGTAGACCTGTGATGAGAAACGGGTTGTGCGGAAGGGAAAACCACGGAAAACCATGAAGAAACCAACAACAAAAAGCTGCAGGAGAAGCGGCGGTTCTTGCCAATTCAAGTCGATAAACATGGAGGTCTCCTGTAAATATTCCCTCTCACGTGGATTCTCAATCAGCTTGTCTTGCAGAACTCAGAAGCTGCTCTCCAAAATACTCGACTGGACTGTCGATGATGATCCTTTGAAGCGCTTTCATTGGTTTTTGATCTTACAACCATTACCAATTGATCTTACTTGTATGCATATGTATACACATTTACACACCGTACTTATATGATCTTGTTTAACCATGTATACAGGGATGGCATGCGAGTCCAAGCAGATCCGGCAATTTGGGATAGTCGCCGCATTCAGCATCATTTCCAGCGTCCCTTGACACCCTGATGAACTCGAGTCCTGGCCGAAAATGCCTACTAAACGCACTACACATTTAATCTATGATGATCTAAAGACATCAAATTCAGGGTTTCAACATGTCCAAAAACATATACATTATATCATATAATATCTACATGTCAACAAGTTTCCCTATTTTTTGGTAAAACTATCCATTCTATTACACATATTTTAGATGTCCCCACTGACTTTGTGGCCAAAAACAAAACTCGCCCTTTTCTGCTGCGGAAAACGCAGCAGTTTCCGCCCTTTTCGCCTCAGGATCTTCCTCCAAGAGTTGCTGTTCCGTCAACTCCTCCAGTGATCTGCTGCGGATGCGCTCGACGCAGACCTGACGTTCCGGGATGGTACACTCCCTCCCTTTATGTGTGGCTTATGCTAACAGATATGTAATAGTATATACACTAAAAGTAAATATTAATGGACATATATCTGTAAATATCAATGAACATTATATAATTATAGTCCCTGACAGATATGTCCGTTAATAGTTATATGGTATACACACTAAAGGTAAATAATTCTGCATAGTTTCATGCTAGGATCCCGGCCATTCCTGTCTCGGATCATCCCCATAGATATAGAACAAACTCATGCGTGTACAGACATATTATGATATATCCACATGTAATTAGTGATATTACTGCATTGCATAGATTGCAATATCTATATACTATACTTTGATATTATAGTACGTATACCTACAAATCATAAGATTATTACATGTAATATCATAGTATATATAGTACTGCTATACATTGAATAGTATGTATGTATATATATATATATTATGTATGCATGGAAGATTTAATATGATTTACCTACCCTGAGAAGCTCGGCCATTTTGGGTAAATTTTCCCTTTGCATAAAAACAATCATTTCCAGAGACTGTTCCGTGAAATCGTTGTAATTTATATACTGTGTATATATGTATATATATATGTATATATATATGTATATATATATATATATATACATAATGATGATATATATATATATATATATTATACATATATTTATAAACATTATACTTATACATATATATATATACATATACATATATGTTTACAGTATCTCTGTATCTATCACTGGATCCACGGCACCTTGAGGTTCAACAAGTGGATCTGCATTGAAGAATCCCCAGTGGTGGAAATGCTCAACTCACTGTGGCTGCGATCGATGGGCGCCTGATGCGATCGATGGGAAAAATGGAAAAACCCGTGGGAAAAACCATGGGAAATTGGGGAAATGACGAAGAAACCAACGGAAAATTACATGAATAATGATAGTGATTAATATTGATTGTCATCTATCAATTTATAGATGTACTATTATCATCTATCAAGATCTTTGGGGGCTTCCAACTGGTGGGTTTAGTTCAAAAATCAGTAAGATTAAAAAATGGTATGTAAGCAGCAAAATATATATGGGGAATTCACCAGCAAACACTGGGGGTGATAATGAGTTTGTTAAAATCATCGTTACCCCATTTTGGGGTACCCAATTTTTGGACAAACCAATTTGTTGGTTCAAAAATGCCCTAGGTCAATGGAACATATTGCGGCCTTTGATTTCAAGACATGGATGGAACACCCAGAAATCACCTTTGCTTGCATCAAAACTCCTGGTTTGGAAGGGGAATTTGGTCGTTTCAAACGACTTGAACATCTGGGATGATCTTTTTTAAAGGCACCCACAAAGGCAAAAACAGTGCGAATGAAATTCCACAAATGCTGGATGAAGCGAAGAAGAAAGAAAATCAAAAAGCACTTTCAGCAATTCGCCTGGATTTGCAAAGCTATGATTCAGTGAAGCCATCAAAATCCCAGCAGATGGGTCCAAAATCAGCAGTTTGCAGCCAAAGGTAACCATCCTTTTCCGACCCCTCCCATCCCAGTTTTAGATACTCTGCATGGCTTTAATTCCATATCAAATTTCTTAGCTTGTATCGTGCAAATATATATATATATATACATGGTAAGCTCCAAAAAAAGATAGAAAGGTGATTTTGGTATCTCGAGGATACTTTAGGATCATTTCCTAACTGGTAATTATAAAATATATATATATATAGTTTTTTCCCTCCAGTAAGCAAACGTGGCAATGGAAAATCTATCTTTTTAGTTCGCTGATTTTCCCACTGAACCTCCATTTATAGGGGATGTTCCATTGCCACATTTGATTCCCGAGGGAAAATGATTGGAAGATTTTACTCTTGGGGCCGTTTCTCCGTTCTGAAGGAAACGCCGCCCGCCCGTGGCACCCTGGGAAGCCGCTTGCAGAGGGTCAAGGTGGGTTCGATCACCGATTGACACTTGGCACCTCGGCAGCTGTGCAGCTGTGCAGTGGTGGGATGAGAAAAAACACAGGGAAGATATGAAGTGAATATACATATTCAAATAGATGAAATATAGATGGAACAATATGGAAATGATGTTCTATGTTTAAGTGCCATCTGAAATATCAATTTGCATGTGGAATAATTCAGGAACTTAATGGAAGTAAAGGTATGCAATGGATATAATTCAGGCATGTACTGCAAGTAATTAAGGCATGGAAAGGAAATAATTGGTATTTAACTAACAACATGGCGAATGGCAATAGGACCAACCCTTGTCTATGATATCGTGCTGCATCTTCTGAGAGGTCTATCACTGTGTAGACTTGGAATGGTTGATGTTGACTTTTTCGTCCATACAGTAATTGTCTTGTATAATTTTGGTCTATACTTTTCCAATTTTTGAATGTATGGACTTGGAATGGCTTGGAGCAGGTCAGATTTGGCGATGTAGCTGTCAAGGAACATTGAATGCACGAGTGTCCCTGCTCGTTCCGGGTGTTACCTGCCGCGGGGGGTTAGAAAAAATGCTGCGGACAATGGCAATTCTTAGATCATCAGTGTATCTTTGCACATTCTTATCCATATACAATATATATATATATACATATATATATACATATTATGAATTGTAATCAATTATTGGATGTATATCCATAACTCCATAATTCTTGGATATTCATTCGAATTCGTCGGTATGTGAAATATGTTCTCATTCATTGCTCAAAACCAACCTGTTCACCTGCCTGACTGCCCGACCAAGCATGGCCCATCCAATAACTCACTGAGTTTGAGGTGTCTGTTTGCGGTGTCCTGCCATTTTTCCCTTTCAACCCATACTGATAAAGAAGTGCATGAACAGGGTTTTTTTTCTATCAGCCAGACCAGAAAAAGAACACGTTACACCTTCAAAACCATTCCATCAATCTTGCCATCCTAAACAAAAATCCCTCCAACTTGCTTTGACATGGCCAAAAACTAAAGTTTATCACTTTATCATAGTTTTGCCATGTAGTGCTTTCCTAAAATAGGGGTACCCCGAAATCATCCATTTATAGATGGATTTTCCCTTATAAACCATCCATTTTGGGGTATCCCCATTTCTGGAAACCACCAAATAGCCATTTTGAGAGCGACAATTGATGTAATCTGCAGGAATTGGAGGTACCCCATTTTCAGACCCCATATCTAATGTCAAGCCTGGACAAAGAAAAAACCTTTACTAACTTTACTGGTTGGTGGTATACCTACCCCTGTGAAAAATATGAGTTCGTCAGTTGGGATGATGACATTCCCAATATATGAAAAGTCATAAAAGTCATGTTCCAAAGCACCAACCAGATCACCATCATATTCCCATTGTTGGTTTATAGCCTATAAACCACTATTAATATAACCACCAAATTTCCCATGTTTTCCCCATGAAAACATGCTTCGGCACCGAGGATTGACGCGCCGATGGCGTCCCAGATGGAGTTCAAGCATCCGCAGTGGCAGCGGCTTCGCGCTTCGCGCAGGCCGTGCACCTGACCTCCCAAAGCGACTTGGCGTGGAAGACTCGGTGGGAAAACACTCCGGGGATAGGAAAAATCCATCATTTTTAGATGAAAAACCCATCAAAACCTAGGAAAATCATAGATGATTATGATTAAAAACCCATGAAAATTGAGGAAAATAGAAAATTTTATAGACAACAAAAAAACAAATGCAAAAAAGGGGAAAAGAAAAACAAACAAGGAACTGATATATGATATGAGTAAAGGTGGCTGCCAAATTTCACCATAAAACAAGAAGAACAGCTAATTTGAAAATATGAAAACGAACATGGAAAACTGCTTGGTGGTTGAGCCATCCGTTTGAAATTCATATGGAATTGACTGGCCTATCGTCGTCATCATCATCATCATCGTCGTCGTCATCATCAGCATTCGCTTGTAAAGTTGAAAAGTAACCAAGTACTTGAAACCAGGCAACAGAATAGACTAAAACACCAACCAACCAGAAATTCTCCTGAAGGATTCACAGTTCCTGCAGTTCACATCCTGCGATTCATAAGCTAGATATGCCATTATTCGTTTCTTTCACTTCCCGATGGGAAATGTGATGATTTCATTACACTGTTTGTGTTTGCATGATATGTGTTCATAAGATTACAACTGGTTCACGATGAATCAGGAATACATCAGCATGTTTCTTGTCTGAAAACAACTGTAGATTGAGACGGAATGTGTTTCGCAAAGCACCAATTAGGTCTTCGGATGCAGTTGGGGTTATAAGTGGCCCAAGCTATGGAGGTTATCGCAATGCTTGTACCCACATCCAGAGAGGCTCCATCATCTCCCTCCCCCAAGAACAACGCAACGACATCCCGGGCTGTTCTTTTCCCTCCAAGTCTCTCTATGTACATACACATATATATATATAATTATAATTACCAATTATAGACTTTTAACTATACATAAATACACATATACGCAATATATATATAATATATGTTAAAAGTTGATCTATTGATCTGGGTAAATGATACTATGTCACTAATTAACCTGAAAAATATGCTGTGGGGATGATTTCCCCAGTTTGATATGTTGAGTTTTCCGTCAAGTCATGTGGGTGCCCCCTTGCATCCAAGGACCCAAGGAAAATGGATGACCACTAGGGATCCATGACTAAAAGAAACACCCATTTAACATCATTTAACATCTAGAATTTGGGAAATCATGGGAAATCCCAGAGAAATGGATGTTCAATAAAGTTACATAAATGTTTATAGCGAAAATCATCCAAATTTTCCTTCCACCAATGGTTCGATCACTGAGCATCCAACACGTGGCGCCCATCTCGAGGTGCGGCCCCTTGGGCCGCGGCTCTGCACCCACCTGCCCCGGCGACCCATTCTGATAGGGGCCTTAAATGGTCCCGTAACAGTGGGATCGACATAGGAAATCTGTCGAATTCTGCGGATAATGTGGTAAAATGTCTAGGACTTGATGGATAAATGGATTTTTGTGGATAATTCCCCCGTGGCTACCGCTTACATCCCTAGCCCTGCTCTGAAAAACGTGTTCCCAATACTAAAGGCTATTGATGCTATATGAATGAAATGTATGTACATACACAAATATAATTCCAATATTGACAATACTGTTTTGATATATATATATATACACATACACATGCGTATCTCTCCCTATGGATCCAAGTACCTTCTTAGGAAATGTTTTGGGGTATAATTTAGGATATCATCAGTAAGTGTTTGGATCCATGGGGTGATGTCGGAGTAAAGCTTCGTAAGCTTCCCGGTCATCTTTCCCATGGCTCCCACCGAAACAAGCTGAGCCAGGAAGTTGGGCAAGCGTGGCTTCAAATGGTCCTGGCGAAGCTCCGCTCATTTGGGCTCCACCACCCCAATGAAAATGTGATTGAGTTAATGATGAATGGAATATATATAGTTTAAACATGTTTAAGCGAATCCTGAAAAGAATAAAACAATCGCGAACATGACATCATGGAAAATCATGTCTAGTCTTTCTAAGAAGTGTGTAAAACGAAACCACCCGGTTTCATCGTTGAGTCCTGGCTCGAGAGGTGGAAAATGAGGATTGAACTGGGATGAAGCGTGGATCCCTCTGGTAAACAAACAAAACAAATGGAAATCCATGGTTGTTTCCCGTTTGGAAAATGATGGACTTATGGACAACTATGATGGATTTCATGGATGTTCTTTCAAATCTATATATATATCATTTCATATACAGTATCTTAATTTACCGGAGGTATTGCTATATCGTGATACCCGCAAAAATGGAACAAGTTCAATATGCCACTCTTTTCCGGTAGGATTTTCCTGTTCTATCTTTTAGAGTTGGTATACAGCCAGAGAAACGTTAATGCAGATCTCTACCCGTCACAAGGAGGAATATCCAACAAAATTGCGACTTCCCCATGTTGGCTGAGACTTTTTCAAGGGATCTTGCAGAAACTAAGCAGTGGCCAAAACCCAAACTCCCAAATCTTCTACTTGGTTCGCAAGGTCTTTCAATCATTCTACTTTCAGTGGGTTACATTCTCCCTGTGTATATCTGTGTATCAACAGTACAAGCGCCCAGTAATCTAATGTCGGCTCCTGCTTGTTTTTGGATGCCGCATAGCCGTCCAGCCAGCTCACACTGGGCCCCTCCTCACCTGTATCCAAGTGATGGGGGGGGCAACGTCCCAGGCTGGTGCAAAGCCCAACTGTTGTAGGTCTATGGGCTACAAGGATTCTCCCCATATATCCTAAACATCACCAAATTTGGAACCATCCTATGCCGAAAAATCTCAGGACACCTTTGTGACCCTACAACCACGGCAGGAAATTCCATGGCGGTTGATCATCATTCTCGAATAGATATGGCCATTTTTGGCTATATATCCCCCTTTGTTGGACAAACTCATTTGGCGTTGTCTTTACCTGGTGGCTCATCTCAGGAATCTTGAGTGGGTCATGACCCCAGTCATAAGAGGACTAAGTCGATTGACCCTGCTTACAAGTGAGGCTATAAGTCACTTACTAATCTTACTGAAGTTGAAAACTAATGATAATTATACTGAGTGGGGTGAGCCATCAAGTACAGTCCACTTTCTCCGGTGTGGGGCGCTTCCCAGACCTTCGTGTTTCCGTAGCAAGGACTGTAACTCCTGCTGGGATTGGTGGCCAGCAGACCCTCCTGCTTTTGGTCATGTTGGTCATGTCTGAGCATTTGAAGGATGACACAATCCAGCTTCAGAATCAGGAAAGTCGTTTTTTGAGAAGTACCTAATGTACCTAGATGAAAGTGAAGTCCGCAAGTGGTGAAAATGGGCTCATGTATCACAGTATGTGTGAGAAAAAAGTGATGGCCTGAACAATCTGCTCGTAAAGCAGATCATTTCGCACCATCAATGGTGGATATGGGAGGTCCAAAGTTTTGGAAGCCATGCTGGCGTGAATTTCATGCCTCTGTTCGTCTTCTGGTGATGCTATCCATTTCTCGCCGCTTAAAAATGTCCATCTTTTCTGCGATAAATCCCCATAATTAGTTTTCTTGATTCAACCATGTTCAATCCCAGATTATAAGTTGATATCCCAATACTATCCCATTATAATCCCAATATCCCCACACTATTCATCACTGTGCATTAATCTTTAACTTCCCATCTTTGCCGAAAAAAAATCGAGGATTTCTTAACCAACTCCTCGAGGGCGCTGGGTATGGCCGCCAGAAAGTATTTGATGGCATCGGGAGGCAAATGCCGTGAGCCTCGGGTCACTCCATGGAAGAAACATCCGCCATGAGTTTGGAAGAGAAATCCGCCATGAGTTGGGAAGTGACTGGGAAGATCATCGAAAAAAATGGAATAGAATGTGGTATATCAATTAATTGGATATATAACCATCGATAATGAGTTTGGAGAACAAACCGTTTTTGATGGTGGAACCAATCCCCAATGACGACGTTATTTCAGAAGTGATTGGCCAGATGGGGCTATCATATGCTATCATGGCAATGTGTGTAAGTCATATTGGTAAAGGCGAACCCATCAGACTTCGGCTGGTGCAGTTGATTTGTTGACTTCAAATGAGACGTGCCACGCAACCACCTAGATGCAACTTCAAAAAAAATGAACATACACATACACCCCATCCAAGTTCGCAAGTGTCCCAAACCCAAAAATGCCGATGTCAATTCCCGATTTATAGATGTTCAGAGGTTGATGATGCTCAATGTCAACCCCGGAATAATGAACTGAGTGCTGGTTTCACCCTTTAAGAAAGATGCTCGTCGTTGATGTGTGCTATCCATACCCAACACATTTACACTAAAGGGGATCCAATGCCAAAATGATGCGATTTAAAAATAATCCCATGCCCACAATCATCATCCCAAATATCCAAATATATTATATTTCAAAAAGATTACGTATATATATATAAATCCCCATGTATTCATAGTGAAAAAATGCACTTTCTATCTTTATCTGGGGGTTGACTATGAGGGGTTTGTTACTACCGGATGGACCACTTGAGCTATTTCTTAAAAATGGTTCCATCTCATGAAATACTCGCTGGTTTATAGGTTTCCCATTCACATGGTGACATGGATTAGTTGGTTTCTAATCCCCAACAACCAGGATCAACCAGGTAGTACAACAGCTTATCAGAACTAAGAAAAACATTGCTACTTTTCATGGCTCGCATAACTACTAACAATATCTAACAATAGGTTGGTTGATAACTTTATGTCACCAGTTCGATATATCCCCTAAGAAATCCCAACGGTTCTTCTAGTTGTGTTCCCTAAGTGGCTGTGTTATCATAAATCACACATAAAAATCCCATATAAATCCCACATAGATCCCATCTCAATCCCAGCTAAACCACGACATGATTTGCCCGGATCCAGGCTGCTATGATCAGCACCCAGGCATCGGCCCAACCTGAGATCGGGCTGGAAAAAAAGGCCTTGGAAGATTCGTTTCTACGGAAAAAGTGGCGAGAAAATCAGGGTCTGTGTTGCTTTACAAGAGGCTATCTGTATATATATATGTATATACACGACTTATATGATATGTGTATAACCTATTATTCAATATGATTTTCTGGAATATATTGGGGGTTGTTCCAAAAACTTGGGGATTCTAAACATGTTGTACCACCAATTTATTGCCATTTCAATGGTGGAAATCGCATGAAAAACAATCAAAATTGAGGTGTTCCCAAGATTTTCCAGACAAACCCGTCTTTGGCCTCTGGGAAACCAACAGGGAAGGTGCTGAAAGAGAAGGAAGTGAAGTCAATTTTGCCGTTGCACAAATTTGAATGTATTCAAATGACGGGAAGGTCACCAACCAAAATGGGGAGACAGAATGTTGGGTGGAACCAGCAAAAGGGTGATGCAACCAGCAAACAAAGCGCTGCCTCTGGCTGGGGTCATCGTGCTGCATGTACAAAATCATCGGCATCTCTTGAACGGGATGGATTGATCTATTGATCTAGTGATGTGTCAAGGTAAGTATCAGCAAAATGGATGGTCCTATCATGAAATGACCAAAATAGGTGGATTGGAAAATCTTGCATTTGCCAGGAACGCCCATTTCGTGCCCTTTACTGCTGGTACAAACAACAACGGATGTTGACCCCTAGCAACTCAATTTCAACTATCTGCCTTTTTCCATCCTTTTCCCTAGCGGAAGAGATGTCCGAGTTTGCACAAATTCGAACTATTTGTTTAAAATCAAAAACAGCCACAAAATGGATGATGCGGCCCCAGACTCAACTTCCGCGTGTTCTTTTCTCCCACCAGTCACTGCCAGTCACCCCTTGTTTCTCACGTCAAAGTGACGAATGTGGCGTGATCTGCGGGAGTTTCAAGGAGACAGATCTGATCGCACGGTGCAGGATAAGGGCATAGTGTGGGTAGTATCCCCGGGTAGATTAATGGGTGGTATATGGAATAGAACCCCCTTACGATTTCTGGGATGCACATCCAAGCGTGACATGAAAAACTGGTGCTGAACTAACATGGGGATACAGACAACAAGATTCGATCATCATCTCAATATCTACATCACCAATACCTGTATAAATCATAGCTCATATCAATACCAGTACATGACCCATGGAGGCCTATAATGATTTGCCGGAGTCAAACCATGATGGACGGATGATAGAAATACCCACCTTTGACGCAAGTTAAACCATGGATTTTAGTAGATTCGCTGTATCAATCATCGACAAGTTTGTATTTAATCAAAATCAGCGGGGCGATCATCAGGAATCATGCAGGTAAATCGAGTAACCAACAATTTACATGTGAGGCCGGTCAAAACACCCAACAAATGGAGGATGGTTGGCTGAGTGCTACTGCGAATTCCTCGTCTTAGTATATCAACCACTCTAAATCTGGTTTATGTCAATCTGTGGATTGGACTGTTGGGGGCCGTCCTCAAAAATAACCAGTACCCATATCTTCCAAATGCAGAAGTAAACGACAAATCAAAAAATCAGCAAACGCAATCTAAGCCCTTCCCCCTGATCTTGAACACCCCTTCATTGATGCAAATTTGGGACCATCTAGGGGGTGTTTAATATCAGAGGGGTGAGATTATATGAATACATACTTACACGTCAGATATGCATTCTGGGAGAAGTTGCTGTTTTCTCAAGGACCGAGAGATTGAGTTCTGCAGTTTCCCCTACTTGGATATCTGGGGATAAATATTAATATGATCAACGAATCAATGATCAGGCTAAAGCTCTTCGGGCTCAATTTCCTCCACTCTCAGGGACCAATCATCAATGTGCAGCTTCAGGCCGCCCGTTTTTTCCATCATCCATTGGGCACACTCCGAGATCCCGTCTTGACCTCTGCCTCAACGTGACTTGCCTTGGCATGACTTCCATTCACAGCTCGCTCAACAGCCCCGATCGCAGGCCGAATGAGTCCGTTCACTTTGGGCGCTACCAGATCAACATGGACCACCTGGTGAACCGGACCGGTCAGGGTGCAAGAAATTGTTGCATTTCATCTTGGGGCAAAAAAACATTCCTTGGGGAAACAAAAACATCTTGTTGAAAGCACCAAGCTCGCCCCCTATTATTGACAACCTGCGAAATCTAACCTTTTAGGGGCTCAACGCCTCATTTTTCACCAACAGTGCCTTGGTCTCGTCCCACTTCAACGGCTTACCCCCCGGCACTGCAGGTCGAATCAGCGGCGCAGGCAGTGGTCGTGGCGGCCGCAGCAGCAGTGTCGACCCGTCCTTTGACGTCGGTGCCGTTGGTCGCGCGGGGCGTAGCAGCGGTGCTGCTGGCAGCAGCGGTGCTGCTGGCAGCGAGCCCTTGGGGTGTGCCTTCAGCGGTGGCGGTGAAGTCTTAACAGCAGTCTTCAGGGGCTGTGGCAGCGATGCTTTGGGCCGCGCTTTGGGAGGTGGCACTTTGACTGCCGCGCAAGGCCCCGGAGCCGCTTTCTCTTTGGCTTTCTCTTCAGCTTTCTCTTCCGCCTTCTCTTCGGCTTTCTCTTCGGCTTTCTCTTCGGCTGTCACTTCGGCTGTCACTTTGGTGGGAGGTGGTACGGGTACGGGTGCTGCCTTGGGTGAAGCTTCGGACTTTGGCTTCTGCAAGGCACTGGAAGGTTCACTCTGCAAAGCGCTGGCAGGTCGAGTGGGGAAGCCCTTGGCTCTGCTGGGCATGCTTTTTGGACTAGGTGCACTGGGTGCGGGGGCACTGGGCACGCTGGGTGCAGTGGGCACAGTGGGCGCAGTGGGTAAACTGGGTGCAGTGGGCGCACTGGGTCCAGTGGGAACACTGGGCATGCTGGGTGCACTGGGCGCGCTGCTCCTCCATGGTGGAGGCGGTCGAGCTGGTGCTTTCGCTGGGGCGTCAGGTTTCTCCTCAACCTCCTCCATTGTTCCAACATGGGCCTCCAAAACCAGCAATACCCAATGGCCCAAGAAGCAGACAATGTTGTGCCATGCGTTCGCTAGATTCTTTCCAGAGCACGGATGGTTCACCGTTTTGACACCCCGCCATTCTCTGCTTTCCGTCCCTCTTCTATGGTTTCAAATCTCCACAAGGTTACTCTTGTCTTAGCTTGTCAAAATGCCTACGGTACTCTTTCGATGGACCCCCCCATTTATAGATGATTTCTCTTATGGAAAATAGAGCATTAAGTATTCCCATTGTCATGTTTGATTACCAGAAAGCATCCCCCCATGCCACGTTTGATTACCAAACTGCAGCCCCCGCATGTTTGATGGTTTAAACATATTTTGATGTAGAAATCAATTTGTTTGATACTTAGATCCCCTTTCTTGCTGGTCATACACATTTGTTTCTTCCTCAAAATCCCCGAACCCTGTCCTCCATCTGCTCCTGTTCATCACGGCCCTTCATGAACTTCACAGCTTCCCTGAACTGCTGCACTGTCTTTCCCTTCTCCTTCCTGGGAGGTGGAAGCCCCTAGAGAGTGAACAGTCTGTCAAGAAAATCGCCATGAAATAAGAGGTAAATCATCTGCACATGGACCATTTTCCATAGCAAACTGTTGAATTGCCAGAAAGTAAATCTCACCATAATTCCCAATAATTCCTAACATCATTGGGAGTGTGGAGGATCCCTATGGTAAAATTGGTGCCTTGTAGATGATTTTCCCAGCTAGACACCTGCATTTATGGTAAATTGTCCCGAACGCCAAGTTGAAGTACTAGGGGCCAAATCATCTGAACTGGTCATTCGCTTGGTTTCTTTGATTTATTTCTCTCTAAAGTGTGTGAATCCATGTACGGAAATGATCTAGTCATGTAATGTTATGTGAATATGTATGTACAATGATGATTTCTAATAGCTATGTAAATATGTGTGAGTGTGTGTGATCACCAGTGTGTGTTTGTTGAAATCCTGATCTGGTTGATCATTGCCCACTGATATTGCGGATCCTCCTCCATCAAAATGCACAGATGTTCAAGACGGACAACAAGATTCGTGGATTCTACTTAATGTATGACCTGCCCATATATGTATTAATACATATATATATAATATAATCATATAATCATTAAAAAAATATTGTTATACATGTATACGTATATTGTACATCTCTCCAATATTTCTAGGTTTCAACCCATCCGCAAATGATCATTTGGAATCATCTAGGCTCAAAAGAAGAAAACAAACCCCCCTAGACACCTCCAGCCCTCGACGACAAATGGTTCGCCGGCAGGTGCCCCCTAGTCATAAGATGTCATAAGTTGGTTGATTGACCCACTTAACCCATCCAACTATACTATAATTGGAATCACATAAACCCTAGTTTATCTAGTTACAAACCAACCCAACTCTGATGCACCACTTTGCTTGGCTCAATCTCATATGTCCATCGGGAAAAGGATTATGAACCAGTGGATATTCGGGCATGTGGGATTTAAGCAAACCCCACGTATCTATCTATCTATCTATCTAATCTATTCTAATCTAATCTATTCTCATCTAATCTATCTATCCATCTACAGTATCTATCTATCTACAGTATCTACAGTATCTACAGTATCTACAGTATCTACAGTATCTACAGTATCTATCTATCTATCTATCTATCTATCTATCTATCTACCTACCTACCGACGCTACCTGCTGGTAACTTAATATAGCTGTGGAAAATCAACATGTCTTAAAAGGGTAAATGCTCGAACGCGATGGGCAATTTTCCATAGCAAACTGTTCAAATACCAGATGGTCTATTCCCACTACATATTATCCCGATTATCCCAATGATATCCCTGTACAATCCTATTTGGACTGGTTGTATGTATCCATATCCCCATAAGTTGGCTTTAAAGCAATTGAGTTGGTTATGTCACAGCTATATCCCAGTTCTATCCCCATGATTCACCACCCAGGTGCTGCGAAGCCAGTGCCACACACATCAAAGCCTCCTGCAAGGTGGCCTCGCAGCAGTTCCCGGTGGATTTCCAAGGTTTTCCGCTGATCTGTAAGGATTTCTGATTTCTGGTGGTTTTGTAAGGATTTCTGGGTTTCTGGTGACGGTAGGGATTTCTATTGGGTTTCTGGGGACTTGTGGAGATTTGTGGTGATTTGTCGGGATTCTTGGCCATTTCTGGGGATTGATCAAACTTTGTAAACAATATAATGGGTATCTCAACGGGATGTTATTGGTATAATGTGTATTTAAGAATGAACAATGGAACTGATTTGGTATTGAACCAACTGGGGAGTTAACCAATCATCATGGCGACATAACAAATTAGATTCGGAATATCACTCATATTTAAGGGCGTGGTTTGAGGCAACAGCTGATTTCTCTGCGAAGCACTGGATATGTCAGGGGTATTTACAACCAACAAGTAAAGGGATTTAAGCATCTAAAATGGTGATAACTATCTGAAGCCATATAAACAATAAACAGATACCCCTAAAATCCAAATGTTTAAAACCTCATTCTTGTTAGTCAAACTTGCCATTTTGAAGGCACACAAGTTATTTTCAGGCATGCCCAGGGATTTTCCAGGCGCGATGTTGGATCTGCAGGATTGATACCAGACGTTTTACCCATAGCCAGTTGAATCCAGTTGAGTATGTTGATTCCTACTAGCGGCTAGCGTAGTCTTGTTATTTTATATATTTATTTTAATTATATATACTATATACTATATATATATATTTTTTTTATTTTGTCTGGAAAAATCGTTTCAGAGTAACGATCATACCCGAAATCCAACCATCCCCGCATGGGGGTTGAAACGATGGCATCCGGGTGGAAACGTAAATTCCACCGCCTATCCGAGCCAAAGAGCAGACCTACTACCCGACTGATGCGCAGCAGTTCTATATATATATACTCAATAGTTATAGATATATATATATATATATATATAATTATATATATATACTGTATATACATATGTATATATATATATATATATGTCTAATGTATATATATATATATCTATCTATCTATCTCTCTCTCTCTCTCTCTGTGTGTCTCAGGAAAAAAAACAGACATTTTCCAGCTCCTCCCGCCGCCTGGAAATTCCGATAACTCTGCTCGCCACAGATCCGTAGATCCTCCCCCAGGTGTTCACCAAAAATAAGGACTTCACCACTTTAACCAGCCCAAAATGTGGACTTGAGTCACAATAACCATCAAACATGGGGATTTCAGCCAGCCAAAATGCTGAGATTGAAGCATCAATCGTGGGGAGTCTAACCTTCAAAGTTTGTATCAACAAGCCTGGTACTTGGGTTGTCGTACGTGGGTCATACGTTCATGTAATATATATATATATATATATGTTTTTTAACGGTTGATACAAATTATACGTATACTCCCCTGGAACCCAGTTGTGAAAATTGATTGAAATGATGGCTTAATCATCCCAAGCAGGGGTAATGTGGGTTCCACTAGCCGGACCCTGCGGAATGGCAGTCGCCGAACTATCTCCACGACACGCAAAAAGGCAACCCAACCTTTTGCTTTGACATTGAACATCGGCTGCCATGCTAGCCAGGTGGAGATGTGGACATGGGAGCTAACATACCAATGGAAATGGAATCCAAGGTCAAGGTGATTTCAGCTGAACTCAGGCTACCGAAAAATCAGGGATATCCCAAAATTGCCATTTTCATGACAAGAAATAAGATGGTCAACACATTTAGGAGTTATGACAGTTGTGAGTACCTTATTTTTAGACAAATCCATGTATTTTTTCCAATGAGTTTGTTGCTTTGTCCTGCAGCTACGTTATAACCTGTGTTTCCCACCCGTGATCCCGGATCCGAATGCATCCCCCAACCTCCAGCAGTGGCATAAGTTCCATTCGATCGTGCTGCATCAGCAGAAAACCGATGGCAGCCTGTGAGCTTCAGCCGAATGTACCCCACTCAGAATCTGTTTCATCAAGGGCTTACAGGGACAAAATCAAGCAGAAATAATCAAAAGACCAATCAATTTTTGTGAGCACAAAGCTCGAGGTTCTTTTATTCCGAGTGTGTTCCCAGTATTGGTTGAATCACCAGTTTGGTGACCATTCCATGCTCTCCGTCATGATCCCCATGAAGCTCCCAACGCCGCTCGAAGCAGCCCTAGCAATCCTTCGCCAGATCACAATGTGACCTCATTTTAACCCTAGTGTTAAAAAAGATTTAGGAGATAAGATAAATTTCCTGTAAAACCAAAATATATTGTGTGCGCGTGCGTGTAAGTATAAATATAAATATATATATATATATTGTATGTGAATAATTAGCGGACAAAACTATATGTTAAACTTAATGCCATGCACAAATTAAGGTCGTCCCCCATCGCTTCTGAGGATTTCAGTATTCCCCCTTTTAGGATACCCCCAGCCAAATCCCATCATTCATCGTTCCGTTGCCATGAAGCGTGTGGATGCCGGTTGGACGGCAGCGACAAACGGAAGGGGCCGCATTCACAGCCATCCTGGTCAAAATTGCTGCAAAAATCTTATGATGTTCCGGGCAAACCAAAATCTATAGTAAGTTTTGACAGATTTTCAGGAGGTGCATGGGATTTGGAAACACAGTTTGTAATGATTGTCAATGTTTCTGTGGTTTGGGCGGTGTTGGGCCCCCATATCTATGAAATCGAAGTGAATGGCATGGCCACCACTCCAAGGGCTTTACTCTTGAAAAGAGTTGGTCTAAACTCACCAACTTGTGAAGACATTTGAAGACCTTGAAAACATCAGTTCGGGGTATGAATGAAGAACACATGTTCAAATCACATGGAGTCCCAGGCCAAAGTGGGTAGTGATTTGGGTACCAAAAACCAATGGGCAAATTCACCATGTATGGATTGGGGATGGATTTATTTGCCTGGCATCACGAAAATCTTTCAAAACTGACCAGATTTTGTTTTTCCGCCTCCAAACTCCACGCACCTCCCAAAAGAGGAACCTAACACATTTTGTACTCCACAGTGTGACAAAATGAATCAGAATAGTATAGGCATTCATCGAGCAGGAGGGCTTTAGGGTATCTGAAACAGTCGTTGAAAAAATTGAAGCGCCATGGAAAAAAACAGTTTTGAGGAAAAAAACTGGATAGGTACATTTGATTGAAGGGATCGCTTGCCACTTCACTAACTGCTTATTGCAACTTGCCTTTTAAAACTTAAGTTGGCAAGAACAATATAGTGTAATTACTCGTAATCACCACTTGTCTCCACTTGTGGTTTGAGCCTTAATTATTTGCACAACAATATGTGAAACAAGTGGATTTGTCGTTCATTTCCACCCTAGAAGCATCGTGAAATGCTCTCAACATTTTCTGGCCTGACCCAGAAATTTCTCAAAACTCTCAAAAGTTCATGTTTTCTCAAATGTTCACCTTGGAAAAGGCGGCCGAATTAAATTGGGAAGGCAGGATTTTCTGAAATGTCTCAAAACTTCACTTCAAAATGTCTCAAAATTCCATGTTGTGACGTTTATAATTACTCATTTTCTACATTTAATCGGTTGTTTTCTCAGCTTTCCTGATGATGTGTTCCCTTGTCTTTGTTTGCTGTGCTTTTAGCATAATCTTGTTCATTTTTTCAGTTTGATTTGGATTCTGGGGTTGTGAATTTGAAAGGTGTGGTGTGTTTTTTTTGGGTTGTGTTTTCACTCAAAGATGACTGATTTGTACCACCTGTCAATGCCAATGTTTGGTTCAATGGGCTCAATATTGAAAGCACTTGCAACGTGCCACTTGATCACTGGAACGTATTCCCTGCACTTGGCCTTCATTGCTTGGTCATTACCTCTCCTAAATGTTCTCATTTTTGTTCACTGTTTTTCATTTTTTCAATATGTTGTTTTTTGAATTTTGGGCATTTGGGTCAAACACTCTCTCCAGTACATTTTTTTCACTTACGTAACTTATACCATGTGGATCATTCTTGCGAAAAAAACAAATTTACTTTTAACTGCACCTAAACCAACCAATTTGTCGATTTCCTTAAATACATATATAGTTCACACGATGATCATTCCGTCAAATTACAATTCCCATTCACCAGTCGCCCATATTCGCCCATGGGTTTTACCACGTCCTCAACCATGCAAGCCGTTTGCAATCTCTCCAAATCTCTGCTGGCAGCATTGGATCCGGCCAACACGACCACCACATGACGGATCTCCGGCATGTCGTGCTTGAAGAAAGGCATATTGACGCCCAAGGGGATCACTGGGACGCCATCCTGCGTTGGTCAGGGAACTATTTGATTTATAATTTACTATATCCTGAAGCTATATTTGCAAGAATCAGTTCGCGCACGCACGTTCACCACCATCTGTTGGAGCACATTTTTCTATTCAAGGCATCATTGCATGTTTGAACTGTTGATTTTGAATGAAACCGCATGTTTCAAGTGTTCATTTGGAATGAAAACCAGATTCATTTATACATGCCCAGGTCAAAAAAAATGTTACGGCAACAATTTTTGGGCAGCTGCACGCCTGTTTCAACCAATGACGGTTTGCAAAACACAAGGCTAGAATACAACAGCAAAAACCCCATTGTTGCAAAACCGTTCCTACTATTTACAACCCCATACGAACCTGTGGTCGCTCAAGCTGCGCACGCACAATTTCGACAAAACAAAAAACACGGTGCCAGTTTGCAAATTCGATTGTCCTCGTGCACCACGACCAAAGCTGTTTTTCCATGTTCGGCATCAGCAAGCTGACGCACTTGGCGCACGAATCTGCTCAACCATGCGGCAGCGCTGTCAACCTGCCAAATTTTGGGGGATGTTTTCTTGGCTGACACAAACATGGCAATTTCTCAGTTGGCATTTTGGCTGGTGGCCAAACACATGGCCACTAGTCCACCATAGACTGCAGACATCAATGCAACACAAAACAATGCAGTTTTTTCACGCGCGTCCGCAGCAGGTGCTGCAGGAAAGCCAGAAACAGCCAAAGAGATTTCTCCATGACACCCGCATCATGAAAACAAATGGCCCAAAAAGAAGCTTCACACATATGTGGCCAAATATGTTCCAACTCGGGCCTTTTATCCATCTCCACACATGATCTTTTTTTCTTGAGAGACAAGCGCAGCTACACGGCACATCGGCCGTGCAGGTTGTCAAATGAGGGGGGTGAAACATGACACCGTCAACGTCACCAAGAAAGGCGTCATCACGCTGTCAAACTCGCTCAAAGTTTTGGAGCCCCCTTGTGGCCTGCGGAGGCCTGTGTCAGCACCAGTCACCCGCAGGGTGAATGAGGAGCAGTCTTGAGGAGGCCAAGTGAACACTGCAAAGGGGGCTATGCTTGTCGACCTGGTCACATGGTCTGCCTGGTCGACCTGCACGGCAGACTGCTGCCACCCCTGACATGTGGTTCCGTGTAAAGCAAGAGACAGAGCAGCAGCGAACACCACCACGACCACGCCCAACAAATCCGCCACCACCACCGCAAGCGCAAGCACAACAGGACAACAGCGGTGGGGGTGACACGCGGAAACAGCAACAGCAGGTGGAGGAATTCCCGCACTTGCACTTGCAAGGGCATGACTGCAAGGGGCAAGAAGAACAAACGCTGCATGCCTACTCATGAGGAGACGGAGACGGAAACAGAATGCACCGAAAAAGGCCGATGGTCTCGCCAAGTGCTGAAACGTGTCTCACGATGCGCTCACTATCGGGTCTATGCAACAAACGGCAAAGACATCAATGAAGAATGGCTGGGCGTACTGTTTTCAAAGCACAGTGGCAGCCCAAGCACGCCAGAACGCCCACTGATCCTCACAATCACCACAGGCCAAGGAGATTAAAACCCACAACACGAACATGATTGGCACGCCTGCTATGGGAAGCCCTGGGAATTCAACTTGCGCGGCTTGTGGTTTAGTGGTGGAAGTCGCTGCAATGCTGGCTTGGCCAGGTTTGATCCCCTACTTAGCATCTGACTGCATCGCAAGAATGATGTCACACTAACTAGGTGAATCCATGCTCCCTGTGGGCACCTGCACATTGCTTAACTTGTTTCTGAGTGTCAGAAGCTGCTGGCCGCATAGTGCCAAAGCTGAGTTTGGCCAAAAGTAGCCACAATATGGTAATTAACGGCAGCTTCTGTCTAATTACCTTACGCCCTCGAGCGAAATAACCATGGACCATGACCTGGGCAATCACCAAAACTTGCTGCCATCATGGAACGAAAGCCCGACAATGAACAGAACCTATCTCAATGATCCCGGCCTTCAGCCCTTCCAGTCGACCAAGCAGCGAGGGACGACAGCACTCTGAAAGGTGCACCTGAGCACGCCACAAATCAGCAACACAGGGTGCTCATGCTGCTGGAAGCAATGGGCTTACCGGGGTCTGCGTGCACCTGAGCATTCCCGTGCAGCCCCTCCATGCGGAGCTTGTCAGATGTGAAGCGGACAGAATCTCCAAGAATATTTGCCAAGGTGACGCCCTTCACGATGGCAACTTCAATTCGCAGAGTGTTCTGCCAAATCCTCAATACATGCGAACGCATGGACTTTGCCCAACCCATCAATGACTTCATCTTTCCATACAACCCTCGGAACCACAAGCAATAAACCTTTCAATGCGCATGGCAACATATCCTTCAAGGCGGACAACCTCTCAAAGAATGTTTCAATTGCTCTTGGAGCGCGTCACAGGCTTCACGCAAGTCCATCAAATTATGGCATGACATGGGCCTGAAGGTCACGTTGTTCCCAATGCCTGCCACAAACAATGGAGTGCTCCGTGAATCTTGGGGACTCGTATGGGAAGAAAGAAGTTCTGAAAATTGTTGAATGCAAAATCGGACCGGGCAACCCATTGCTGCCTCAGAGGACTCGAGATGCATGGTATACACTTCCTCTCAGAGCAGAAGCCGGGACCCATTGGTTATGTGTGCTTCTGCAGACGAATGACCACTATGATGCTGCCAGAGGTCCTCCGTATGAAATCAACGTGTTTGTCCTAGGTAGCCAAGTGGAGTTCATCACCTGCCCTCCGCAGGATCATGGGATACCGGCATTGCCTCACATTAGATCACAGTACGCACACGCACGCGTAGGCGTTCGTAAATACATAGATACATAGGTGGGTAGCTGGATAGCTAGAGGTAGACAGACAGATTGGTACATAGCTGCGTGCAAACATGGATACACAAGTACACAGGCACACCAAGTCGAACACCCACATAGGTACATAGGTACATGGATAAATAGACATGATTAAAACATACATCGGCATGTACCGGCTGGCAAGCAGGCAAACAAACTGAGAGGCAGAAATTTATACGACATACATACATGTGTAGAGGCAGGGAGACAAACACAAACAAACACACATACAAACATAAATACGTAGGTACATGGATACATGCATGCACCTGTGCCCAAGGATGCTCATGTGTACGCACGTATATATTTAATATCAATTGAAAAACATATGGCCTGACACAGCGAAACCAATATAACAGAACAAAAGACGACAAGACACAACAAAACACGACAGAATGAAACAAGACACAGCACAACATAGCATTGCAAAAAGGTTCTGTCAGTGAAAATTAAGGGCTTCGCAGCACCGTGTGCTAAAGTTGAACCACGAACTGCACCGTAGCCCCCGAAAACACGCGCAAATAAGATGTTTGACAGGCCCGAAGGTGCAAAAAGCATCACTTGAAGCCCCAACGTGCAGCGACAATGGCACATTGCAACAACTGGGCAAGCTCAGTTCGGAGAACACAAGGGCTGTATGTCGCTGAACACCATGCACCTGATTCTGCATGATCACTCTCTTGGCAAATGCAGTTGCCATGCTCTGCCCGACTTGATTCTCACCACTGCGCGCCATGTAGCTCAGGGAGGACTAGTTGGTCTCTTCGGGGACAGAAGGCTCATTGTGAATCTCAGCAAAGCGTCTTTCAGCCAGTTCACGACGCCTAATGAGCAACGGCCGCAATGGCGCTTCCAAACTCTCTGAGATGAACCTTCCAAAACACGAAAGGAATTTGTGGAGCAGGAACCCCAACAACCGCAATCACGGGCCTTTCAGTCGTCGATGGTAGCTATCGCCACAATCCCCCTTTTACCTCCTCTGACCACTGCTACTGGTTGCAACACCCTCTCCTCTTCACTGACTCCAGGTGCTGATCTGCTTCGATGCATACACAGCCCTTACTCTTGCTCTTGCTCTCGAGGTAAATGGTTCAGCTAGGCGCTCTCTTACCCAAACTTACTTTGCAAGCTCAGGGAGGCCCAGGCAAAATGCCTATCTAGCTCTGATGATTCTGTTCACCTGCTACTGCTATGGACTGATGCACTGAACTCTATGGAGTGATGCGGTGCACAATGCAAATGATTCCAAGCTTGTTTCTGTTTAGGCTAGGCGCTCAAGCTCAAAGTCCTGTGGGGGCTGAGGTGAGCTGGAAGCAAAAGGCCGATCTAGACCCGTTCCAATGTGAGGTCTCTGACAAACACTTGATGCAATTGGAGTTTGTTTCAGTAAGACCAATCAAAGCAAAGACTGGCAGTTGGCAATGGCTGGTGGCACATGGTACACCCACGACAGCAAGCAACACATGGCCAGGCCTCGTCACTTCCACTCCAGCCCCATTGAATCTCTTGCTCGAGATCTCTGTCCCTGAACCAATCATGGCTGCAGGAGGACAATGCAGTTGCGATTGATCTTCAAGGTCTGCTTTGTCCCCGGGCTACATAATCAAAATCGATCTCCAATCAGCAGGGAAGCAACGATGAGAGGATAGGGACCCAGAGTAGTTCGTCAACCTGCGATCTGCCTGGCTCTATGGACATGAATACGCAAACATACGTTCAACAACCATAAAAGGGGTTGAGTAATCTCTTTAGACATCTCAACACCTCCGGTTTTGTTGAATACTTGCACGATGGGAAATCTGCACACCTTCAGTGCACACCACAGGGAACGGCAAACTTGGATGTCAGGCGGGCAGCTTCTTGGGAAATCAGCTTGGGTTCGCTTCAGGATACTTATGAAATGCTTGCTGTCTGCTCTCACACAGCCGTGCTCCAGGAACCAATGGCGCACCACTGGTTTCAAATTGAGCGCGCCCGCCTCTGTGACAGCGCAACGCGAGCTTTCTGTCATTGTTGCTACCACCTGCTCTGCCTCTGTGTGGAAGCAGCAGGCTGCACCTGCAGAATGGGATTGCAACCAAAACCGCTTGCAAGCTGCACAAGCATGCTCACCTAGGATGTCCGTCCATGAACTGTTTCAAGGACGGCCCAAAATCATCAGGAGGAGTGGAAAGAAACATCTTTGAAAGGATTGTAGAAGAAGATGCAAAATGTGGCCCCTACCTGCTTCTCAACTCAGATGCTGCAGCTTGAGGCACGACCTGACAGCAGGCATCACGCTTGAGCAAACACATGCGCAACATGCCGTAAGACCTGCATGGATGGCGGTCGCCCTTTTTAAACGGCACGAACAAATCAGTAGTTGTGGTCTGGCATCTTAAACAATCGACACCTCGCTCGACTTCGGGCTGAAGTCTCTTCCAAAAGAACATTGTGCGCAAACACATTGATATGCACACATAAAAATAAACAAATAACTAGATATAGAAATTGATAATAGGTATATAATATAGATGAATAGCTGGATCAGCCCCAAGAGACCGTGACGCCCGAGTTTTTATGGCAGTCAAGCACAAGCTGCCGCGCCCAGCTCGACCCAATCTACCTGATGCGCCAACAAGCTTCAGAAAACGCAATCGCCCGGTCTGGGGGCCAAAAGCGACAAGAGAACGGCACCCCTGGTTTGAAAGCAATCGGTGGGAAGTGGCCCAGCAACCACAGCTTCAGCCAACCTTTGCTCCCAGCCTGTTCTACTTGGGGGTGCAGGTGGAGTTACAACTGGGTAGAACCATGGCTATACAGCCCCCATAAGTTGGAATATAACGCCGACAACTATGGTTCATCATATATCCACTTAAAACTGAAAAATCGTGTCCGAGCAAACTAGCACCGAACTCTTATAATAACATCGGCGCGCCCAGTCGCAAAAATCTACCCGCAATCATCCTCAGGGCACAGACGCTCGTCGATGCCATCATGCAGCCAATTGCAACTTCACATAGAAGTAAGCCTGGCAACTCCAGCCGTGACTCCACATAGGCCTTAGTTCTGCGTTTGCAAGCGCTCAGTTGACCAGAAGCCACTGGACGCAATCCTATCTGGATGTGCTACTGGAGGAACAAAATTCTGACAGCACTGAAACAAAAGCCATGCGAAACAAAAGCCATGCGCCCCCCCTCGATTGCTGAACCTCAGGGAACATCCGGGAACAAGCAATTCAAAAGACAAGACATCTTGGCCTAACTTCGAATTCTAGGATCTCTGTTGCAACAACGCGGTCATCCGAGGAGACCAATTTTGACAGACATTGTTTCTGATGCTGGAGGAAGACGATTGCCCAAAGTTTCGAATCAAGTGTGTGAACCTGCGCAATGGTGGGCCCACCTAAATAGGGCCCAGAGGGAGCTCCACAGGTGCCTCCGAGCCCAAACCTGTCTTGATACACCGGCTTCTTCCAACAAGAATGCGATGATAGAAACGATAAACAACCATGAAACCACGCACTTGCTGACCTGCTGCTTTCTCCAAGCCGCGAATGGAAAAATATCAAGGCTCCACCCTTTGCCAACTGGGAGCAGCAGCAACATGCTTGAGAATCGTCTGCCAGCTTGAAGAAACCTCAGCTTCAGAATGCGCAGACGGAACAGGAGCACAGGACAATGGTGCGAATTGGAGTGTATCCAAATCAGCAAATTCCCTGGGACGCCCGAATCTCATGGTCCTACAGAAAGACAGATGCGCAGGCCGAACGAAGAATCCAAACTACACAAACCTGATGGCTTCCCAAGGTGCAAAAGGCAAAAGGATGCTCAAAAATACCTCAGGCAGCGGCTTTAAAGTGTAGACTTGGCAACGTTCACATTTGCATTCCAATCCCCCATCACCAAATGTCCACAACCCTCTGCACCTTCAATAGCGCCACCATGGCCGCCAGGCGCGAATCCCAGAGCCGTCCAGAAAGGCTTTGCACAGAGGCGCCGTCGATCTTCGCAAGCCTCTCCAAACATGACACATCAATCGACGCCTTTACTTTCCTGGCGGCCTAGCATGGATGGACCTGGATGGATCTCACATGGCACATGGGGCACTGAATTCATGGTGGCAACAAACCCACGATTCGGGACCAGCTCCGCAGAAGTACAAAATCCAACCATCGGCCCCTTGCTTGTCTGCTCAAGGCACCCACAGCCCTTGAAGTGCCTAAGACATGGCAAACGAACAAGCCTACCCAAATCGCGGAAAGGAATGGTGAAAATGGCTGGTGGTAGTCTGCATGTCAGCAGTATGCCAGGCAGACTGTGAGGTTGGGGATCTCCCACTGGCCACAGCCAAAAGGTTCGTGACTTGTGTGTGCGTGTGTGAATATGCTAGAGGGTTATCATACGCGTTTGATCGAAAATATGATATAGATATTGGAATATCTATCTGTCAATCAACCCTTCTATCTATCTATGTCTCTGTATCTATGCACACATGTCTGGTTTAGGGGCATCACTGGACCTGCACCATTTTTGCCAGGGAACGATAAATATATACATCATCGAAGCTATCTATCCACCTATCTGTCTCCTTATAAACCTCTCTATCTTTCTCTCGATTTGTCTGTCTATCTGCATACCTACATACCTACGTGTGTGTGCGTGTGTGCATATAGTCTACTGGCTTGTGTGTACGCAGCATGGGTAAATACATGTGCGCCTGAATTTACATCAAAATTCACAGGGTCTGATCAAGTAAGAATGTTTTCAACATCAATTTTGCCTGCTTGGCATGCCAAGACCATTTTGTCTGTCTATCTCTGAGCAACACCAGATGCCCTCAAACGCAATTTCATGAAGTCGGCGGCTCCGTTTCCGCAGGTCATGCTTTGATCTTTGCCTCGAAACGGAACTGTTCGTTGGAGAATTTCGTGGCGAGCTCCAAGTCCGTCTTTGGAGCAGTGGAGGCGCCACCAATTAACCATCCAGAAATGGAGATCTCTAATGGGAATATCATGGAATATATATATTATATATATTATATATATATATATATATTACATGTATATGGAAATATATGTATATATGTGTATGAGATGAAGCAATCAAAAAAAGCGCGCATAAGGTTCCACCCAAAACATGATTCCCTACTTCATCCCAAAACGAAACTAGTTGCCCAATCAACCCCGGGCCCCACCAAGCCAAGGCACCAGCGATGAAGAGGTCGAGGAGGAGGAAGAGCGCATCCACGAAGCCCACGACGTCACATCCAACTCTTGGAACAGGCAAAGCAAACAATCCGGCCATGCTACAGCAGCATATCACAAGGACCCGTCGCTTCCTCAGGGCAAAGCCACTTCTGTCAGGTACATTGCGAAATTTTAGACCCGGGGGTGCCAAAGTGCAACCTTACCAAGGAGAACTTTAAAGATACCCGTTTCGTGCATGTACGCTTCTAAGGTTGCCACGTTTGCATCTCTTTGTTTTCAATGCGCGGCGACGTGAAGGAATGAAAATCCTTCACTGTTTTTGACATTGTGGTCCCCAAAAAACCTGGCGGGGACAATTGCAAAGGTTTGAGCACAAGATTTCTGAAAACCTCCCCTCACCGAGTTGAAATCAGGGCAGAATCCTTTAATTGATACGTTGCAAGTTTGCCAGCACAAATTTCTGATCTGGCATGGCTCAGACAGAAACTATATAGAAAGTAACTGCGATGACAAAAAAAAACTGTGAGCTGACAGGCCACTGCCTGGTCTGAAGGTAGTGTTCGCTCTGTCTCCCCATTGCGCCCACCACTATAGGATGCTGCTCTCGTCGCCCTATTTGAACGGGTAGACACAACGGGGCGCAGGCGTGCAAAGCTTTCCGCAAAAACAATGCATGCTCACATTTGGCAATCAGCGAAACATTCCTCAAAACCACACAAACTTCAGAAATGTCCCGCAGAAGCTGTCGCCGAGCCACTCGCCTGTCTTCAACTCTGCTACTGCGGCATGCAGCTACACCACCTGACGACCGGCGGAGGGCCGGAAAAACAGGTGTGCAGAATGACTCATGTTTCTGCGTCCCATCCACAGCCCCAACTGCCGCAAGCCATGCCATTCTTTCTACAGCACGAATTCCTCCCTGCTCTAGCACAAGCCCAGTCAGCCAGCTGCTATTGCAAAAACAAGCTGATGCTCTCTTTGCGAGACAGCACGGCCAAGAATTTTTGGCCGAAGCCACTTGGAAGCTCAACCGTTCATTCAACTTCCTGATTTCAGGGTTATAAGGAGAAAAAACATTGCTTCCTAGAACATCCCTTTCTCTTAGGATCGACTAACCCATGTCCATTGCTATTCACCTGGATCAGCTTTCCAAGTTTTCATGTGAAAATTTGCCACTACCAACAAGATCTGCACCAGGGGA
>Ga0126342_10000141_pt1 | contig 54004 bp, 35 predicted proteins | sample Cyp1metagenome_FD_92528 | JGI IMG/M metagenome (GOLD analysis project Ga0126342, IMG submission 92528) | Coral microbial communities from Lord Howe Island, Old Settlement Bay, Australia - Cyphastrea 1 metagenome | ecosystem: Host-associated > Invertebrates > Cnidaria > Coral ...
ATATATATATATTATATATATATTATATATATATATATCACATATATATATATATATATCATATATATATATATATCATATATATATATAGCATATACATATATAGCATATATATATAGCATATATATATATATATATATCATACATATATGTGTATACATATATATATATATCATATATATATATATGTCATATATATATATGTATGTGTTGCATATATGTATAATATATCATATGTATAGTATGTATGTATGTGTTTATATATAATATTATATAATCTATTTTTGGGGGTTCGGCTGATTTCCAAAAAATCACAACTGCAAGCTGCCCACCGGCTACCGGGATACAAAGGGATACCCCCGGGCATATCACCCATGAACCGGCCATGGCTGGGGTGCACTGATATCTCCCCAGCCTATGTTTAACACTGAAATATCCAACTGGTTGGTGGTAATGATGGTTAATGATGGTTAATGGCTGGTTGGTGGTAATGATGGTTAATGATGGTTATATAATGCTTAATATATAATGGTTAATGACTGGTTGGTGGTTGAGCCCTACCCCTCTGAAAAATGATGGACTTCGTCAGTTGGGATGATGAAATTCCCAACTGAATGGAAAAATAAAATTCATGTTCCAAACCACCAACCAGCCAATTTTCGGCTGAAGAATTTTGAGTCAACCCCGGAAATGCAATTGCGGTTGGTTCCTTATATAGCCTCCATAAACATCCGAGTGTTGGTTCTGCATCTCCTATTCTTATTAGTTGCACCCGGATGTTGGTTTCTTGAATACCCGTTCAGATGTCAACCCCCCCAATTCCCCCATATTTCCACTAAGCATCTGGTGCCAACCATGATGGTGAATCAACACCCATAAAATCCAATGACCACCAGTTCAAAATGCCATCTCAGTCACTGAAAGGGCTCCATGCGCCAGTGGTGTCGCGTGTCACCCTGCACAAAGGAAAAGGTACGCCTTAGGCCGGGCCACCAATCGCAGGTGATCCATGCCCTAATTCTGATCACTCTTTGGGATGGTTCGACTTCCGAGGTGTATACAAAACAATGTTCATTCTGAAGCATGCAGGTAGAATGAGGGATATTTGAAACAAAGAACCTCGGGGTTGCCTGGGAGGGAGCAGAAACCACCAAAATTCCAAAATGGTACTGAGTACTGGGTTAGTCTGACATGGTGTAGACAATGCATGGAAATCTCATGAAATCCCCATTGACTCTGCAAACAACAGAACTGACCAAGGCTCCAAGGGGCCAACAGGATAACCCACGGCCCATGCCAAGGTGCCACCGATAATATTGGGCTTCTGGAGAGGAATGCTCCTGGCCAAATAGCTTAACGATCACTTGCAAGTGCAACAGGAAAATGATCTGCCCAGAAGGTTGTCTGACTACCTTTTTCATGGCCAAAACCATGGCTACCAAGAGCTGCCAAATAACATGCCAAAATGAATGATCATCCCACTTTTATTGGTTGTTATCCAATGTTATCCATTCCATCCCGTGGTAGCCCACCTGGATACCCGTGCGTTGATGGGCGGATCAATCTCGGCCTTTCCGTGATTAAAAGAAAAAATTGTTGATTCAATCCCTACTGTACTTTCTGGTGGTCAAAAACTATTCAAATATTCATTTTGGCAGTTAAATCTCACTTTTTGGCGGCTCATTCTGAGTTGCTCCTACATGTATGTTTGTGATAATCTGATGGTTCAATTTCTTTAGATATGATTCGTCTTCCACATTCTTTTTGTTTAAAACTCACCTCCCAGAAAACCTATGTGCCATGGCCAAAACATTGTATATGGGTTATGGTCATCCCACCATCATGAATGCGATTACTTATAATGACGGGATACAGTGGAGATATTGACCTGAACGTTCCCTTTTATGGGAAAATAACCCACAAGATGATGCCGCCCCAGGTATGTTTGCTTGTTTGTAAACTCCGTTTGCCATAGATATATGTACCATAAACTCTAGTCAAGCGTTATAAGCCAACTTAGCTACCAAAACTCAGATCAGTCCACCATCAATCCCCATGGTTTGCCAGTACAATCGCCATATTCTCCACATTTTTCATGGTTCAATAGCTATCAACCAGCTGGGAGAATAGTATGGTTATAGCTGGTTGATAGCTATTGCACCATGAAAAATGGAGAATAACCAGCTATAACCATGGGGCACCAGTCACTTCACCATGGCACCACCGTCCCTGGCGTGGTGCCGACGTATCGCCTTCAAGAAGGACCAATCGATGCCGCGGTCGCCGTCGCCCCGCGCCAAGCGCTGCCGCAGGGCTTCCTCAAACCTGGGAGCGAGTCATCAATCATTGGAAGTACATAGGACTAATGACTATCATATTGACTGATTAATTATGATATTATCATTAACAATATAAGTACAGTATATGTTGATCAGCACAGTAATATATTGATCATAGGACTATAATTGGGATTAATGACTGCAACATACTACATAGATGATACATATGCACATCTAGTAGGGCAACACTGGTCATTGGGGGTAAGGCAATATCCGAAGATCCACCTCACAGTTGTCAAACATGTCAAATATCACTATCATGATCTATCATGAATATCGTCATTTGTGACTGGCTAATACTGGCTACGGCTACTGGAAAATGACAGCCATGATCAATGATCCAAGATTGATTGTTCGATAAAAGTTTGGAAACTGAACAGAATCCGTTTCACCTCAAACGTATGGGACCTATGGGAATGGATGACATGACATCTTAACAAAGCCATGTCATCTGGATCCCAGAAATAAACACCAGAAATAAACAATGGCAGGTCTCAGGGGATCATCCTGCCCCAAGAAATCCCCAAGAAATGCACCAAACATGACACAACGAGCTGCGCCAGTTGCGTTCTCCCCGATACAAGTGACGGCTCCCCCATCTGCGCCACATAGTTCGCCAGCAAATCCTGGGATCCAACTGCTGGAGAGTTCTGCGACCTGTCCAAATGTTTCATGGCTGGGTACCCAGCCAGTTGATGGTTTAGATTGACATTTTCCCATTTAAATTGGCGGTAAATTGGGGTATCGAAATTTCCGGAAAAGAAGAACAAACTGACTCTTGAAAGCATATATGCATATGGCTGAAAGGGAAAAGGGTCTCTAGCGTGTCGATGGAGCATCTGAAGAAGTGAGCATGGTTTAGTGTTCCATAAGAAAACTCGCAGTGGAGGATTCCTCCTTAACTGATCTTGTAAAAAGCGCCTGTCCAACGTGGCTGTTCTTCGTGGAAAATCAGCTGTCCAAAGCTCTCTCAAGAGGGATTTCTTTGGCTGAAAAACGATGTTCCCAGGTTACCCTCTGGTAAACTAACATAACTATGGAAAATCACCATTTTTAATGGGAAAATCCACTATAAATGGTCATTTTCAATAGCTACGTTAAATTACCAGAGGGTATGAGGCAAACAACAACAACCTTGAGACAACTTGAGACCACCCAACGAATTGCTGTCCCAAGGTTCGATTACTCGTTTCAGCTTCAAGGGAGGCACTTGCACATGGACCTGGCTGGCAACAAGAGGTGCGGGACGTGCGGGACCAAATAAAAAATAAGTGGATGATAACCATATGGGGGTTTCCCACAATGAAAATATCATGACCTGGTGAATCACCCCGTTACGTTTGCTTCAGGCCCATACCCCATCCTCCTCATACATGAAATGCACTAAAATACCGCGGGTATATCGGATGTATCCTGATATGGGACTCAAAAATATAAATCCACATATAAAATTATATACCCTCTGGTTATTTAACAGTTCGCCATGGAAAATCCACCCATTTTTAAGAACGGTAAACCATCTATTTCTATGGGCCATGGCTATACCATGGCAAACTGGGTTTCAAAGGGAGCACCTGTCGCTCATTGGCGGAAAGGTCCGAGGCAGTCACATGCTTGGCCTGACGGTGACAGCACTAGTTTTAAGGTACCCACATTTTGAGGCTTCCGCCATGGCTCAATCCAAATCATGGACTTGTCGGTTCAAGCGCGTTCCGGAAGGATTTGCAGGATGGAATGTTACATACCTTGCTGGGAAAATTAGGTAGATGATATAGATGTTAGATCTACAGATTGATTTCCCTCCAGACCCTGAAAAAGCGGGCAACTCGTCCAAAAGTATCAACAACAAAGGGACTCTACACCTTTACAACATGGCTTGCAACACCAAAGACCCAACCCATTTTTGCACTCCTAGGTCAAAGTCCAAAATCTTAAACTCTCCTCAGTCTGCTCGTCATGTTTTCTCCTGCTTGATGACCCAACCCTTGACCCCGACCCTCGCCCCGTACCTTGAGCTCTTCAAGGAAGCCTCGGCAAATGGGACCAAACCATGGCAAGGTGACCCTGTTGCTAGGTCCTCTACCTCCAACTTAAACGCTTACCCAACAAAACAATACTAAACATACGCTGATATAAATTGTAAGGAAATCAATGGAAATCATCATACTATAGTAGATTCTTTGTTGGTGGTACTTGGATGAACAGAAGCCTGCATTATTTTTGGCCAGGAATCCGCTTGAACGATCATGAAATCGGTAGGTTCCAGTTATGGATGCTTACTACAGAAACCATCGCAGAAATCACAGCAAAATCATCTGCTGTAATCATCGCGGCCACCAAACACAATTTTTATTCATGCGTTGACATAAAATACTAAAATCACCACAGGGATGGGAGATGTGTAGTGATCAAACAATGTCGAACTATACCTAATTCAAACATCTATGGTTTAGAATGAACTCCCAGTCAATAATTATGGATATATATATATATATATCCGTAAAAATCTATTATGGATCAATAATATGATCCCAGTTCTATTTCTACTTCACGTTCTGAACTGTGACTCCTTTCGTTTTCGCCTTGCCAGGTGGCTTGTCAACTGCTTTCCGCGCTTCGGCTCATCTTTTCCCATCACATGGCAGAACGGCAGAACGGCGCCCGAGAGATCGAGAGATGGCATTCAGCTGCTATTCGAGATGTGTTTTCCTTGGTTGAAAGATGTTGAAAGATTACCCTCTGGTAATTTGACATATTGAAAATCACCATGCTATTAATGGGAAAATCAACTATTTCTATGGGCCATTTTCCATGTCGCAAACTGTTCGTTTGCCAGGTTGGGTATGTTCAAAGAGTAGTTGAGAATTCATCGACATATCTGTCACACGAAGATCACATTCTCTTGTTGCACAGGCATGGGTCACAATTGGATTCGACAAAATCATATAAGCAGAATCGACTTTGCAAGGCAAAACGGCAAACTATTATTAATATGTTTCCAGGGTCTCAATGTTCGACAAATCCATAGTAGCTTTCATATGGATCTGGGGGTAAACAGGTCACTCAAATTGGGCCCGGGATGGCCCAGGTGTGATTGGGAGTTGACTGTTTGAGATGCCACTGTCTGACTTGGGCATCCAGGATTCGTTGAGGGCTGGAAGCAACAGCTCGAGGGGGCAATGGATGGCTCTGACCTACTGTGAAAACCTCTGTTGTCTGGAAACAGCCCCAGCACCTGGTCAGAAGTAGTACAGTACAACTACAGTAAATTAATTTGCTATGGATAGAACCAAACACCAACTCATGCTGATCATGATGACTACAAACATGTCTCCAATACGACGCTAGTTGCTGGAAGAAACATGAAAGCCACTTGGGATTGCCATCCCACATTGAGAATGGACAAAAACACGAATCTGAAAAAAAAAGAAAACTTCCCAGAAGCAACTGCAGGTTTTGAACATCCGCATAGAGATTCCAACACAAGCATGAAAGTATACATCCCCAATTGGCATAGGCAATCTAGTTTATCAATGCTGGTTGGTGGTTTTAACCATCTTGAAAAATATTAGTCAATGGGAAGGATTAGTCCATATATGATGGAAAAAATGTTTAAAACCACAAACCAGATCATTATTAACCAACATCTAACCAACATTATTAACCATGTATATATATATATATTATATCATAGTTTCCCATTAAGAGGAGTTTCCCATATATATATATTCCCATAGTTTATCAATACTATTGGATTGGTAATGCCTCCCCTCTGTATCCAATCCTTTTTTGACTTCTATGTGAGCCTGACTCGCCTGGTACATCGCATCAACTCGTAGGCTCTCAAGCACTGACTTTCGGGGTCCAAGGCCTCAAGCGGAACGGCCGGCTGGAGAATATGATTGATAATCCATACAGAAGTTAATATCCATACAGAAATCCATATGGCTTATTGAAAATCCATATGGCTTATTCATAATCCATATCCATAATATCTATATAAGTCATTGAAATCCATATAGATTTTAGATAAGGATATGGATTCCAATGGATTATATTATAGATATGAAAACTTCTATATGGATTTTTAGATAGATGTTGGATAGATGATATATGTATAGATGATATATGTACATATTACAGGTGATTATAGATTAGAGATGATTAGAGATCCAATGATTATCAATGAGATATATGCATAGATGTTTGGATAGATTTCACATAGCTATCAATGATATTATATGTATATATATATATGTTAGATATAAATAGATGATTTTAGATTATAGATCAACAAAAAGAAGCCTCCCTGTAAAAAAAAATCAAAGTGTCGATATGATATTGTATCGATTATGGATTGGATTTTCCCATCATTGCAGCAATTTTGAATTGGCGGTTCTCAAAGTGCTTCCCACAAATTAGACGTGCGTAAATTTTCTATGTATACGGTATACGCAAATATGTTCCATGCACGGGGTGTCTGCTAACATTGACCCACCCAACATGTTGGCCACATGTGTATATATATATAGGTAAACATACAATGCATGGAGCAAATAGTCCCTCAAAATTAATGATGAATGATCTTGGTATTATGAGTATATGAGCTCCAAACATGGGAACATCAAATAAGGTAAGACTCTCTACATCACAATGGTCCGACCGAAGCTTGGACAGCACAAGACCATACAAAATGCAGATTGACTTACTCTAAAAAAAAATGAAAAATCTTCCTGGGCAGTTTGGGAAGCCATTAGAAACCGTTGTTTCTTCAACGACATGGGATGACCCATGGAGTTGGTGGTCAGCTGGCTTCATACCCCGAAATTCTCCTAAGATCTGGAAGTTTCCAATCCATGTACCCCAGATCCTTCATTTTGATAGCATTTTTGGATACCCTCTGGTAATTTGTTACATAGCTATTGAAAATGGCCATAGAAATAGTGGATTTTCCCATTAATAGCATGGTGATTTTCCATAGCTATGTTAGTTCACCAGAGGGTATATACTGGTTGGTGGTGTCAATTCCCCTGAAAAATATGAGTCAGATTGGATCATCATCCCAACTATTGGGAAAAATAAAAAATGTTCCAAACCAGGATACCCTCTGGTTATGACTAACAGTTCGCCATGGTTTTTCGATGGCCCTAATCGAAATAGATGTTTACCGAACTTAAACATGGTGATTTTCTTTCCATGGCGAACTGTGAATGTCATAACCAAATGGTATATAATATATAAAATTATATAAACCATCCAGCCATTGTGGATTATTTCGGGTACCCCCCCCATTTTAGGACACCTCCAGCAGTCGCAGGAGCTTCAACTCCCCAACCATTCACATCCATTCCTTTCAGAAATCATCCCTGTGTACCACGGCACCAGCAGGTGATGGAGAAGGGTGGTTCCAGTCCGCCTTCGCTCGACGAGACCCCAGGAACGATGCTTTCAAACCGCACAAACAAACCATGATACCCTCAGGTTATTTAACAGTTTGCCATTTAACAGTTTACAATGATCCTAACTAAATCAAGAATAGCATCCATCGCAGTTTGGGAAAGGATTCTTCGTCAACACATGAATCATGATGAATCATGCGTCATGTGTTGCAGAAATGAACATCGTTGCGTTCAATGGCCTGCAAAGATTGGAACAACAAAAATCCATCCAAATCCTCCATTTGATCACATGCAGGTCTGGGATGTTCGCACCTGGGCAAATTAGATTTGGTAACCATCTGGTTATGACATTCACAGTTCGCCATGGAAAGAAAATCACCATGTTTAAGTTCGGTAAACCATCTATTTCGATTAGGGCCATCGAAAAACCATGGCGAACTGTTAGTCATAACCAGAGGGTATCATTCCCAAATCAAAAAAGCTAGCCACTCTTGGATGGTTCCCCTAATTCCTTAGCATTGATATGGAGTTTGGTCGTCTGGTGAGACTTTGTTAATTTGACCAAAATAATTTGGAAGTTCCGCTTTTTGGGTGGTTGACCTCCCGTTTAAACCGCCCTGTATGTGGGTAAAATTGGTGATATGTTCATAGACAAATCCACCATCAAATCGCGCCTGCTACAAAGTTGCCCAGACCATTGGTTTCAACCATCAAATCTGGTGCAGGGTTTTGCAACCATCCCCAGTAATATATGGTAAAACAATAATAAAGCATCCCCCAAATCAGCCAAATCACCATTTTTATAGGTGGTGGATAAACCATTCCCAGTCATAGGTGGTAAATTTATGGCATTGTTTTACTCACATTAATCATCATTAGTCATCCATGAATCACCATTATTAACCGTGACATTAACCACTATTCACCACTATGTTCGGATTGAATCCTCCGTTTCCCGTTTCGTTTTTACTGACGTATGTTTCGGCCAAGACACGGCAAACCCACAATGAAAATGGGCGGTCTCAGAGTGCTGGAAGTCACTGGATGCCTGGACCAAAATTCCACCATGATTCCATCAATGATTTCACGCAGAAATTTTGATGAATACCATATTACTTATTACTGTAATCAGAAATCATATATAATATACATTGTGAATAATATTAATATTACATTGTTGATACTGTATGAAATCATGATGGGAGTTCCAACTGGGGATCGCATTTACCTTATTTTACTGTGACCAGTCAAAACGGATCACCATGGTAATTTACCATCAGGGTAAAGCGTGAACGCCCAGGCCTGTCAAAACTGTAAGAAAGAAAAACAAAAAATGTGTCTGTGCTAAAAAAAAAAATACTGTGGATGGAGGAAATCCTCCACCAGTTGGGAACTATTGGTATTGTGAAACACTACAAATAATGGGATTCTAATGGGATAAACCATCTACCAACTTGCAGGATTGCTTCCATCCAAAGTAGCATCATTGCGAAGCATCAATGCACAATTGGCAGAAAGACAAATGACACAATCTCTGATTCAATGTAAGTGTCTATGCTCATTGTAAAGACTCTTGTTGCAGATTCCCTCAATGGCTTTGCCCCTTGGCATGGTCAAAACGCAGAACAAAAAGGGTATGATCATGCAACGGTTATTTAGCATTCCTGATGTTGAATAGACTGTACCTTGTACACACACGTGTGTGTGTATATATATATACATACCCTCTGGTTATTTAACAGTTCGCCATGGTATAGATGGCCCATAGAAATAGATGGTTTACCTATTAAAAATGGTGATTTTCCATGGCGAACTGTTAGTCATAACCAGAGGGTAATATACATTGTGTTCTACTATGGGTATCAGCGCTCTCTCCCTGTAGTTCATATCCCCAAAAAACTGACTGGTGACTGGTCTTGGCTGGCTTGGGCTGCAAGTCACAATCCAAAAAAATGGGGTGATTGGTATAACAATGGATCAATGGATCAATGGTATTAACGAATTATGGTAGAACTATAATTTATAGAATTATTGGGTGTGATTGGTATTAACGCAGGATCACTATTCAATGGTTGATGAGTTTTTGTTTTGCACGTATATAATCCACAGTTGAAGATTGAACACTATCCATTCACCATCCCAAACACCACTTTGACAACGCCACGTCCAATGTCTGCACTGCCTCTCGATATCATTCTGCAGCACTTCGTGTGAGTGCACATGCGTCTGCACGCGGCTCACGTGGGGCCCGTTGCAAACCACTTGAGGGACTTGAGATCCCAAGAATCAGGCATAAGTGGGAATGCAGAATTCATCATATGATCATAGAAATTCATAGAACGTATATCCTTTACATCTACATGTGTGGAGTGTTTTTCTAGAAATATATGGTTTAATGGCATTAAACCATGAACTTTCAAAAACTGATCTGGATTTCCTACAAGAACTCTTGGTGTCAGAAGACCCATCAAGCCGTCAAACCTGCCATTTTTCTCGGATCAGCCGGGAGGAAAAATCGTCTAACCCTCATCCCGCCATGCCCAGATGCAACCCATGGTGCTGGAATATTTACCGACATAAAAACCCCAAAAATAGCACAGTTTTGTAGGTAAATATTCCAGCACCAGCATCTGGGATGGGATACTGATCGCCCAAGAACTGGGACGGAAAAATGACGAGATCTCCCCAGTACTTGGTCCAAATCTCAGGTTTCTGATATCCATCCAGGACTCTTTCAACTCTGGCACGTCACAACATACCAAAACGGCCAACCATCCCCGCTTGCCAGTGGCAAAATGTATGGTATAGTCATTCACAAAAACTAAAATTGGATAATTCACCCAGAAAATCATCATTCATGGTGGATTACTCCCAACAGAAACCATAATTTGGGGATTATCCATCAATTTGGGCATGATGTTCCCAAGAGAAGTCGGCCAGTAAGGTCATCACCCACGCCTGGTGGTATCCGCAAAATTTAATGGTTTAATCCTCATACTCTTCCCACATCTTTGGACCAACATCTAACAAAAAAAACATTTTTAAACTCCCTTCTATAGTTATTTAGTGATATAAATAAGTTATAAGTTAGTTTACAAACCCATCGAACTAGAGTTACAATCACTTAAACGACATGACTTGCGGCATCAGTTTCTTTCGTTGAATTCAGCAGCAATCCCAGGCCTGAACCGCCCATGCAGTGATCAAACGCGCCCAGAAGCTCAATGGTACGTCCTGTGCGGTGGGAAGAATACCCCCATGGGGGGTTCCCTTCAAACTGGGGGATACCCCAAAACCGTGAAAAACCATGGGTTTGTTTTATACTAAAGTTGTCTAATTTTGGACATGTGGTTATTTGCAGTTGCACATCACCATCTTCGAATAACTATCGTCCTGCTACTGTAGATCGAACCCACAGGACCCCACAGGAAATGTCTGTAACTAAAAACTATATAGAATGTGACGGAGAAAAAAAGCAGTACGTCAGATTGCGTATTTATTGGAGATCATAATCATAAGTCATAGAGTGATCACTGATTGAACAGTATATACCCTCTTGTAAATTAACATAGACCCTGACAGGACTAGTTTTCCATTAAAATTGGTGATTTTCAGGGTCTATGTTTATTTACCAGAGGGTATATATATATATATATATATATATATCACGTATACTACCTACATATGTATGTATATATATCACTTATATATCACTTTCATTCAGTTGGTATATCCCATGTTGAATAGTCTTAGTCTTCCTCATTTCCCTCTTGAAGATGATCTAAAATTCACGACCGTAGACGGTGAAAACCACGATAGACGCACTGATCGCACCTCCAAATCTTCTGCAAAGAGACCAAAAGCCTTTTGCGCCTGACCAAGGGATGTGCACAGTGAGAATGAAATGACTAGAAAATGGTTCAACAATCAGTAAAATATAGTACAATCATTACGTCCGAAGTTAGTCAAGCTTGAATGCTTTGATACTCTAATCATTCGACCAGCCCAAATGAGCTTGTCCAAACATGGTGGGCATCCCCAAATTAAGACTTCAATAATGCACATGATTCACCAATTGCTTTTGATGGATTTTCCAAATGGAAACGCAACGTGTGGCCTCCAACGGCACACAGCGGTTGCTGCGCACATGACGGATGAGCTGTGCAACATCCAACCTGGCGAAATCCGAGTTTTCCAACAAATGAACTACCCTCTGGTTATTTAATAGTGATTAATGGTGATTAATGGTGATTAATGGAGGTTATTAATGGCTAATGGTGAATGAATGGTGATTACCCTCTGGTTATGACTAACATAGCCATGGAAAATCACCATTTACAATAGGTAAACCATCTATTTCTATGGGCCATCTATACCATGGCGAACTGTTAAATAACCAGAGGGTAAATGAAGTGCAAAATCATATCCACAGCCATCTCTTTTGTCAGGCATCAAGCCCCTAGGATTTCTAAATGGGGTTCCATCACCTTGATCAACTGGGGTGTGGATGATACAGAATCCACATGTTCTGATAATTCTGGTATCCCTATAGTTCTGGGGAGTGGATGCTGAAATCCCATGAAGATACAGAACCAGCAACTCAAACATGGCACTGGGAAATCATCAACTTTCATAGAAAAGACAGGAAAACCATATCTTTAAAAATGAAGATTGCCTTGTAGGGACCGACTTTGGGTGTAACCCCTGAAAGAATCAACCGGCATCTTCCTTCCAAGATCTGAATACAGTATATATAAATTGCAATAACTCGCCGATTCTGGATGATACTCCAAATTGTTGATGCAAAAACATGTAAAACACCTATAATTGAACAAATGATGCTTAAAAATGATGGTGAGCTCAATGATGAATTGCAATCGTATACTTTGATAATCCCTTAAATAAATGCTGGTTCAAACATATATATCTGGTTGGTGGTTTCAACCCCTCTGAAAAATATGAAAGTCAGTTGGGATGATTATTTCCAATATATGGGAAAAAATGTTCCAAACCACCAACCAGATTATGTGGTCAATATAGCGATAGAAATTCTCTATACATAACCATGGTATCATCCGGATGATTCCCCTTACTAACCATGATTCCAGTGAGGGAGAACAGTGAGGTCGTTCTAATTTACCCATATATAATTATATATATATATATCATATCCATATATCATCTAGCCATATATCAGTATTCTTCGTATCATATCCATATCTAATCCCATTATATAACCATTAGAATCCCGTTATAATCCCATTGTATCACCATATCCATATTCATATATCCATATATCAAGCACCAACCATATATATATATATATATATTATTGAGATTTATTGAGTATATAAAAAAGGATGGTTAACCAGAATGATTCCCGCCTGGGCGTTGACCAACTGAGATCCAGAGCTCTCCATGACCCCAGGTGTAGGAAACATCTGCGCCAGGCACCTGGCCATGTATTTTGGGCTGCTTTTTGGAGCTGCTTAAAGGGAAGAAATTGGAGTAAAAACATCCAAAGAGATGTGGAAAACTGGGGAAATCCCAGGAAAGTGGTCTAAAATGGTTGATGTTCCGCATCGAACTCTTAGTTTACCCGAGGGTAATCAACTTGATTACCATGAACATATCACTCAAATTGGAGGTTTCCTAAAATGGGGGTACCAGTACCCCAAGTTATTGTAGCCATAGTTTAGGAAATCTCCACATAATTGAAAAAACATGTTTGATGGTTATACATGATGAAATCATATGATATCCATAGTTTGAGAAATATCTTAAGACACATTTCCCAAGTTTTCATGGGTGCACACAGTTTGTCTTACTTTTCTGTTTGATAAATATCCACTTGTGAGTGATTTTTACTATATCAACGCGTGAACCTGGGAGTTTATATCGATTGTTCATGGTTGTACCATATGTACCACTGAATTTTAACAGTTCACTCTACTACCTGTAAATAGCTGAAACATCATAGGGCGAGCAACAATACATAAGGTTGACTTATGATACAGCTGAATTCTAATTCACTCCATCGCAGATGATGTACCCTCTTATAATTCACTCCATCGCAGAAGGCGGATGCGGGAAGATCATGAAGTTACCCTCTGATCATTTAACGGTTTGCTATTGAAAATTGCCATAGAATAGAAATAGTGGATTTACCGATTAAAAATGGTGGATCTTTCCAATAGTTACGTTAGTTTACCAGAGGGTACCCCCATGATATCCCATTATACTAACATATCTGTTGGTTAGATCCCAAATTTTGTTGGTTATGACCACAAGGAAGTTTTTAACTATGCTATCTGTTTTCCCAACTTTGTTCTGATACATCGTTTATTGCCTAATAATCATCAACTGTGTGGATTGATCAACTTAAGAACTGAAGAGTTCATATATCATCCATATTTCACGCTTATACATATACGGTAAAAAATATGGATAACTATATCAACTCCCAAGTTCAATGACATCCATTTTTCCAGACTGTTGGAAGGTTCTTCAACGACCTCGGTAGGTGGAGAGGTGCGCTCCCGCCGCAGTGGCTGCGCGCAGGCCAAGAAGGTGGGCCATGGTGGTTTTAATCGCAAAATGGATGAATGGTGAAGGATTTGTTGTGAACTATCCTGAAAATCATTCACCATTCTAAGTAAAAATTCTAAATAAATGTTCTATATAAGTAAATTTTGATGCCTTATGTAAATTCACCAAGATCATGTTGATATTTACCCCATGCCCAATGTGTGTTTGGGTAAATATCTGAATCGTGGGAAATTTCCTGAGGTATCTATGACTTTTGCAACCATAGTTCGAGGCTGGTCTCGGGCCGGATCGGACTTGATGCTTTCGAATGATTCAATGATTTCTCACTATTTCAAAGGTGATTCCCATGTGTTTTCCACTTCCCCACACTTAAGATTTTTTGGGCACCGCATGATGGGCAGTTTTGAGGAGCGTGGATGTTCGCAAATAGCCCCCTGCCCAGTAAAATGTCCCGCCCTGCTGGGCACAGCTTTGACCAAAATGATCCGAAACACCGGCGGGAGAAATAGCAAGGCTGAACAAACATGGGTGTGCCTGAAAGTGGGGATATCAATATTCTTCCAATGTTGATGAAAGATATGATAATCTGTTGGAATTGTAGCCCAAATAAACATACGTACATCTTGACACTGCGTTCCCACAACACAAATGACCTTGATCTATGCAATTATGACACTAAACCGTTGATGGCATATCTTGATTGCAGGTGTAGCAAGAAATCAGGAAATGGAAAAAAATGAGAAAATATCTCAAGAGAAAGTACCAGTGCTTCCAGGCTATCTGGCTATCTTGTACATGAGTGTAATGGTGGATTACACCCACAAAGAATCCTCACAGTAATGAAACCAGCCTCCAGTCTAAACCTTCCGGTTCTTTCCATACGATCCAAAAACACCAAAGTCAGCAAAACAGTTTGCACAGCAATGACGTCAGGATATACCCTGGGGATTCATCCCAAATGATAAAACACGACCGGTCCTCAAAATTGGAACCTACATGACCTACATATTCAAACCTACCCTGCAGCTGCCATCACAATGCCGACAGCTATTTTGGAGCAATGGCGACACGCGCCAGGGCTGGGCAGCTGGGCAGCAAGAGACGTTTCTTGCGCCCTGCCCTCTGTCCATTCTGACGTGCCATGCGGAAACCGCAGGCATTGGGATTTGCTCAAGCCCATTTCTGGTAAAGTGGAATTGTTGCAATTGTTCAATGGGGATGCTAAGTTGAGGCCCAGCATCTGGCCAACTGTGACAGAGACTCACATGTTCCAAGCAACTTTGCGAAGGGTCTCGTCAGATCTTGGCGTTTCGGAACACATCACTGTGCAGACAGAAACTCAACGGCGCGCTCGATGCTGCCCTGGGCATCGTGAAATTGTGCCTATTTTAGGTCCATTGGGTCTACCCTCTGGTAATTTAACAGTTTGCTATTGAACATGGTCATTTATAGTTGACCCATAAAAAATGGTGATTTTCCATAGTTATGTAAACGTTTACGGGTATGGTTCAAGTTTTACCAAACCCCCAAGTTGGATTTAGATCCAAAGAGTGACCGTTTTTTTGATCGTTCCAGGAGGGTCTGCCGTAAACTGGTGCAGCAAGTTTCTGGAAATGAGGAGAGGAATCAATGAATTTCTCGTTGGTGGTTTTAACCATCTTGAAAAATATGAAAGTCAATGGGAAGGATTATCCCATATATTATGGAAAAATATGAAAAATAAAAAATGTTTGAAACCACCAACCAGATTTGTAACCATTGATACATCACCACAGGGAATGAAAAGGTGGTAATTACTTTGGAATGATTCCCCCTACTAAGTGGCCATTCAATTGTAAGTTGGTTCAGAATGTAGTCATATCCACCACACGTCCAATTATTGGAGTTACAACAGAAACTTATTATCAATCAACTATAAATATCCCATTAGTTGGTGAAACCACACATGCTAAAGTAGTGGATATTAGTCACACAAACAGTTTACTTAAGTCACAATTTCTTAGTAGTTGAATCCCAATCGTTAGTTGTGAAATCTCCATTTCTAGTGCAACTGGGTGGTCCCACAGTGGGTCGTCATTTCGCAGTTTCTGCGACGTTTCTGACGTTTCTGACGGCCTCAATTGGAATTTCAGGATCCTAAAATTAACATGGCTAGACATTATCATAATTTGAGCCATAGAAATGGGTATGCTATCTTCCCTCACATAGCCCTAAAGCATGGTAAACATGTATATATAACACATAGGCCACAAAAACGGTGGGTACAGTAGCTCCAAATTTCATCGCTACCTGAGTCCTGGCAGTACCCGGCCTTGGTATGAAGCAGTACATCTTCTAACGCCTTCAGTCGACCCAACAATGAACATAGCCATGGAAAATCACCATTTTTTTATAGGTAAACCATCTATAAATGGGCCATTTTCCATGGCTATGTTAAATAACCAAATGGTAGACTAAACATCATCGCCAAAAATTGGGATCTATCTGATTCGTGATCTATAGCTGCTATAATTGCTATAGCTACAATACCCTCTGGTGTCAACGTGGCAAGCTGGAAAGTCCATGAAAAACCCTATCAATCGAGCTATTCACACCTGTTTTTGCCGATTCTTTGGGGGCCAGTGGCCAGTTGATCCATCCAATAAAGGTGAACTCCAATCAACATGAAAACCACTAATTCTCACAACCAACCAACATGTTTTTCATGATTCCCATATTTGATATATATATATATATACATATATATTTATACATGTTTATCATCATTATTCTGGTTAAACTAGCATCTCAGGGCAATAGAACTATATATCATACTTATAATGACAATAATCCCTCATGCACGTGTATTTCAGGGCATAGCAACTAATTATTACTATAATCAACTACTGTACATATTGTTGTCAATATGAAGTCGATCGATATCATTAAAACCAAGTCCACAGTGAAACACACACACACACCATCATTTCTGAAATTCCAAATCATTTCACCATTAACAATTTGGCAAATATTGGAGAATATCTACTAAATAACCACATCCCTGAAATGACCATGTCAATATGCAGATAGGTCAAAACCTGTTACATACATTGTCTTTGCATCAGCCATTTTTGTTTTCACCATGGCTTTGACATGTTTGGACCTATAGCCATGTGTCATCATCCCTCACATCTAATCTCCACTACTAGTATCATATGTTGATGATTGTATATATAGTTATATATCTTAACAAAATATTGGTATATATCTTAATATTCATAGATAATTATCACGGTTAATCAATGTCAATTCATAGCCCATGACACATGATAATAATCATCATGACTCATTTTAGATTATCAGTTTAACATTAATTAACAATAAATTCTGGATATGAAAATACTTCGGATCGCCATAATCATTGTGTATCAATGTCAATATTATTGATGCTTTGATTGTTAATAGTTACTAGCTAAAGATGTGGTTCATACATGAATGATCATGAATGCATCTTGGTAATATGTACCTGAATAGTATATGGATACATGTTGATACGCAATCGATATCAATGGATATATGATCCACCAAATATCTAGCTGGATAATCTTATCTTATATGTCATACATCAAGTATTGACAATATATGTGGTTGATAAAATAATCACAGATTAATCTTCTATGAATCTATGAGTGCATGTTGATAGTATTACCCTGATGGTATATATATATATAGAGGTTATATCATAGCAATCGGCAATCATTATTCTTAGTATTATACTATGCAAAAATCATATCCATATATTTGGTTGATGTGACAATATATGATATCATATACAATGTATATCATATCCATTTTTTTTGGTTGATATAAGAATATCAAATATCATATACAATACATATCAATGTATATACATATATATATGGGTAAATAATAATATTTCACTAACCTGAAATAAGGGTATTTGGGAATGATTCCCCTTGCTAACCATGATTCCAGTGAGGGTGAACAGTGAGGTCGTTATAATTTACCCAGATATATATATATATATATATATTATATATACATTATTCAGATCCATATCCATATTCATATAATCATATCCATATTCATATATCCATATATCATCATATATCATTATTCTTAGTATCATATCCATATTTAATCCCATTATATAACCATTAGAATCCCATTAGAATGCCATTAGAATCCCATTATAATCCCATTGTATCACCATATATTGTTGTCATATCCATATATCCATATATCATTATTATATTATTCTTAGTGACTCATATCCATATTCATATATTGTTGTATCAATCTTCATATCCAGCCAATTTTTGCGGGCGCTGAAATCAAACTCGCAAAAGGCCTCGCGGCCACATCTGAAGCCCATCTCCTCCAAGAGCTCCACCGCGGAAGTCGTGGAAGGCGCAGCGACAGGCGGTGGGGACCCTGGGGACGTTGGAGGGAACCGATGAAAGATGAGTGAAAAATGGTGATGATTCAGATGAAATCATAGAAATGTATGGAAATCTATGGAAATTTCAGATGAAATCATAGAAATCTATATGGATCCTTAGTTTTTTTTATCATATGTGATATAGATTTTGATATGATTTCTGATGATTTACCTCTTAAAAGGGGTGAGTTTCCACTTCGCGATGTTCACCAACGGTTATTTTCCATGGTGAAATTGCCTGGATTTTTTGTTATCAACTCAAGCGACTGAGTTTGCGAAAATCCAGCCATTTTGAATAGGCAAAATGGCTATGAACTAAACTAACAGTCAACCATAGCGAACTGGAAAATACCCTCTGGTAATTTAACGTAGCTATTGAAAATGGCCATTTATAGTGGATTTTCCGATTAAAAATGGTGATTTTCCATAGTTATGTTAGTTTACCAGAGGGTACCCCATGAAAATGCAGTTTCGCTGTAGGCAAATCTTAACTATTTCGACTGGGCCTATTTTCCAGTTTGCTATGTCAAATTACCAGAGGGTAGTTCTCCCCATCCAAATTGAAATTCAATGAATGAATACCTCGTTGTAGTTTTTTTTGCTGCTACAAAGCTCACCCAGTGGACGGAGGCCCATCGCCTGCATCGAACTCTGGAGCTTCGCAGCCTAAGGTGAGGATCATTCCCAACTGAGGCAACAGTGGTTAGTAACTGCCCCGAGTTCTGGGGCTATACCATATATAAGATTATTAACTATAAAGATCTATAAAGTATATATTAATGGTATAGCCCCACCATTAATCATTCCCAACTGCTTCCCACAGTGATTATATGAATGTGGGATGCAACAAGTTATAAAGGACGATCCTGCAAGAAGGGATCTGGTCAAGGGGATGGAGTAAGCGTTGCACCGAAAAATGGATACAAGGTGACCCCCCCAGTAATGCTTGCTGGTGTATAATTAAACCTTCATGTATAGTGGTGAAAAATCGCCGATTTTGATGGTTAATCAATCATATCTCAGAATCATCCCTGTATATCCTCAGAGTAACAAAGTATCTCCATTACCTCCCTATTCATTCATATCTCATTAATTATATATAATATATACCCACCCAATAAAAACAACAAACGGTAATTCATATCCATTAAAAACAAAAACATATAACACATCAATGGATTCAAATGGTAATCAATATCCATGTTATAACTATAGCGAATGAATATCGCTTGTCCCTATAGAAAATGGTATATTGTACCCACTCTACCCCAAAACAATCCACAGAAAACGGCACCCAGCGACGCCGCAAGTGCAGCAGCAGCTGCCGCATGCTGTCGCCAAAGAGTTGGCCACAGCGGTGGCAGCGCAAGGTGTCCTGCATCACTTGAGAACCAGAGAACAACTGTTCTATCTGTTTGGGTCCATTTCGTGTGTATTTAAGTTAAATATGTAATTATGTATATATATATACATATTGGGGATATATAAAGATGGTAGAATGGGGATGTATGAAGGGTGATTGCAAATGTCCGTTGGAGATAAATACCTATGGAGCTATTTTAGTGAGAACAGTTGGCCAGTATCAAAATCAACTGATATATACTGGTGAATGGTTTCAACCCATATCTTTTTTTGTTTTTTGAGGTGAATCAGCAATTTCCATGAACTTTTTCAGCTAAAGGACATTGTTCTCCAAAAATATAGATCCCATCCTGAATAGGGAAGTAACACATATCTTGACACCAATCCGGCAGCACTTACAAATGGACTCCGGGTTCATTTTAAAAAATCGGCAACTGTCATTCTAGTTGTTTTTTTTAATGGGCACCCAGAGGGCTTGACTTCCAAAAATCCCGGCGAAACAGAATCCTAGTTCCTCCAACCAGAAATAAAAGCCTGTCAGGTCATTCTATTCCTACTACCATCACTTTTGCTGAAGTCGGCCAGTACACATCGCCATTTTTTGCGCCAGTCAGATCTCAGCCCAGAAGAAAAACACGCAAAATCCCCAGCCCAGCCCCATCCCATCCCCACCTCCAACTTGGAAGATCCCCCCAATGTGGAACCGTCCACAAGGTGCCGCGCCAGATCCTCCAAGGATATGAAGGCTGTGCTTCCTGGCCATTGGATGTTGGAGGCTTCGGCAAATGACAGCAATCTTCAATGCAAACATAAGAAAACACCAAGAAAAATCAGTGTTTCAGTGTTTTAGTGATTAGTAGATCAATGTAGATCACCTGGAAAAACCACGATATATTTAAAAATGCCCAAGGGCTCCATGATCCGAAAAGTATCTACACCATAAGCCCCCGCTCTCACCTCTCCCCAGACTCCCCCGATCCCCAGCACACCTGGTGCTTCGGTGAACTCCAAGAAGTGGCGCCGCGTGAGGTCGCTAAGGTCGGGGGGTACCAAGTCCATGCTGATGAGATGCGCAAAGACCTGACCCCAAAGGGCCCCAAAGTCATCAAAGTAGTAAAAGAAAAGCTCGCCGAAATCCCCCGCCACAGCTTTAATTTCACCCCTACATCAATGGGAGATCTCCAGGATCCTAAATTGGAGGTAGAGGTACCATATATAAGGCCTATATAAGGCCTATGTAAGGAGATATCCCTGACAGGTCTGACAGCTTTGGCTCCCGCCTGAGTATCCCTGGACAACTTGCGAGTCTGTAGGCCCACCTGAGGATCAGGGGGGCTGAGCAGTGAAGCCTCCGGTACATTCCTTGGGGATCACTATGGATCACTGTAGCACATGGCCAAGTATCACTAGGAAATAGTAGGAATGGGGCTAGAATCGCTGTAGAGTCACAAGAGCTTAGCTGCTTAGCTGGGGTCGTAAGATTCATAACCTGACGCATGAAGTGTGACTTGGAAATATGATGTGAAGGCATTCATCACATGCCTTCGGGGGGGATGAACCAAATCTGCTCCACGGACCTGCATCCCGGCATGCGAGTCCCGTCCCGTCCTTGAAGTGATGTTTGCCCAAGAACTCTCGAAGAAGATGGCCGTAAAGCCCCAAGCGCCTTTATAAACAACGGACAATGAGTTGGAGTAGGGGCAACCGCTGTGGAAATCAACCAGACAATGGTAAACTAACATAACTATGGAAAGTACCCTCTGGTAAACTAACATAACTATGGAAATCACCATGTTTAATGGATAAATCCACTATAAATGGCAATTTTCAATAATTTTCAATAGCTATGTTAGTTTACCAGAGGGTAGATATGTAATGATATTTCTTTTCCATCTAACCATACTACTGTAGAGGTTATATCCCAACTTACGGGAGTTTATAGCCATGCTATGCCCTAGTTATCTCCAATTGTAACCTCAATTATTTGCACCTCCAGGCAGATTCGGCTAACTATGAGATCTATGAGTAGGTCTGCTTTCCTGGAGGTTGAGTGGGAATTATATAGATGACAGAAAAAGAGAAGTGGGAACACCATGTTTTACCCTCTGGTAAATTAACAGTTGGACCCTAAAAATAACCCATGTTCAGTGGAAACTAATCTTCCAACCCCTATCTACCAGGGTCTATGTTAATTTACTGGAGGGTAAGCATAGTGGGGTGTGGACACCTTGTTGTTTCTTGCCACACATCCGCGGTGGCTTCGTTCCGGAAAAAATCGGGTGGCACCACAGCGAACATGTTGCTCTCATGTTGAGTATATTAAACATGATTAAACCTCCCCTTCCACCTGTAGCTTTACCCTCCGTTCAACTCAACTTAGCTCAGATAGTTATATATAGTTATCAGATCATCAACCAACTTACCTACGTAAGCTTTCCCGAATTGCCGGTGGTCAACTTTACCGCCTCAACAAGGGAGCTTCCATGGCACTCAACTCGTTGAAGCGCAACGGACGTTTGGGCGTGAGCACCTAGCAATTTGTAAAGGCTGAGGCCGGCAGAGAACGCGGCTGAGGGAGTATCGAAGAAATCATTGCAAACATACCTTTTTTTGTATAGAGCAACAAATTTAGAATATAAAAATTTGAGATGTTATTGGCCATATATCAAAATATGGAATATATATATATAATCATTATAAATCTACATTGATCTTAATATTAACGACATTTTATGGCAACTATTAACATATGTTAATCGCAACATATTAATGGATAAGTGAATCAACACACATACATATATAATAGAATATATATATACATATGATAATATATATATATACATATGATATAATATATATATATATTATTGATATGGACAATCTTGGATACGAAGTGTTTTCAGCTGCTGCTTCAACATGTGTAGCTGCTAAGCAGGTAGCCACAGAAATCAAAGCCACGGAATCCACAGAAATCCTCCGAGATCGAGATCGATCTGGTCAATGACCTACCCTCTGGTAAACATACAAAAAGCTATTGAAAATGACCATAGAAATAGTGGATTTGCCCATTGAAAATGGTGATTTTCCATAGTTATGTAAACGTTTACCAGAGGGTAATGCATTTGCTGTGTGGAAGCCATGGAACACCAAAAAAACGTATCCAGTTGTACTGTACTACACCAAAAAAAAGCCTGGAAATGTTGGTACCACAGATGGAGCTTCGAGGCTTCGAGGCTTCGATCCTGGTGACATTTCCATGGTCCTCATTCACTCATCGCAGCCAGCGGCACCAAATGCACGCTGCTCTTTGGTCGAGCCAGGTAAAGGGCGCAAAACTCACTGCCTGTGGCTGATTGAATCCCCAATGAAAATTCCAAGGTTTTAATGAGTTTTAATGGGAAAATCATCTATAAATGATGTTGGAGCCCATGATTGCCGGCAACTCCGGCAATCTTCTGAAGGTTTGCGGGAAAAAAAACATCCAATGGGAAGATATGATATGGTGCAACCTGTGGACAAAATTTTCAGATCTCATATGATCTCATATCCAGAATGATTATCTCATGGTCGCCCACTTCAATTAATCAGTGAGAATCGGAGATCCTGCGTCACATCCAATCCCCACTGTCCGAAATTGCGAAATTGGCTTCCCAGTCCAAACAATGTTGGATAGACAGTTGCTATCACTAGCTTTTTTTTGCATGTCTGTTGGAATGTCACTCTAACTGACTCTAACTCATAACATTGCTGTATTTGGTAGATTTGCATTCAACGACTCGAACCTCCACACATCATAATGATTCATAATTACTAGCCAGCCCAAGCTAGTGACATGGAAGAAAGTCTCCATTTGCCAAATTTCACCTGGTGCCCACTTTGCATGATGTGTGAGCACCACCGTCGGAAACTCCAACATGGGATCGAGTCGCATTGGTGGTACACCATCTGGCTGATTCGGCCCTTGCCCTTGCTCTTGCGCTGGATTCCCGACAAATTCTGGATCCTGAGTTGCTACCATGGTGGCATCACCGAGCTATGTCCAAGTTTTTGTTGGGCCACCAGGGCCAGACCGCTACTTTTTTTCGGTTTAGCCATCGTCGGTTACCGACAGGACATGTTCTGCAAAGTTTCAACCGACAGGATATGTGCCATGGTCAATACTCACTATATGGTTGATGGTCATCCCATCCATAATAAGGATCCAAAAATAATGGTTATTATAAATCCCATCCTGAACCAATGACTAGCCCCGTTTTTAATGGTTATTAACCATGAGTATTGACCATAGCTCATATTTTTCGGGGATGGTTGGGATCATGTTGGATCATGTCGGATCCGAGCATCACTTCCTGTATCCAATTCCTGCTGTCAATCACCTGGCGACGTTCGGCCAGGTAAACATTAACGTACCGCTGAGTGGCGTTATGGAGAGTGGCTGCACCAGAAATCCAGACATGCTCCTGGATTGCAGTAGATTCTAATTAGCAGAAATTTATAGACATAGATAGACGCAGATAGATATAGATAGATATATAGATAGACCGTCTGATAGACATAGGAAATACATGAACATATACCTTACAATCCTTACATTTATCATCATTTATAGATAAATTTATAATCAATAAATGTTCATTCTTGTAATTTATAAATAGATTTATAATCAATTTACTTGTAAGTATTTATCATCATCATTGTTCATTTATAATCATTTATCTATACTTCTCCCCATTTCTCCCCCCAAAAAAATCCTTTGTCATCCGCCTCCGCCTGTGGCACATAAGGCCCGGGACAGCTGATCTTCACCTGGCGAGCGGATCCGATCATTCTCCAGTTCCGCCATGACTTGAGGGATTATTAACCTATGAAGCCCTAATACTGGTACTGGATTAATCCATTAAAATCATTTAAAATCTATTAACTGATTATTAATCTATGAACTGGATTGATCTATTTAAATCTATTAAATATACCACCGTTGAACCCCTAGTATTGGATCTATTCAATCTATTCAATGACTTGAGGGGGACACGACGGGATTATGATGATCTCAGGATGCGATGTACACTTCAACTTGTTTGACATTTGGTTGCTGACTTCAAGCCTCTCAAAAAATGAACATTAACATGTGGGTATCACAATGCCACGGCTGCCCACCCAAATACGTGGAATGACATTCAAGTAGATCTCACCTTGGGAAATGCAGGTGTTCAAAAGACTCCAAACCTTCAGAAACTCAGATCCCCTGAAAATAGGCTACCCTCTGGCCATCTTCTGGAAATGTCCATCATCGAAAGTAAATATATAATTCATCAAAACAAGTCATGAAATATCTATCTGTCAAATACCCTCTGGTAATTTAACATAGCTATGGAAAATCACCATTTTTAGTGGGAAAACTCACTATAAATGGCCATTTTAAATAGCTATGTTAAATTACCAGAGGGTACCTACAAATATCTATACAAATACTATGTTGTTCATTGCCATGCTTCCTGAAGGGAGCAATGCCACATTTCACTGTGATTCTCCGCCCCCGCCTCGCGCAAGAGTTGAAGCCCCGCAGAACCCAAACTGCGTGAGAAGGCCTCGGAGATCTTCACGTCCTGCACCAATGATCGCAGGCAGCGTTTCTTGTACCGTGTACTGATCCTGATCATGGCACTTGTTGAGATGGAAACAACATGGCGGTGTTGCAACCAGTACCAGCTAGAGATGGAAGATAGAAATATCTCGGAATGTGTTTGATACCAGAGGCTCTTGAGGTAATCTGCTGGAAGGGAGTGGCACCACGCTGCTACTTTGCATCCCAGGAGCAAGGTGAAAAACGCAAAACAAAAGGCCCAGGAGCCTCAAAAATCTCCTGGATATATCATGGATTTCTATTGGGCATGACTATTCAAGGAACAAAATCCCAACCTTCCCAACATCCCGGAATTGGCTGAAGGAAAATATTGCGTTAGTGTGTAGAACAAAACATGCTGGCAGATCCGTGGTTTGATTTTCCTTTGAGCCCAACCCTAGTGACAGCAGATTCTCAGCATTTCCCAAGTGTCGCTGTGTAGATTCCTTTACTACTTCCTATGTTTGTAAATGAAACATGTTTTGTGTTGCTAAAACACCAAAAGCTGGTGCTTCTTAGGGACCAGCTTGTATCGCGTGTGTATTGTTAGGGAAAACCAATCTTAACTTGGTGGTCTGTTGACCTCCTGGCACCATCTGATCCCAAAATTTAGAACACATGCAAGCGTGTGGCTACCATCCACCCAGACCAATTCGTAGCAAATATATTTTGAAAATCAGTTCTAAATCCCATTACATCCTAATTTTCTCAGGGTAAAACCACCATATGTTATCCATGTTTCAGTTTCGAAATGTTTCGAAACAGGTCACCCAAACGTCCCACGGGTCTTCCTCAACTGGCGCTTTCTCTGCAATCTTCTCCGAGGACACTGGCCTCGGCTTTTCGCAATTACCAGGGAACGCGACGGGAACTCGGCTGCACGGAAGTCACCTGGGGGATTCTCCCCAATCATCCCCAATCTATAGCAATTTCAATAAGAAAAATGCTGAGTTCCTCTGGATTGCTAATCCCCTTATTTAGTTTCACGCATCTAAAAATGATCTGTAGATGGGGGGCAGTATTTGATGATCCTTTGGAAACATGACTGTCCTATCTTTTTGGATTCGATTTACTGTCCTATCTTTTTGGAGACAAGGTCTGTCGTCTTAGTCTTAGGTCTGTGCAGTCTGTTAGGACCATCATAGATCATGCAATCCCACATCACTCACTAAATCATCTCTCAACATCTCTCAACTAGTCAATGGCCATTTCAGGAACCTAAACTGGAGGCACCTACCATTTATAAGGCCTATGTAAGGGCTATGCAAGGGAATATCCCCACAACATATGGCCTTATATGGTACAGTACCTCCATTTTAGGATCCTGAAATTTCCATTGAATCATATTAGCCATTATGAACCATTATTATTAACCATTAATCACCACATATCACCGTCACCACCATTGATGTTTTCCATATACTGGCCAATGAAATCCCAGACCGACAAGGACCGTGGTGCCTCTCTGTGTGTTTTAGTTCCTCAAGGCCATCTGGAATCCAGCAGGCAGGCTTGCGAAGCAATACCAAGACACCGAGTATCTATACGGAGGTTTCCAATTTATGGGGGTACCCCAAGCTCGCTGGATGGTTTATTTCATGGAACATCCTATCTATGAAAGGATGATAACTAGGGGTACCCCCTTAACTTGGTAAATCCACCATACATGGCTAAGCATAGAAATTTATGACCTAACAAGACCATCCCAGGGACCTAATCTTTGTGGTCTCCCATCCCTTGTCATATCCTGATCACTGCAACAAAGCGGCAGCAGCTGCAAGGTGAAAACCGGGCAGCCAGATTTGCAGGGCCAAAGGCCTAGCCGTTCCTGCGCGAAGTGCTTCGTAAATGTTCGTTAGCCTGTTACATCCTGCATGCCCGATATTTTTTTCTGCCATTGTCTATCCCAGATGCTCCATGTATGGAATATTTACCTACATTTACCCCCAAAATAGCCCAAATGCAAGTAAATATTCCATACATGGAGCATCTGGGTATGAATGGGGTATCAACATATTCTTTGTGTTAAATGGGATAATCATCCGAGGAGTGCGGTAAACTCAATCATCAAACCCAATGTTTGATGTTACCAACCCATTTCCAACTTCAGGGGATTGTTCATGGCATTGGCTTTACCTTGCCTTGTCTAAGTCACCTGATAGAAAAAAAAACACATCTTCAAATCCACTGGTTGAATCACAAGCAGGATAATGCCATCCACTGACATGCTGGGATGTGCTTTCCTCGGATTTTGGTCAACACATGACAAATCATACAAATTCTGTAGTAGTGATGACAGCTTACCTCAGAATCACCTAACATGCAATGCCCTCACTATTGTGAGATACAGTGCACCTCTATATATATATATGATATATCATGATATACACAAACAATGCTGGATTTCCGAACAGATTGCTTACCCATAATCATATGAGGCTACACTTTTCGCAGCCCAGAGGCCAACTCTTCCAACAACACTGAGTCGTTCTGCAGAATCTCACGATCCTGAGCAGCCACGCTGCCGTTTCAGGAGCCGGCAGCGTGGCCTTGTTGCTTAATGATGATAGGCGATAGGAGGTTTTACTAATATATTGTCGGGGTATGTCGGGGTTATCATAATTAGGATAATCCTTATGATCATAATCTATTCTGGCAATCCCCATTTACCAACTAGTATAATGGAATTTGAGCAGTGCCAAACTCTTCCGTCGATACAATTGCGTCATCTTCACACATGCACATGAGGGCATGGCTCAATAGTTTGCACAAATACAAATGATCTGCGAAGTGCTGCGAATCCTATTTTTTTCCATCAAAAAGTGTCAAAATGCCTGATATCATCTTGAAGTAATATCCAAGAATCGCGATGGCGCAAACCAATTTGAGTTCTTTACAGGCTGGCTGACATGGTTTCCACATTCTTCAATCCTGACCAAATGGTCAGTGTCAGTATAGTACCCGTGGCCCAATAAATGCTCATCCTTGACAACCGGTCATATTTCCACTTAGATGGATAAAGAATCGGACTGCTGTGGGTCAAGTTTAATTTCCCAATGTGACGGACTTATTGTGCAAACAAAGTTGTGGGTGAAGCACCTTCTATTAATGAACAACACCGAAGATATTAATCATGATAGTGACAAGAATGCTAGTCATCATAACAATAGTATCACAATAACAACAAATAGAACTAAGCAGTATGAAAAATAATTCAAACATACAATCTCAATAACTTAAAGATCTATCATAATAAATTATCCCAAGTTTTATCCCAGGTTATGGCAGATCCAAATATTGTAGTCGTCGTCATCATCATCATCATCATCATCATTGTCGTCGTCGTAGCAATCATAGATATAATAAATAAGACTATCAACAACCATAAACAATTTATAAAACCAATATATTCTCAATCAACTAATAATCATGTACCATTGATCTTTGATTGTTTCATACTGATAACATCTGATAACTATGTTGTTTTTGGTGTGTTTAATGGCGGTTATTACTTTTTTCGAAGCATCACTCTTACCGAATCCCCGGTCAAATCGCCATGGCTCCCTTGTCTCCGTTGCCTCTGCGGCCAGCACCACCTCACCCACGGGCGACAGCACGTGCTCCTGCAAGCGCTTCAACATCTCGCCCACGGAGAGCGTGGGATCGCGGGGCGCGTCCACCTGGGGGAAAAAATGGGAGTCAAAGATGGAAATCATGGCTGGTTGGTGGTTAATGATGTTTAATTAATGATGGTTAATAATGGTTATATAATGGTTATATAATGGTTATATAATGGTTATATAATGGTTATATAATGGTTATATAATGGTTATATAATGGTTATATACTGGTTATATAATGGTTAATAATGGTTATATAATGGTTATATAATGGTTATATAATGGTTATATAATGGTTATATACTGGTTATATAATGGTTAATAATGGTTATATAATGGTTATATAATGGTTATATAATGGCTATATAATGGTTATATACTGGTTATATAATGGTTAATAATGGTTATATAATGGTTATATAATGGTTATATAATGGTTAATAATGGTTATATAATGGTTATATAATGGTTATATAATGGTTAATAATGGTTAATAATGGTTAATGATGGTTAATAATGGTTAATAATGGTTAAGAATGGTTAATAATGGTTAATGGTTAATAATGGTTAATAATGGTGAATAATGGTTAATGATGGTTAATAATGGTTAATAATGGTTAATAATGGTTAATAATGGTTAATAATGGTTAATAATGGTTAATGATGGTTAATAATGGTTAATAATGGTTAATATTGGTTAATAATGGTTAATAATGGTTAATGACTGGTTGGTGGTTGAGCCCTACCCCTCTGAAAAATATATAAAAATATGAGTTCGTCAGTTGGGATGATGACATTCCCAATATATGGAAAATCTAAAATTCATGTTCCAAACTACCAACCAGATGAAGATTGAATGGGAGACATAGCTATGCTATATAACTTACCAGAGGGTAACCTGCAAGATCATAGATTCTACCCGCAAAAACTGGCTTTAAGCTGCACAAATATATGTATTCAGCCAGCAACAGCTTTTTCTTGCCTGCTAAAACTAGGTTAATCAACACCCATCAAATAGAGTGGACTCATCAATAAACCAGCCGCAAAAACTGGCATTTAAAATCATTTAACTAGGAATAATGTCGATTTAAGCTGCGTTTTTTTTGGTTTAACCAGCATTAAAAAACAAAAAAACGAAATGTGGCCAGGAAACATGGCTACCAGAAAATTGTTTGAACAAAGTAGGTGATGGGAAAAAAACACATGAATTGCCCTTCAAAAACGCAGAGGGGACTTGGCACAATTGAAGAAGGAACACATGCATTCCCCACATGGTTTGCGGGGGGACAGTCTGTCTGGCAATCAAGTAACTCCATGACTGATGATTTATCAATGAAATACCCATCATGTTTACCGATTAACCCTCATCAGTTGCCAAAATTCAAGTCAAAGCAATTCACCCTTTAAATATAAACAACATAAGATAATAAGATATGTGTTTCAACAGGTTGCCTCTGCATTATTATTATTATTCATATAGGTTGAGCCATGTAACCGATCAAACTATTGCCCCAGCACTTATATACCCAAGACGGGCCTCTTGATTCATCCAACAAGTCACAATGACGGGGCGGCATCGTGCTGCTCCACGTGTCACCATGCGTTGCAGCAGTGCCGTGGATGGCACAACGCGCAGGCGGTACTGACGATTGGTCGCTGCATCGTTGGAGTGCGCCTGGCCATTGGTCAATACTGATAACAGCAAGCTGAGTATTTATGTGTTTGTCACGGTTCAGAACATTATTAATGGTTAATATGTATTCTTAGTGGCTAACAATGGCTAGTTAGAATGATTGATCATGGATGATGACATATATATATATATGTACATATTAATATAGACTATCATATCTATATATAGGATTATATATATAATTAATAGGTAAACAATAAATTCAATAAATAATATCAACATGTGTCAACTCCTGATGAATGTCAACTCCTAGGACATCAAAAAGCTCGGGTCCCACCAGCCATGACCCCCCCAGTTCCGACGCCTCCGCGTCATCAATGGTCTCGAAACCTTTGCAGTTGATAGGAACATCTTCTTGAGTCTAGCTGGAAAATAGAGCAATTGTTCAAAAACTGGTTGTATAATAACTATACTCACTGTCAAAAACCATCACTATCCTAAGCTAAGCTAAGCTTGTCTTTTTTGTTCACTTTCTTTTTGCTCCGCCCTGGACCGTCGTCATCCGTCGTCCAGTGCCTTCCAGGGCCCAAAAGCGAAAGGTGAGGTTCGTGCGCTCCCGCCGGATGCCCTCCATGGCCGGCACCGCATGGAGCCAGTGCCGTTGCGAATTCTTACCTCGCCGCGCGGTTCCGCGCGAGAGGATCCCGTTGGGATCCCATGGGAATGCTGGGAATGACAAAACCGTGGGTAGTTTGCCGGATCTTCGTCGTGCACCTATTTGTTTAGATGTTTGGGGAGAAAAAGACATTGGGTTTTGAATGGCTTTGACGATATATCCCCATTGGACTGGGGTATACTTCAATGTTCACTAGTGATTTGACTCATTTCGGCGAGATACCCATGACACAGAGGGATCCATGAAACAATGGCAAGGTCAGGTGGATGATGCCGGAGCTTTTCCGCAACGATCCATCTTTGGCAGGTCGGACACCGTGCCACTCGCGCTTGCTCTTGAACCTGGGGCGATGATAGCGTTGGAGCTGCCAAATACAGCCAGGAGAAGTAAAAAAAAACCTGAGAAAATAACATCTACTTGGAAAAAGGTCACCTGTGCAAAGGACGTTGATCAACTTGCAGTAGTTTGGAGGATTGAATCTGGGATTGCGAGTATGAATTGTGTTTCCCTTTCAAAACATTGGCAGGCAAGCCATCTGCCCAAGAGATAGAATAAGTGGAGTTGGAAAGTGAATTCAGTGTTTCACAAAAAGTAGACCCCCTAGTGGTGACGCTACAACTTTGACGCTTGCATAAATCACAAGTAAATTAATATGACTCGTATGACTCTATAGGTTACCCTCTGGTAATTTAACATAACTATTGAAAATCACCATTTTTACTGGGAAAATCCACTATTTCTATGGTCATTTTCAATAGCTACGTTAAATTACCAGAGGGTACCCTGGTGAACACCAAACAAAACAAAAAACCGCTGTGGAAATGCAAACCCTCTCCGACTCGACCCTGAAATGTTTGGTGTCTGTGTGTGTCTGTGTGAAGCCATTCAGTACCCTCTGGTAATGACTAACATAGCTATTGAAAATGGCCATTTATAGTGAGTTTTCCCATTAAAAATGGTGATTTTCCATAGCTATGTTAAATTACCAGAGGGTACCCAGCCATCAACCCATTCAAACACCAACCACATCATCCTGAATCAGCCCCAGCCCATTTCCAAAGAACGCGAAGTCGCGGGTAGCTCCAATGGACAATGAACCGATGATGGGGTCAGGCCCCAGGCCTTCATTGCCATCCGTGTGCCAATGAATCGTCACGGTGCCATCACCTAGGATTAGAATCCCAGATATCCCAGGCGTCAGTTGGGTCAGTCAATGGTTATATTAATAATCCCATATGCTCCATGTATGGAATATTTACATATATTTACCTACATTTGGGCTATTTGTGGCGTAAATGTAGGTAAATATTCCATACATGGAGTATCTGGGATAATGGTTATTCATCTATGTTTGCTGGTGGTTGAGCCACCCCTCTGAAACATATGAAAGTCAGTTGGGATTATCATTCCCAGCATATGGAAAAATAAAAAATGTTCCAAACCACCAACAAGTATGTTTGTTGGTTAATAAAAGGTATATAATGGATATAACATAACCATACATAACCAAAAATAAAAGACGAATATATAATAGATATGTCAAACAAAAATTACTCCATGTTCCCATGTCATTATACGAGATTATACTCGGTTGAACACGGTTTCCCTATGGGGTAGTTCATCCCCAATAACCCAAGTATAAGTCAACTCCCTACCAAACAAGCGCACGGCGCACGGATTGGGTTCCAGTTGGCTCAGCAGCGGGTTCCAACTGGATGGCGGGATGAACCAAGATCCAAGTTGCGGTAATGGTTGAACCAAATGGCGTTAAACACCTCGCAGTCAAACAAGACGAATCTTGATACATCTGGACGCACTTGAGTGAAGGGCTTACAGTGGAGAATCGTGTGTGTGTGTGTGTTCGCAAATTGGATAACATATATATATATATATATATATATATGTGTGTAATATGGATTTATAGTAGTAATTATAATAATACTACCTAATCATAGTAATAATAGTAATATATATATATATATAATATACACATCTATACATGTATAGCCTACAGGGATTTAAAGAGGGTATGGTTTAGTCATGTTTAGTCTATCCTGTTCGCTACCTTACCCAGAGTGTAAGGGCTACATATATCCCCATCAAGGGCTGGTCTTCCTGGTGTGATTCCAAAAACTGATATTACAAATGGCTTCCACTGGAATAATTTGAAACAACACGCAGTAGGCTCTTCTCACTACAACCCCTCAGGTGGAAGGGATTGGAAGGGGCCAACTATGCCAGAGTTGGGGATGGTTCGAAACCCATTATCACCATATTTGGGAAAATAACAATCCATTGACCAGCTATTGTGTGGTACCTAGGGTACCAGCGTTTTTACCCATAGCCAGTTGATGAGTTGCAGTCACCGGTCTTGGCCAAGCAGCACTTTCACTGGCATGTTCAATCCGATGCATCAGTGACCGAGTCCATGGTTCCATCTTCTGCGAGACGTACAGCATGGATTTGTCGCGAGAACTGTCGTACTGGATGCCGAAATTGAAATCATCACCTCTGACGATGGATCTGGGAAAGCGCTTAGCCCCCTGGTTCATCATTTCACCATGAAAATGGCCATAAGGTATATCATGGTATACCATGGTATACCTATATGTATGTATATATATATATACATATTGATTGATTGCATTATCTCAGTTTTGGACAAACCCAAACTATACAGAATCTGTCGTTACTGGCAAGGCAGCGGTAAAGATGGTAAAGAGGGATGATGAGCAGACTCCTTGACTGGGCCTTCAACAATCTATGCTTATATTATTGATAGTGAGCACTGCCCATGGTATACATTTGCGGAGATGCCTGACCAGGTCAACAAATCCTGAGAAAATGAAAGACATGTCCTGAACTGAGCTTAAGCCGTCTGCTTTTCGCTTTGTACAGTCAGGATCCTAGGATCCTATGATTCTCCTGTTCTTTACTTATGACATCTTCTGACATCAAAGTCTATCAAAGTCTTTTGGTCTTCTTATCTCTTCTTGTTTTGGACACCCTTCACTTCACACAACTCGAATCACAACTCCAGTGTTTTTCAGCCACGTCACAGATTCTGGCTTGGCCCTTGCGATTGACGGTTTCTTGTGTGACGCCACTGGGTGTCTGAAAGAGATAGGTCGGGTGGTACATGGTGATCTTCTCCGTGACCGTGTCCTGGATAGATCCAACACATGCCACCAGGGGAAGGGATTCTTCCGAGATTCCGCAGATATGGATTGACCAAACACGTTGAAAACCTGGCAGATGGAGCCCAACAATCAGGATTGCTCCAAACACTACAGCTACAAGGCTGGAGAATTGGCTAAATAGAATGGTAAAATGGCGACTGTTCTCCCTTTGTATCATCTACGTGACAGCGGTAATTCTTCGAGGCAAAAATCAGAAAATCCCCAGATTTGAGGTAGTGACCTGGTGGATAGGGAGATCAACAGTAAATGAAGTGGTTGCCAACCATCAATGGAGTAACATCCGTGGTCCGGCGATCTTTTGGGGGGTTTTTTTTGCTTTCAAGATGCTCATAGATGTGATTTTTAGCAAAATGTATCCTAAAATATCCCAAAATATCTCAAATATAGGGAAATTCCATGAACATCCGACTCTTGAAAGAGAAAATCGGCACGCGGATTTTCTTCAAAGCTCTTCAGCGGATGCCCACTTAAGGATATTTTTCCGACAGTCCTCGAGTTCATCGGCCTCATGCCTGGGTGAAAAGCGCAGGAAAAAGTGGTGATCTTGGAATTCTGATCTGAATACCCCCCTATATACTTAATAAATAATTATGTTAATATGTTAATATCCCCCTAGTTAATCGACCCCAAAATATGAATGGATCCTACAATACTCTGAAAACCAGGGTTTCAGTCAATGAGGATCATCGTCCAAGGTAGATTAGACATCATGATACATGATTATATAGACATCATCCTACCAGAACATATTGAAACCACCAAGCAGAAAATACATAGTATATTATAGTATATTATTATAGTATCTATTCCCTGGCTACTGTTTCTTTCTGTTACTTTTTGCTTCCATAGTTGCTGTGATGATACTGCTCCTACTCTGAACCGCTGCTGGTGTACGAAATGCACCGCCTGTTCCCCGAATGGACTGTCCATCAATATCCATCAATAGGAAGATCCAGTACCAACCGGAAATTGCAAATGCAAGTTCAAGTGGACTCTGGAACTTTACTGCTGCTTAGAGCTCTTCCATCCATTTCACAATGATTATATAATTTGAAGCGATCAAGAGTGGGATGGTCTATTCCTTTTGAGCTAGATACATACAACTTGAAGTTGGGTGCTTCCAAGAATGATCATAGTCATCCTAACCCTTGATTTCACAGTGGTCACAGGCTTAAATAGAACAGACAATGCTGATATTTTGCCATTTTGGGGGTTCCAGTCTTTTGAACACCACTGATCCAAGGCGCTCGGTCAAGAAGTGCGGATACCACAGGATTTCGGTGTCCCAGGGCAGTCTCAAACGATAGGCTTTGCCATCGCGGAGTTTCTCCTCCCACTCCTAGGGTGAGTTGCCCCCAACTCAGTGAACACTGAGTCCATCAGTTCAAAATCGACTCACCAAGAGATTAAGTGAAAACCATGGATTTGCCAAAAACATGAAGCTAAGACTCAGCAGATGAAGTGGACTCCCAAGACAACACCGGAAGCGAGTTAGCAATCGTCGCCGCCTACGGCAGGAGAGTAGTCCCATGCATTTTTGGGTGGTGTGACCTACATTGGGCTGTAATACTTGGGACTGGACATTCAAGTGGGTTAACCGCTAAATAACTGCGTGTATTTGGAGAGGATCATCCCGCCTAGTGACTGGCTAGTAGGGTTGTAAGATGGGCAGATCGCAAGTCAACGAGCCCCATGGTCCATCTTAGCAAGTTGTACCCTAAACTCACCTATCTTTTGAAAACTAGTGTTTTTATTTGTGTAGGAGGAAACCCAATAACTTGAGCTAAAAAAAGGTTTGAACATTCCTGAAATCTAACCATCCAATGAAAATTTCTTTGCATAAGGTCCATTTTCGTCCATGTTCATCCATTTTCCTGAAGATATACTTGCGAGCGAACATTCACCCAAACATGAGTCAGTCAAATAGACCGAGCGGTGGCCCGGCCTCCACCTCACCCAGCCGCTTGTGCCCGTGACGGCGCCATTTGCCGCTGTTAGTAACGACTCCTAGGTGGAGGTTGGTGGGCTGACCTTGCGGATCAGACAATACCATCAACAGGGAGGCCTCGAAAGTAAGGAATGAAGCCACCCAACCAGTGTTTAGCCAGTTTTCATGGGAAACTTTGAAACAGACTAAAAACCACATCATACCTGATACATGCATATAATAAGAATAGTGGAGGAAAAGTCTGACAACTCTTCATGACAAGTGTTTTTGGATTTTGCTTCTTAGGATTAGGACTGCACCAACAGAAATCGGTATATCAAGCAACAACAAAACCACCCCAAAAATGACATGGGCTACAACAATGCCAGAAGCACGAAACATGAGAACTTGACCCAACAATAGTGTGGAGAGCATCAACAACAAGGCATTCCTGGGTCTGCACACTCCGCTTGGAAAGAAACCGAGCATCGCTTCTGCTTCTCACGTTCCAAACACTCCTTGGCGAGGCAGGCAAAAATCCCCATGTCTGATTTCTCCATGGGAAAATCAACAGAAAGTGGTGGATGTTCTACTTCCAAACTAGTCATAATATCCGCGTGGTATAGCAACACATATTGCCAAATTAAGCCAAGGATTACAGACTTGAAATATGGATTTTCCTACGGTATGTTAGGTACCAACAAAGGGCAAAGCAATTTTATCTCCAAGTAGACTCTATGAGAAAGACCATGAAAAACCTATGAAAGACCTTTTCCTGCTTTCGGATTGAAAGTACCTGGACTATCAACGTACACATCAAGAAGGATGAAATATGATGCAACAGCACCACGATTCTCGGGATTTCTTTGGCAAATATCCATGTTTCTTGCAGTATACTGTATACTGAAGGTTCAGGAAGTCATCACAAACCACAAAACACTGAACATCAATGTTGATGAGGCGTTGATTGCCATCTTCATCTGACCATATGCCAAGAAACGTTGAAGTAGCTCACCCAGCGATTGTACAAGGTCTTTGCCTTAAAAGAAACGTGATGTTTGATGATTTCTTTCCCCAACGCTGTGCCTCGAATCCAGAATTCCATGTGGCTCAATCAACAGAGCAGTTTGGTAACATCCATTTAAACCATATAAAAACGTCCATGTTCTGACTTTAAATGGCACCTTATACCTATACAGCGTCTACTTCTAGTGGCGATACCTTCTGCAGAGAACACTTAAGTATGTCTACTTCCGGTCATATCGCAGCGGAACAGCATCTTCAGTCACCGCACATGGTGATGGGTCAAAACATGTCAAAACCTTGGTGCCCTAGGCACCCTAAAATAGCTGCTTAATGGATGGTTATTCCCCCAGTCTTATGGGAATTTCATAGGTAACTTGGCCCATCCCCACATGTTCAGTAGCCAACAACCCTGGCTGAACCCGACCTCCTGATGACTCAACGATTTGGTCTGTCCTCAGAATCGATGCGAAGCGAAAAAAAATGGGCTGTGCATTTTGGGTCAACGGCCTGAACGGTCCCAAAAAGATCCAAAAAGGATGTAATAAGTGGTTTAACCCATGAATAATAGTGATTTAACTAGGAGGCCTGGGGATGTAACGGGATATATTAAACCAATAATATGGGATTTGATGGATTTGGCTGCCTTTGATAAATCATCCAATGAAGAAATAACAGAATGGCAGCAACCTATGGCAGCGAATACAAAGGTCTCGACCAGGAATTGCCACAGACTGCGCTTACTGACCAGTGCTTTGCAGAAAGACTGCTTGGTGGTTTCAACCTACCCCTCTGAAAAATATGAATTAGTCAGTTGGGATGATGACATTCCCAACATATGGAAAAATAAAAAATGTTCCAAACCACCAACCAGAAGAATGTTGGACAAACATTGAAATGGTAAGGACTGAAGACTGCTATGGGCCGTCTTCGCAAGTCGTCGCAAGTCTCCTATGCCGTCCACATGTGGCAAAACATGTGTGCAGGAGCAAGAATGGTCACATCACAGATTCCCGGATGAATTTCTATATTGGATGTATTTCATTTGGTAAACAAGCAAACGTTCCCTAGAAGTGGCTGAACTAAGCTTATGCATGGCATGATCATGCATGATTAACTATGTTCAGAACACATACCATTCCTGAGTCCCGCACATCAGTTTGAAGGAAGATGATGGTTCACCCTATTGGTTCAGCCTAACGGTTCACTGGGAATACTGATACCATATCCTCTGGTAAACGTTTACATAACTATGGAAAATCAAAATGTTCAATGGGTAAATCAACATAAATCAACTATAAATGGGCCATGGTCAATAGCTATGTTAGTTTACCAGAGGGTAATATTCCCATTCAATCACCATTCAATCCCATTAAATCCCATTAAACCACCATTAAATCCCATTAAACCACCATTTTCCTATGGTTTTCCCATGAACATCGCTTCATCCATTCCGAAAAACGTTCACCCTTTAAGACGGCTACGTCACCATTCCCTCAGGCCGTGGAACGATGATCTTCCCACATCAGATGCTGCACTGAGTTGCGCCTCACTTTAAAACCACCAGGATCTTCAGCTGGAAATCACGGCTGGGTGGTGGTTAATGATGTTTAATGATGTTTAATGATGGTTAATGATGGTTATATGATGGTTAATCATGGTTAGTGACTGGTGGTTTCAACCTACCCCTCTGAAAAATGATGGAGTGAAAGTCAGTTGGGATGTTATTCCATTCCCAACTGAATGGAAAGTCATAAAATTCCATGGTTCCAGTCACCACCAACCAGATGGGGTGTAGATAGTCCGTGGTGAATAAATGTCTGAAATGTTGCGACGCAGATGGATGAGCAGAGACATATCTTATACCTATGAAAAGGAGAATTTGTAACACAGGTCACAGAAGCAGCGACAAAAATCAAGCCAAATTGATACCCCCAATGCTCCATGTACGGTTTATTTGCCAACATTTACCACCAAAGTGACTAAGTGACACAAATGTAGGTAAATGTTCCATACATAGAGAATATGGAGGTTTCCATAAATGGGGGTACCCACAAATGGATGGTTTATAATATCAATTAATGGAAAATCCACTAAAATGGATGATTTAGGGGTACCCCTATTCCAGAAAACCCCCATATCGTCACATCAGTGTGGACACCAGGAGTGATGACCAGCAGTTGCTGGCCAGGCGCTTCAACTTGCCGTATTTGCCTGGTTTGAGGCTACCCCTTGAAATGGTCACAACTTACAACCCCAAAAATGATCACAAAATGTTCACGCGACTATATACACTAAATATTTACATATTCAATCATATACACCATATTGAATCATACAAATTGAACACAATTGATGTTTCATGCTACCCCAAAGACGCTGTTCCTTCATGGATTCTTTCCCTCCAACCCATGGCCGGGGAGCCCGGGAGGCAGCAAATCACAGAGATGTAGACGGTGGCACTTGTGCGGCTCGTGCATGTGTCCCAAGATACAGATGGGGCCTTGCGGCCTCAGAGAATTCTGAGTTTTCTGGGCCTGGAAAATGGGATGTCTTGCCGATATGCTCCATGTATGGAAAATTTACCTACATTGGGTAAATGTTGGCAAATATACCATACATGGAGCATTGGTGTTGGGGCATTGCAAGGCCATGTCACATTTCACTACATGTTCATACAATAGACCGAAGAGTCACGCTGTTGAGCTGCTTGGAATTTTAGGTAGCTGGAGCTGAATGGTGCTAAGCCAAAGCCCACGCATTTTTTTCCAGCTGGCTGTGTACCTATTTGTTAAGTATCCGGTTCCAAAGATAAGATGTATAATTATAATCTAAGACTAAACAATGTTCTATAAGGAAATAACTAGGGGGCTCTTCTAGTTCTAGCCATTGATCATCATTTACCCTTGGTTGTAAGATGTAAGGGGGCTTTTACCCCTTTCTTAATCAACACATGGGAAAGAGGACATCCACGGGGCCTAGATATCAAGCAATTATCAACCATTGGCAGAAGGACATTTATATTAATATTCCACTCCAAATAGTTGATACTTGGGGATCAAACCATAGTATCAAAAGGACATCTACCGTTGTATACACGTCATAATTACTCCTGAAAACTCCGTCTGAACTCGCGAAGCTCAAGAGTTGTCGAGGCGCGCTGATGCAAAGAGACCTGGTGCACGCGTTGCTTGGTAGGGATGAAAGGATCTTCCATGGCAGCTGATGCCACAGAAGCCGTACCCAATATTATGACTTGGAATCATGGTACTGAAACCGAAATCTTGTGAGGAAAACACCGTTTGACTACAGTGTCTACAAAAAATGATACATATGTATGACATGAAATGACATGCAAACAAAAGATGGGACAAATATGGCCCCATGGCTGTACCCACTGGTTTGACCCTAGAACGCATTCTCTATAGTTGTCAACCGGTTGAACCCCCGTTTAAATTGTGTGACTGGCCAAAGGGTTGTACCGTGGTACCCCACGGACACATAACATCACCAGGCACAAGTCGAGATTCCAGCCCTTCAATCTCTGCGGTGTGGATTGGTTTGGTTTTGTCTGAATACTGGTACCACATTTGTTTCAATATTGGGAACATGGTGATAAAGCGTCAAATTTGGAGTTGTGCACTGAATTTTCAGACAAACCGACTTGGATTACACAGCAGTTACAGGAGGTGTTCACCGTCATTCTCAAACGCGCATCCCCATTCTCATTGCTTTTACCAGAGCTCTTTGTTGCTGAAAGATCTTTCTTTTCTCCTTTTGACAAGCAAGGGGTATCATTTTTTTGCGTATCAAATAATGTCATATGGCTATGGATCAATACCTATAACATATAGGGGGGATGAACATCCATAAATCCCGGCTAATTATTTTGGTGTTCACCAGGTGTACAGGGTTTTGACCCATCAGTCCCCCACTTCCCACCCCGCACGGCGCCACGGCCTTTCAGAACTCGTTGCAGTTCTTCGGGTCCGTCGCACATCTGATCTTCTCCTAAACGGTCGCCCCAATACTCATAGCCTCAGGGGGAAGCGACACCGAAGCTGGAGCGACATCCAAGGAAAAGCTATGGGAAATGATGATTATTTCAGATGCTGTCTATCTTCTAGGCAAAATCCTACCTTTCTGAGCCATTATGTGTGATATTTTGAGGGGAACCTATGGGAACAAAGCAGCGACCATCAGAACTATCAGAACCACATTGGCCCGCTGAGTTTGCAAGGAACGAACGCCGATGGTCAGCAAAGCTTTTGTAAAGTCCTTTCCTCAGTCAGGGCATTCCCTGGCAGGGGAAAAAAACCTGTAAGACATGTATAAAAATGGGGCCGGCTTACCATACCACTTCAATATTGGTTACCCAAACAAGGCAGGTACTTGTTGATGGGTCCATTGTCCCACGATGTCCCACGGAACCGTGATTTGCGGCACTTTCTTAGGGGCAAAGCTAACATTGGGTACCCTCCGGTGTACTGAAACGTGGCGATCGCTGGCAAATCTGCTATCAATGGAGGTAGCTGGGAAATCAACTAGATGTTTTTTCGATTACACTAATTTCATGGCATAGATCCAGTTTAAACATCATGTTCCCAACTGCCATGGGTGATGTTTCCCATCATTTCTGGACAAAAAATGGGACGTTTTGCCGCGGGTCCCTTGAAAAGTTGCTCCTCGCGACCAGCTTTCGGATTTCCACCTGGGGGAAGGTTGAGAAATGCAGCCAGAGCCCGGTAGTGCAAAGGTTCTTTGGGATTCTTGGAATTGGAATGATGGGAAACTATTTCCGATATAAAGGATCATGTATAGATCATGTAGACCACGGATTTCTATCACCACAAACTATTTCCTATGTCAAAAGTCGATGTAAATCCCAACATGTGGATCCCCCATGGCGGGTCATACCTAGACCCTCCCAACTTGTCCCCGTCAAAAATGCTCCGTTGCCACAAAATGTTCGTACGTGTTAGTACTGTTACCAATCTTATCCAATTTTTATGGGTACTTGGAGGGTCTGGGAGTTTGAAACAACGTTGCCATGAGACGGATCAACTAGGCATTATTAGGGTCTGGGTTAGAATGGTCACAATCACTCCTATCCAACGGACTCCGGCTTTAGAGGACTTGATAAATCCCAGATACTCCATGTATGCAATATTTACCTACATTTAGCCCAAAAATAGCCCTCATTATGTAGGTAAATATTCCAGCACCATGGGTTGCATCTGGGAATTATCCTCAATCCATTTCAAGGTCAGATGGCAGTGTGTCAAAACCTTGTACCCCTGGTGAACATCAAAATAGCTGGTAAATGGATGTTCATCCCACTAAAAATGGTATTAATAGGTATTGATCCATACCCAGATCAAAACATCCAGCAACTGCAACTGTAACTGTCTGTAACCGGCCCATAAATAAAGGGATCTCCGAGGGTTGCACGCACGTCCACCAGCAACTTCACATCTAAGGAAGACAGCTGCCAAAGGTACACCTGGAGCCGATGGCGGGCAGCTGGGGATGGGTTTCCCTCTGCAGATTTCTACAACTTCAGGATGGAGCTAGTGAAGTTTAGTGAAGCAAGGGAGTTATGAGAAATTTCTTGAGATCGGATTGGTGGGTGAAGGAAATATTGCACAGTTTCCTCGAGTTTGCTATGTGTTCGAAGTCGAGTACCCACTCATCGGGTGAATGATGATGGAGACGTTTTTGCGGACGCGTAAACAGCAAAGACAGGGTTGAGGAAATTCGCATGGGTTCCATGTTGCGGCTTGTGCCTATTTATGACTCCCACCCGAAAGTGCATGTGTCAAGATTGTGCCCTGTTTCAACAAACATGCAGTTTCAAAATGTTTCAAAACTGAGTTCAGGGAACGACACCTGACTATCTATGGTCTTCTTATCTTTCCTATTGATGAACCTACAGTAGTAACTAATGAGCCAATCATTTCATCGCCCAATCCACGCATGGAGTTAGGTTTGGGGACTTTTTATGGTAGATGATCCAATTACATACCGGGCAATCATCATTTGGGCCTACCCTCTGGTAATTTAACGTAACTATGGAAAATCACCATGTTTAATTGGAAAATCAACTATAAATGGCCATTTTCAATAGCTATGTTAGTTTACCAGAGGGTACATACTCCACTTAGCAACTGCTCAATCACAGCCATTTGTATCAGGGGATAACTCCAGGAATCGGGGACGGCACCTGACCAGGCTAAACAAACGAGTGACGAGTTTTTTGAAGTCTTGCCCCCAGTTCTGTTTGCTGGTTATGTTCGCCCATTCAACTAGTTTATGATTCATATATCCATCATAAATCCAACATTGGTGCAATAAACCAAAAGTGACACCTATCATCAATCAACTATCCCGTATTTCTCTTGAGAAAGCCTGCTTTTTCAACATATTCAACCCCAAATATTGTTCACTATCAATCCATATTTTTGGTGCTTGCATGAGTTGTATCCCCATGTGAGTCGATTCAAGCAATCTGCGCCATTAAAAGAAACAACTAAACCATCTTTTCAACGATATGGAGGTTTCCAATCTATGTAAAATTACCCCCAAATCATCCACTTGATTTTCGGAATTTTCCATGAAACAAACCATCCAGCTATTGGAGCACCCCCCCATTTATGGAAATGCATTGGAAATGCCATTGGTAAAACCATTGATTTCTGGAAGCATCCAGGGATGCTCAAAAGATCCGAACCACCTTCGCACCTCGCGGCTGACCCGCCAGGTGCCCAAGGTGTAAACCTGACGTGGCGCTGTGGGCGCCATGCGCATGGCGGGCGCAGAGAAAGCTCGACATGCGACAACACTAAGATAGACGATCTCGGTTTTTCTCTTCTATCCATCCTAAAGATAAATAGATACATGGATCAACTTACTGTTTTTTTAATACATATATCATATAGACTAACCATATTTAAAAAAATGAGTGCCTAGACTCTGCGAGTAAAAATCTAAGTGCGATGATAATGGATGAGCTGATGGTATAGCTGATGTTATGCTTAAAGGGACGAGGTAGATAAATGAATCAACTTCAACTAGATAACTAGTTCTGATTAGTTCTGGCTGTTGATTGAGATTCAGGTTGAAAAGAAAAAACTGAGCCCATGCACAATTGGCATGTCAACATGTCAACCAAACCCTTGTCGTAGGGTAACAGTGTTATAGGGACTTACGACTGACACAATCTACAACTGGCAAACCACCCTTTGTGCGCCAGTGGATCTCCCCGGTAACCGCCACCTTACGCTGATCCGGAGTGTCGTAGCCTGGACACAAGGACTTTCTGAAACACCAAGCAATGGCAACGTGAGTTTCTGACCATATGATCAATCACGTGCAAAAAAGGAGGAAAATTGATAGTTTCCGTCAAAGAAATCACGGTTCTATCTAGTTTCTGTCAATCTTGGATACCCTGCGGAAAAATAGATGGTTAGTACATATATGTTGTTGTCATCCAGTCAGGTTCTCCAAAAGTTCATTAAATATGATCCATGATAAATCCACAAGTGCTAAATTCCTGATTTGTCCGTGGTGAAACGTCCATCTTTGACCTTCTGATAGGTAAATCACCATTATTTGCCCATGATTAACCATTATTTGCCCATGATTCATCCCATCGCTCCACCAAGTTTGGTCTGAAACAAAGGTGGACCCTGAAATGATCTCATCCCCCTAATAATACTAAATACCCCCATTGTCGTGTGGTCCCAAATATGTGCATCCCCTTCTGGGTTTCTGGGAGGTGTTTAATTTCTGAATGGGGGAATGGATTAGCCTGGATTTCCCATTGCCATTCAATTCTTTTCGATGGGGAAATCCCTATGAATCATCATGAAATGCCATTACCCTCTGGTAATTTAACATAGCTATTGAAAATGGCCATTTGTAGTGAGTTTTCCCATTAAAAATGGTGATTTTCCATAGTTATGTTAAATTACCAGAGGGTAAATCGCATTGAACCTCCGTTTTTCTCAGATCTTTCCCACAGCGACATTTCTCAGTCTGCCGCCTTCCGTCTTTGGCGCCGCCTCACTGCGACTGGCGGCACGGGACCAACGACTGGGCTTCGGTGCATCTGGCGCCAGCTGGGATGAGTTGCTGAAATGGAGGTATCCTAAGTGGGGAGTCATGGGGGTACCCTCAGTTATCCATATTTAAGAGGATTTTGCATGAAAACATCCAGCTATATAGGGGTAGCCCAATAAATTGGAAACCATCAAATTTATGGATTTGATGGTTATGTTTGCAAGAAATGCGGGAAATGTGTTTGAATGTTATCTTAAGTTTGATGGAAATCATGGTGTCACATTGTGGTGTCAATAATCCAACTGGTTATAGGAAGGAGATGGAAGGAGTTAGTTCGTGACCATTCATAATCACTAAGGTTTATGGTGATTTATAATATGATATGCCTACGTATAGTTAGATGGGGGTATAAACCACCTTATACTTGGGTGGACCGTTGTTGTGGCTTACAAAAGGCTATAAACCCATCATATAAGTCAGATATTCAAAATATACTTGAACTAGTTGGATAGTATGGTTAGTAGCTGTTCTCAAGGAGGTCGATGCTGCAGCCGGGATAAACCTTCTGTGGATTTTCTACAGTCACTATGGCAACCCCAAAAAAAGCTGCTGAAAAAGTTGGGAACCTGGTCAACACATGGGAAAAAACACCTATACCATGCTGGGAACACTTGGAGGTTTCCTAATGGCTGGAGGTACCCCAATAGCTGGATGGTCTACTTCATTTCATGGGGAAAAAAACATGATTATTTGGGGTACCCCCATTTTAAGACACCTCCACTTGTCTATTTTTTGGTGGTTAGACTGACCCAAATGATGTGTGGTTTGTAGCTGGACTGATCAAGCCCTACAAGTCAGATGTAACAATGATAGTACTGGTCAGCTCCATGCATTTTTTTGGTGACAAGTCCCATTGGAGCATCACCTAGTGGTTTTGGCAACAATCTCCTTTCAGCCCATCGATGTTGGCAGTCACCAGATTCCAAACAGCGGCAGTTCATGGGCATCACACGGCGTCCCCAACTCAGAGATTCTGCTGCAGTACTGGTTACTCTGGTGCCATGTGGAGGCCTCAACCTGGAACCATCCTCCATTTCCGACTCATGTTACCTCCAAAATCCAATGGCTTAAATTACCCTCTGGTAAACGTTTACATAACGAACTGGAAAGATCCACCATGTTTCATGGATAAACCCACTATTTCTATGGATATTTTCAATAGCAAACTGTTAGTCATTACCAGAGGGTATCATGTTCCCAATCAACAAAAAGATGGGGCATCCCCCATTCTTCGACCCATACGAAGTCCTTGCCTATCGACTCTACCATCGGTCGTCACACATGGCAACCAGCATCGAGAAAAGCAGCTAAAGGCTTGCTATCAGTGGATTCACTCTGTATGTGAGAATTACAACATGTCTTTTATGTGTTGGTGTATATCTTGTCATGTAGACTAGCAAAGTGTATGAAGTAAGGAACTTTAGGAATATCGTAGTTAATGAATCTTAATGATTTATACATATTTATACTACAGCCATCTGATTTAAGATATGCTATTCAAGTTGTTTCCCCTTGCTTTCGGAAAAAACACGGCCTTCTTAATCTTTGACACTTTGACGCTGCGGAGTCATATGCCAAAAACTCGATCGACAGCTTTGGTATTGCAAGCAATCGCAACACCAGCAGTAATCAATTCACATCGAGCTGCAGCTTTAAACCACTGAAGTATACAAAAGCAATAAAATTAAAATATCTTGGTAGATGTTAGTCATGGAGAGCTGAACAGCATTTGACATCATTTATCACCACCAAGAAGAATAGTTCCAGTACACTACACATGTACCAGTACCTGTACTAAATGTAATTAATTTGATATCAAATCCACCTCTGTAAAGCTCGCACATCTGTAAAGAACAATCGTACGACATCCTAATCCTGCATCAAAAGAGTAGCAGTGTGTTTCATCTTCATCACCTCGATCTTTCTCAGATTTTTCCTCACCACTGCACTGCTGCCATGGCGAGAGAAACGGCGGCGCTCAGCGCGGATCCACTGATGCCGGGTGCATTACACAACCAGCCCATGCTGGAAACAGCGAGGGGGTCACCTAAGTGCAACAATGAACCCTGCAACTCGTGCTGTGTTTCAGCATAACCTGGGACCTTGGGTTGGAATTAGCATGTTTATTGAACCTTAAAAGAAAGCCAAAATTCCAGGTCGAGCAAATTCTATGGACCGGAAACATAAATTCTGTTGCTGGCAACCTATGAAGTTGACGGCTCCTAGCAGTTAACAAGTGAGGGACCAGGAAAAACTGGCTAATTAGTTGTTCCAACTGCTTTGTTTTTAACCCATCAAACTGAGTTTATGTATAGATATGTGTAGTATTGTGTAGTATACATATAGTCTCTCTTATAATGATTAATTACATCATATTTGGTTGTTGTTAGTGACCTGGTCACAACTAGTAGAGGCCCCCATCATTGTCACTGACCCGAAACGCCTTTCACCGCCATGGTCCCCTACTTTGCTGCTCCAAAGCCGCCGGCAGCGGCTCCCTGACCCTTTGGCATCTTGCCCTTGAAACCGTCCAAGTCCTGGACAAAAAATCGGCTGCGACATTTTCGGCCATGGTTTTTGTTGATCAGCCGAGAAAGCCATGGAGAGTGACCTGAAAAAAATGAGCACCAGGAGGATTTCTGGTCACTTTGACATCGCAACGCGATGTGATCTCCAAAAAATACTCCGATCCGCAGAACCATCCCTCCTTGGACTGGTAGAAGTGTGGAGCCACCTGTGCTGAGGTCATTTTTGGCCCATCTGTCTATACCCAAGGTTTTTGGTGGTCCCTGATATTTCCAGGCTCTGGTCCCATGTTTCGTACTGAAATTGACAATGGCAATACGTCTTCAAAGTAACGCACTATTTCCTACACCACGATGGCAATACGTTCATTATGTTCTTCAAGCGATTCCCGTAGAAAATGCAAGCCGGATAGATCATGATAGATCCTCATTTATATTGATTATATCCTCATGTTTGTTGGTTCATGTCAAATCCACATTTGTTGATAAAATCCCCGCTTTCAGCACCGTCCACTGGAGGAGAGACCAGCACCTCCAACAGCCACTCGGGTTTCACTTCAATGCACTGGGCGGCAGTTGAGTGGTGCATATGAAGTGCTTGCTTCGGGTAAACGATATCACCAGATACATGATATCACCAGATACATGATATCATATGATGTCTCCTTTATGTATGTGTGTATACTATGTGTATACTATATACAGTACTGATATATATATATATATATATATTATATATATATGTTGTTATATAACTATTAATTACTAGACTCTTACCATATCTTAATATACACATATACACAAACGGTCACACAGCGTGATCCAGCATCTAACTGGGAGGCACATTCGAATGGGGTCTTGTAACCGCCGAGGTTTGGGGCTTCCTCTGGCTTCCCTTATGGATAATATCTCCTCACAAAAAAGAACTGTCTAGCAGAAGGCTACGGGTCGAAATTCGGTATCCCTAAAGTTGGATGTTTAATACATTTTAATACAAACAAATGAGCAAAACATGCGGTGCCCTAGTGTTTTGTTTGTGTGTCGGGGTCAAGAGTGCACGCACCCTAAGCTCTGCGAACTTGACCCACGACAGATTGGATGATTAACATTGATTAACGATGTAGAAGTCATTGTCAACATTTCTGTGGACAGCCACAATGATGCTGGTCTCGCTGCGGCTGAGCCACTCCTCGCATGAACTCTTTCGTGGTCAGCACCAGTTCATGGTAGCACACCTCATCACCGTGGCGGCTTTAGTGGACATCTTGCTGTTGTCATGGAAATTGACCTAGAAGCTTGAAGTTAAAAATCATGTTTTTGGGGATCCATCTTACTGTATATCAAGGGATATCAAGGGTGTTTTGATTGCTTGAGCTTATGTCCCCATCCCCTGCCTCATCGATGGGCAAGACTGGAACGTCTTGCGAATGGCACTGGGAGGATTCAACCAACCTCCTTTCTGAAATTCCGTGCCTTGATGGCTTGTCATGACCCCACAGAAATTCCTCCAGTTCAACCAAAACCAGCACCTCTAAACCAACAGTTGGTGAATGATTCACTGGTCCGTGAATCTTACATCCACAAATGCCTCAACAGCTCTACAAAGTCAGAAAGTAACCAGTAAATTTCCTGTGTGGGTAAAACAATTTCATGAACCATCCCCGAAATCGCCATTTTTACAGATGGTATAAACAATTCCCATTCAATGGGCAATTTATTATTAATAAGTTTTACCCACATTAAACTTTGAGACGTCGAAGTCGTTCAAGCAAGTGCCCAGGCCGTCAGACCCCGCAACAGCTCAGTTTCCCCGACCAATTTCGGTTGCTGCCCGAAGAGCGAGGAAGTCGGATGGATCTCAACCTGATGCAAAACCATATGAAGAATTTGAAGAATTGATTGAATGGAGTCCGCAAAAAAAAACGTAAGCCATTTGGGACCCCTCCCAAATTTTGGAAAGTACCACTGGAGCAGTATACCCTGATATACCCTGAACGCATGGTTATGTGCCCCCAAGGACCTGATCGAGACACCAAGAGACAGTATGTGGATGCTTCACCGTCACATATGACCTTAGCCACTGAATTTCGTGGGGGCGATCCTTGCCAGGTTCATGAATTCTTAAATTGCTCAAAGGGACGACCAAAAATGAAGCCCGTTTTCAACATAGCTTCCCTTTGGTGAATTCCAATGGGGAACATGTCCAGGTTGTGACCTCGTAGGCCAAGAAAGTGCCTCATCTTCAGATGTTGTATGATGCTGTTCCAAAAAAGAAATCCATGAACTTGGATCCATGGTCAATCTTTGGTAGTCCAGAAGAAAACATCTTTTGCTGCTTGTGGTTATTTTCCATTTATAGCCAAAGAATAGGGGATTAAACTACCTAACCTTCTGGCGGATTGATCATGCTGATCATGGCCCCCCAAGACCTGCCGTCTCAGTTCCAGACCCATCTTTCCTGAGCCGCGCGGTGTTGTAGAAGAAGCCAGACAGGATGGCCTTTCTTTGGCCTCAGGATGAAGTTTCTATCCCACCTGGGAAACCTCGGAATGAACCGGTTTCCCAAACCCCAGTCTTATGCTTAGTACCAAATTTATCCAATGATGTAAAAGTTGGAACTGATCACCAACCCTGTAGGAAGTTATCAGCCCCAACAATATCTCAAAGAAGGATGTATTGATAACCACCATTTATCCTTCTTGTCACGATGTAAACCCTTGCTCTTGACAGCCTTCCATCTGCTGTGGACAGGATCCCCTCCGGAAGACGAGCTTTCGAGGTTTCTGGGAGCTGAATCTGATGGCATTTGGTGAGCAACACATCATCAACTGATGATCATCGCTTGATAAATCCCTATAAATCCCAATTCGTAGGATTCGGTTCAACAACAATGAAACATGTCATAAAAAGGTAAAGCGAGGTGTGGTTTATGATTGGGTCCACCACATCACCATGGCAAGTTCTTATCGGCAACCCCGATCTGACCGATGAATCTTCATGCCCGGTCTGGGTAGAAACAGGGCACAGGTATACACAGGTGATATTGACGAAAGAAACTGCGCCCAAACTCTCCAGCACATGGCCATGCTGCTTGAGACTTTTCCGCTACGGTGATTGATTTCTATGGTCTCGTCCAACTGAATCCACGGCGACCAAGTTGCAAACTTTTCTGGATTCATTTGGTTTGTAAATTGGTCATGTCATCCAAAACATGTTTGACAATTTCCAATTTTTATGTGATGATTCTGTGATGATACAGAATCCACTGTTTGGGATGACTCCCAAGTTTGGTCACGTCATCTACTGACTCAGGAAGTCAACCCTCAAGCGATGCCATCAGTAAGTGGCCACTGCCCATTGGCGGCTTGGACGCTTTCGCACGACATCCAGTTTTCAGGTGCCGGAATTGTTCAGATCAAATTTCTATGGCTCAAAATAGGATTTTCCAAGAGAACCACAGCAGACTTTGGGGGTATTCTTTGGGTATTCTAGTACTAAAATTACTAAAACATGTCCAGCATTTCGATTTCGGAAATGACAAAAAGTCAGGCTATGTCAGGCTCTGTTTCCAGCAACCTGGCGACCTGGCCGTTCAAGTTCTTGAACTCCGTAATGCCTCCAGCAAAGGCTGGAAGAACATCCAAGAGAGACTGCTTCACCACTCGCAGTTACAACATGTTACGACGAATAAAATCAGTTGTGGGTATCAACCAACTGTTTATGTATGTTTCCAGACCATTTGCCCATACATGGATACTGGTACGAGTATCTCCCAAAAACTAGGCACCCCCCAAATCATCCAAAGAGGGTACACTACAATTAAAACAGAAACGTCATAGACACACAGAGTAAAGAAAATTATGAATGGACGTGAAACCACCGACAAGTTGCCATCAATGTGGTGGTGCTTGTGCTCGAGTTCTGATGTGTCTTGGGCATAGACGCGAATAAACTCAATGCCTCTTGATGCTGACTGGCACGCTCACAAGCACCAATAACTATGCCTCGCTTGTCTCACTGTGTACAAATCGTCCAACAGTATGGGGAGTTCCTAAAATGGTTGACCTCAAAATCATCCAAACATTTGCCATTACTAATGGGGAAAGCCATGATTTTGGGGTGCCCCTAGCCTAGGAAACACCATGAAGCACCCACATAGATATCCAAACACTTCTGTAGAAACAGAAAGAGATTTCAAGGACTACTGCTACTACTATTGACTATGACCATTCTTGCAGTATTGCTGACTAAAGTGGGTGCAACGGTCAAGTTCAGATGCATCACAAAAATTCACACCACAAAGATATTGATTCCCAAAAAAGGTTTTAGATAGAGATGTAGCTAAAGATGTAACAAAGGTTTTCTGATAAACCAATTTCTATGGTTTTACCCTGGCTTATATAAAGATAATATTTCATTTTCAGCTTTCGAAACTGGTGAGTCACAAGTTCCTTGTCACTCGCAAGTTGCACGTCACTGTTTGCTCCACGAAACTAACAACAACCCAAAACTCTGAAAACTGCCAGGGTGCTGTAACTCAAATGGTCTGGCTGGACCTTTTCTTTCAGCATGGCTCGGAACAAACCCAGAGCATGCTGCCACTGCCCCAGTTTTTCAAAGTGACCGATGATGGCCGTATAGCCTTGAAGTGATACAGCAAAGTGACAGAAACAAACCCCATGAACAAGCGGGACACCTTGTTGGATTCAAATCTGGTATTGAGAAAATGGATATTGTCTAATCATGTTTGATGGATTTTGATGGTATGTGATGAAAAGGTATATGATATATGTTTTCCTATGCAACTAAACTTGTCATCTTGAAAAGGCAGCTGTCGTTCTCAGAATTGGCCAAACCATCTCGAACCCTGTGACTTGAAGGTTGAGCTTAGCCGCCAAGATCCATCCAACACTGCACATTTCATACATAACTCTCCCCAGGGTTCCCGTCCCAAAAAAAAAACATAATCCTCTCTCTTTCCAGCCCAACTTAATCTTCCCATCCACACTGCGTTTCCCATACCCTTTTGGCAATTCAACATAGCTATTGAAATCACAATTTCAAATAGGTAAATCAAAGAGAACCATCAAACTAAATGAGCCGTATATACCATAGCTATATTAATTTACCGGAGGTAACTCTCCCACAGCGAAAGACATGAAGACATCCACATTTTTCCATCATCCTTCATCATCCAAGGCACTGATGACGTTGGGCAGAAGCCTGGCTTGGGGCCAGAAGAATGCCACATTCTTGGACAGGCCCTCAAGCTATGAATATCTATATATATACATATTATATTAAATATCACATATTATATATTATATTATAAATAGTATATATTATATATTATATATATATATATATATATTATATATTATATATTATAAATTATATATTATATTATATATATATATACTATATAAATTATATATTATATATTATATACTATATATTATATATATACTATATATATTATGTTATATATTATATATTAAATATCATATATTATATATATTCTACATATTATATAGTTTATTTTATATATTATATATTATATAGTTTA
>Ga0126342_10000142_pt1 | contig 53994 bp, 52 predicted proteins | sample Cyp1metagenome_FD_92528 | JGI IMG/M metagenome (GOLD analysis project Ga0126342, IMG submission 92528) | Coral microbial communities from Lord Howe Island, Old Settlement Bay, Australia - Cyphastrea 1 metagenome | ecosystem: Host-associated > Invertebrates > Cnidaria > Coral ...
GGGTTACTAAAATGACTAGCAATCTCCTGAAGAATCAGGTAACGGGGCTGGCCGCCCTCCCCTTTACTTCGTAAAGTAAAACTCAAGGTAGCCCCTCTGGAGCTACCTTTCGTGATTTAGAAATGCATTGAATTTGCCTATATCGCAAAGAACGAGTCTCATTCTTGAAAAGAGCCGAATAGCCACGAAGTGGGTGGGACGCGCACGAGGCGGGGGCTTTGCGACCACATTGTATCGCGAACGGCGTCCTTTGCCACCTCTCCCCTTTCCTCCTTTCTTTGGGATCGTTAGATCCTCGGGTTCCTTCTCTCCACGGTGTATGGCCTGTCGAGCCAGCCACCACAGTGGCTACCATGTGAGGCCAGTTGCACCGACTTCCATGCCGCATGAGATGTGAACAAAGCAAGGAGATATGAGTATATAATAATATATATATATATACGTATAGATATCAGGAGCGTCGTTTCATTTACAATGTGAAGGAGTGCGTTGTCATATTTGCTCAGTCCTCCATGTCGTCATTTCGGTGTCTCGGTGTCCTGCCATGTCTGCCATGTCTGCCATGTCCTGCCTCCTGCTCTTTCCAAAACTCATCGAAGCCTCTGGGCTTTTCGACCTCTCCCAAGGATTTCCCAGACCAAGGATCCACCGTGGCGTCTTGGAAGGGGTCCATGGCTAGCCATCCCACCCGGATGAGTGATCTGCAAAGTAAGAATCTGAAGACAGCAAAAGAAGAAATGCGTAAACGAATTGACATGGTCTTCCTGACTATGCTATGCATGCTATGCATGCGCTATGCAAAGGTCATAAATCTTGAAGCTGAGCCAAAGCACATAAAGCACATAAAGCACGCATGTTAATCTCACACATTCCAGTTCTCATGCGACCTGTGGTGTCTGAATCACATTGCAAGGCCGCTAAGACGCTAAGACAAGGCCCAGACTGAGGGAGCTAAGGCAGCTAGCCCCTGGCAAGATTTATGAGGCTGATGTCAATCTTTCCACAGCTGGGATCAGCTGAGTGGATCTGCGCTCTTTCGGTCCACGAGCCATTCTTTTTGCAAGCGATCTGAAACACAACGCAACACGAGTTGGTCATAGTTAGCCATAGTTGGTGTATCTGCTCTGTAGTGCCAAACAAAAAATCCACTTTCTGAGGACGAATAAGTGCAAATTTTGGGGCGTGCATTGGTGGTATTTCCCTGATCCATGCGTTCAATGCTGCCAATGCGATTCTCTCACAGATCAGATTGGTTCAAAGCATCAACCTCAGTGATGTCACACAAAAAAATTATCGATGTTCCGCCTGACCCTGTGGCATGGCAACTAAGTGGCCCACCAATTGACACGTAGTAGATACCTGGAAGCAATCATTGCAGTCACGCTGTCACCTCCTGTGGGAACTTCATCGGGGTTTGGCTTATGGTCTTTCATTTTGAAGGTATTAAAATGTATTAAAACGTATTGAAACGGATTAGATGCAATATGTGCCAAAAAACAAAAAAATGCATTCACTTAATTTTAGGATATTCCATCATGGGTCCTTCAATGGCACCATCACCAAGGGTGACCTCTTGGTCTCTCTGGCAGAGGACCGGACCCATCTGGTTGTGACTCCAAGGAGGTCAAGAAGTGCCACCTTAGCAGCACCGGCCACCAAAATGGTAGTACTTAGATACCAGGATGGAACGTCCAACTCGGGAAAAGAATAGATGGATGAAATTCTGAAAGTATAGAGGTGAAAAAAATTATACTTACATTATTATACAGTACTTTACTACACATTATTATATATCATAATATATTATACTGTATATTGAGTTTTACAAGTGGATCTGTCATCTGTGTTCATTTGCATGGCCGCCAGGCCATCTCGGAAAGGCTTTCGAGCACTGCAGCTCTTCTTTCCAGCCTCAACGCATCGCTGAGACAGACCTGCCAAATCCTTGAAATTCAATCTTCTTGGCAAGTTGGAGTAATGTATAGTAATGTTAGAGATTGTTAGAGTATATAGTTGCCCCTATTGTTGCCCTGAACTTTGTCCAACCTGCTATCTTAAGGAGCCATGACGCGACTGATGTGGTTTGTCCCTGAGATTTTGTCGCGTCAGTTTCTGGTTTCGTCTGACTCTCGCCTGTTCAGTCTACCAGTCAGGTTCTTAAAGTCAGTCAACTTGAATCAACTTGAGACGTTTTCCTTCTTGCTACTTGATAAAGGCATCAAAAAGCTCACATTCTGAATTCAAGACAGTATAAGACAGTATTAAAACACAGGAAACATCCCATGAGACATGTGTTTTTTCTGAGAGAAGCGCTCACTTGCCTCCAGCGCCAATTCAGAGATCAGGGGGCCTGGACGAATCGAGGGGAAGCTGGACGCCATTGGAACAACTTTTGGGAGGAAATGTATATAGTTCGCCTAGTTCGCCTAGTTCGCCTCTAGCTCAATATGCTCAATGAATTCCGAGTTCTTCATTACCTTCATATCGTTTCATATGGTTTCGTCTTGTTTCTCCGTTGCATAGCCGACAGTGCCCTACAGTCACGACGGATCCGCCTGCTACACCCAGGCGCTGCTCTGGAAAAGTTAGGGCAGGTCGTGCCTCCTCGGACACCCAGCACCAAGCATAGACCCAGACGTTCCAACAACGCATCAACAAACGCATCCAACTCACGCTGGGGCGGTTGCAGAGCACAGGCTGCGTGCAATTGAAGCAGACAGGCCTGGACAAATAGAAATGAATTCCCGGGAAAGGTGCAAGAGTGCCTACTCAACATCCTTTTAAAATCCTTTTGTTGCTGTAAATTCTTCGTTTCAAGTACCTCTTTGCTACGACTCTCACTGTCATCTACTCTCCTCGGCTGTCAAGGGCAAAGTTGACTCTTCGTGACCACCTTGCAACGAGCACTCGAATCATTCCTGCACTTTTGTCTCAAAATTTCTCCGTTGTAGTCCGTTGTAGTCCATTGGTCCATCAGAGTCCAACTGTCCAACTGAATCAATTGAATCAATCGAATCTGTTGGTCATCTGTGTTTCATCTGGTCATGGCACTCGAAAAAATGGGTTGCTTTGGGCTTCCCAACAGAGACAGGTTGGCAGCGCGACACCTGGCCATCCGAGCATAGCACGCATAGGCCATCCTGGATCCCCGGTTTTTTCGGTGCAGATTCTGTTTCGAAACACGCAGAAGTCGCAGAACTCTTCATGATTTGCAATGCTCAGAACAGGGACACTTCTGGCCTGAATGCGGCAAGGAATGCCAGTGGCCTATTCGACGTGCTACAAGCTATTTCATGCTTGATCCGACAAGCTGCAGAAAGGTTTTTCCAAAGACTTTATAATCTGTATATCCTTTCATATCATCTTTATATATCTTTATATCATGTTGATTCATTTTGAGCCATTCTCCGAGAGGCATCATATCAAGGTCAGGATTCCGGCGTCAGAACTTCCAGTTGTCCAAAGGCAAAGGCCGTGTTTCCGTAGTCATCCATGGTCATCCGTAGTCCACTGAGTCCATAAATGGAACAGGCTGGAACAGGCTGGAACAGGCACCTTCAGGATTGGTCTCCCGTTGCCTTTGCTTCCTTGGTGAAAGAAAAATGATGAAAAATGACAGTTCAATGACGTGCAATCAGAACTGCACTGCAAAAACTGCCACTTTTTTCCCATGATTCCATGATCTTGAAGCCCAGATCATAGTTTCCAACACCGTCCTACCGTCCTGCTTGAACAACAGGTTTTCAGTCTCCAAACTATGCTCCAAACATCCATCTGCGCCATCGCCTACATGGACCAAATGGTACCCAAATCTAAACCAGGGCCTTTCACTGGATACTCTACCGACTCTACCTCATTGTTTACGCTCTAGCTATCTCCACAGGATACTTGTCATTCATGATCAACAAAATTCAATAAGTAGAAATGACATGAAAGGACCGAAATGCAACGAATTCCTTGCCATGCTGTCGCAATTGTCCACTTTCCTCATTCCTCTGATCAGCGGGAGCTCAGGCCTCTCGTGCTCCTCACGTGTTCGATGCTGTCTCCGGTATGCCCTGGCAGCTGCTGAAGGATCCACTTGGTCAGCCTTCTTCAAGTTTTCCCTTGGCTCAGGATGACTCAGAGACTTCAACATCTTCAGCTTCTTCAACGGTAATTCTGTGAAATGCACATGAAACCTCCAAGCTTCAGCACATGAAACATAACTGCGAAGGCATGCCAAATTATATTCTGACTGGGAAAATGTGACATAATGTGAGAAAGTTCTGAGTACACATCAAAAAAAAGGGAAATGACAGGCTCGCACATGCCACTCACAACATGGAACTTGGAAGCAGGCTTCCAAGTGTCCAGCGGTTCCCGGACCACTGTCCTGACAGCTGTGGCCTCTCAGGGCAGCTAGGCTGAGCTGGTTCGCGCGGCAGTGCTTGGCGCATGCTTGACACAGTTTAACTCTGGATTCAACAGTGTCAAGAGTGTCAAGAGCATCAAGAGTGTCAAGAGTCCTGTTTTTCCCAGCCAGCGCGTAGATCGGGTGAAATGTCTTGACACGAGAACGCTAATTCAATCTTTTCAAGACGTCTACATGTTACCTGAGAGACGGTGTGCACTAAACTTTGCCAAAGCCGCTGGCCAGTTTATAGAATATTCAAAGTCCTGTCCAGCTTAAAATTCTGACAGGTGAAATTCTGTAATTAATTAAGAAAACAATCCGCTCTCAGACAGGTGTAGAGACCCATCATGACACCTCAGCAACAAACTGTGCTGATGTGATTGAATGTGAATGAAAAATACATGTCAAAGTCGTCAAGCACGTCGCAATCTGTTGGAAATGCCTTAGCGCGCGTCTTTTTTTTGTCCGATGTACATGTATTCACCCTTGGGACACAAAGGTGAATCGAAGCAGAGATGCCTAGGTCGAGTGTGCTTCAAACACATTCGCAGAGCAACGTTGTGAATTAGACCGAGTCGTTTCAAATGGCAGACTCTGATCTTTCCCGCTATGCTGAGGGCTGGCTCGTTCAGGAGACAAGCGCCCCGAAAATCACCGGATTACTCTGCAGGCCGAGCGTTGGAAAATTTCTTGCTGGCCGAAAATCGAAAGGCCTTCACTACGGCCCAGAAGGAAACTCTGAATGTAATTGTCAGTGCTGCGACCTCAGGTATTGCAAAAGGATGGTCTGACGACGAGTCACAAAGAAAACAAAATAGAAAGGATGGTCACAACAAATATGATCAATGCATAAACATGCAAAAACCATAAAGGATCATAAAGGTCCTTGAAACACCATTGAAACATCATGAACCCACAGAGCAATACAAAGCTGTGCTGTGCCATGCAACGATTGCTACTGCGGCAGCTCGGCCCCGAAATCTCTGAAGTTGAAGCCCACCGATGATCTTCACGGATTTCTCTCGTCTCTCACGTTGTCGTCTTTCATACGCCGTGGGAGCCGTGGGGGTTGTGGTTAGAGATGTTAGAGCCACCGGAGCTTGAACTGCAGTTGCAGAGTGTGCAGAGGCAGGACGTGGACGTCGCCAAGGAAAGCGAAGTGAAACACGAAGCCTTTCGGCTAAGGCATTGGAAGCCAAGTCCCGCAAAGGCCTTCCCTTCTTCCCAGCAAGGCCTTGCAGCAATTGCTGGGCATCAAGATCTGCAAAGATCCTTCTCAGTGCAGATCCCTGGGGCGATGCAAGGACTCGTTGCAAGACCTCTGCATAATTCGCACTCGAACTCGAACTCGAAGAACTCGCAGAGCTGGCTTCGGCACCGTCGTGGCCAACATGGCTGGTGTGGCCGGCGGTGCTGTTGTCGTTGGCTTCAGCTGCTTCAGCTTCAGCCTGAGACACCAAGGCGTCCAAGGTCTCCCATTGTGGAGAGCCCGTCTCGGTCACAAAGTTCTGCCGCAAAGCTGCTACAGCAGCCTCTGGAAACATCGCAAACCAAGGCAGTGTCTCCACAAAATCTCTATCTTAATATGTAACAAAACATCATGTTGTATGACATAATTATGACATGTCTATAATATAGCAAATTGCAATTTCTTTTGTGTAGCAAAAGCTGCATGTGGTTCCAAAGTCTAGGCCTTGGTCTTGGGCGATAGGGCTCTCTGCATGGCATATGGGAGAGACGCTTCGTAGATGTTGAAGTCTGGGCGCCTCAGACATGGCTCAACACCGGATGATCCGGAGGATCCAGAGACTTCACGAGAGGCCAATTTCAATTCAATAACCATTCTATAAATTCTATACCTTTCTGAATTTCCAACTCGTAATGTCCAAATGCGGTTCCGTTTCGCTCATCTCAGAAGTTGTAATCAAACTCAAATGCATCACTTTTTGAGCGTTCGAATTTTGAACCACAAACTATTACAGTCAGTAACTATTCATCCAAGTTTTGCCCATTCTTGTAACTGCAATATTACAATAGACAAGCTATGGATAGCTACTGATAGCTACCGGTAGCTACTTCTTACAGCTACTGTGTACTGCCTCTGCATGTTTTGTTGGTAAGAGTGCTATGGGCCGTCCAGTCTCACCACCGTACCAAAAATTACCAAACGATTAAATGCTGATAAATGCTGCAATAGTATGCAATAGTATTAAATTGATTCAATTCTTGGCCCAGCAATGCTATGTTTTCAACCTCAGACGGCCCAACATGAAGCACGTTGTGCAACTCCTTCTGTCCGAAGTGAAGGGCCTTCTTAGACAAATCAGACAGCTGATAGCAACTTGCACCACAAAATTCGAAAAAATAAACGGTACAGTTTCCAGCGCTTGCTTCAAAATTCAAGCAGGAGAGGGGAGAGGAGTCCAGCTAGAGATGCTGATCATGTTGCAGCTAAAACGGCGGACATGGGACTGCACAAATCTCTGCATGCCAAGCGGCACAACACCGGCAATGCCTTCTAACGTGAGGAAGGTTCGAATGAAGAGAATGATGTACCCAGGCATCACCATATGGTAGTGGTAGGACAACTTGGTCAATGCCCCAGCGAGTGCACCAAATCGGCTCAAGCCTCCTTCTTCTGCCTTCATTTGCTTTTCCAGTGCAGCAGCGAATTCCTCGTCTGGACACCTTTGAAGACAGGTCACAGGTCATGAGAATCCGGACAGAACTGAGAATTTGATGACCAAAATTCCATCATCTTCGTCCATTTCCCGAAATCTGAGAATATCGATCTCACTCTGAATCTCACTGCAAATCTCACTTGTCCATCTTGTCCCTACTCAGTCTACTCTTGTCTTTTTATCGTTTTTATCTGGGTGCCCAACGAGGTGTATTCAAAGACACGGGCTGTTGGGTCGACCACCTTTTTGAAGCCGCCCTCATCCCCAACGGCCATGAAGCCAACGTCTGGCCAGCTGTCAAATCAACGGAACAAAAAGACTCAAATGTGACTTGACAAAAGCACAGTGGGAAACAAGTTACAGGAAGTTGTAGGAAGTTGCTAAAGCCTTGCACGACCTGTCATCTGTCATCTATCTGTCATCCAAAAGTCAGCAAAAGTTCTGGCCTTGCATGACTTTGGCCAACAAAAGCCATCGTTCTGCGAGGAGGTGCTGGATTCCAGCCTGAGACAGACTGAAAGCAAGAAAGATGGGAAAGCTGAGCACAAAGAATCACAACGGTGCAAGCGAAAGAAATGCGTTCCTATACGTTCCTTCACTTTCGAAAATTCAAACCTCAACGAGCCAAGTGACGGCAAACCCCTCCATGACGTGTGGCTCCACAGTTCCTTAAATTCCCAGGAACAACAACAACAACAACAACAGCAGCAACAACAGCAACAACAGCAACAACAGCAACAACAGCAACAACAGCAACAACAGCAACAACAACAACAACGACAACAACAACAACAACATTGATCGAAAATGTTTGGCATATGTTTGCATTTGGCAAGACTGTTCACGAACAACTGTAAATGCAAGTCCTACGAATGGCTATACTGCCCCAACTCTGGCAAGTTATAGAAGCAAGCAACTCCAAGACGTTCAAGACCACAAAAACACTCTAAAAAATGCAAACAACATGAGAAAGCCAGCTTAAGAGTAGGGCAAGTGTGTGCCAAGGAGAAAATCCAAGCACAGCGTAGAATGTAGCAGATCATAGCTGAAACAAATAGAAAAAGTAGAAAGCAGGCAAAGCATAGACAACTTCGAGGCTCCCATCAGACCAAAGTCCAAGAAGGCAAGGCGGCCATCCTCCGTGAGGATCAAGTTGCCTGCGTGAGGATCTGCCTGCAAAGCGGGGTACCGAAACCTTCGTTTCTGTTGAACAGTTGAAGCTCTAAGATCTCTAAGATCTCGATCTCTAAGACTCCCACGTGAACAAAGCCGGTGAAGACCAACGAAGACACACAAGCCTCCGATGAGATGGAAAGAAAACATGAATCTCGAGAAAGTGCCATCAAAAAAAAAAGCGGACCTGCTGAAATTCATCTCAAAGCCATAGGACATTGTCAAAGCATTGCCCATGTGGGACCCCATTCGTGTCTCACGCGCCTCCACAGCCATGTCCTGAGACATTCGGAGAAGATGTGTGTGCAAACTGCGAAGCGTAACTGCCACATCTTGCTACATCGCCAAACATCTTCACCAAAAATCACCAAAATCATCCAACTTGGTAAATGACAGTGCAATTTGGTGCGAGTTCAACATGGTGCTGCTATGTACTGCTGATGTTTGAGGTCAGGTCCACCATCTTCATTCGTTCTTCCTCACTCTCTATCTCTTGAAGTTTGCGCCCATGGATCCATTCCAAGGTCCTTAGATGTCTTAGATAAGAAATGATAAGAAACTTCAAAAACTTCAGAAATCTCAAACTTGATCAATCTCAAATATCTCAACTGAATCTCAACCTCACTGCCTCTGAACACAGAGCTGCATCTGTCTACATACGATATACAAATGTGATCAAATGTGTGCATACATTGTGCTTGTGATTTCCTAAGCATCCCTGACTTTCACCGATTTCTTTGAGAGAAGCGTTCTGAAAGCTAAATGGAATGGCCAAGGACAAGTTCGATCATGGCCAAGTCACAAGACACGAGCAGTACCCTTCGGTCCAGTATACTCGGGCAGCCAGTGCGGTGCTGTGACGAAAGGCAAAAAGCGATGTTTCTTCAAAAAGAGCTCGGCATTGTACGCCTCGTTGTGGTAGTCGAGCTCCTTGAAGACGCCCCGTGCTACTTCGTCTGCAATCTTCCTCAAATCTAGGTTCTCTCAAAGAGACAGCCCACTATTCGTCAGAACAGTCTACATCAATCTGCAGAATTTTCAACATGGACAAGTTGACAAGTCACGGATACTCGTCACCTTGACCTCCCCAATACACATCCAGAACCATAAGCCCAAGGGCCTTCAGTAGGCCACAGCACCACGTGTCAGGCAACGTGTCAACGGGCAGTGACATCTTTCCCAAATGGGTTGCTAACATTTGCTAACTATTTAATGCTATTTACAATCTATTTACATGTTATTATATGTTATTTCTGTATGTTCCCAGAAGGCGAGCCATTAAGTTCAGTACTCTCGAAGAATGTCATGTTTCCGTTCGAAACAAGACCACCTCAACCCTCACGTTTGCATCTTGTATCATCTTGTCATCTTCATTTCAATTCATCTTCGCACTTGAAATCACTGGAATCATGTCTTTCCTCATGTCTCCTCTCTTTGGCCCTCTCTTCCTAGAAAATCTCTGCAGCCAACGCACCCAGCAGGTCCAATCTAAGGCGACCTGCCGGAACCAGGTGTTGCATTGCTTGGGGCCAGCGAGAGATTTAAGTGATTTTAATGGTACAAATGTTCTGATATGTTGTATTGTTTTGTTTGTTTTGTCAGTGTTTGCAGATGTTTTTGCAGACTTGAAACAGGAGGCTCCTCTAAACGGAGCAAACAGAAGGGACAGAATGCGAATTCGGACAGAACTGCAGGACATCCACAGTGTCACAGCATCTCCGCCTGCTTCAGGCTACCAGGTCGCTGCACCTTGGGTGACACAAAAATGTCGATGCAAGGCGTCCAGAAAAAGCCTCGGCTCCTTTCTGAATCTCTTGGTGCGGACCTATAGTATGTCACAGTTGTAGAACAAAGCATCTTGACAAAACATGCAGGAATCATAATCGTAATTGATCATAATTGATCATAATTCATCATAATTGATCATAATTGATCATAATGGCATAATGTGTAAAGCCTATGCAGAAAATCCAGAATTCATCGTGACACACAAAAACCATTGTTGGAGGTCACTGTTGAAGCGTCGGCTTTGGGGAAACTTCCCATGTCCCATGTCCCATGTCCCATGCTGTCCCTGCCTTCACGGCCACAGTTTGTCCATCCAAAGTCGTTGCTTTGTAGACTTGGCCCAAAGATGCAGCCGCCACGGGCTGCTCTGTGATGGAGGCGAACAAAGGAGGCCCTGCAGGGTCACCTTTCAATGTCATACCACCGGGCACCAACGGCCCAGTGTGGTTCAGATCCTCCAGAATGGTGGCAAAAGCAACCTCCGTGCTGAAGGGCGCGTTTTCCTGAGCGGTAGTAAAATGAAGTAACTGACAACTGAAAAACAAAAGAAACAAAATCTTGGGGATGTCAAAAACTAGCTTGGGGGTTCAAGAAAATCTTATCCTCGGCATGTTAACACCCCAAGCCGGGCCTGCTGAAGCAGCTTCAACTCCTCCGCTGCTTCATCGCCTTTGGGAGCGTGTCAAAAAGTGGAGGGAACGGGAGGGAAAGGGAAACATCGGAAAAGAATGGAAAGAACAGATTTGGAAAGGCACTGGAAAATCCTAAAAGAGAAATGGGCCCAGGAGAAGCGTATGACGCGATGTAGTTTCCAGCATCTTCCGTTTCAAACCGTTGAAATTTCCTCCCAAAAAGCTAAGTTCTAGTGATTCTCGATTCTGAACACTAAGTGATCTTCAGTGATCTTCAGTGATCTTCGATCAGTGTGCAGCAAAGGTACCAATGAGGTCTGGCCTCTCAGACAGAGTCTGTCCAATCTTCACAAAGACTGGACCCAGCCGAGAGAGAGCAGTGCGTAACATGGCACCACGGGTGCGCTGCTCTGCGGGCAACGACTCCTCCCGGTGCCAATTGTCCCAAACTGGCCAAAGCTCTTGCAGAATCTCCGACCATCGCCAGGCGATCTCTGCGGGTCTCGAACCTCGACTTTGCAAAGACTTTCAAAGGGTAAAAACACGATGACAACATGACAACGGGACACGGAAAGTTTAATTATCAATGATATCCACTTCAAATATATATATAATATATATATGTGAAAATGAATTGAATGAACAACTAATATGATATCAATAAAATGTATATGACAATATGAATACAATATGAACATGATAAAATAATATAAAATATATGTAACAACACTTGGCCAAGGAGCTGAAAAAGTCCAGCAGAATGTCTCGATCAAAGCGTCTGGGCAAACCATCATAGTCATCAAGACTGCGTCCATGCAAACCATCAAAAAGCTGCGCTGCAAGGGCGGAGTCTTTGTCTGCATCATTGAAGCGCAGTCCAAGTCGTGATTTCAAGTCCACCCCCACATTCGAAGCCAAGGAAGCTATCTGAGTTCGTACTGCATTGGTAAATGCTGGAGCATCGAATACATTGAATACATCGAGTACAGCAGCAGCGAGGGCCAGAAACAACCACGCTGCGCCGCGAAAACCATGGCTGCGACGCCGATGCATCGGCTTTTTTAAGCGCACGGAAGCCAGATGTTTTTTTGGGATCTTTTGGGTACATCTCACGGCAGCGTCGCGAAACGCAGGATGATCCAAGATGACAATGGAATGACATGAGATATATGAGATGAGATGCATCAACGTTGCATCATAGCATCATAGCGAAAGGTTCGAATTCTTTGCAGAAGTTTGGACTGCTGGACTTCACTGTGAGGAGCTCATAATTGGAGGAGTGATCACATGAACCTCATCTTTCCTTATCCTTATCTTACAGTTTGACTATGTCAAGAATCGCGATGGCTTTTATAGTTCTTCAAAGTTCCTATGCCTTTCATGCGCGCCCAACGATAGAAACGGTGTGCTCTTCTTCTCTTGCGGCACTCACCTTCGGCACCGCAATGCTGCCAATGCTGTTGCCTGAGTCCCAAGTTGGCATCACCACAATTGGCCTTTCAGACGGGCAAGACTTCCAAGATGATTTCAAAGCTTTGAAGAACAAAATGGTTCAAACTCTGTTTCCAGAGTCGGCCCCTGCAATACAAGTGGCAGAGCTGAACAAGACAAGAAATTTCGAAACAAATTTCTCCAAGAGAAATTCGACCAACAATCGCCCCATGACTCAAATTTGTTTGACAAATCGTCAGGCCTGGCTGCACCAAGCTGGGCTGCATGGACTTTGAGCCAAGCCATAGGAACATCAGGAACTAAGGAGCGAAATCGTGGCTTCATGTCACTTTCACGTCGACAACGCCAGCCATTTCGTGGAAAAGAGGCGTAACAACTTTACAGGTGCATTGATATCACTGGTTCAGTGATTGAAAATGTTGGAATGAAATCTATGAAACCTAGAGAAAACAAATAAATGTGTAGTAGATGATTGGATGATTGGATGATTGTAGAATATCGAAACACTTGCACTCTCCCACAGCTGACCTCAGGTTGGCGTATGCTTCGCCGACCTTCATTTGAGCTGAGTCTCAAACCATGGCTATCAGGTTTCCAGTGTTCAACAAATCAAACGATGCTGAACTGCTGCAGTCTGAATCGCACAACAGCTAAAATATACTAAATGATCTAAAAATGATCAAACAAAATGAAACATTCTGAACCTATATATGATACATATATTATAATTATATAATTATAATATATATATATATATATTTCTATGCAAAAAAAATGGTGATTCATGGTGATTCCTTTTTACATGTTTGGACCTTTCGTTTCGTTATTGCTACATTCGTCCCACCTTGAAGAATGGGCGCCTGCAACGCTGTGAAGCCTCCATGCTCAGGAGCTGGAATGATGCCTCGAAATTCATCGATTTTTGCATCGCATGTCGCAGCAGGTTCCCTTAAGAAGGCTCTTAATCCAATTAACGAGCTATTGGAACGCGAATGAAGGTGATTTTTCTAAAAAGTCGCGCCTTCTCCCAAACCACGCAACAAACCCCCGACACTGCACCACCGCCTGGAAATGCTTCCTGAGAGCGTCAGCAAATGCAGCCCGAAAGAACGAAACGATGTCGAAAAGACGCAATCTGAGACTCCAGCAGAGTAGGTTGTATCCTTCGGCCGATCTCGTCGAAGCGGAACTGATTCTGCTGATGCCTATTCAGTGTAGGTTGGAAATGGTTGAAAAAAATCTCGAATCAAGTCTTGTGATTCTTGTGAAAGGGTAGCGAAACATTAAAAATTCTCTGTAGTTGTGGCCACCTCGGCAAAAATGCCTCCTGGGGCAATCAGGCTTGCAACCTGGCAGCATCAAATTGGTTCCCAAAAAGTAGCAGAGTGCGTCAGGCTTGCGAATGAAAATGAACTGGATACAAAGATCTGCACAAAGAGACTTTTAGAAGAACTGGAAAAGCCTACAGACATCTACAGACCTTCAAAGATCTTGGAAGAGAGAGAGAGAGAGAGAGCGCAATGAGCAATCAATATCAATCACGAACCAGAAACTCACGAGAGGCCAAAAAGAAATCAAAAAAGCATTGGCCCAGAAATCTGCTTTTCGATGCTTCACAAACACATGGCCAGATATGATTTCCGTGAAATCGCGTCAGTATGCGTAAGTCTGGAACTTGGTCCTTTGCAATGCCTTTCGGTCTGGGCGTACGTTCCTTCGCAGGTCAAATGATGCCCCATTTCAAATGGGTTGGTTGAACTAAAGCTCTCCATTTCTCGACTTTCTTGTTGGACTCGTCCAACAAGAAATGGGCAAAGCTCTGGGGCCAAGAGTTTGAGTGTAGCAGTGGGTGTGGCATGCAACTTGTGGCCTCCTCTGCTCACTTGCTCAGGCTCTGCTGACACGCGTTTTTCTCATCTTTGTGACATGTTGTGAGACAAGAAGAGCGAGGCAACTTGGAACAAAGAGAGCAAAGCGTGTGGCTTCGGAACGTCTCAGCAAGTCTCAACCCCTTATGTGAACACGACATGTTGGACAGCAAGATCAGCAAGAGGATCAGAATGACACCTTGCTATCTTTTCTTAATGCCTCCAATGCCTCCTGCATTAACAAGTTATTGACACAGTGTTCAAACATGTTCAAACGCTCAGAGAGTCATCGAAGATCAAGACCCTTGAGATCGTCGGCACAAGGGGCATTGATTATTGGCTCGCAGCCAACGACCAATGCACTCCTGGCAAGATCTCGAAACATTTCAAGATATTTCAAGTACATTCGAGTACATGGCATATCACAACGTCCACCGATTAGGTCTTCCTTCCCAGAAACATTGCATGCCTTCCGGAGTTGCCCAAAAAGCCGGACATTTTGAGCAACTACCTTCCGCATACAGTATTGATTTGACACATCCCTCCCCACGGCTGTCCACGTGGAAGAAGTGCCCACAATTTGGTAGCTCCGTAAGAAGGTTGCCATCCTGCAGTGATACAACTTCAGTAGAATGACGCTTCCACGGTAAAATCTATCAAAATCTCCTGGTACTGCTCCAGGCAAATAGAGCAACTGCTCTCCTCTCACAGATGAAAACATGCCAAGACAGGTTCACGCAAAAAGACAAAAAGAGTCAAACTGAAATGAGACGAAGACAACTGTGACACACAAACTGGAGATCTTCCACAGCCCTCATTTGCTCTCTAACATGTTTTTTGCATGTTTTTTGCATGTTTTTTACATCTTTTTTATAACATGTTCCAATGCTCCTCCGGTGCATCCGGGTGCCCAAATCGCACCTTGGGCAAGGCCTCGATGTTGGCCTCACGACGTTGCGCGTTGCATTCGCCTCGACTCGACAGCGCCACGACACTCCGCCTCTGACAGGGCCAACGCCATCTCCACCGCACGCACTGTGCGAAAGGCCTCGACAATCTCGACACAATGCGAACACAGGCCCCGCAATGGCCCCGCAATGGCCCACATGCGAACACGACAGGGGTCACATCAGGCGGTGTCTTGGAGGAAACACACCGTGCCAAGTCAGATAGCTAAATTCTAAATGTAACTATACACATGTTAGAAGGCCAAAAATTAAATTTAATTGGCTTTGCTATTGAACGCTTCGAAAGTCAAAGGTCACCAGTCAAAAGGTCACCCAGCAGACCCAGCAAACCTCCTCCATGAACTGGGCGTTTGCTCCAGTGAGTCTGCGAAGTACCTCGGGTGGCTCGAGTCTTCTGGAGTCTTCTGCAGTGTCTAAGTGTCGAAGTCGATCCACCGTGGCTTTGGGTTTCTCCGCCTCCTCCAAAGCAGCTTCCACCGAGTCCATCCCAGCCTCTGATGCTTCAGAAGCCTGGAACATCGACGCATCGAAATATCGAAATTCATGAAAAATGTTGAAAAATTGTCCAGAGATGTCCTGAGATGTCCAGAGATATAAGACTTGTCAAGTGACTGCATCAGTATTCTTGAGAACTTTGCTAAAGGGCTTGAGATGGCTCCAGCAGTGTGATGTAAACATTAATGTAAACCGACGTAAACCGCTAAGACGCGGATTGCATAGGCTACAAGGATCAGGATCTACAAGGACCCGAGGTTTTGGAGGTTTTGGAGACCAGGAATCCCGACACTCGTTTCAGAGAAGATGGTGCGGACGGTTGCGTCCTGCCACGACTTGGGCTCTGGCTCTCAGTGGTAGCCATAATGGTCTCCGAGTCTAGAAGTAGAGCCAATGAAAGAGAGATTGGAATTTACTCAGCTTGTATTCTGCTGGAGGGATTGCACATGTGCATCACCGGAAGTAGCCACGGAAATCATCTTCAGGCTTCAGGTCTTACAATATCTCACAATATCTCACAGTATCTCACAATATCCCACAATCCTATCCACAGATTAACAGTATCTTCCAGTATCTTTCAATATCTTTCAGTCACTGGATGTCACTGGTTCATCCCCTGTCCAGCGCAGTGGCCGCATCTGGACCACCCGTGGGGCTTATCGGCTGGGAGGCGACCTGAAGGAGGCGGAAACCGGGAAATCAAATGAGAAAAAAATGTAAAAAAAGAATGCTGTAATAAAGATATTTAATGATATTTATATATATATAGTATTATAAAGTGCTATAATCTATGTAAGAACTCTTGAATTTGATTTTGTTGAACTGTGGTAGAATTCTCCGCAAAAACCCATGACTGAAGAAAAGAAAAAGTAGAATAGTAAGAGTAGAAGTAGATAGGCACAGAAGCACAAAAGCAGAGAAGCAGAGAAAGCAGGGAAGCAGAAAAGAAAAGAAGCAGGTAAAGCAGAGAAGCATGAAAAGCAGAGAAGCAGGAAAAGCAAAAAGCAGAAAAGCAGAGAAGCAGAGAAAGCAGGGAAGCAGAAAAGAAAAAAAGCAGGTAAAGCAGAGAAGCATGAAAAGCAGAGAAGCAGCAAAAGCAAAAGGCGGAGAAGCAGAAAAGCAGAGAAGCAAAGAAGCAGAAAAGCAGAACAGCAGAAAAGCAGAGAAGCAGAAAAGCATAGAACCAGGAACCCAAAAAATCCAAAACCTGCCGCGGAAAAAAAAAAAGACATCATTATATATCCATCCCAAGGAATTTAATGAATTTCACGGAGGTCCGGAAAGCAAATCCAGGGGGTCAAAAAAGCAAGGTGGGGGGTTCAAAGAAATAAGGGCCCCGAATTCTTCTCCTGGATTGTGGGTCTCAAGTTTGGCGCAGTGCCGCCTGCATGGTGGAAGCGGGAGAAAACTCCGCTTCCTCGTCCTGCTACAGCCACAGGTGCCACGGCCACACAGGGTTCGGATTCGTTTCCAGATTCGTTCAGCCAGCCAAGTTCGGTCCGTTGGGTCCGTTCGGTCCGCAGGAGACGCCCAGGTGACAGACAAAGCGTTTTCGTTGACGCTGTTGATGCTGTTCCTACAACATGCTCAACTCAGCTTGTAGAAATGAGATGAGCAAAGAGAAGAAAGTGACTGCAAGACTTCCACGGAGCAACAGCCTTTCGAAAAAAAGACTTTACGCGTTCAAGATCGTTGTTCTCGTTGTTCTTGAAAGATTGAAGCTGCGTCGGCTCCTTGACATCCGCGAGGCACTCCTCAAAGACTGGAAAAGTGTTCGAAGATGTTAGAAATGTTGATTCTGCCCAAAATCCCTGCGCAGATCTTTCCTGTGTCTCTTGTCCCCGTCCCCCGTTGTCCCCCGTTGTCCCCCCGTTGTCCCCCGTTCCCGTTGTCCCCCGTTGTCCCCCGTTGTCCCCGTGTGAACCAAGGCACCAGGTTGCAAAGCCCGCACTAGACACCTTTCCAACGTTTCAAGTTCCAAAAGGTAAGGTCTCAAGAGTGTCTCAAGACAAGCAAACTGCAAAGTGCAGATTGTAATGCATCGTGTATTAAGTGTATTAAATGATATTAAATGTATTACTGTATCGGGGAGATAGACAAAATATGTTGGGAAACTCTCGGAAACTCGACTCAGGGTACTCGACTTACCAAGACCCAAACGTTCCTGGGAGTCTCAGCCAGGCGCCCTCAAGGGTCAAGCGGGCCAAGCGTTCAATGAAATGAATTCACATTGGAATAAAGCCAGCAGACATTGACATATTCATTGGATGTGTTCTCCACGAAATATCTAGCAAATTCATGCAAATTCAATAGACCCAAGAGGATGGTTCATTTAATTCATATTACAAATCTTCCAAATCGAACTTCATCTGCACAAATATCATGAGATATACATTCCCCGACTAACAGATCCTCTGATCACAGCGAAACCCATGCCACTCCAACAACGAAATCGCAAAAAAAAAAAACTAATGCTAACCACCAGACAACATCTCCAATCTCCAATAGTATCCGCTTGTTCAGCCATGTTCAGCCATTTTTGTTATTACAACATGGTCGCTACGATTTTTTTGAATCTTATTGGAACTTTTAACACTGTCCTCTGACATCCCCAACATCAACAAATCTTCAACAAGTTCCATGCCTGTTCCTGGGGTCGCGCCAGCTGTCATCTAACTCTTCCGACTGTCTAAGTACCAAACGAAAGCGACTCTGCAGGTCTTCAGCGGTAGGAGTCTGAACAAGACGAAACGGGTGGAAACGCTACAAAGTGAAGGGAAAACAGAATGGAAAAGAAGTGAACCCGTCAAACAAAATTCACGATGTGGTGCGAAAAGGTTTATGTTGGAATGAAAGTCCTAAGTGCTACCAGTTTGCCGTAGCTGTTAGATTTTGGTTAAAATTCGAAAAAGAGCATCCAAATACAAGCATGCTACAGAGCTTCCACTTAACACAAGAAAGCTATAGAAAGCTCAAATGCTCAAACATGGAAGACTCATGAAGACTCTATGAATTCCATGCCTCTCTGCCGATATCTGCCAGAGCTCCTTGCAATGAGCGCTGCGTGGTTGCCTGTCAGATGCTGAAAGGACCCACAAAAGCCAGGATTGAGAGAGAAGATGCTCTAAAGATCTTCAAAGATCTTTAGAGCTAGCGAAGATATCTATGGACCCCAGCCCAAGCATTGTACAAACAGCAGAAATGCTTCGATGCTGTGAGATCTATGAGAAATGTAGGCAATCTCCACAGCCTCCGCAAGTTGCCGGGCTTCTGCAGCTCCTTGGCGCCAAGGGATGGCCGAAGCAGAAAAATCAAGGCGGCACTGAGTTGAATCCCATATCATCGAGTCCAATCGATTATGGCGACCAAGAATTCTACCCCTTGAAGCCAAGATACTGCATTGAAGGGCATTGTTTGGGAAAAAAACTTTGTTCAAGTGCGTCAGTTTAACACAATTTTAATATAGTTTTAATTATATAATTTACATCATTGATATATTGATTACGTCTTTGTTTCATTATGTTTCGTTGACTGTGCTACGGAGCGGACGCATTGCTGGAACTCCAGTGCTGTAGGCCTCAAAATGACGAAAATCGCGATGAAAAGCTACAGCAAAATCGAACATTGAGACGTCGGCATAGAGTGTCGCACCCAACGTAGCACCCGGCCTGAAACATCGCACAGATGAAACGGAAACGCATTAAACCTGCATAGCTGCATGTGTTTGTCTATCCACTACTGCATATGTTACAACTCTATCCAGATCGATTGAGTTTATCTTACATTGAATGTGTTGTATCAACCTTTGTGTGTTAGTATTCATACAGTAGGTACCAGCTCGACTGAGTGTGCATTTAGTAGCTTTGCAAAACTGCTTGCGCTGTGCAAAACTGCTCGCGCTGTTCGAGCCTTTCACTCCAGTTGAGAGAAGTTGTCGCCTGGCTTCAGATTACTGCATTTCAGACATGCAGAGAATTGACAGCAAGAGATGTGATATCGAAACATATTCTAAAACTGTATGTATCGTCCAACATCTTGATACAGTGAGTATACCGGGACATGAGAAAAGAATTGAAGAGATAACTTCAGGTGATCCCAAGAGCTTCCAATCCAAGCGTGTTCCCACAATTTGGAACCCGTCCTCCAAACGCGTGCGGGAGGCCTCCTGACAGTTTTATCCGAGCGTTTCGTGGTTTTCCACTTTAAGTGCTCCTATTTTTTCGACTAAGCACGCTATCTTTTTGTTCTCCTGTTTTGTCCCACCGTATATCAATGTAAACGATTGTGTTTCACAGTATATCACCGTATATCGGTCTATAATATAATATAATATAATATAATATAATATAGTATAATATAATAATATAATATAATATAATATAATATAATGTAATGTAATGTAATGCAATATAATATAATATACACATATATATTATATAATTCTATAATATATATATATATGTTTATCATGATAATAGTAATTTCACAGTATAGCCTACTGAGCCTATTGAGGCTGCTGGATTTTTCAAGCTGTTCGTTTGCAGCGCTCGGGCGCCTCCGTTGGAGAATTGCATGCGGAATCTCTCTCCACCCAGACATCGTCTCCCGTCTCGAGATCCTGCAAAAGGCCTTGGGTTCAGAAGGGAACAGAAGGCAACAAATGAAAAACAAATGAAATGTGGTACAAGACATTACAAGACATTACAAGACATGATGTCTCATGGCTTCTGAAACTCAAGGAATCTGGCATTCTGTCTGCTTGTGTCTCTAACAGGTCCAAGTGTGTCTCCATGTCGAGCAATATGAAGTGATCCTCTAAGAATTCCACTCCGCAACGCTGATCGCAAGATCTGAGTGAGAGGAAACTCTAACGACTCTAACCCAGATTCTGCTTGGCAGCTTAGCGGACCAAGCTTGTGGGTCTGTCTACATGCTCAAGTTAAACAACCAAGGTGAATCGAGGTGGGACTATCCTTCGGTTTTTCATGTGTGCCACTTCTGCTTCATTTGGTTTTGCAATATGCCAATTATATGCCAATTATGCTGATACTGTTTTCACAGTCACATGTTTGTACGGCGTTTCCCAAACGTGCATCTGAGGAATCTACATCCGAAGCGTGTGTGGCCGTGCCATGGCTCATGTCCCAGGTTCAAAACGGCGAGTCGCTGCAGGGTTTGACAAGGTGCTGAATCTCTGCTTCCAAAAATTTCCCAAATGTTAGATCTTAACAAATCTTCTGCCTATCTTCGCCTGCCTTGTGCTCAGCTTTTACCATGATTTACCCGGCGCTGGCTCTACTTTTTTGGTGTTTTCCAATGCTCATTTAAGCTCACTCAATCTTTTTTCCAGGCAGTGTGTTTCAAATACTGCGGCTAATTCTGTCTTCATTGTTTTGAAATCAGTGGAAATGCGCTCTCTCTCTCTCTCTCTCTCTCTCAACTTGCATAATCCTTAGGTGGTCAAAGCCAAGCTCAAGCCTGGTGCAGCTATGGACAACTGAACATTGATACTGTACCTGTTCACAATGCAGCCAGAAAGATCCAGAAAGTGAATGTCTCAAAAATGTCTCTAAATGTGTCTCAATGCTTCTCGGCGTCGTCGCAATGGTGCACTGTGCCAATGTCAGTGTCCTCCAGCCCGCTGGCTATAACCATGTTCTCGGCAGCATGGCAATGTGTGGCCACAGAACTGCGATGAACTGTGGAAGATTGTGGGATAGCAAGGCAACGCATGGCAACGCACAGCCGCAATGGACCGAGGTCGAGACTCCGCATTGGCTGAAGGTCATTGCTGGAACAAAGTTGACTCACAAGTTGACATCGTCGCTTGGATGTTTGGATGTTTGGATGTTTGGGCACTTGCCAGTGAGAATCACGTCTAAAGATCTAAAGATCTAAAATGTCTGTCTGCAAGTTGAAAAAAAAATGTGAAAAGATTTATTGTCTTGCAACGCAAATTTGGATCACCTCTGCTGAACAGCCCGACCCTCTTTGAACCTCTGGGCAACACAGCGAGAATTACAATGCTGAGACATCAACCGGCTCCACTACTCTGCAAGGATGGTTGCAGTGGCAGGAGAAAGTCGGTGAGAATCATTCAAAAAAGGTTTGAGAAACTGAGAGAGCTGTAACATGCTGTAACTACACATTGTGACACACGGTGACACATCACTGGCCCACGTTTCTTTTGCGAGGACTGGGTCAGGCTGGTTGCTCAGGCACCCAGCCCAGGATATCCAGACCTTGGATGTCCAATTTCTCTAACTGGGAGAGTTGAAAAGATTCGAAATGCTTCTCAGCATGGACACAAAACACATATCATAACAATACCCGGACACAAACGTCGACATCTGTTACTTTCTCACGTCTGATCCAGAGTTCCAGTCACGGTGTGCATGGCATGTGTCAACAGGGTGCGAGTTACATGTCACGTTGCAATTAGCATCTGATCTCGGTCCAAGTGTGATGAGTGCGATCTCTGGTGCTCAAACAAGGTACGCTGCCCATCCAATGAAAGCCATTGCCACCAGGGCCAATCCATAATATGCTGTCGGATTGAGCTCCTGTCACATCAAAATGAGCAAGGCACACAGGCATTAATCCGATGACGTTCATTCCAGGGTCAATATGAAATTCAATTTGGCAAGAACTTTGACCCGAAAGATTTTCCAGTGCAGTTTCGACTCCTAAACAACTTATACAATTTTACAATTACTAATCAAGCTTCACATTGCTACCTTGCTACATTGCTTCATTGCCACATGTCATTGCTACATGGTTGGCAGTCCCGATGGCGCAGAAGATTCTCCACCTGGCGGCGCTAGACCCGGTAGACCCGGTAGACCCGGCAGACGGTGAGATGAAGTGAGATGTGTCGTGAGATGTGTCGTGAGATGTGTCGTGAGATGTGTCGTGAGATGTGTTGTGTGTCAGTCGTCCCTGTTCATCTCACAGGCCTGGTGCCCCTTGAGGATGCGAAAGCGGAAACGATCCTGTGAAAGTCAAGCAGCGCTGCCGTCACAACAAATTGAAGCGATGCTGCATTGCATGATGCCACCCTGTCAGGTTCTGTCATCTGTCTGTAATCTGTCTGTAAATTTGAGAAAAGATCAGCTTGCCGTGCAACAAGTCTCTTCACACCTTCAAGTTCTTGGCATCCGCATTGAAGGGACCAGGACCTATCGCATTTTAAAATGTTGAACGCGCACTGAAATATGCTGAAATGATGTCAAAATCGTCAAAAATACATGTTCACTAGGATTCATTAGGTATGAAGATGAAAATCTATGAGCATCTAAGAATCTACCAGGCCTTCGTCGCATCCGGGTGACACCAAGCGAATATTGCAATCGACTCCTTCTCCTGTCCCAGCCTTCGCAGGGAGCTCTGTGACAACAAATTTCGAACGAAGATTCATCGTTCACCATCGTTCAGCATGGTTCACCAGTCGACCAGCTGATCAACCAAATGGAGTTTGAGTCGACCAAATCCAAAACTTTGCCAAGACACATGGACAGACTGGACACAAAAATTTGACTGCATCTTTCTGCACTACAACTCAGAATCTTGGCCTGCGCCACCATTGGCCGCGCAAGAATGGTCACCTCGGAATTCGATGCTATTGCAGTTGTCGTGATCGTGACGGGCTCCAGTTTCTCAGCCTTTCTCAGCCTGTCCCTGACCCTAAGGCCCTAAGATCCCTAAGGACACTGCAGGTGTTCCTCGCGGAATGGCCAATTCGGTGTAGCGGAAGCAATTTTCCTGCATCAAAATCTGTGCACAAGAAATATTTCTCCACCCAGGACAAACGGACCACAGCTCTGCAAAAAGATCTTGTGATTCTCGGGATTCCTCATCTCGACGCTGTTCCAGCTCCAAACGAGTGAAGGTTGGCTCCTCAGGCCCAACGTTAGGAGCGTTAGGAGCGTTAGGAGTCCCAGGAGAGAAGACTGAGAAGAGCTGAAGACCTACTCGTCACATCTCGTCACATCTCGTCAGTGAATTTCTGGGTGCCGTGCACAATGTGGCGTGTGTCTTGCGTTCTCCTTGGCTGCCACCTCCGAGTCTGCAAATGAGTGAAAGCAAAATAAAGCAAATGCATAGCTTCAATCCAAAGGCCAGAGTCTGCTAGAGAAACAAAATAGTGAAGAAAACAATCATGTGTCTATTCTGATCATATTCTGTACATTTCATATTATCATATTGTCATATATTATCATAATTTATCATATGTTTATCATATTGTTATCATATATGAGTCATTGAGTCATTAAACATGTGTGTTGTACGTTGTTTTTGCACAAGAGCGGCTGTACCTGGGCACGATCCAGGAGCTCCCTGGCTGTCACCATCTCAGTCTTGCGGTACTTGGTGGCATACGCAGGCACCTAGGGCCGCTGCCCAAGTTGTAAAATGTCGGCAAAATATGGCAAAAATGTTCGAACGGATTTAAACGCTTCATTTTAAACGACCTAGTTACCTACTTTCCACTTTTCGAAGCGTTTCATGTGAAAAGTTCTGAGTTTGAAGCATCATCATAACCACCGCCGCGAACAGAGTCGTAGAAACCTCTCGGCTCCCAGAGAAATTTGGCCTCGGCAGGTGTGTCAGGGTGTGCGAGTGTGTGTTTTGGATGTTAGCATGGGGAAGCAGACCTGCACAACAGTGTCCATGCAAATCTACACACAAAGATCCTATACAAATACAAGGTTTAAAGATGGTTGACAACATGTCTCAACTCAAGGTGTGCATATGTGTCGTGCTCGAAAAGGTGTCCTGATGTGTCCTTTAAAAAAAGTAGTTCAAACAAACCTACACAGCGCACAACAAGGCGTAAAACAAGACAAGCACGTTTCCAACATTTTACAACCATAAACTGTCAAAAAGCATTTGCAGAGCGCTGTCAGCCCAAAGGGATCTTTGAAGTTGACTGATTTGCAATGCGCCCAATGCCCGCTGTACATCGCTGTACAATCGATTTGGGGAGAAAGACTGGACGCTGGGATTCAAATTCGAGAAAGCCAAGGAGTTGGGCTTCGGATAACCGTATGCGTTGTACCCTAAATTGTTCTTGACATGTTTCCACAAATTCACCTTCACTAAGCCAGTCCTGAACGCCGCAGAAACCCCTCAACAACAAAATCCTAAAGCCATACAAGTTCCACACAACGACAAAAGCACGAAAAGTTCTGGTCCGCTCAAACAAAACTTGAAGAAGTATGAAGAAGTCAGAAATTGAGCGCAGACAACGCAAAGAATGAGGTAAACAAATCGGAAAGACAAATTGGAAACAGGACTGCAGACTGCAGAACAAAGTCCTCCTGTTTCAGACCCAGACAGGAGTTGGACCACTCCGAAAGGCCTTCGCGCGGCATGGATCGGCAAACATGAAACTGGGGTCTCTTTGTTCCAGTCCCCAAATGTCCCCTGTCACCAATGCCTCACCAATGCCCTCAAGGACACTAGGATTTCCAGGAAATCCGCCAAGATCTCCCGGCGATTGCCTTAACGGAACATCACAATTCTAGAATTCTTTCTGTTGCCATGTTCTGGGATCTCTGAAATCACACAAGATGTTCCCTTCCGATTCAGAATCTGCAGATTCCAGATTTTCTAAGGCCCCAACACATCAAGGAATATAAACTCTGACAAGAGGGTATAAGGGTCCTGCGTTTCCAGTTCGGAAGCTCTGGATCTTTTGGATACAGGAAAGTCGTTGCCTGCCATTGCCTCAACCTGATTTCAAAACAGCTCAAAGCAATCTTCACTATCTTCATCAATTATTTTCATTCATCATAGTGATACATATTATTTCTATAACTATATATTAACAATTATAAACATATATATCATATATATATATACATATAGAGAGGGAGAGAGAGAGATCTTAATTTCAAAGCCACGGGTGATGCAAGTTGCGTCTCAGGTCCGACAATCGCATTGGAGGCAGGTCATCCAGTCGTTGACGTCGACCACTGGGTCCTGGGACGCCCATATCTTTGAGGATTAGAGGATTGGTGAGGCAGAAAACGAGAACAATAACTCGAACGATCTGACATTTGGATGATTTTGGATGATTTTGGATGATTTATGGATGATTTATGGATGATTTGTGGATGATTTGTGGATGATTTGTGGATGATTTGTGGATATAACTGGAACAATGATTGAAAAAAATGTGAAAAGATATGAAAAGAGACCCAGTGACATCCGCTGACCAACTGCACTTCAGCTTGTCACATGACTTGGAGATTCATATTCTGCCTCTGTATCTTTTTGTCATTTTTTGTCACATCGTTCGGAGCTCGTCTTTGAATGGAACGGTCGCTGATCTGTCACCTTTGAACGTGTCCTGTAACGCCATCCTTGCGAAGGTAGTGAGTGAACTCTGTCCACACATCACTCACCTCGCACAAAGCACGATTTAGCACAACACTTTCGCACACTTTCACGACTTTCACGTTACCCCATTTGATGCGAAAGGCGTCAAGCTCCAAACCGGCAGAAAGAGCGGTGGTGGATCTGAGACGCCTTCATGGAACTGTGGAACACTCCATTCTCTCATTGCACCGTTCAGTCTTTGATGTTTTCTATTTACCTTAGATCGCAAGGAGATCGCAAGGAGATTGCATTGCATGGGGTACAAGTTTACGAATTGTCCGAATTGACTGTGACTTTGCAGGTTCTGGTCCCATCTGGTCCCAATTTCAACCGTTGCATTTTGTTTCGAAGTTAGTTTCCGTCCGAAAAGCGCCTGCAAGGCCAACAGCATCAGCTGGTGGCAGCTCGATGTCAGCTCGATTGCCTCAGTCCGGAAAAAAGATCGAAAACGGATTTCAAATGATTTCAAGGATGTCTGGAAATGAAAAACCTTATTTATATTATTTCAATGTTCTTCTTGTTTTCGTCTCACTTCCTGGAATCTACAAAGGCTGTAAAAGGCCTACAGGATCTTGAAGTTAGCATTTTTGTTCAGCTCTATGCAGTAAAATTGCAAAAGGAAATCTTTCAAATCAGAAGGCGCAATGAGTCGAGTTGTCGAGTCGAGTCACCATCAAGATCTATCAAATGAAGCCTTTCCGACACACGTCGGCCATGAAAGCCTGGCAGTCGCAATGCCAATCTCGGATCATCCCACAATAATTCACAATAATTACGAGGTTTCAATATGTTTCAATTTCCACAAACATTTGCATAACATTTCATGTTTCATTTGGAATGCAACAATCAGCATCCATCTTCCCACATCAAGCCAGGTCTTCAATTGTAACTCTCATTTCTTCGAGGTCGTTTGATAGTCACCTCACTGCAGCAAATCAGAGTCACAAAACTGCAGCAGGTTTTCTGGTGTTTGTTTGTATCTGATGTTTCTGCTGTTTCTGAAGTTTTGATCTTTCAATCTTTCAATCTGTCAATCTCAGCTTCTCACCCTCTTTGTGGTCTTTTCTCTTCTAACACTTTGATGCTTGGCGCATATCCTTCACAGCTCTGTCGGTTCACAAAATGCGGCATAGCTTGTAAAAGCACGAAGAAATGAATGGCACAGACATCTTCTCGAAACGAATGGTCTGTTCACGTCGCTCGTCGTATCTCTTTGATGAAAAACTTTGATGTTCTTTTTCTGTCACTTTCTGTATCTTTTTGTGTCACTTGTGTCATTTCTGCACCTGGCTACAAGAATCTCTGCCACGACCAGGGAGCCCTGGACAGGGCGTCTTCGCTTAGAACTAGGAACTCGACCAAAAGAGGTTGGCCGTCGGGTTTCCCGGTTGCGAGGATAAAACATCGTCAGAGGATACAAAGATATACAGTTAGTGTACAATACAAAAACAAAGGCCGCAACAAGTGATCCTATCTGACAGGTTCACATGTCTCGCTTGGCTCGCCTCATGTCGCGTTCCCTGAAACATTCCCCACTGTTGCCACTTCCATCCACTTCCCGTTTCGATCGTTTCGATAAGCCTCGCCACGGTTGTTGCTCTGTCGGGCATAGGGGTCACCAGGCTCTGGCCTCACATGCCCCAAATTCAAACGTCACAATAGCTCGACGCATCCAACAAAATATGTCGTCGGTTTTTTCTACATGCAAGTACATACGTAGTTTGGCAAACTTGGCAAAACGGGATCCATTCGTTCCTCTTCGTTCCTCTTCGTTCCTCTTCGTTCCTCTTCGTTCCTCTTCGTCCTCTTCGTTCCTCTTCGTTCCTCTTCGTTCCTTTTCAACGTGTTTAAACTGTCTTTTTGGTCAAATGCCTCGAATGCCTCTGGCCTTCGTAACGCTATCCGTGCACCAAGGGCCCAGCACCTCTGGCACATCATCGGCATCCACGCCAGTGCGCTGCACCACTGCGTCAGCCACTCCACGCAGCTGCGGGTCCGACTTCGCCTAGACCGACCAAAGATCACTGAAGGAGGGACGAGGTGGGACCAGGTGGGACGAATTTTGCGATGCTTTCTGCGCTTTTATCATCTTTTATCTTTATCTCCAACAATTCTCCAACAATTCTCCAACTTTGATCTACTTTGATCGGACACAAGGCTGTCGACATTGTCTCACTGACGATGGTTTTCCACATCCCCTTCACCTTCGCAGTAAGAAGCGGATGGTCTCTAGAATCACGTAGTATAGACATGTATAGACACTATAGAGGTTTGCCTTGCTCGCCTATGTCGCAGGATTCCATCAGAACCAAAGCATCGGGAATCTCGTTTGATCTTTTAGGGTAAGCTCTTCCAAACTCCCAAAAATCACAAAAGATCTCCGCCTGTCGCGCGATCTCAATCCATGCATTCTTGGGCTGCTCAATTTCACCCACTCGCTCACGAAGGCCATCGATACCCGTTGACACCTTTGTTGACTGCTGAAAGCAAGGCAAAGTTGAGTCTTGAGTGCTCTTTCGAGAGGCAAGACTTTGCTGGGAAATAAATCAGATGCTGCGAATAGGTGTTCTTTCAATCACGAGTTCAAGCTAATTCAAGTTGTCAAGAAAGGAAAAGATGGATTAGCCCCAGGCTGTGCAAATGTCGCCACCATCGGCTCCAATGTGACCTCGAATGACCTCAGATTTTGTCAGGCCCTACTGAAGGGGGCTGAAGTGGGGTAAGAAAATTTCAAAAGAGAGCTATATGATCTATATATATATATATGATCTATATATGATCCATATGAAAAGATGGGAAAAGATCTGTCTTCGCCTTCGCAGGGGACCGAGTTCTCCGAGTTCCACCTAGGGACCTCCCCTGGGGACCTAAAAACATCCGGAGTTCCGAGTTGTTCCGAGTTGTTCCGAGTTCCGTGCGACGATGTTGGGGAGTTGCTCACCCTTGGCCGCGCTCTCCGAGAGCTCCTCAAAAAGATGCCCAAGTTAGGATTAAACAGGTGCAAATTGTACGAGCAACGTGTTGATAATCTGTTGATAATCTGTTGATAATCTGTTGATAATCTGTTGATAATCGGTTGATACATATTTGCAACCATTGCAACCATTGCAACCATTGCAACTTGTCCTTGATTTGGGTGTTGGCCTCGAAAAGGCTTATGATTCGATTGGCCTCTCGAGGCCAACTCTGCAACGCACTGACGTCAGATTTTTGAGTCAAAGTATTTGTCAAAGTATTTGTCATTTGTGAATTCAAGACCTTACGAATGGTTCGGAATGCTTTCGTGAAATGTGTGAAACATTTTGAAACTGGAATACAGACTTTGTAAAAAATGTGAAATTAAAAAGGAATCTCTCTATGATCTCTATATCAGCTCTATCACTCAGGTCAATACAAAAAATTGTCCTGCCTCTCGGCGGTATCTGTACACCGAGTAGATAGCGTAGAAAAGCACCAGTACTCCAGCTGACATTCCTGCAAAAAAAAAGTTCAGACGTGTTCAGACGAAGTTCTATCTTCGATTGAAAGGTGTTGAAGCTCTATGAGTCTATCAGGGCCTGTCACTCTGTGAATGACTGCAAAAACTGTAGATTCATGTAGATTCAGTAGAGTCATTAGTCATTGTTTGATGGAAAAAAATATCTGTGTTAGTTTCTGCGACTGCGAAGTACTTGGCCTATCGGGTCAGGGTGGCCAATGCCATTGCTACGCACCTCAGGCAATGAAGTAGCGATGGCGATTTCAAATCGGAGACTCGACATGACAAGGGTGCAACAAGGAGTCAGAAAAAGCAACGATTCGAAGTGTTGGTTCAATGTAGCAATGTAGCCCAACCATGCCCAACCATGTTTATCTGCATCTCTTCGAAGGACGGCCTGCTCCAATAACCTCAGTGTCTGAGGCACGGACGTTGCTATAAGGTAGTGAGCCTCCCACAAATCAACATCCACAGCTGGCATGTGTTTCCATGATCCACCTTTGACATCATTTGACATAATTCAAGAACATTCAGGATATGTCGACATCAATGACCAACCTGGTGAGGTCTTCGGCATTGAAATGCTACTGTCCTCACCATGGCTGAAAGATTTCTGAAAAATTTCGTTCCATAGACATTCCATGACGTTTCCATGTAGCTCGATGTGGCAGTCCTGAATGCTCTCGAGGCTCTGGCGTTGAAAGTCGCCGAAACCTGAGATGCAACCGGATGCCACCAGGACAAAAAAAACGATGCCGCAACTCCGCAACTCCGCCAGCAAAATTTTGCCAAATTTCTTCCGAATTCTGTCGGCACTGCCTTCAGCCGCGACATCCCACATCCTCTTCAAAGGGACCTATCACTGCCGTCACTGCCCATACCGCCTCTTTTGATCCTGTCTTTGCAGAGTTCGTGCCAGGGGATTCTTCCAAGCTGCACAAAGCGGCGCAAATCTCCAATTCCTCAAAGGTCGATTCATGAAGAGGTCTATGCTTCGAAGCCTCGTCTCAGAGTTCGAAATGCTCTCTTCCCTTCTGACACTTCTGACCCGCCTTGGTAAGATGTTTAACTGATTCTCAGTTGATCTCAGTTCCTCTCCTTCCAAGAGTTGCCATTTCAGTGAGCTGGACAGCTGGACTCTGAGCTTTGGATCTCGTTCCACGAAAATCACGAAACTTTCTGAAACATCAAAATGTTCTGAGTGCTCCATGGCAAGGTGCCATATGGTTGTTCCACGTCGTCGCAATCCGCGGAGCAGCTACTCTTGGCACAGTCGAACTGGTCGAAGAACTGGTCGAACTGGTCGAAGTGGTCGTCTTTCGGTGTGTCTCATTCGCGTGATGCGACCTGGTCGAGGTGCTTGTGGGGTACATCCCGCAGCAGCGCGCTCAACCTGTCACATTAAAGTAATAAAATGCAACAAAATGCAACAAATGTTCAAAGAACTTCAAAGAATTTCAAAGATATTCAAGTTGTATTCAAGTTGTGTGCAGTGACAATCGATAACCTCAGTGAGTTCTAAGCTTCTCCAACTCAGCACAGCCTCGACATAGAGTCGTCTGCATAGCCGCAAGCCACGCCCACCGGTAGCCCACCAGTACCTCTGAATTTCTCTGAAGCACAGGCATCACAAGCTTCAAAATCAAAATCTTCAAAAATGTTCAAAGATGTTCAAAGGTTGTTGCAGTCGTCTTCAGTTTCACCCGGCTCAAGCGAGGAATTGTGAGGCTGCAAAGCGAGAAAGCTCCGTTTCCTCAGGATTCGGCGTAGGCTCAGGCTCCGACCTGGGGCTTTGATGCACTCGACGTGTTTTGTTGGCACAGAGAGAGAGAGAGAGAGAGCGACTCCCGTGACTCATGTTTGATGTGTATTGACTGATCTCATTTGTCAATGGCTTTGCTGGAAAAGCACTTAAAGCAAAGCCAGAAAACGATGCGCAATCGGAAACTCAAAAAGTTGTTTCATCAATTCAGTCATCGGTTCAGTCAGCGGGGCCTTTGGAGGGCATAGCGGGCTGATGATCGAAGGTGCTGCCGGGCAGCATCTCCTTGTGGCAAAATCATTCCGTTAGAGACTTTTCATTGAGATTGTTCAGTATGTTCAGTTGCACTGCAACGGTGACAGAATGTGACAGCTTGCAACACCCTTGCCAAACCATCGGGAACATCTGCCAATTTTGCCATATCATATCTTAATGGTTTCAGCAAAATTGCCCTACGCTAATTTTCCGTCTTCCATGCTGGACAAAAATGCGAAACATCACATGTTTCTTGGACGAGAGTCGAAGCCCCACTGGGACAGACGCGGCGCTGCCCAAAAGAAGCGAGAAGATTTCCCGCGCACCATCGCCCAAGCAAAGTCTGCGACCGACACATGTTCAAAGATGCTCAAACATGTTTAAAGTCCAATGAGTGTCCACCAATAGTGACAACAAAATACAACAATATGTTGTCTCGAAGACAAGGTCAGACGCTTAAAAAGCGATTGATGAGACTGACACTTGTGTTTCCAAGAGACGAAGCAGAACAGCAAATTGGAGAAGACATTGACAAACACTCGGAAGATCGAAGTACGATGAGGCACAGAGAGGTTCACCATGATGAAATGAGCATCACAGGGAAATACGGTCGCTGAGACTTCAAGAGGAGCTGCAGGAACTACTTGAGCAGTGGCCTATGGGATCCTATGGGCATAATTTTTTCATGAATAATAGCAACCTCCAACCAATTATGGATTCGAACCACAGCTGATTTGGAGGACCCCCTTTCTCCAGGTCACACATTGCGAAGGGCGTGGCAAAGAAGTGGCTTCCCTGCTGAATCACAGGCAGCTGCATCTGCTGCGCTGTTCAGGAGCAGTTGAACTGCTTCAACATCGCCATGAACCTTAGGACAACATGAAATGACATGAAACAACCCGCTGAAAGAGCCGTCTGTTTCAGATCACTTTTCACGATCAACGCAGATATGTTCACTGGATGAAACAAGTTAGAGACACTGCTAGAAACCCTATCCCCCCAAACACACTCCAACGCAGAGAGGGGAAGGAGCAAAATTCCGCCATCAAAGAAGATCAATCTCCACATGAAAGACTTGAAGAGTTCAAGGTCCAGGCCATAGGGATGTGTAGGATTGGGCGCGTCACTGCCTGCTGAATTGGAATTTGATCCTTTGATATCCTTTGGTCTCTGGCACCATCTCTGTGTCATGCCATGAACTCATCTAAATCTGTCCATATCTGTCCATTGTCAAAGTCTGGCTACTTGTTTCTATCCTGTTTCTTTTGTAAATGTGCTGCAAAAAGAAAAAAGTAGAACAGGCAGAAAAGATCAGAACAGTTTTGCTGCCTGGATATGGTAAGTACAGGCAGCTGGAGCACCCAAAGGCCATCCCAAATTGCAACTCGCCAGCATCTGTACCAGGCTGAGGCAACTCCTTCGGCGGTCTGGCCGATGCCTTAGACGCTTTCAAGAGCAAGAAGAGAAGATCAAGGAGAGAAGCGGCAGAAGCAGTAACAGCTTCAACATGTTTCATTCAGATTCAGCATGAAATTTCGGAAAATGCTTCTCTACCTTGTGTTGCCACCTCCAATGTTCATGGCATCGAGTAGCTGCAACCGTCCAGCTGCTTCCAGTGCTGCACCCAAGGCTATGCCAGTGAACTCCTGTGCAGAGTCACAGCTGGATACTTGCCGCGCTTTTGCCTTTGCAAAACAGTCTCAGTCCTGCCTCAATTTAACCGTTTAACCGTAGTTTAACCTCATGAAACCACTGAAACTCACCACGGACAGTCCAGATCAGAGATTGTCTGGTGGGGGCTACCGCGAGCCAACAGAGACCAAGCAAAGTCTAGATCCTGCGGCAAAGATCGCACTTCACCGGGTTAGTCTGAAGCCGAGTAGAAAAACAACTTGGTTGGAAGATCAAGAGACTCGAACGAAATGTAACGAATAGATCTTCGAAATGTAACGAGAATAGTAGCAAATATCAGAAAATCGAAGATCTCAAGGTCTGGCGCTGCGCACTGAGAAGCTGCTCCTTGGGCTCTGCATAGCGAGCCTCAGACCATCCGAGGAAATCAGTAGAAATCAGCAACCGTGTCTGCGGTAAACCCAACAATATCATAGAAATTCATAGAATATCTACCAGTTGGGGATCATTGTAGCAATATTGGGGCTGGTGTATTATTGCGTTTACCATATCATCTCGTTTGCATCTTTGCAGCTCGTATGGTTCCTACATCAGCCTGCCTCGCTACCCTTCAGGATCCCAAGCACTCAAATATGAACATAAAATAAATGAGAACCGATGAGAAACGATGAGAGACGTTGAAAATTCAACATGGTTCCAACATGACAAAAAGTGTGAACTTAAAGTGTGTTTCACAGCTTCTTGACATTTGTTGACACTGAAACAAACAGCACGTGTGTTTAACTTTGTGTTTTTCACAAAATTCACAAATTTCACGCAGCTGAGGGACGTAATTCACCAAGTGCCATCCCTCCGAGGGTCGCTCAGCTGCGGCGCTGCGACGTGCCACTAGGGGAAGAGCTTGAGCCTGACATGCTGTGCTGTGGAAACCTCACATGCCATACATTGATAGCCTTTTCTGAGGAAACAACAAGGTTGAAAATATATGGAAAATATATAAAGAGTATTGAAGAGTTTGAAACATGTCGAAACTGATGTTCCAAATCAGCTACTCACACGTCTGTGTCCCCGACAACTTGCAGCGATGTTGTGGTGAATCGCGTCATGTCTGAAGGCAGCAGAAATGGAAGCAGCGCATCGCGGAGAATCTCCAGGAGATCCATGGCCCAGGCCAAGTCGTTGACCAAGTTGAGAGCCCATCTGCCCAAGTCGCACAAGTCGCACAAGTCGCACCCTCGCCCTCCCTTTGCACTTGGGATCTACAAGCACTGCCATCTGAGCCGCTGAGCATGAAGCGTCATGATGGCGTCATGCACTCATATGCACTCAAAACCACTCAATTTATCTGCATCCTACATCCCTTCCTAGCCTTGCTAACTCATTTCTCCTGACTCGTTAAAACCGTCCAGCTTCCTATAGAATGTTTGGAAACAAGACGTTCCCCTCAAAGAAACAGACTTGAACTGAGTGCCAAACGCTGGTCTGGAAATTCCAGCTGGCCCCGGAGTCTCAACGCCTGGACAGAAAGGAAGTGAGTCAAAGAGCTGAAGCATTCGAAGCATTCGAAGCATTCGAAGCATTCGAAGCATCGTCCATTTCGTTCATTTTCATTTGTGCTCCGCTGTGCACATCGATTTGGAAAACGGTGCCTCATCGATCCCCATTTTTGGAAGCCATCTCTGAAGTAGGTCTGTGGATTTCAGAGCAGAGACATAGACCAAATCCACAGCCAAGACGAAAAGCACCTAGTGGTCACATGTGGTCACACCCACGTTTTCAAGCTGTTTGAAGTCCAGTTTTGGACGAAAAGTTTCACCTTTCACCAAGTTCCACTTCGTCTCAGGCATCGACCCTCCAAGATTTCATATACCTAGGCCCGAGCAGGCCAACGCCTTAGCCACGCCATGCCACACCCTTCAGCTCTGGACACGATCCAATGTTTTCTTAGCTAACTGGTTGAACTATTCCATGCGAATCCGACGAAATATGACGAAATGAGGCTCCGGCAAAAAACTATTGACTTGGTTCAGTATCTGATGATACCAGCCCGGTGGGGTATCGGGCCAGACTGCGATCAAGAGCAAAAGGTCAAAATCCAAATCAGGATATTGCACAATCAACTTGTCCGATGTTTACCATCCCAAAGTTTGTAAGGGCTTAGCCACGTCAGTTCCAAGGGAGTTGGAAGTTGACTTGCTTTTTTCGGATCTACGATGATCTAAGATGATCTAAGATGATCTAAGATGATCTAAGATCCGGGCCGCAGCTCTCTTTTTCCATTGAAACCCAAGCTTGGAAGCTGCAACGCTCATCACTTCCGTGAGGCTTTCAGGAATGTCATCGCATCTCTCTCATCACGGAACACAAAGTTCTCTCGATGGCCACAAACAGGCTCATGACGGTCCTCAGTCAGGGTAACACATCTCATCTTTTCAGGCAATGCATCTCCTCTTCATTCCTTTTCTGGGGTTTTGTGGACTGACAATGAATGACAATGACATATATCGTTATCAAACGCCTGTGTAGCTGTTCTGAATTGTTCTGAACTTGTTCACATTTTCAGTCACCCACGTGATGTAGGTTGCGCGCATCCTGCGACAGGCGGCAACTGGGCCCAATTTGTTGCCAAAGATCAAAACAGATCCTTACATCTCACAAGAAATATACAAGATCCATCGAAAGTGGACCCAAAAGCAAAATGGAAATCCGAGAAATGGGAAACCTTGGGAAACCGGAAACATCCAATACTGGGGTGCACCAGATATCCCAGGCAAACAGGGCAAACAGCTGTGGCATTCTTTTGGCAAGTCTGGTTGTTCCATCAAGTCTCCTGCAAGCATAGACTATTGCAAAGATTTTTTGCAAAGAGGTATTCCAACATGAGAAGCTATCGTATGACAAATAAGTGACACCATGTGACACCCAGAGAGAAGTCACCCTTGTGGCTTATCTCACGGGCTCACGGGAATGAAATCAATTGCTTCAATTGCTTCAATTGGCACTGTGTCCGAAGGATCCGGTGGAGGCTTTTAGAATTCCAAGGGGAGCTTCAGAGCTGCCGAGCGATAGAAACGATCCAGCAACATGATGACGTTTAAACCGTTTATATATATATGTGTGTGTGTAACGACGTATACGCCAACTGTAGAATTAAAAGGGGTGTGTGTGTGTGTGTGTGGGAAGTACATATGTGAAGAAACAAAGTGCTCATAGAAGTTCACAGTTCAGGAATGGCCCATCTCCCTCAATATCCCTCAATTCAAAAGCCTCTGTGCATGCGCACTCTATATACACATGCCCAAGGCATTTGGAAAAACATACTCAACCCGGGGCACCCGAAACAGGAACACGAAACTGGTGACCAGCCACCAAAAGACGGCTGCTTGGCCGCTTGGCATTGTGGAAAACTTTATTGCCTGGAAAACTGTGCGATTTGCGGTGAGGCATCCAGGGAAGTCCCATGAAACATCCCAGGAAGTCCCAGACAAACATAGTGACATAGACATCACAGACATCAAGGTGGCTCAGTCAGAATATAACGACAACCAACAACGGCGTCTGTGTCTTGCGACGACAGAATTCTTGCCGAGATCAGGCAAAATCAGGAGCATGCATGTCCTTGCAGCAGGCTGACGCATGCTGGTTCAATGGAAAATAGGCCATCACATCAAGGACCAAGTATGTGGCCAACGAGAGTCAGATTCTCAAGTCAAGGCTGCTGTATTTCATTAACATATATGTATATATATATACCCAGAATATTACATATGATATATCATCATAATATATCATATGTGTATACGTGGATATCATTGCATGTCAAGATTATTGAAACTGGTTTCAGAACTGGCTTGTCCTGGTATTAAGAATCTGAATGATTCAACTTCCACCCTGAACAGCAACAGGCTATACCACTCTTGGCTCACAAACGCAAATAGTTTCCAGTGACCTCGCTGCAACAAGGTTCAGAAAACGATGCAGAACGTGAGTCAAAGAGTTTTAAACTTGAGAAAACTGCAACATCAAGATCATCAAGGCCCAATACATTGAATACATTTGAAGGCCATGTTCGACATATTCAGACATATTCATGATCTTCAAATGTTCAGAATGAGTTTAGGACATGTGATGTTACGAGATGTGTATTAAATTAGGACATGTGTATAAAATGTCTAAATTATTCTAAATTCTATCAATTGTTTATTGAATGTTGACCTGTTCACATCCGATATTCCCTTCGCCTTCCCTTCCCCTTCACCTCCTCAGGACAACTTCCCAAAGGCCACAGGGGTGGCATCTGCGAGAGCCGCACCTCACGGTGGAGGTCAGGTGGATTTTCATCAAACCTTACAGCAAATTTACCTGGATGAAAGAGGATGAAACAGGATGAAACAAAGAAAAATGACATCCAGCTGACATTGCCAAAGTTTGTGAGAGGTTGAACACAACTCTATTTGCAGCTGAGCTCAACTCAGTTCAACCTGAAATAAGAGGTGGTTTCAATGCCAAGCTTTGCCGGGCCACGTATGCTGGCTCTGAAGACCCCGGAAGTGGGCAAATAGCTGGGCAGATAGCTGGAGAACCCTCGGTTGGAGAGATGATGTGAAACATTTTGAAACATTTTGAAACATGATTGATGTAAAATTGATGTAGAACATTATTTAGAACATTATGTTAAACATATTAAAACATGTCGTAAGGAATGGCATGGAATGGCAGAATATGCAGTACAACTTGCACTATGGCTTGAGATTCAAGGTCTACAGAGTCTACTGTCATCCGTGCATAGCACTCATATCTGTGTCCATGCAGGCAAGGTGCAGAGTTAGAGGAAGCAAGCGATGCCAATGACGCTAACGAACCAAAGGATGTCCTCACTCACGTGAAGCGACGTGTTGCAGATGATGTCTGTTGATGTCTGTTGCCGGGGATTTCCTCATCTTTCTCCATGTTTCTCCATGTTTCTCCACTGTCCTCATGCCTAACGTAGTGGCTCCATCAACACTGGCTGCTGAAGCCTTGCGACAATGTCCCATTCGAGCTGTAGAACCATCAAAACCTTCAATACCAAACACAATACCGTTAGTAAATGAAACAACATGGAACAACTGGAAGCGAAGGACTTAAGTTGTCAACTTGAGGCCCGGGTAAGGGATGAAAGCTAGCTTGGCAGAGAACTTGGCATAAAAACACAATGATGCTGAAAATGTGAATGCTGCTGAATTTACTGCCGGTGGCGACATGCCGACGGTGTCCCTCGGGGGGATTCAGCCACGGCCAAACTGCTTGTGAACCAGCCAGCCAGGGAGGGGGGGGCTATAAACGGTATAACTATGAAGTTTCATGCGATTGGAGATTCCAGCCCCCCAATACCTTGCTAAAGCAAGAGGGACTTCAGCTAGCAGCTAGCAGAAGCTAGCTTTCGTGATAAGAAGCTACACACTCCAGGGGTGTTCCGAGCCGCAGTTTCGCTCAGAATCATTTGGAGTATATACAGTATATATATTCCATGAGTTTCTAGATCCGAATCTCTGGTCTTTGTCAGTGGTAAGTTTGAGATGCAAAGTTTTGAACACCAAGGAGCAATTGGGCCGTCCATTCGAGGATCACAGCCTTCCACCTAAAAGCCAGATCAAAGTTGATCAAAGTCACATCGGAAAAAGCAGTGGAACGGGATTCACCTCTCTGCAAGCTGTGCCAGTTGTAAAATGTTGTAAACTTTACGTAGGCGCGATGGACGTTCTGAGTTGTCGGCAGACGTGAACCCCCGAGAAAGGGCAGCTTCAACCTCCAGAACCTCAGCCACAGCAGCGAACCCACAGGGCGCTCCCCCTTAATAAGGCTTCGGAAGAGGCGCCACTCTGGGAGCTCGCACTGACAGGACCTCGGGAATACGACCTGCCCCGATCGGCTCAGATCTGGTTGCGGAAAGAGATGGAAAAAAGTGCGTCAAGTGACAAAGCAAGGGAAAGCTGGGGAAAGCAAGGGTTCGTAAGGGTTCATAGTGTTCTTAAAAATCCTCGCAATGTCAACTCCGCCCGAAAGTTCCCTTCCAGCCTTCCACAGCGTCTTTTTGCTCCGCAGAGACCTCACCAGTGCAGTTTTTGGTTAACAAAACCTACATCGACTTACCTCCAAGCCAAGGTTCTCGGAGAAGAAAATGACTGGGAGGTTGATGCAGTTGAAGTAAAACACAATTTGCAACCAGTCAAATTGTGTAATGTGTTGATATGTGTTGTATGAAAAAGAAATCATGGGTGGCGGAGGGCCAGTCACAAACTGCACAGGGCAAACCATCCATTGGACATCCGGGTAATCCGGGTAATCCGGGTAATCCGGGTAATCCGGGCAATCCGGGTAATCCGGGTAATCCGGGTAATCCGGGTAATCCGGGTACCAACCTGGCTTAAGCCAGAAAGAGCGTACCATTTCTTTCCACTGAATTTCAGACACTTCAAAATAGCATCACAAAGACCTGTTACGGCCTCGAGACATCTCATGATGCCCTCGATATTCCCCTGGGTAGTTTTCTGTATGGAATCTAACCCGAGCTCTCGAAGCTGTGCTGTCAAAATCCTTGTCCTGTGTAAGCTGCTCAAGCTGTTTGACAGTTAAGCCTTGATTTACTGATTTTACAGCCAGTCTAAGGCAGTCTAAGCTTTGACTTTGTCTTGACTCTTGATGCTTTTGATGGTTTTTTGGACATGTAGAAGGCCACTCACGTGCCACTCACCTAGCCTTTTCGGGACTGAGGGCACCGCCAGTGCTGGGCGGGCGCACTGACGGCGCACTGGGCGTCCAGACGTGGCGCTGCTCTTCCGGTCCGTGAAAAAAGGCACACTGGGGTCCTCGAGGGCCTCACAGCAACACACGTTGAGACGATGTTTCGGGGAATCCAAGTGGAATCCAAGTCATTTATCCAAGTCATTTCATTCTCATTTCAAGCGTTTCCTTCATAAATCTTTACAAATCACTTGCACTACGCGCTTCGCCTTCACTTCTGCCTTCTATGGATTCTATGGAGCACAGCTTCTGCATACGAGTAAGGCTTATGAGTACTTACGAGTAAGGTTTGTGTGTAAGGTTTGTGTTTGGCAGTTCTAAGCAGGGCACAAGTGCCCGAGCTCGCCCAGTCAGTGCAGGGCATCCTGAAAGACTGAACTGCGTGCGATGAAAATTGCGATTCTGCTACGACTCTGATTATGTAGAATTTACGATACACATCTAATCTGTGCAAATACATAATAAATACATATCTGTACAAATAATGTACAAATAATGTACAAATAATGTACAAATAATGTTTATATAAATACATATAAATACCTGCCTAGATATACACTTACCGGATTACTGCAAATGACTGCATGATCACTGGATACACAACGGCAGAGACCGAACTCGGAAATCCACAACCCACTAAGCAGATTGGGTTACAACTCGCAACATCAATGCCAAGCAACGTCTTGTAGTAGAGAGGATGATATAACTGCTCCTCGCACAAGGTCTTGTACTTAAACAGCATGGAATGTTGCTCGCTGAGAACAGGCTGCTGTGATGAGTACCATGTATCTTAGACTATGAAACCCATCGGGGACATGTATATACATGATATACATGATATACATGATATATATATATATATATATTATTATATAATATAACATAATATAATATAATATATAATATAATATAACATAATATAATATAATATATAATATAATATAATATAATATAATATAGTATAATATAATATATAATATAATATAATATAATATAGTATAGTATAATATAATATAATATAATATATAATATAATATGATGTATTATAATATAATATAATATAATATAATATAGTATAATATAATATATAATATAATATAATATAATATAGTATAGTATAGTATAGTATAATATAATATATAATATAATATGATGTATTATAATATAATATAATATAATATATAATATATAATATAATATATAATATATAATATATAATATATAATATATAATATAATATAATATACGTAAGTATATACTACGTGATATATATGAGCATAAAAAATACACATATACATATACAGTGCATACATAAGATCATCTGTGTGCATTTGTGTTGGACACCTTGGAACCGTGAGCAAAGCGGCACCGCAATCCATTGGGGCATCGCCTAGCAGCAAGTCAATCGCCAGAACACAGCAGGGGGAGATTCTGTCTGGACACCATGGCTAACTGGAATGTTCAAGAACAGCCAAGAGGATAAGGAAATTTGGCAAATGTTACAAATCATTTCAGTTTCATTTCTCTTTTCAAATGTGACTTGGAGATACTTGGAGTTACTGAGTTCAGAGCTCATCGTAGTGCAGTTTTTCTCCGACATGCTTGGCCCACCTGGACGTGGGACCGAGATGCAAATGACCCAGGTGACCCAGGCAGTGACCCAGGTGCAAAGCCAAGACGCCGAGACTAGGCATCTGAGATGTGACGAGAAACTTCGCCATTGCGAACAATTCGATGCAATTGGACTAAATTTCAAGAGGTGCAATAGGTCATTCTGCAAATAAATGAGGACCGATTCAACCTATTCCCATACGTCATGATATTTCCATTTACATGTCCACATATATTTCCGTTCTGATTCCCTTGGCATTCTGATTGACACTCTGAGTTGGAAACTCTGGACAAGGTTCACCTGGGATGTCATGCAGCAGTTTCTTGTAGCATTGAAACAAAAAACTGGACCTGATGCCGTAAGAATCGCTGTACTCAGCATATCTCAGCACCCCAATTTCTTGAGGCTCAAACTACTGTATCCCAGTTCTGGCCGACGTCGCCAGTCCTGATGAAAAATCTCGCAATAAGATGTTTGTTGTTCGTGAGGAGAACCAATCATGGAAGAAGGAGGGAGGGGAAAAACATGAAATCGCAGGAGCAAACCGTCGACAACCTGGAAAGAAGAACAACCCAGACATACCCAGACACAGTCTGCTGGCAGGACCCAATACAGCTCGGAAAATAAGTTCCAACATGTCTCAGATACATGTAATTCTCAACGCAAACGACAGGTTCCATCAGGTTCCATCATGTTTCAGACATCATTCCCCGGCCTGGTCGGTGTGTGCCTGAAATGCAAACACTTAGACTCTGAGAAAAGGGACTTCAAGCTGACTTCAAGCATCTTCAAGCAGTTTTGACATGTCTAGAATGGTCTTTACGTCGTTGGCTGCGGATTCTAGGCTTTTAGCGTACAAGCATTCGTGCCATCCATGTTGTGTGCCGTACGGGCACCAAAGCCTCAGTCCAGAAAGCAAGACAAGGCACACATAAGGCACTGATAAGGCAGAGAGAGATCAGTTAAGTTTAGGCGTTGAATGGAAAGGCATGTGCCAAAGGCTCGAAAGTGATGTCTGATCTCTGATCATCGCGTGATCATCGTGTGATCATCGCGTGCGTGTCTGTGAAAGCCTTGTCCCCGAGGTCCCAACGTTTTGAAGCGCCTCGTGAAGAAATCCACGGTGGCAGGATTCTGGAGAGAAGCCTGGCCGCGTCGCCACGTCATGTCATGGCCACATCACGGGTGACGACACCGGGTCGTTCTGCCCGTTTCCGTCTAAGATATTGCGTTCAATGATGCTCATTGCTTAGCATTGCTTGTTACATTAGAATCATTAGATAGTGATGATATGTCACGATATAATCCTCATGTAGTTTGGCAATGATAGTCGTGGCAGTCATTGGCACAGTTGTGGCCGTTGTGGCCGTTGTGGCCTTTGCAGAGATCCAGTCCACCATGAACTTCTCCTGAACAATGAGTGGAAACAATGCAGGAAACATGTGTGATCCCATTGTAAAGAGGAAAAAACACAACTCATACTAGTAGGAATGGCTCTGAATGATTGAACTTTGCTCCTCTTCTGGCTGTAGCAACTCAACTCTGACCTGACAAAAAGCACAAACAAAGTGGGGAGAAAAGGCACTAAAAGGATTGGAAAAGGCACTAAAAGGATTGAAAAGGATTGAAAAGGCATCATTGACACAAGCCACACGAGCCAGAACAAGCTGCATATCGACATTGGGCTCAACATAAGCACAACGTGATCTCCGCTCGGAAGCACAACGTGTCTAGTGGTGTCTGCAACGTGTCTGCAGCTGCCCCAGCGAAGCAACGGCAGTGTGAATTTTGAGCGACTCGTGCCCTCCTGGTGCTCTCCGTGCTCTCCGTGCTCTCCCATCTCCCACTCCGCTCCCGCTCGACTCGACCTCTTCACGGCTGTGCGCGAAAGCACAAAGGTCTCCTCGCTGACAGGTTTCGACCTCCAGAGCTTTGCGGGGATCAGCGAAACACAAAGGATCAATGAAAGGAGTAACGAAAGGATCAACATTTTTTAACATGATTCAACTAGATCGAACTAGCACTCACGTCGTCACGTTCACTTTTCTTCACTGCTGGATCCGAATCCTATCCTAACCTATTTCACTCGATGGAGTGCACTCTTACAAGTCCAAAATAGTCCAAGTGTGCTTTACGGGGCTCCTGCCCCCAAGATGCTCCAGGCGACAGTTACCTCGCTGCCCTGCCTTTGGAAAGGTTGCGCAGAATCGGCGTTTGAAGACGCTTTCCTGACAGATCGCATAGGATCGCGGCCCCTTATGGCCCCTTTCACCACATCTTGAAGACTAGCATGAGCTACCCAACGACTTTGCATGTTGCTTGGTTAGTTAACATGACTTAGCCACGGACGTGATACAGAAGCTCAGGACCTTAGCAGCGGAAATCCAAACCGCAAAGCTTCAACGGAGCTTCAACGGAGCTTCAGGATCTGACGATTGTGACAGAACCGGCACGCATCTCCGCGCGAGCACGAACTGGCGATACCCGGGTTACTCTAAGGGGAGGAATGGGGAGATATGAGTTGAAGATACAGATGCTGCGCAAACGTTAGCGTCAGAGTTGCTAGGAAAAAACAAATGAGATACGAAACGCGAAGACTCTACAAATCAAACAAAATCAAAATCAAACAAATCTCTGGAAGCGCCTTCGTGTGCTCGTGGCACCTGACGTGCAAAGTTAGACTCCTGCTATGCTATGCAAACCACTTTCGTACAACTTTGTGCTTTCACGTTGTTCGGCCATGGAGTCGAAGCACCTCAAGGGGTTTTTTTTCGGTCGTCACAAACCCGTAAAATCCGCAATAAAAAACACATTGTGTCACATTGTGTCACATGTCAATGTTCAAAAACTGTTCAAAAGACATGTCAAGAGACACTTCAGACTGTCACAGACATTTCTGCTCTCAGTCTCAACCTATTTCAGCCTGTTTCAGCCTGTTTCAGCCTGTTTCAGCCTTCGTCCGAGGTCGGGGCTCATCACATGGCTCGGCCGAGTAGGTTCCAGGTGGCCGGCGCCGATCCCGTGGATTGTGGAAAAAAGGACAAAGCTTCCGGTCATGCTGAACACCTGAAGCCGGGGTTTACGTTGTCAAAACCATGAAACCACGACAGAATTCACGAAGCAAATCGAAAAGAGAAACTGGAACTGACTGTAATTAGATGTAATTTGCTTAATTACGATGTAATTGACTGGAACTGAAGAACCTGCGTTGAATACTCAGCTCTCTTTAGAACACCTGCATCGTCTGAGTTTGTCCTCAGAATCTGGAATGGCTTTCTTTCTAACCACTCTTTGCCAAAGTTCCGAAACCATATCAAACCTTCGAAGGGTAACGCCGCTCTTTTTTGGATTCAGTGATAATTCTCAAGTTTGGCTACTTCAATCTTCAATGATCTTCAATCTACTTCATACTTCCATGAGATTCATTCGTCAGGCCTCGGCTCTTGCGGCAAGGAAAGACCTCAGGGTGCAGCTTTGGCTGGAACCAGCACCAAGACACGAGCAAAACAAGAATAACTGGACAAAAGGGATAATTACAACTGTTATTCAACTGTTTAACATGTTAAACATGGCTAAGATTGCATAAGGATTGAATATGATTCAATATGAATAAATTAATTTGATTTTTGAATGTTTCAAAAATGTCGGAAGACGGACAGAAGTGCTCTCGCCTTGAAGGTGCTGAGGTCTACAGTGGGTTTTCCTGCTGGAAATCAACGAAATCCGACCATTGAAACACGAAGATCAACGAAGCGCAACGAAATGCGCCGGACTGCATGATCTCTCCTGGAGGTTCGTCCCAGTTCTCCTGATTCGATCACATTTCACATCCAAACATAGCAGACATAGCAATATTTCAATATATTTCAATATATTTCAATATATATATATATATTTATATATATTTATTTATTTATATTTATTTATATTCAGTGTGTATATATATATATTATATATTTCAATTACCTGGTAGATGCTGTTGATATACCAAGATACTGCCGGATTTCGCATGACATTATGACATTGAGCATAACTTGGTCGGTCTGAAGACATCTTGAGCATAACTTCGCGGACTTGGAGCACAGTGCTCCTCAGTCTCCTCAGGTACATCTTTCAGACCTGGAGCAACGAATGGAAAAGAATGGCAAGAGTCAATGCTTCACAGTGTGCTTTTCCGATTAAAACTACACCACTTTCCTTCACTTTCCTTCACTTTCCTTCACTTTCCTTCCTTATTTCATATGCTTTCATTATGCTGTCATTGTGTTTGTTCTATGTTGTTCTCCTGTCTCCAAAGGTTCCAAAAGCGCCAAACCTCGAGCAGCTGAGTGATGTGAATATCTGGCTGCAGCTTTGCAGCGAAGCTCCTAATGACACAGCAACGTGCACAAACACAGCATGTGGTGGCAGCATTTCTGACATGTCTGACATTTCTGACATAAACATACATAAACAAGAATAATAAAGATCTGTGACATTTCTGGTCCTTGTCGGAGTGTGCAAAACAGCAAGTCGCCTTTTGGCAATCGCTGCCTTGGATGTCAAACAAATGCCCTGCTTGATACTTGTTGCTCTCCTTCTACAATCAGCATAATCAGCATCATAGTTTTCCATTTATAACATTTTATAACCGTGTTTGCACCAGACCATCCACAATTACAAGCTGATTTTGTTGTAGAAACACAGAAGGTTTTCTACTCATGCAAGACTTTACCCAAGTGAATTTGAAAGTCAGCCAAGAAGCCGTTGCAAACACGCGTTTTGTACTTTGCTGGATGGTAGGAGATCTCTCCCTGTCGCTGCAGGAGCATGCTTGGAAAGTCAAGATGTTTGAGACCACAAGGGAGATCCAAAAACCTTATACAGTGTTACAACATGTCAAGACCGGAACAGCTCTTCTAACCCTTTTGAACCCCTTTGGTTTGTCAGAACTCTGGAAGCTCTTCCAATGCTCCGCACCTTTGAATGTGCCAAAGTACATTGGTCTCCTCTGGGACACCTGACAGCCCAAACTTTCTACACAACATGTCACCATCGAATTTCAGCACAAAATGTCACCAAACAAAATATGCAAAAACATGTCCCATCTGCTGATTTTAGAGGAGGAAATCATTTCCTCTGCTTTTAACATCCACATGTTTGGTGTCAGGTGATCTCTTTTCCATCCTGACGAAATTAGACTACGTACAAACATCAAAATGTGGTGCCGTTGGAATCTATATCTAGAGTTGATACTGTAGACTGTAGATTGGTCGAACTTCAATGACTGGACATCAGTTTGCATTTATTCTCTAGTTTCTGAAATCCCGCTGTGGGTATTTTCTCAAACGTTTGCCCTTTTGCCCTCTTGTTTTACATTGCTAAGTTCGCAGCTTGCTTGGTTGCGAGATCCACTTGCATGGAAGCCTTAGGACTGTGGAGAATGATTTGTGACGGATGCAACGGTCGAGGATCACTCGAGAACTTCGAAAAAGATCTTCTTGTGCAGATCGATCGCTCGTGTGACGGCTCTCCGTGTCCAAGAAACTCCCAATATCTCAACGTCCCGTCTGGTCCAATGGGTGACCGCCGCCGCTGACCCTACCAGAGTGACAGCTCAGCAAAACGCAACATCGTGCGACATTCAGTTGAAACAAAAGGTGAAAGAAAAAGTGGAAGACTTGAAAAGCTACACTTCCTGCGGCCTAGCAGGGACCAAAGGAAAGTGCAATGAGGGGCGATCAAACAACATCAAACAAGACGGTTTCATACCAGAGCCAACGCCAACATATGTTTGTTTCAGCTTCAAACTGCTTTGCCTCAAAGTGGAAGTTGAAGCATTGCATTTTCGGCTTGTGCAGCTCACAATGCCCAGCCTGTCCAAGAACCAACCAAACAAGCTGAACCAGCTGAACCAGCTGAAGCCCGTAAGATCCGCAAAGCAAAGCATTGCCGTGTTGGCCGTGTTGGACCGGTTGGATCATTGATTGGTCCGTTTTCGTTTCCCAAGGCCTGGAAGTCCGCGCACTTTTCTGTCCGGCAATATCTGGCAAGGGAAACTCTCGAGTTGCAGTCTGTACAACCATCTTTAAACACATATTTCAATCATTCTCAATCACGTTCAATATATTTCAGTTCAATCCGTCTCCTGTTGTCATGTTGTTGTCGTTTCGTGCATCATTTGTGGCGCTTCTCAACTAGATGGATTTTCTGGGGACAATCGATCGCCAATGGCTCTGTTTCAGAGCGCCTAATGAACTTCTCAAGGCTCGAAGGCTGATCTACTTCTGGTTGCCATCTGGGCAAGACTTCACCTCACAGACGTCAGACATGTCATGACAATTGATGACATGATATGACATGTTTATCATGACGTTATCATGTTTGTTCAGACATGTTCAGACAGTTCTCACATGAGACGTGGCGCCATTTGCAGCATTTTGCCCAGCATATTGCAGCATATTGGCGCTCATGTACCGAATGCTGAGGTGATCTCTGTCTTTGCAGAGTCTGACTGAGTGCCATGCATTTGGAATTCAAATCCTTTGGCTCCAAATCCTGCAGTTGCAACTATTCCACATTATCCATGTTGCAACAATATGTTGTCCGTTCTTGTCCATATTCTGGGAATGATCGAAATTGTTGAAAATGGCTTTGGACTTTCCAATTATAGTTCTAACAGGGTTCCAAGATGTGTCAAGGCTGTGGCCTTCTTTTGGGAGGCTTCGGACTTGCGAGGCATTCACCTCAGAGATTCTGGCAGAAATGTCGAAGGGCACTGTACTGGCATGCACTGATATGTACTGGCAATGACAGCCAGGTCCACGCCTCTTGAAACCCATTTACAAATTAACATATCCAATACTAAAAGCACTGTATTGCCTTGAGCCAAAAGATTCCATCAGCTGTCGCCTTCACCAATATACACGCAGAAGTCGGGTTGCAAAACATGTGTTTACAGAACTGCTTCTGAGGCGACAAAGAAAGTAAGAAATGGAAGCTGAAAATGGCTGGAGCAGCCGTGTGGAGGCACCCAAAGTCACGGAGTGCCACTGGAGACATCCTCACAGCATCTCTCAATGGAGTGTTACACCTTGAAACATCTTGAAACTTGGAACAGCATGGGACTCAGCTACGCAAAAAAACAACGAACCGACTCGACGGGAAATCAACAAAAATAACGAACGGAAACCGAAAGGACACTTGGTTTTGGAGCCTCCAACTGTACTCCTGCTCTGGAGGCCGCTGGCTAAGATCAGCAGTAATCATCACCTGGAAAAGAGATCCAAGAGCCATCAGATATGTAACGTGCCATGAAAAGTTGAAACCAGAGTTGGAACCAACTCGTACAACTCGTAAAACCAAACGAAGCGAAAATCAAAATCGTTGGAACCAGGTCGCCTCCCGGGGCAAAGGCACAAAATATTGCTCTCGAAGGAACCTGACGGACATGAAGCATCAAGCATGCAAGCATCATGCTACAAAATGCTACAAAGACTCCCTGATCTGTGAAACATGTACTGGACTTTCCACTCAGCAGCTTGCTGCGAAGTGTTTTTTGGTGTTTTTTGTTCCTCGTTCCCGCTTCGCTTGGCCTCTTGGCATCAAATTGTCTCAAATTGCCTACCGAATGCCACCGCAGGCATTCAGGTCTTCGATAATCTTTGTACAATTTCGAAGCTGTGAAACCCATACGCCAATGTGGCCAAAAGCAGGCATGAAATAACGCGGCAAAGACGGGAGATTTCTCGGCGTGACAAATGACTCAATGGCCCAGAACAGGTTGTGAGAAGAAACCTGGAGCGCAGTCATGCATAACTCCAGTCAGCCAAAGGTCTTGCGCATTTTTCCCATCTGATTTGGAGGCAGTGCTCTGGATATCTTTCAATGTGGCATTTAAGATATCACAACTTCCTTGATATTTTAACTGTTTGCTTTTTTGTCATGCAAAGATCAAATCGTGTCCGATGCCATTCCCAGTACTTGGGTCACTCTGTGAGAGTCCCTGAGTGCCCCAGTCTACCGGTTTCAGCAAAGCAGCGAATAAGATCCTCTGCTTGCTCATCTTCGTCATCAGGTGCTGGGGTCGCCATGGCCTAAACACCAAAACTCCCACAGGCAGCACCTGGTTTCCATGTTTGCGCGTCTCCATTTCCTTGCTTTCTCTGGTCCAATATGTCCAACACAGGTGTAGAAAGATTAAGCATCTTTACTTCGCCACAGCAAGTCCCAGCTCGTCCAAAATTCCTTGAAAACCCAGCACTTGACCAAAATCTCAAGTTTTTCAACCACATTTTTACTTCTGGATGTTTCATGTCTATGACATCTGTGACATTGCTGCTCTCTTCATATTCTCAAGGCCTCTGGAGTGCCCGGTGCTCCATAAGACGATATCCGCATGATGGGCGCGTTGGGTTCTGAAATCGGCGTAGCTGGCGTAGCTAGTGCCTCCTTGGTAGCCGCACTGCCACATTGAGAGCAATGGAACTTTGGTTCGTTTCCTTAGGCAACGACCAGCTGGCTATGACTTTCGGAGCCTTTCTCTGAAGTGGCCGAAGGCTTCTGGGCCTATGCAGTGTCACCGGGGGTTCACATGTTGCCACTACGAAAATGTGATAAAATTGCAAAAACTGCAGCGAATTGTTTCAATGGTTTCAATGTGATTTTCACGAAATCTGCTTTTCAAAGTGTAGCAAACACTGCAGCCATGTCTATCCATGCGAGAACTGAGAATCTGTCCTCTGTGGTTGCTTCTTTCGTGGTGCTGAGCAAGGCAACACACGGCAGCTAAAGCGGAATGTCGCAGTTTCCAATCGAAGTAGTTTTGGCAGTTTGCCATCTTTGGATATCTTTGGTCGTTTGTATGACACGGCAAGCTCAACATGTGCAAATCACTAGCAATAACTCATAAATCAAAAACAAACGCAACTGTTTCTAGACTAAATTCGGGATCATTTGTTGCCTCCTGTCCCCCAAAAAAAAAATTGCCAGAGAGATCAAAGAGAGCATCTTTATGAATTCCATTGAATTCTTGTATATTAAGAGTAAGCTGAGACGGAGGGAACGAAAGCCAGCCGCGTTCTCTTACTTTGCCATTTCGCACTAGTAAGCGAGGAGCGCGGCGGAAGGATCAAGGTTGCGCTTCAGCAAAGAAGTGCTTTCAGGGATGTTTCCCACCTTTTTTTCTACGTTTGAATCGAAACGTTAAAAAAGGAAGAGAATTGGTGACAAAATGGGTAATATAAAGAAACCAAATATAAGAAATGAAAAAGATGAAAAACCAAAATGATTAAAATAATATTATGTTTGTTAAAACATGTCTGAACAATGAAAAATAAAAATAAGGAGAAGGGCCAAACATGGAAGCACAAAAGGAAAATTACTTTCTTTGAGTGATCCCCACCAAGTGACAGTCTATCTGACATACATTCGGACATTCCATCTGGCAATATATTCTGACATTCCATCGGGCATTCTATCTGGCATACATTCTGACATTCCATCTGGCATTCTATCTGGCATTCTGATCGGCATGTTATCTGACATAGAATTCTGACATTTGGCATGTATTCTGACATTCGGTCTGGCATACGTCCTGACATTCTATGTGAACGCGGCATTCTATTTGCCACCTATCTTGGCATTCTTTCTGGCACCTATTCTTACAGTCTCTCTGGCTTGTAATCACGCCCAGGCATGCTCCACTGCCTCCGGAGCTCGCAATAGGGTTCAGGCCCAGGTGACCAGTTAGAATCAAAGCATACAAGTGCTGGTAACATCCTGCCTCCTCCCCAAGCTGCTTGGACGGTCGCATATGCTCTTCGTTCCTTCTGTCTTGAAAGGGCAGCCCGGCCGTCTGCAGGTTGCTTCGCCTTCCGCACTTGCTGTGAGGCTACCGGCAAGGGGTAATCCGCCGGAACCTCTCTTCCAAACTGCGCCGACACCTCGATTAGGCTAGCATGGCGGCTGTAGGGTGAAAAGGCCCCTCTGCAAGCATAGCCCGCAAGTACGCTTCTGTATCTTTCCCATGCACTTCCTGCAGGCGCAGGTGAACGGGGCATTCAGCACCCATGTTGCACTCATCAGGGTTTGGGCAAGAGGGGCGCCAGCACGGGCCTTGGGCCCGCACCCTCCCTTGGATCGGGTCTCTGGGGCCTGGTGCGGGCCAAGGGGAGCAGGGCGCCGTCTGGCACTACCTTCCTGCCCCCTGCCCAAAGGTGCACCTTTTTCGCCACGCCAAACAACCGGCCGTGCCGGGCTTCGGGGTCCTCACTGGGGAGGTGGCCTGGCACGAGCTCCGAGGCGCAGGCTCCTTGTGCCTGGGCCTCGCGCACCACTGTATTGTCACCATGCGAGCAAGGGTTGAAAGAATGAAACCTTTCGTGGACCAAGGAAAAGGAATGTGCACCAATTAGAGTAGCAACATTAGACAACACCCAGACACATGAAAAGAAGTTCCCAGAGCGGAAGCCTGTTCGGACGTGCGTGTGACCATGATGTTAGCAAGTTCCATCATGTCCCGATAGGATCCAATGTCTGACTCAACTGGTTTTCACTCACATAACCAGGACCTTTTGGCTTAGTTTTGGCATAATCTGGCATGTTTCAACGGCATCAGACACTGCCCAGAAACATGAGAAAAAAGTTCGCAAAACTCAAAACGGAAGCCTGTTCAGACGTGTGTCAGCCATGATGTTAACATGTTCCATCATGTTCCGATGGCATCCGACACCTGACTCAACTGAGTTTCACTGACATAATTTGTACTTTTTGATGCCGAAGCCCAACTTCGCACTAAATGTCAAATGAAACCCACAACCAAGAATGATACGATACGATAACTGCCATGATATTTCTTGTTGTTGGCTTCCAGACGCTAAAGAATGTGAATATATTGCTCAGTTTCGGAACTGCGCTCCCACGCAAGAAGAAAAACCGGAGTTTGTTCAAGAAGTGTTAACCCCCTGTTCCACCGTTGTCAACCATCATTGATGACCGGTATATTCTGATCTCATACCAGGGAAAGCAAAAACATGGAGTTGAGGGTCGCAATTTGTAGCGTCCATTTCGGGAACTATTTTTTAAGACATTTCAGGCTTCCATTTCCAGAACCAATTGCTCAACATTTGAGGCTTCCATTTCGGGAACCATTTTTTGGACATGCTAGGCTTCCATGTCGGGAACCCATTTGTAACCATTTTGGCTTCCACTTCAGGAACTTATTTTTTAGATATTTTTAGCTTCCATTTCGGGAACCAATTTTGGACATCTTAGGCTTCCATTTCTGGAACCATGTTTTAGACATTTTTCCGGCACAGCGACAAAACACTTCGATGCATCACCCCGTCCACTTAGTTAGTCGTATCGTACTTGCCTTTCTTGTGGGCAACTTGGGTATGCACAGATACCACACTGTGGGACGCCCGCGTCAACCCTTTTCACTTGGAGATCCTTAGCTTGGATCCACGTCCCACGCCCGTACGCGCTTCAAAATCAATAGCACTTCAGCTTCCATCCTTTTCTCCTCAATTAGGGCGATTCCACGTGCACAGCAAGCAACAGAATCAGGGCCCTCAGCGAAGGCCGCAATCCAAGTCTTGGAACCATGGTTTTCAAAACCAAGCACTGTAGATATGAGTGTCAGCACCGACCAAACGGGCATCTAGATGCGGACCAGGGGGGAATCGATACCCCACCGTCACACACTTGCGTCATGGTATATGACACGCAAAAACGACGCCCTAATCACCACCTATTTATGGGCTTTTGTGCTCACTTGTCAGCCACTACCCCCCTAGACCCCCCTAAACTCACTTCGTTCGCATGGGACAACTTTAGCCTAGCGTTTGGCTGGCTTTCGCAATGAAGTCACTAGGTCAATAACGTCCCTTTTGTAACTCTGAGACCTCTGAGTCTTGTGTCGTTGAGTTTCACACCTCGGGGTCTCATGCACTCGCCATGTTTCGTCTCGCCAATCGAAGGATGCTGGTGGGGGCTCCAATTGCTTGGCGTCCCCGGGAAGAACAACCTGAAGAAAAAACGATTGAAGTCTTGATCAAACATTGATGCTTTTACATGTCTCTACATTCAGTTGTGTCAAATTGCAAGTCGCAATCGATCTTCATGTTCGCTTGTTACATGTTCATTCATGTATGCAAAAGCTTAACAGGCGAAGGTATTCGGTTTTGTGAAGCTTTTGAGAGGAGCAGAGCATCCAAAGCTCCGGGCACTCTTCAATGCCTCTAACTCTGCCGCTCTCCTCTGCTCCTGAGGCATTGACGCCAGGATGAATCAATGCACATATAAATAAATATATCTACTATATATATATATACTATGTATATATATATATATACTATATATACTAACAAAATATTAAATATACTATGTCATTCTATTGTCGAAGGAAGTTTAGAAGTCAAACTTCCGACAATATGGACAGATGAAAAGCAGAGCAGGGAAGAGGCAGAGAAAAGAGGAAGATTAGAAGAGAGAAGATCAGAAGAGAAAGAGTAAGAAGACAGAAGATACAGCTGCGCGAAAAGGTAGGAAAGTCGCGAAACACTGTGTTTTTCAAATGATTTGTGGCTCCGGAGGGTCGAAAAGTAGGCTCGCTAAAGCGGCGGGTGCGGAGCCAGCTGGCCACAGGAGCGATGA
>Ga0126342_10000143_pt1 | contig 53966 bp, 39 predicted proteins | sample Cyp1metagenome_FD_92528 | JGI IMG/M metagenome (GOLD analysis project Ga0126342, IMG submission 92528) | Coral microbial communities from Lord Howe Island, Old Settlement Bay, Australia - Cyphastrea 1 metagenome | ecosystem: Host-associated > Invertebrates > Cnidaria > Coral ...
CCTTACTTAATTGAGGATATGTTTTTCTTTTGGGAAGAAAATTTTTGATTTTCTACTTTAAAGAGAGTCCAGATATAGTTAAGGGAGGGGGGGGGAGGGGGGGGGCCACACACTAATCAGGAACCAACATTATCTGCCAGAAACCATAGAATTCACCTAGTTATTTGTAGCAACTTAGGTTCCAGGAACTGGGGCACCACCCATAGTTGATGCTTATTCAGTGTTCAGTTCATATGTTCTCCATTAAAACCGAATCTTTTTGTGGGAATCCCTATTAACTAACCAACTATTATAGATTTCCTAGGAGAACAAAAAAACAAGAAACTGGTGAAAGTCTCTCCACACCCAGCAGTTGGGTGCACCACCAGGGCTGTTGAACTTGACGAGGCCTCCCCGGTGTCAAAGTTCGGTGTCAAAATTCGTTGCACTCCACTTAGAACATTGGCCAATCTGAGATTCCTGCAAAATACCTTGATCTTTTGGAGGTCGTTGAGTCATCAAAAACTCTCCCATTTGCAACAAAATTTATTGGAAACAATTCTGCCAAGCAGAGGTGTACCCCCGTTGACACCTCAGCGTTGAAATGTATCATGGGCTCTATTGGCTCATGGGCCGTGGGCCCCCCAGTGATGTTTGTTGGTTTACAACCCCATTAACATTTAACGTACTGTACAGTACTATAGATTGGATAGACATATCCTGGTATTAAACATCTAGAAACATCTATAGTGATTGGAAGTATAAACCAACTTGGGGCCCAACCTTGTACAAAACAGCACATACCCTCCGGTAAACAAACATAGCTATTGAAAATGGCCCATTTATGGTGGATTTACCCATTGATCATGGTGATTTACCATACTTATGTTAGTTTACCAGAGGGTAACACATCAAGCCGCAACATCGCTTTGCATCCTTGCCATCCTTGCTGGGGCACCCCAACACGTCCGGAATTTCCTGGTGGCGGTCGATCATATCGGCTGAGCCATCCCAAAAAAGAGCTTATTTAAAAGGCAATTCTTCACATCTCTGGAGAAATTACACAATTGTTTTGTGGAAAAAACATCCTCAAGAAGGTGTCCTTGTGAGAAATGCTGTTGTCTCGTAGTTGAATGTCGCCGCTGCCACGTGGCATTGTTAAGAAAATCACTAGAAACACCCTATCGGACAAAAATGGCGGTTTTTGCGGCCTGCGTAAAAACTGCATATTAGTCGGCAGGTGGGGTTCAACAAAACAAACATGTATGAAATCCCACAGGATGGCACCCCCCAGCTATAAGTTATAAGTGGGTTTTAACACTCCATCATTAACTACAAAGATGTCTACCATAAAGCATAGTTATTGGACTTACACACCAACTTGGCTATCTGCGGGGGGCCTACTTCCAGCGAGGAGTTCCACAGTATCAATACGTAAATGATACGTTTGATCTTTGGACAGGTCCCTGCTGAAATGATTTGCCCACCTTCACTTCTGGCATATAATTACCCAATATCTTGTTCCTTAAGTTCCCTCTGTTACTCAAAGTTGCTGCAAGAAAACCGCAAAGTTTCCACTGTTTGCTGCCAAAAAAACAGTGATAGTAAAAGCCACACTTTTGCTGGAATTTAATTCTCTCTTTGGCTGCTTCGAATCCCAGTTCTATTGATCCAACCTTCACTTTTCCATTGTTTCTCATCGTTCCCAAACAACGCCATGGTTACCCTCCTGTCGCTCCTGCCGTTGCTCAACGGGCCGATACTGCTCGAACCTACGAAAATGCAGGTGGAATTACCTCTGCCAGTAATGACCGATGTATCCACCCGATTTCTGAATCAAAACTCGAAACATCATATTTTGTAATTAATCAACATCACCACTATTAACTCGTTGATGTTGCCATTAAGTAAACATGCATGGTGATGATGAAACAAAATGAACATCAGTGAGCATTTCTACAATGTATATAATGCTTGTGAGCCACCTGTAGCTGTGCTTTCCGAACCCCTGCACTTCCAATCCTCCAAATATTACACTTACCAGAGGAAAATATGATGAAATATGTGCATACAGTAGCCCAAAAATCCAAACACCCCTGGATTCTCATCATACCTGGTATTCCCTGGTAAAACTTCACTTCTTATGTGGAAGTTCCATTTAAAAACATCAAAAAAAACGCTCAGAATCGAAGGGCTAACTGCAACCCACCAAGATCCCAATAGCTGGGCCTCAAAGTGGTGTCCAACGCGCCATGCGAGGTGGACCTTGCTGTGGAGATATGGCGGTTTCAATGGGCTAACATCAAAAATCACATGCTCAAATACATAAGAAACCAAGAAATACATGGGCCAATGTCTAATAGCTCTAATACATTCAGGCAACTAACTACATCCACGGTTCATCCACGTGGTGCTCCTAAAATCACTTCAGGAATCAAATGGTTCAAATTTTCATGTCCAATATGAACAGTTCAATTTCTGGCCCCATAAGGACCTTTCAGGCGCGTTCCACAGCTGCTTCACCTGCGTTCAACTCCAACCACCGCCGAGCCACATGAAGGACTGCCGCAACTGCGCTGGCTGCGGCTGCCCGCAGGCGCAGGGCTGCGGCGTCATCATAGGAGCACCGTGGTGCGGTGGGCGAACGTACCTGCTGTGTCTAAAATGTACTTGGGGATTGGTTTCTTGGGTCGGAAACGCATGGGAAAAAAAGGATGCAAAAATAAGTGGGACCCTTTGAAAGGACTTCTGCCATGCATCCAAAAAGATTCACACACACACACACGCATATACATATATTTATATGTATATACACACACACGTATATGTGATATACATAAAAACTAAATGATATCATTTATTCAAAACGCAGCATCCCAAAATCGCATGGCGCTGGGCTTCCAAGGCACGCTGTACCAGCTGGCTGGGTGAAGACAGGCCGGGCCCCTGAGGCAGCCAGCCAGCTGGGGAAAGCAGCATAATGTTTGCCAAATGCATTCTCAATAGAATTGTCTAAGGGAAAATCTTCACCAGAAACCTGCAGGTTTTTACCAACAAAAAAAGGGGGGTTCCGGTTTCAATTTTCCCATCCAATTCTATGATATTGGTGTTTCTCCAAAAACGATATGTAATACGAGAAGAAAAGAAGGTCAGCCCGTGCTCATAGATCCAAATCCCAAATCATGGTGGAGCATCACAGTTTATCTGCAAACGGCATGGCCCTCATCCTGGGCATCAGAATCAACTCTTGATGCACTTGTTGCCACCATCCCTTCCACTCAATGTTCTTCACAATGTTTCGGCCAAGAAAAAAACATAATACACACACATATGTATATATATATATATGGATATATTTAAATAAATATAAATATGAGCCACTCATACCCTCCAAATCATCTACTATACCCCCTGGTAAACGTTTACATAGCTACGGAAAACCATTTTAAATAGGCACATCAACGTACTAAATGGCCATTTTTCAATCCCATCGCGCCTATCATCGCGCCTGGGACCTGGACCACAAGCGGCAACGTTGAAACCATAGAAAAAAAAACATCGGATGCCTTCAAATTCTATGGGTTTTGTGAGTAACAACCATAAAAACAAATAAATGCATTAAATAAATAAATAAATATATATATATATAAAGCCATAAAAATTAATTTACAAAAACCATTATATATATATATATCATATATAAAACAATATTGATATTTCAAACTATCACTCTCTGGGGATTTTGGGGCTGGTACCAATTAATTTCACCCCTCGACAGGGACTGAAGATGTCGAGTCATCGAGCTAGCAATGGGCAATGCTGATCAAAATGTTTCCTCATACATATGATGTGTATATACACAGTAAACAACACACAAATATATATATATATATATATATACATGTGTGTATGTGTATATGTATATGTATAGACATAGATTTGGTATAACAGCAACACATTTGGGTGTGCATTCTCTCTCTCTCTCTCTCTCTCTCCCTCCATCGCCAGTACATTATATAAACAAATAACCATTGCATGCATGATACAGGCCCGCAGGTGTACCTTGTGGTTGGCTCCTTTCCCAGCTTTTGTTGTGCTCAAGAAAGACCGAAATAAAAATAAAAATAAAACTAACACATAATGAAACCCATTAGATTTAAATCTGGCAACCAGCATGGTGTATTTCCAATTGTGTATAGATTTGTCCTTCAAGCCGGTTTTAAAATTCACAGGTGACTGGGTGACAGTTGAGTACCCAGAAATGGGATGGTTCACTACACATGACCAACATCTATGGCACCAGGATGTGCAGAACCACTTTTCTTAACCCATTAGTAATGGTATCTTTTAATGACTCATGTATCCCCCATTAAGCTTCCATTATAATTATATCTGGTTAGTGGTTTCAACCCCTCTGAAAAATATTAGTCAATGGGAAGGATTATCCCATATATTATGGAAAATTGTTTGAAACCACCACTAATCTCTAAGTTGTCATTGTAACATAGTGTAACGCACTACGGTCCCTGAAGCTGCAAGGTGGTGTGCCGTAGTTAGCTAAGTTAGCTCGGTTGGTTTACAACAAATACAACTCGGGTTTATCAATTTTTACAAGTAAATCACTATTGTCCCATAAAAACCCACAAATAAATTGTGGTAAATCAACATCTTTTGCCAATAAATCGTCATTTTTTATAGATAAACCATGGCTTCTCTTCCAGGTTGGCCTGTGCGATCGGCGGCCCGCCGGGCACGGGGCCCCCAGGGGTCAGCCTTGGCGGGGGCCAAAAGATGAGGAGAACCTGGTGGTTTTACTGTGAAAAATTAGGAGCTGAACTATAGTTGAACCATGAAAAAACCATGAACAACCATGAGCAAAGGAGGTTTTAGCTTTAGTCGATCATAGTTTTTTTTTTTGCCGGGGCTTCTAACGGTTTTGCCTTAGAGCTAGAAATTGACAACCTGCAAGAGTGGAGCAACACTGAAAGTTGAACATAGTTGAGCCATGAAGAACGGAGTTTAAACATCAAAAAATTGAAGATTTCACACAGCCCAAAACGAGGGTCTAGCTTGATTTAAGCATGAACACAAACAGTTCACCACAGAAGAAGATATTTGGTATGACTGAACATGTGGCACCCTCCCCCACACACATGGTAATTCTAATGCATGATGATACACCATGGAAAATGGCATACCTTATTCGGCCCCGGTGTAGCTTCCACTTACATTACAGTAAGTGTACACATTCGGAAAAAATGTTCTGTCTGTAAAAATGCAGATATACAAACTGTGATGATGACTGCACATGTGACTCGAATATCTACAACGTTGATTGGAACCGGCCTAACACATTACTAAAATTTACTAAATATGTTTTGTACAACATGATATGCGAAAAGCCGGTGCTTTTTGTCATGGTCCCAACTTTTGGGCACCCTGGAAATCTCACCTGACACTGCGACATCCCCACTTTTTAAATAACCCTTTGCTCAACATATGAAATCCCGCCCTTTGAACCCCTAGTTTCGTATTGGATCTCTTCATGTTGGGTGTCTTCTTGGGGGTATTCTTTAGAGGGGATAAAAATGACTTCTCATACGTCATCCAATGGAGTGGACTTCCCTATGGTCCTTGGGGAAGAGCATCTGGATACTCATCCCACTGTGGTCGAATGTTGGTTGCCCCATATTGGTTGCTTCAAATCCCGCTTTTTGCAATACTCAAAAAGATTCAGAGCAGTCAAATCCTCCCCAAAAACATCAAAAAATCATGATCTAACTTCATAATCTGAGACTGGATTCTCTGGATTCATATCATTTACCATCTGGTTATGACTAACATAGCCATGGAAAATGGCCCATTTATAGATGGTTTACCTATTAAAAATGGTGATTTTCCATGGCCATGTTAAATAACCAGAGGGTATATCCAACTTCACTTGGTAAATTTCCATTTTCTGAGGCTGGACTGAGTTGAACTACCACCGTTCCACCCGGGGATCCACACCACACCTGGGCCTGGCCGAGATCCGGCGCCAGGGTGGGCGCAGCAACGATGTTTCTAGTGGTTTAATGGGATACGATATGATAGACATGGGAATTTTCATGGGATATGATGGCATATAATAGCAATATCATGGGAAAACTTGGATCGCGGGCTCTGTTTGATCGTATGTGATTGGATATATTTATATATATTTGGAAGAACCAACAAATAAAATTGTTTCTATGGTCTTATGGGAATTTTATAAGCTACAATGGGATACACCATGATATAACAATATGGTTTTTGAATGTGTCTGACTGAACGTAGGCTGTAACCCGAATCTTATGCTTCACCATCAAAAAACCTCATGAGATCCACTATCTGCAACACGCTCTTGGGGCGTGATGACGTATGCGAAATATTGCAGCACTGAAGTGGGGTAGCAATGCTGAGGAGACTCAGTGAAGGCCATGGAGTTGGTAATTGATGGTGCTCCAGTGACATGATGCCATGTTTTACCGCTGGCAATTGAGAAGCGTGAACAAAAACCCTCCGGAAAACTCCATTGAAAAGGGGTGGTGAATACGAGTTCCCGTCTTTTGGAAGATGACAATCTCCCGTAATGATATAAGTCTATAATCATCAACCCGCAAGGGCTTTGGACACTTCTCAAGTGAAGTAACCACTGGATACCGCTTCAGTGAACCGTTCAGCTCCGCTGAACACCACCAAGAATCCGAGCACCTGGTTGTGCGCATTGACTTGCATGGCGATGGAGTGGGTGAATTGCGAGTGATCGGCAGGCCGAGTATCTACAATGATAGTTCCTTGTTCCTGCTTACATTTGGGGCCTCATACTCTCAGTTGACTCTGAAGGAAACACCACTTGTGATATGTTGTGATCATTTATGGGTACAATATGGTACAATCATGACCAGGATAGTAGGTAATTGCGGTGCTTTGTTATGCTTTGTTGAGTGCTCGGGGCGGTGCTTCTCAAACATCTCAAACTTGGTCAGACCCTGAGATTGGGATGGCAAATGCACTACGAGTTTCCATGCCATTTTCATGTTGCACTGGGGAGACATCAGTTGTGCTTCGGATGCCTTTCCACCGGCCCTAAAGTCATAGATGGAATGTGTCTTCAACTGGTGCTCCAGAGTTTGCTAAGTCCGTTTCTAGACCAGTTCGTACTGCAGACTCCATGCCACCATGAGCCCATATTTTAAGTCGCTTCGCAGGCGTACGAGCGTTTGAGCAGGAACGAGCAGCGGTTCCACAACGAAACTTAACCAGGATCAACAAGGGAACAGAACTGAGATAAGGTATCCACCTCATAACCAGCATGTGCTGGCGCTATGCATTTGCAATTCTTACTCTTAGTGTTGTTTGTACCATATTGACCTCGAAATTGTCATGTTTCCAGTGGTGGAGGGACCACAGTCTGGCATGTTCAAATCTGAAAAGGGGAATCACCTCCTGTATGGCCAAAGTGTTCTTTTCATATATAATGTGGTGAAACCATGTCAAACCCATGAAGCATGCCAACTTGTCACAGTTTGTCTTGAAGCCCACAAAGTAAAAACATGGAACTGTTTCTTCTTTGGGGATTTACTACGCTCAGAAAACCACTGCATTTTGTGAAATCCCAGCTCCAAGATGAAAATAAGCCAATGCAGCCAATGCATCCATTTTTGTTCGGCTTGTTTCGGCTCACATTTTGTGAGCCAAAGAAATTGCTGTGAGACCTTCCGCAAAACGCGTTGTAAAACACATGGCAGAATATTGCGGTCCAAAGTACTGGATTGCATTGAATCACTGGATTACCCTCTGGTTACAGAGCGAACTGGAAAATGGCCCATTGAAATAGTTGATTTACCCATGAAAAATTGTGATTTTCCATAGCTATCTGGATTTTTACCAGAGGGTAATCGTTGGATTTAAATCCCATTGGATCCCATTGGACAAAAATGGTATTTCACGGTAGTGTTTCGATGTATCATGCTGCAGAAGGGAACTCCTCACTCTGACACAGCTCCTCGCAGCTGACGGCCCAGTGCCCCGATTGCTGTGAGCTGTACCCCCCAAAAAAAACATAGCCTGCTTCACATCAATCTTGGTCATATACAAAGAAAATCATCATAAAATTAAAATCCAAAAAACTCATGAGCTAAACTTAAACTACATTAAATTTCATGCTCCTTCCAGTAGGGATTTTCGAAACAAGACTGTTGAAGTCGACCTCTTTTTTGGCGCCGCCTGAAGCGAGACATCACCATTTATCATTGTGGATCACCTTATGGCTGCAGCATGGTTGATGTTGTAACATGATCCCAATGTAATTGTTGGTTAAGGACTTGAGGATATTGATTTTTAGTTGAATTTACAATGATTTACCACATTCAGCCATGGGAATATCCACAGTAAACGCTTTTGCGCCCCAAATGCGAGGCTTTGTTGTAGGCTTTCCCGTAAGCCAATGCTGGCAGCAAACATGTTTCGTTTATTTTAGATTCACCAGGTTGTACACGATGTTCAACCTCTGAAGGGACAACCATTGAGACTTCTGCATGCTTCACGCGACCTCTAACCTCCTTTGTTTATTTGTTTCGTAGCAAAGGACCTTGTTTCTGGATGGCTGTCACAAGGTGGTCGACTTTCTCCTGCAGTCAAGTCTACAGTAATTCTACAGTAACATTGCCAGCTTAAGTTGCCGGACAATCAGCTTTTTATATTTGTTTATACCTGGACATGTGCCTCTTATTTTATTGCAACCTGGCGAACTCCACCCGCGCCTGTCCTAATCTTATGTAACTGGGCACTCTTGCAACTTCATCTCGCTCTGAAATGGCCTGCACCGCACCAAAAGGAGCAAAGACAGCTTATAGCTACGACCATTGTCATGATCATGATCATTAACAATCATGAAAAGTATCCAAAAGGATCACTATCATTAATAATCATGAAAAATAGGGTCATTGGGCCATTTGACTAGTTACACTTACAATCCCATCAATGATCCAGATTATACAATAAGGAACCCCCATAATAAACAATCCCCAATTTGGGTTAATTCTTGGGTATTGGGATGATTTCAAAGGAACCCCCAAACAAATAGTGGTTTCTAGGACGCTTTGTGGCAATTTAGCTTACCACATTCCATAAAATCACCCATCAATCTTAAGCCATGACCCCAATCATTTAAGTGTCCTTTTCAAACAAATTTAGAGGGGTCGGTCTACGGTATACCCTGTGTTGTCATAGGACCTACTAATCTGGTTGGTGGTTTGAACCCCTCTGAAAAATGATGGAGTTCGTCAGTTGGGATGATTCTTCCATTCCCAATATATGGAAAGTCAGTCAAAATTCCATGGTTCCAGTCACCACCAACCAAATATATTGTTATTCCAATTATTAACCATAGATTAACCATAGATTAACCATAGATTAACCATAGATTAACCATTATTATCAACCAGTGATTCTATGGGAGACCCCACTTTCATCAACCAACCCACCCTCTGCAGCTCCGGGGCGCTGCGCTCGCCTCCCTTACCTTGGCCATACGCCCGCCGAAGGACGTGCGCAGCTGCCGGGTGAAGGAATCCGCGCCTGGCCGAGGAGATGGCGGGAAGCGAAACGGGGGACGTTTTTTGACCCATTGAAGTGATCAGAAATAGGTATGGGACCTGAAAATTGGGGGAAAATCATGGAAACCTCCTCACTTTTGATGGTTTAAAGCTCTATGTTCCTCTGAATATGGTCACAAATTGGTAGTATACCGCATTTCCAAACAGATCCAAATGCGGATTGGACTGCGCTCTGCTCATAGCGAGCATGATTCCGAACTGAGGAGCCCTGCGTCGCACTGTGACACCGTCACTGTTCAGAATCGCCATTGTTACGGACAAGTAGCCATTGATCTGGCATGACGTCGTCACATTCCATCGATCTAGGGATTGATTAAAGGGAAACTCCTAGCCAGAAACAAGGGTTTTGACCCCAGTACAAGGCTTTCCTGGAGGTTGTGCTTCAAACCAATTCTAGGAATGGAGGGAATATGACATGTACAGTATCGGCCAAACATCACAGGACCATACGAAAGTAATCTCTGGAACCTAGAAGCTGGACTAGAATTTCTGGGCCTCAACTGTATTATGAATTTCAACAATCGTCTCCATTTCTGCGGGTGATTCACCCCATGATTTCTTTGAGCCGCTCAAGCCCACCATGCCTTGGTGCGACCTCAGCTGATGTTTTTTTGACCCAGGCATTTGGACCAACATATTCCAACACACCAGGATAAACCAGGGGGCTCTCTCGATCTTGGGTACCCTCTGGTAAACTAACATAGCTATGGAAAATCACCGGCTTTAATAGGTAAATCAACTATTTCAATGGGCCATTTTCAATAGCTAATTATGTGAAATTACCAGAGGGTAATATCTATAGATTCATGTTCCAAACCACCAGCCAGTTATAGATTTGACCCCCCACTATTAATCACTCTTAACCACTATTAGCCAGCATTATAACCACTATTTGATCTTGGAGAAACGCGATTTAATAGGTCATCTATTCCGGGGATGGGGGCCAAACCTGTGGTTTTTCAGATGAATAGAGTTGGTTTGTCCCCATGATCAAGGTTAAAACCCCGATGGCTTCCCTATTATATATATATGATATGCAAGTTATATAGTATACAACATGCAATAAACAAATATAATCTATTCATATTAATGACAATCATGACAATAATGATAATAATAACTAAATAAAATAAATACATACATAAAATATAAGATGAATGAACAAAAAAATAAGTAAACAGTTACATAAATAAATAAATAAAATAATTCAATAATAAATAAATGAATACATAAATACATACACAAATATACCTATAAATATATATATATATATATATCATGCGACACACACGCGAATGGAATCAACCAGGGCCATGCATTGGTCATCGCTGGGCCGTGGCCCGTTCCACCAGGCCACGTCCTAACTGACGGTGGTTGGCGTCTTCCAGGGTCAGTTCCTCCTGAAGTGCTGCAGCTGCCACACATGTCATGGAAACCGATATAGCTTCACCTTGAACTCCCCTGGTTGGTGGTTTCAACCAACCAATGGGAAAAGGCCATCCATGGTTGGTTAGTAGTGGTTAATAGTGGTTAATAATAGATAACTGGTTGCTGGTTGAGCCACCGGTCTGAAAAATATGAGTTCGTCAATGGGAAGGATGACATCCCATATATTGTGGAAAATAACACATGTTCCAAACCACCAACCGGATGCAGTTCAGGGTCATCTTGGAGCCATCTCTCGTACCGTGGTTAAACTCATCACTGGAGACAGGGCAAAAAAATACAGGAAACCTACCCTGCGGTAATTTAACATAGCCAACTGGGTTTATAGAGAGTCAACCCTGGCAGGTCTGGGAGATAAACACTGTCCTGCCCCACCTGTGGGGATCTCAACTAGTAATTTAGTTATTCTTTATATGTTCACCGCCAGAATTATAGAACGGAAGTTAAGGAGTACGAAAGTACGGTTGTTTACCGTACCCTGTTGTTCCATAATTCCTGTTTTGTGTTTTCCACTATTTCTCACCTTTACCAATTCAGTTCTATAATTGCGTGTTCTATAATTAAGTTTGCAATAATTCCGTTCTATAATTCTCTGTTCTATGTACAGTTTTCATCATTTTTCCGGGGTCCCAGAAAGATACATGTAAGTAACCTCCTCGTAAAACAGAAGTTGAGGAGTTTTTTACACAATAATTATAGAACAACTAAAACCTAATTATAGAACAGGATCCGAATCCGCGCAGAATCGCGATCCGAAGGAGTACGAAGGTACGGTATTTTACCGTACTTTCGTACTCCTAATTCCGTTTTACAATTGTGGCGGTTCCTGTAAGCCAAATAGATGAATCAAATGGACATGCTGAGCTATTCATGTATATTAGGTAAGTATAAGTAAATATGTTTGTAGTTACCCTCTTATTTAACATAGCTATGGCAGCCATGGCCCATTTATAGATGATAAACATGGTGGATTTACCTACCCTCTGGTAAACATTAACACAAAACCATGGAAAAATCCACCATGTTCAATGGGATCAATGGGTAAAAATGACCTGGGGGGGTTGGGTGTCCCCATTTTGTAGAGCCAAATCTGACTTTTGGCGCCCCAGGCCTCTACAGAATGAGGAACCTGCCACAAATCTTCCAAGGGGTTTTCTCTACAAAATCAGGGCACCCAACCACCCTTTTTTGGGGGGATATTGTTATGCAATATGTAATTTTCTGTGTGTTGGAATATTGCATAATGATCATGAAAATTATACAACATTCCATATTACCTGTATTGGAAAATAATAATGACAATTCCATATTCTATCTGCTCCAGGACGAGTACAATTCTGGCTATAACTCACTAATCTGAAAATAGCTTGTATATGCTTGTATCATACGGCCATTTGTGGATGATTCATGATGATTCCCCTTTACATTCATCATCATTCCTCATCATTCCGTGACAACGACTGTCATCGGTCATGATCAAAATATTGCTGATTTCCCATGATATCAATGGCCATTTCAGGTACCTAAATTGGAGGTACCTACCATATATAAGGCCTATATAAGGCCTATGTAAGGCCTATGTAAGGGAATATCCCCACAATTCATATGGCCTTATATGGTACGGTACCTCCATTTTAGGATCCTGGAATTCCCATTGATGATATTCCCATTGTTATCCTTATCAAACCATGGGAAATTGATCCCCTGCTAAGCCCCCGCTAAGCGCCTCAATCACACCTGACTCTATGATGCGACTTCCTGGGCTGGGCCCCGGTGTTTTTTCCGGAGACATGGCAAACATATGCCAAATGGTGATGTTCAGTGGCAAAAATGATGATTTTAATGAATTGTTTATATTTTATAGGGATAGAACATGATAGAACCATCAAACAAATGTACATTTCAACTATCGAAAATGATGCCCTAGTGAGTTAAATCGCAAAGTTGGTAAAGGTATAACGATTTAGATCACGATTTTTTGCACGAAGGAGAGCGCCAAAAAGGACGCTTTTTCTCGCGAAGGACAACACTCAAAACAAAACTTGCCCCAACTATAAAGAAATCCTTTTAATGACTGTTGCAGCTATTAGGCTAGATACAACATAAACACGCATCCCATATAATCTATTTATATATTTTGTTATTTTTTGACTCTGACTGCAATATTTATGTAAACCAGTAACAAGCATTTCCGCTTTTTGGGTCCTTGTTCAGGAGAAAAACAGTGGCGCTTCCGCTTCCGCGCCTTTCACAGTGGCGGTTCCCAGGCAGTCGTGCTTATCGAAGTCATAGTCGAAGACAGAGAATTGCATCGAGTCATCTCAGAGGTCACCGATTCGTCAATGGATTGGTTTTGTTGGGAAAATTCCGACAGGAAAATCAGATTTTCCCCTTAAGACCATGGGGCTTTCCGAAGTAAGTTTTCCCTGAAACTTTAATCCATTGAAATAGGGGATTGAACCGCAACACATATGAGCCATGAAAGTTATTCCCTGGTGGTTATTGTATGTTCCTATTGAGAGTTGTACGCAAAGTGATTGGGGAGTATAATTATAAGCCATTCATATAGTAGGGAAAGCTATCATCATCAGCTACTATATTATTGAGATGGGATAGGGGTATTCTCAATGGCTGACTAGGGTTCGGCCCCCAAATGATAGCTAAGTCTTACAACTATGTTAAGCAAGGTTTATGGAAGATATAACTATAGTTTATGGGGCTTGTAAACGAACTTACAACTAGGGGGGGCTACTTGGTGGTTCACCCCCAGGAACCGTAAGTGGGTTATAACACGTTATGACCCCAGTTGTGCGCAAAAAATGGGGTGAACCACCAAGTATCCTCCGGTAATTTAAGAGTTTTGCTATGGACACCCAGGTCCATTTAGGTCGATGATGTACCAAACATGTTGGTGTCTGTTCCAGAACATAGGCGATCGTATAAATCTAGGGGATGATTACAGCTTGGTATGTTCACAGTTTGCTACGGAACATCCTCCATTTCTTCCCATTGCCATCTTTCAGTACTGATGGATATTCGGATATTCTAGTTTGAATCGGATATTCGGATATTCTGACGGATATTTCAGTATCTTGATGGATATTCAGAGAAAAACGTACTGAAGAATGCCATCCAAACACTTTCCGTCAAGTTCTTCAGCACAAAGGATTCATCCCACTCTGGATTCCTCAGTGCCAGCTGCGACTTCGAGGTCTATGCCAACTGCGACAATTCCGCAATTCTTCGAGTGTGAAAATCTCACGCTCCCACACACAAAGTGCGCATCAACGGTGAGTGTTGGTATGTTTTAGTGTTTGAGTGAGTTCCCATCTTACTGGTGCTAAACGTAGGGAATGAATGGGGTTGCTGGGGGTTGCAATGGGGGTTGCTGGGATTGTTATTAATAGTTATTATGGATCATTCCCTCATTCCCTACGTTTAGCACCAGTAAGCCATTTATAGAATGCACGTAGGTCCAGTCAAGAGGCAAACTTCGTCGCACCACTTGGGTGTGGCATTTGGTCCCCGGCTTTCCTAAGAGCTCCACCACCTGGGTTGTGGAAGCTTTTGGAATCCAGGAACCACTCTGAGACTCTTGGGGTTTATGTAACTTTCCAGTAAACTAACCGTTTGACCCTGCCAAATAGGGGCTGGAAGATGAGTGAAACCACCAAAAATAGGTGATTTTCAAAGTCGAATTATTAATTTACGAAAGGGTAACTAATCTAAATGTCACAGCAAGGATATTCAATGCACCATCACACCATCCTCCAAGATTCCAATGAGAGTCGGGAACATTGGCCAACATCAATAGCAGCGATTTGTATCATCACTACCAGTCTCGATGACCTCCCTCGGGGGAGTCGAGATTTTTTCCCATCTTTTGCCAAATGGACGCTTTATTTTGGGACAACAACAACTAATTTGGACCAATTGGACCTCGAAATTGGTTCAGCATATATTGCATGTATTTACATAATGTATTTTGGAGATTGGCCCCATATCCATCCTTGTCCCAATTCTACTGACCCCTTACACAAAATCTCTCAAATGGTCACCCCTCAGTCATTTTCTGACTTGATCAACTTCAACATGTCAACTTCTCAACAGCCTTATCCCTCCTCAAAAAGAAAACTCTATCAACCTTCCGGCTTCAAAACACCAACATAAACCATGCCGCGCAGAAGGGATCTGCCAGGCCGTTCACATCAGCGGCACGCAGTGCTCGCGCGCTGTGTACCTTAACTATAGTTTATGGATGTTCATGGTAGATATCTCTACACCTGGGTTTGTTCATTTACCTATTAAACTATGGTGAGTTTCCATTACTGTAGCTATGTTACTCTCGTAGGCTTAATGGTTTAATCAACCCAAAATTGCTCGAACTACAGAAAAAATGGGGATGTAACCAGTAAAACTAGAAGGAAGCTGGCTTCCCAGTGATAGATGTGGCAATGTATCCAGCAAACAGCATTGGGGCATTGGGGCTTTAAGCAAACACAAATGAAATTACGTGGGTTAAGCGGGTAAGCTGGTTTATTTTTGGATAAATGGTGAATAAATGTGAATATACATACATACATATATATATATACCTCGAAGTAAACTAATATGGACGTGAAAAATCATGGTCTCCGAGATACATTTATATATATACAAACACATTCATATATATATATATGTATAAAAACTATATGCATATCTGTTGGACTTTCCAACGTGTCCTGATACACTGGATGGGGTCCTCTTTGTGCGGCAGAGATTGGCCCCTTACAAATCCAATCTGTTACATATTGTTACAGCAATCACTGCAGTTTTCCGATGCGCATTGAACATTGGGTTTTTCACATTTTCACCGTATCAAACTAATTATATCAAACCAGTCTAAACTTGGTGACTGAGATTCCTGGCCCCATGCGGTATGTCATGGTGACATATTCTGACCATCACAAAATGGTGTCAGTTAAAGAACATCATCCTTTCTGACCCAGGAATTGACATATTCAACTGATTTGTTCAAAACCAGATTAACAAATCATACTTTGGTACTGTATCAAAGAGATAGCAAAGCACGATCAACAGGATGTTGATCGTAGGTAGCGTTTTTTTTGGGGGTGTACAAACAAATACGGTATAGATCAACTGCGGGTCTTTGTACTCCTGGGCCACGATTTTTTTCAGAACCCTGGATTCAACCGTTGAAACATGCTATCTAAGCAACGGGGGATTTTTTTCATGACAAGTAGCGCACAGAGAATGATTAAACATGTGTATATATATATAATATATATATATTGTATATATAACATATATAATTTTACCTACAACATCCTGAAACTCAGCATTGTATGTGTTTGACCTCCCTGACGCTCGCCTTCCTTTACCTTCTTTATATGGCTACGTGTATGGGTGAAAACTGGATACCGCCAAAACGGTCTTATCCAGTAACACAATGCCGCATCCATACTGTCACTGTGTCTAAGGTCAACAAAAGCGGCTAGGATCATCTGAACCCCTTATATAATACACATATGTATATATATATATATATTATATTATATATATGCAGTGTGTATCATGTATCTGTCTATCTGTCTATCTGTCTATCTGTCTATTTGTCTATCTATCTGTTTATTTATCTGTTTATCTATCTGTTTATCTATCTATCTATCTATCGATCTAATCTATCCAATCTATCTATCTATCCATCCATCCATCCATCCATCCATCTATCTATCTATCTGATATATATGCATATATATATATGTGTGGATGCATATCATTGCATAATATTGCATATCTGCATGTATGCACTATGCCATCCCAACATCAACGCCCCACGACCAGCGCTGACTACCGCCATTTCGGTCCAGGCTACGGTGACTCGCACCACTTCGGTGCTGAGGTTCTGTTTGGGGGGCGAGTTCAGGGCCAGCGTGACCCGCGTGTGACCTGTGGAACAATGCGATCCAAAAATTCAATTTGTGACCGTAACAGCAGAAACACAGAAGAACTAATCAGCATTAAAAGTGTTGCTAATGATAAGATAATCCCACTGACGTATAATTATAGCAATCATTATTCTTTAGTAAGAACCAAACATATGTTCTTTTTTGTGTCTTCCGCTTGGTAAATTCCTAACTGGATATAAAACTATTAAAAACATATCTGATCAGGAAAAACGTATAAGGACAAGGATCATTTAGGATACATAACTTTTTAAGCTCCTGATTTAGGACAATATTTCAAAAACAAACGCATACAATAAAAAACAAACAGTTGTATTGTCCTGCTATCGCTATCACGCCGTGACACTGTTCTGAATCTTTTTGGAGGTTGCCATGGCATCATGCCATGTTTTTCAGGACACTTTTAGGTGCACGTATAATACACCGTTAAAAATTGGGAGAACTACCCTCTGGTAAACTAACATAGCTGTTGAACATCACCATTTCTAATGGGTAAATCAACTATAAATGGGGTATTTTCAATAGCTATGTTAAATTACCAGAGGGTATATATCGACCAACCCAGTAGGAAGTAACAGTTGGATAAGAACACAATCCAGCTGTTGCAATATGATTTTGGTTGCTCAAAAACAGGTGATCATGTACCCAGTTTTGGTACCAAAAAAAAAACAAAACAAACAAGCCACAAATTTATGGACCCAAGGGTAACTTCATACTTCACAGTGCATGTTTATCCAGTTAGAAGCCATGAGGGCTGTAATTATTGACTCTGCGTTTTGAGGTGAAGGATCGGTCATTCATAGAGTAATGGATGAATGAAATGGAGTATGATGGAAGTCTGACCATTCAGAGGCGCCAAAAAACAAAACATTCTGCAGATCGTACCTTTAGCTAGTCTACTCTGGCAATCAGAAATCATCATCTTTCCCTGAAAAAAAAGACATGTGTTGCCACCTTCGTCTGGTGAAGAAAATGACTCTCTTCTGGTGAACCGGCTGTCAAGTCAGGTTTGCCGAGTCGCAGGGGTCGCCTAAAAAATACCAACTGATGGAAGAAATCCTTCATCGGTAACTCGGCAACTATTGGCAAATAATGATAGGTAGATGGTTTATCCCAAATCCAATAGTTATCCCAATTGGTAGACGGTTCATCAGTAACTATTTAACTGCCATTGCTATATGAACCACTGCAACTAATGGGATTACGAGATAAACATGAATAAACCATCTACCATTGACCGTGCAGGATTTCTTCCGTCCACACTAGGTCATTCCCGAATCAGCTGGTTACAACCCCTATGATCTGATGGCGCAAGTTTCCATGGATTTAGTTCACGATCAACGTTGAGAATCTGAGGCACCTATTTATTTGCAAACAATGCCATATGAGTCTGAGCCATTAAGCATTGTTGAGTGACCTAATATGATCCCCAATAAAACTGAGAAGCCTATTTTGTATCCCTATTATACACATATGTACATATATATGTGTGTGTGTGTGTTCCAATATGGTGGTTTCCTGAGATAGTGGTACCCCAAATCATCCAAAACATTATAGCATGACTTAGTAATCTACTTATGATTGGGGGTATAACCTACTTGATTCAACGGCCATTTCAGGAACCTAAATTGGAGGTACCTACCACATATAAGGCCTATTTTTCAGGCCTATGTAAGGGGATATCCCCACAATTCATATGGCCAGAAATATGGGACTAATGTACCTCCATTTTAGGATCCTGAAACTCCCATTGAGTGAGTGGAATGAGCCACCAAGTACCAATGATCCACAAATGCTATGATTTGCTCAACTAAAACAGCCGAGCATCGAGGCTTGCTGCCCCGACTTTGCTCCGGCTGCACTTCACTTTCCTCCTGGACCAAGCTTTCCCAAAGTTACATGGGAGATCCCTAGGAAAATATGGGGAAATCATGGGAAAATATGGCAAAGACGCATGGGAATTTTATCGTTTGATTAGTTAGTAGGGGGTATGAGAAGACTTGTTGTATGTCTACTTGGCTGTGCATCCCAAGAATCGTTAAGTGGGTGATAACTCTGTAGGGGTTGGAGCAACCCTGTTACGTCAAGGATAATCTTCAAGCATCATCCCCCTGTACTGCAGCTGGTTCGTGGGATAGGTCATGGGGTCACCAGAATTGCATGGTTTCGAAGTGGCGAGTGGTTTCGGACTAGACTAGAGATTTAACCCATCCCAGAAATGTGGAAAAACATGAAAAAAAACACTCCCTGTCGCCATCCCTTTTGCTTTATGGACGGAAAAAATGATATGAATGAACCACCAAGAGAAGGACATCGTTATCGTTACCCTCTGGTTATTTAACATAGCTATGGAAAATGGTTCATTTATAGAGGATGTATATGCCTATTATTGTCTATTAAAACCGGGTGATTTTCCATAGCTAAGTTAAATCCGTTAAATAACCGAAACTGGTTGGTGGTATACCTACCCCTCTGAAAAATATGAGTTCGTCAGTTGGGATGATGACATTCCCAATATATGGAAAGTCATAATCCAGTCATGTTCCAAACCACCATCCAGTTATATATGTTGATTATAGAAGCATATAGAAACCCATTTATGTTGATTAACCACCAACCACCAACCAGTATTGGTTAAAAGGTATTCTCTAGCAGAAATATCGTTATCGGCACCAAATCTCCCGGCCAAACTGGCGCCAGGGATGTGGCAGCTCAAGTTTGGTTTACGCTGTGGATGTTGGCAATGGAACTGTTTCCACCAACCACAAACCTAACAGTGAAATATATAGTGAAATAAACCTAAGTACATTAATTTCACTATATCAATCATTATATCATTTCACTTTATCAAATTTCACTATATGTAGTTTTATAATTTTATAGTGATTTACTTTAACATCAATCAACGACATTCAAATCCCCAAAACGCTTTTGTGAAGCGTGCCCAGGGCATCACCTCAACAGATTAGTCCCATGTCCTCCATCACAGTGGTTTTTTCCTGGTGACAGGAGGGGACTGAAGTGGGCGGAAATGGGCCCTAGATTTCTGAGCTTGGAGGCAGAATGTGGCTGCCTAAAAAAGTGGAGCTTGGTATCTATAAAAATTCCTTCGTATAGTTATGGGTCAAAAAATAAGTCATAAGTGGACCGCAAATTTGGGTAATTAAATATTTACAGTACCATCCATTCTTAAGTGCTCCAATGTGGACCTACACCGCGATACCCACAAACCAACTTTTTTATGGTCTTAAACACATTCACTTACATGGCTAATCTTAGATGCCCTGAACAACAATCAGTTTAGCTGGTTAGTACCTATCTATCAGTATTCACAGCATGGAAAAAATACTGTGAACTAAACTACCCAGGGTTCCCCTGTTATGATCAACTATCTCAGACTATCTCCATGTTTGGGCGAAAGTTGGCTTTCAGTAGATTGGCGAGTGCGACAAGATGGTGGATACTTCCATACATACAGTAGGTGGAACCAACAAACAATCTTAAGTTGGTGCAAAAAACATTGACACTATATAATATGTATACATATACATGTATTGATCATAAACCAGAGAGTTATGTTCGTTATTATAATCTAACAAACATTTCACCAGGTGAACGCATCGTTTTTTTATGCTTAAGTCCCCAGTGTTGATGGTTATATCAGCTATTATAATCTATTATATAAGTTATATCAGTTATATCCTCATCAAAACTCTGTATTATCCCTATGATATTCCATGTTATTCCACATTATCCCATTGTAAAATCCCATTATATCCCTACAGGAAGGTGGCCCTCAAGTTGGAAGTTGCTTTATGACCCCATCGAACTATCGATATAGCCATCATAAATCCTATAGTTATTATAGTTAGTTAATTATATGTAAATAACCAACTTACCCAGTAGCTATCTAGGGGGGGCCCTTCCTGTTAAAAAAAAGTATTTCTGCGGTGATGAAACTTTACATCACCATTTCACTGGAGGAACAGCACCTCCTGCACCACATGTCCGACAGCAGCGGAAGCGGCTTGCTGAGCTTCATGCTCCTGGCCGAGAAAGGCACCGCTGGGCGCCCAGGAGGTTTCTGGAAAATTCATGGGAACTCACCCTGAGCTAAACGATGCTCAACGGGATTAGATATGGAAAATCCATGGGAACAACTCAGGGACATGTTCTTCTAGAAACGGTGGATTTTGGCAGTTTACAAGCGAGTAAACCCAAGAATAAATCTCCAAATGGAAAGGTTCATACACACAACCACCCATGTCACATGTCTGGTAAAATTAGGATTGTTTACCTTTGCGCGTACCACATGATGTGATGATACTATCTCTTATTGGATTACTTCCCCACAGCCCACCATGTGACGTGAGTCACACTTGAACAATCTTGACCCAGGCCCATCCCAGCAATAACCCGTCATCAGAACCAATCATCCCTTTCGTACATATTTTTTTTACAATGCAGTTTTAAACCAGCAACCAATTTTATAATCCCCATTATTTTTCAATAATTAACCAACTATTACGGATTACGATATAATAATATATTCTCCACGGATTACGATATAATTATATATTCTCCCACTATTATTAAATCATACCCCAAAACTACTAACAATAATACATAATATTTACTTAATACTATGATATCATATTGTTCATACGTGTGGTTCACTAATCATGATCCCCCTGCCCTCTGGTAAACTAACATAGCGAACTGGAAAATCACCATCTTCAAGTTCGGTAAATGAAGGAACTAAATGGGCCATGGCCATAGCTTCCAGTTCGCAAATGCAACAAATTACCAGAGGGTAACTGTGGTTTATATCATGGATTATATCATGGATTTATCCCAATTGATGGATTATAGTAACTATCTGTGTAAATTAAGGGACATATCTATGGTAAATACTAGGGTATAAACCTTTAAGTAACTATAGATATATCATCCCTCAAAAATCAAATAAGTCATATGGAACCAGACCTGCAAATGCCCAACCTGCGATTCTCGCTTGCTGGCCAGTTCCGCGAAGAGAGTTCGCTTATGCCTGGGACCAGTCGCGATTGGCCGCGACTAAGACCCCGGGGCATGGCCGCAACCAGCACAAAGGTCCAGGCGATAGTGGTTCAGATGCAAAGTAAGGAAGGCAAAATCTTCATTTTTGGCTGCTTTCATCACTTTCATCTCTCTTTGTTGATGGTTGTATCCAATGAAGTCCCACGATATCCCATTATATCATTATGTCCATTGCATCTAATTCAAGAAACATTTGCCACATACTCAAAATTGTTGTATGCCATTAGATATTCATACAACATCCCAATCAAGTCCTTATAAAATCCTTATATATAAAGACCTTGGAAAGTCCCTATCTTCATGGCTTTTCTCCTAGTAATGTTGTATCCTGATTAGTGGCTAGGTTCGCTATTGTGCAAAAAACAACAAATTATTCTGAACCCATGCATTGTTGGGAAGGTTCACTATTGTGGCAAGAAATCTTGGGAGACCATTTGTTTTTGGGAAAAAACAACAACATGTAATTACTGAGGCAGACTCTTTTTTCAAAAACGCTGTGGCTCAGTCAAGCTTTTGCTCAGGTAAGCTGAGCTCAGGTACTAAACATACTACAAATACTAAATACTAATTACAAGTAATTACTACAAGTACTACACATACCACAACTACTAAAACTACTACAAATACTACAGGTACTCCAAGTACTACAAGTTCATCGGCAAAAAAACAGCTTTAATTAGATTTCAATTGTAGCCAGTTGAAATCCTTACTTAAGTATACTTAAGTGCGTTTTCTTTTCTGGGACACAACTTTTTGGCACCCAACTTTAAAGAGGCTATAGCTATATATAGCTTTTGTGGGGGAGGGGCCTTACACTAATCAGGACGACACAGAAAAATATGGGAATTCTCAGCCTTTATCCCGTTGCATCCCCGCCAGCCCTTCCAAAAAACAACAAGTACCCGCCAGTAAATTAACAGTTTGACCCTGGCAGTCATAGGGGTTGGAAGACTAGTTTCCAATAAGAATGGGTTATTTTCAGGGTCTATGTTAATTTACCAGAGGGTAAAACTAAAATTGCTACCCTCCAATAAACTAACTAACATCGACCCTGCCATGACTTCGAGGTTGAAGAATGTTGAAGAACTTTTCAACCTGAATCTGGCATATCCGCTATGATATCCTCATTCTATCCCCATTACATGGTGCATCTTAGATACCTGCCAGAAACAAATATAATCTTTAGCTGGTTCGTACATTTTACCATAGCAGAAGATTCAAGTACTACTTCGTATCTAACCAAGGTTGGCCTTTTTTTTAACCTGGAAAATTATGGCTCCACCGAAATATGGTAAATCGATGCAAATCTACGATAATATCCGCATAATAATTAAAAAAAAAAACATAAAAAACATCATTCTTCCAGGATCATCCTGACACCCAGCCACAGTTCTGACAAAATGTCGGCGGCGCGGCGGCGATTGGCTACGCTCTCCTTAGCTGCATTGATCAACATGATTACTTCATGGGAACATCGCCAATACATAATATACTATCATAGTAATATCCAATGTATACATTACTACTAAGGGTATCTTGGATTAAGAACATGTAATCCTGGCTATTACCGGATATGACTATATATATAATTTATACAGCAAACTATAATAACTAGATATTGCAAACTATAATAATTATAATATATATATTGGTTGTATACGGGATATATCCCTATTATAACTATACATAGGGGATACGGGAACATCGCGATAATCGTGTATGCCGATATTATTTCTGTTCATTCCCAAATTCCATTGATAAGGGATAATGAAATATGTTGGTTTATAACCAAGAACAAAAAGGTGATACCATGATCGATCCAAACGGTGGACTGAGAAAACACATTGGTGATGGTTCCCACTTGCTCAATATCCATCATAAATCCTAGTTATTATATCAATGGCCATTTCAGGAGCCCTTGCATAAACCTTATATGTGGTAGGTACCTCCAATTTAGGTTCCTGAAATGACCACTGATTAATGGCATATATGCTTGTAATAATTATGGGGCATATGGGAATAACTATTTATAATCAAAAACAACTCAGAAACCATGGCTGCGTACGGGATTTACATGCAGTATATGTGGGACCATCCTGGAGGAGGTATATATGAATAGGGGATGGGATATATCCTCCGCTAATCAAACGTAGCTGGCTGGGACATCCGCTACGAATGAAGGTTTTAATGGGAAAATCAATCAATCATCTATAAATGGGTAATTTTCCATTGCCACGTTTGATCACCGGACGGTATAACCATCAACAGGGACTTAACCCTTTTCAGGCATGTTTTTTTTCAAAAGAAACATGGTTTAACCCTCGTGAAATGGGCATGTTACCCTAAATAAATAAACACTAGTGCAATAGTTTTTTGTTTTGGCAAATGGGGTGTTAAAAAAAAAAAACAAAAACAAATCAAAAATAGGGACTTCAGTAGCCTATCAAAGGGAATTGCAGCACACAAATGGATTGAGATGAGGTTGATGATGGGTTTCTATTGGTTTGTTTCGCTAGGATGTCAAATTCACAGTGGATATATCTTTCAGAAGATGAGGAACAAAACTGAGGGCAAAACTGGATATGTACTATCTAGGAACGGATTGGTTTAAGGAAAATCTATGGCTTCTTGTCTGGTTGGTGGTTGACCTATCCCTCTGAAACATATGAAAGTCAGTTGGGATGATTATTCCCAATATATGGAAAATAAAAAATGTTCCAAACCACCAACCAGTTGTAGATGTTCCTTTAAACAAATGCATTGAACCTTAGGAAATCGTTCAAATGATTTGTGGTGCGGTTGGTTGCTTTGTTATCAGCTCCATCATACCCCATCTATCTAATTATTCTACTCTGGTTTTCTCTATTCCATCAATCTACCTTTCGAACTGTTGAGCTATTTCTAAATCTCTCCCTCTCTAAATACAAGCTATTGCCAGTAATTACTACTTTAAGGTGTGTAGACCCGTTGGTGTTGCAACGGTTGACAATACCCGCAGGATGCGTGGAAAAAAAGTATATGCATGCATGTGTGGATATCACCTTATTTCCTTTACCAACATCCCAAGTTCTGAAAAACATGACACAACAATCACTAATCACTGGGATGAAATTGCATAGTATATAGTTGGTGATGGGTTTAGTATTGCATTCAAAAGGAAATGAGAAAAGGTAGTGAATTACTGGTCGGGACAAACCCGATTCTCATGATACACAGGAACAGGCTTGTGCAGGGACCGAACGATTCACTAAGCATTCCTATGGCTGAGCCACTATCACACACACAGCAAAACATACATAATTTATTAGATACACATACGTATGCATGTAATGTAGTATGTAATGCGGTGTAGTGGAGGGTAGTGTGATGTAACGGAATGTCATACAAATGTAAGGTAACATGATATATGATGTGATGTGAAGTGATGCAATGTGATGCAACGTGATTGGTGTGTGAAAACGAAATAAACATCCATGAATAGAAATATTCTGAAACTAAACAAGACCTGCATGCATATAATCATGTGTACTATATGCATCTGAATAGATATATTTAGATTTATATGTATATTCAAAATTATATATAGCACACGCAAATATGTATATATATATACACATGCAATATATAATTATATGTATATATACAAATATATATATACACATGCCACAAAGATACAAACCTGACGAGAGATAGTATCCCAGTCCGTTCGTCCGTTCTCATCCTGGCGATTAAAACGTTTTTTGCGAGGAGCCACGTCTTTGACGGCCTCCTTCTTGGATTCGTTCATCCTGGCCATGACCTGCTTCTCCTTCAGCTCTCGTTTCCTGATCGCCGGGTGGCAATCGTGGGATTTCAGCAACAATCGGGACCTGACATGACTTGCCTATCAACCATGGTGACTCAGCCGGTACTGAAAATTGGTTTGTAAGATTTTGTAGGTAGATTAACGAGTACTTATATGGATTTATACGGATCTATAGTATGGATTTATGGTAGCTGTAGTTAGTTACTAGGCTTTGGTTCACACTTGCAACTGGCTGTTGGAACTGACTTGAGCCCATCCCACCACTCCCCAAGCGATTCCATCACCGCATGAGTGTACCATCACTGCATCACCATGATCATCATCATGGTCATGATCCTGATAGTCATTATTGATGTTATTGTTTTGCTTGTGTTTATCATTGTTTATCTCTATGCTCTTGAATATGATCATTATATCTCAACTACCATGGGCAGCATGTTCATTGCATTATTCATATTAATGTTGGTAAAACAATCATAAACCATCCCCCAGTCATCAACATGCTTATAGGGTGTATGTTTACCATTCCCAGGCATTTTTTGGTTGTTTATGGCATTGTTTTACCCACATTATTGTATTTACCAGCACCAAAAGACACCTGCCGAGTCTCCGTTGGTCCAGGCGCTGTCTTGTTTCGACGCCACCCAGTTGGAGGGAAAGAGCCTTGTCCGCCAGCGTTTCATATCTGTCCTCGGGTGTGGGTCATGGGTCCCGCTTTACATGGTAAACGCTGGCTGTTTCTCGGTACTTTGTGGATGCGATAAGGTGAATCTCAATAAAACCAGGAGAAGAGTCCTGAACAACTAAGGAAATGCTGTGCATGGCTGAATGCCACTCAGTTTTGCCGGATTTCACAGCGTAATGGCAAATCACCACGTTTTTTTTTCTCACAAATCACCTATACGTAGTAAATTTACCAGTGCAAATCACATGCACAAAAAAACATCATGTCTATTGCGGCGGTTGGCCATTGATTCATCAGTGCCCCTTCACTGGGACCCATCCCTTCACTGGGTCATCAGCAATCCTCCAATTCCTGGGCTCAAATCTATGGGTAACACCACCACTTTTGATGGTCTAAGGTCCCCTTCTTCGTTTCCAAAAAAAATCCAGATATAAAGAAACAATATGTGAACCATGAACAAAATCCTGATTGGTTATGATAATCCTCAATAAGCCAGTTAGCATAGCCCCAAATATTAAGCCATCAGCGGAGGTATCTTAAATCGCTTGTATGGATCTCCAACGGTATACTTGCTGGTAATTTAACCTAGGCATTGACCAGCACTCTTGTAGATGAATTACCTATCAAACATGGCTATGTTAAATGGCTAGATTAGATCACCAAGCGGAATGAATCTCGAATGCAATATACATACACATCTTAAATGATGTATATATATATATATATGTGATTATGTGTGTGTATGTCTATATAATTATGTATATATATATATACATGTGTGTAACATCTAAATACATATTGATTAACCATATATTGTTGGTTGCATATCCCATCCTGGTTAGATTTTTTGTATCCCAATAAGAGCTAGTTCCCTGGCTGGGAACTGCCATGGATCATATGAGTGAGCGATTCAACTACTCTTGGGGATTCGATGGGAATATTACTACATATTACTATACAATTAGTGAGCTGTTCCACTAATATATTGCTATTCAACTACTATTAGATATTATCATCAGCCACTAAAACTAGAGCTACTTGTTGTTGGTTGATTGTTAATCTACTAATCAATTCACAATCCCCAATGAACCAAATAGTAGAACTCACTACTTCATGACCAATCAAGAACATGATTTTGTTCATGGATCATTTTGATCTCCAACAATGTATCTTCTCACAATTTACCATGGCCATGGTTGATACAACCTATTTTGTGGCTATACATCCCAATGCTGGTGGCTTTACAAATCCCAATGCCCTCTGGTAACATGGCAATTGAAAATCCCTGAGCTCAATGGAGGTTTGGTGCTGGGAAAATCATCTATAAAAACTGGAGGATTCTCCATTGCCATGCTTGATTACCAGAGGCTATAAGAATTTTTAGTACAGCAATGCAATAAAAACAGCCCATATAGATTGATGCTTTCAATCCCACCCATTATCTCCCTAAGGGCGGTTTTTTCCTCGGCAAGCAACCTGAATATGTTAATGGATTGATATGGCCAGGTTCATGGATTTATATGTGAATATTTCATATCATAGGGCAATGGCATATTGATAACCTCAACATCCCAACAATCTGGGCTACAATAATTCACTAATCCAAAAGTAATGAATGTCTTAATGAAGGTCTTAATGGGACAATCACCTGTAAATTAATGTTGAAACTATATAAATCATTCGGAAAGATGGACACTGTTGCCATGCTTGAATACCGAAGGGTAATGGTTGGTGAAATCCCCATGAATGATTCCATAATAGAAGATTCAACTTATAATTCCGTTCATGATCTGGGTCGAGTACAAGTTTTTCACTAAGCTGAAGTTCATCATCCAGGTCTTAGTGTTTGTTTTAATGGGAAAATCCCCTATAAATTTGGTTAGTTCAATGGTTACCATTTTATGGAAAATCCTATGGTAAACTAACAGTTTGCTATGGAAAGATCCACCATTTTTAATGGGAAAATCAACGAACTAAATGAATGGGCTATTTTCAATAGCTATTTTGACATAACCAAAGGGTAAATCCCCATGTCACCTATGGATCTCCGTTGCGCTCCCCGGAGAGCGCGCGCTCCGTTGATCTCCCAGACACAGCGCCATGGTCCACGCAGCGGAAGCCACGGCTGCGGCCCAGCAACGAGCCTCGGGTCTCAGTGGGATGGGTCCCGCTGATGGGAAAAGCAGGATTTAACCAACACCAAACTGGTGAAAAAAAATGATAAATGTGACAAATAAAATTAATAAATCAATAAATTGATAATTGTGATACAATTGGTACAAAATTGAATGTCTCCAACACCTTTTAACGCTTTATGTGTGATAAAATATTGATAAATGCTGGTGACATTGGTTTCACTCATATTTCATTGGTGAGTTTGTGGATATCTATGGTTGATGCAGTTTATAAACCAACAAACATAAGTCAGGGGTGACGGGTCCTGCAGATTTTTCATCCAATTCTGTGAACCGTGATGCAGTGAGCCCAGACATGGCTCCCGTAGGGTAAACTCACATAGATTTGGACCAAAAAAACGAAAGGTTTCCTTCGGGAAACCATCTACCAATGGTGGTTTTTCCACATCTATGGAATCTATGTTAGTTTACTGGAGAGTATATCTAATCTATTCCAATCCAATCCAATCTATCTATATGCAACGTACCAACACATGGTCAACTCCCATGCATTGTAAGCCCGGCACAAAAAAAAGAAACTAGCCATCCGACCGTCGTTGCTTCCCAAGGATCATCTGCCACCCATGAGGTCAATATCCTTAAAGGTAACCGCTCCGGTGAGAAAAAAAACATGGGATATTTATGGACTAATTGAAATGAATAATAAGGGGATATGAATATTCATGGGATATTAATGGTTAATGGACTAAGTCGATATTCAACATCCCATTATATGGTTATGAATGGTAAAACTGTGGGATATGACATGATATGAATAACGGGATATTAATATGATAATATAATAATGGGATAAACATGGGACTAATTGAATAATCGGATATGAATACTAATACTAATATACTACAAATGGGATAACAATTGGCAGTCCCATGGTATAGCAATGGGATTAATAATTTAATGGGATATGAATATGGAATACATACTATGGAAGAATTGGATAATAATATATGGCATATTCATGGAATAATTGGATATTCATGCATGGGATATGAATGAAGATATTAATAACCACATGTTGATGGATATGAATGAATATATATATATATATTACTCGCTGGTAAGCCAGCAGTTTGCGAACTGGGAAATCAACAACAAATGGACCATGTTCAACAGCTATGTGAAATTACCAAGAGGGTAGCTGGAAAATCCCCCGCTTGGCTCGATGATGTTCTGATGTTCCCACCAGAGCCAGAGGTACAAAAACGTCAGCGATTTCGGGAGGGCTCACCACCATTAGAATATAAAAACCCAAATAGGGATTCCTACCAGAACCGGGGATGCAAAGCATCCCTCACTGAGGCTCCATTGGAGCAATCAACATTTCGTCAGGGCAAGCGGGGATGAATGAATCAAACGCCTGCACCCATACCATTTTTGTTCCAATGCCCCCATTCTTGATTCACCGCACAATATTAGCCAACTCGTGTTGGCCCTATCCCAAAAGGGAAGGGAAAAAGAACATCAAACTAACTTTTCAAGATTCTCAGGATTTTTTGAAGACACCACGTCAAACTAGGGAAGAAAGCTGTACTTGTGTCCTTTTCAGGACTTTTTCCGGCCATTTCCGAGTTTCTACCACCCCTTCCGAAAGCAATTGTTCAACCTCTGGTGATCCAGCCTGGTGGGCCACCCAACCTGTCTTTAGCCCCGCAATTTTAGGATGTTTACACATTCTTATGGCTGATTGGAGGGCCTAGGTATGCATATATATATATATAAAAATCACAAATATTACATATATGTCATATATTTCATACCTACAGAAAAAATAAATATCCAAGTATATATATATATTATACATGTTAAATATGTACTATATATATAATGTATATATATATATATATATAAATAACGTGCATGTATAACTTGCCATGCTTTCCCTGCAAAATCAACACCGAGCCACGATGCAGCCCTCCTCGTCCATTTCCTCCCGCAGCTTTGAACGGATCCATTCCTGGCAAACATCGAGGAGGGCATAGATGGATATAGCTATAGATAATGCTATCATATGTTGTTGTATGTACAATATATGGATATACTATATGATAACATATAATAACATATAATATAATAACTATGATAATGATCTAGGCTATAGTTATTATATATATAGATATATATATAGATATATATATATATAGATATATATATATATAGATATATATATATATATATACTGATTTGAATTTCGAAACTAGATTGAGATAGAATATTAGATACCATTTGGCCATATTAGGGGTTTCTTCAAATGGATGATGCCCAAAACCATATAGGTTTCAGTACTAAAATATCCTAAAGTGGTCTGATTTGGGATTAATTTAGGGGTACTCCTTTTCTAGGAAACCTCCACACAAAAAAGGGTGACATGCAACATCAGAATCTAAACTAGATGCATTGAACCTGTTCATGCGTTTTCCATCTTTTTGGACATTACTTTTTTCATTTTTTAAATGATAGGGGCATAGATTGTGAATCATTATGAAAATTAGTCTTATGAACACTATCGATGTTTTCTTCCACATTGGTGTTGGATATTCTTATGGGACATGTATGTGCAACCAATTGTGCAATAAAGTGGTACCCTCTGGGAATCCCCGAACTAAATGGAGGTTATAGCTGGAAAAAAAATCATCGAACTCTATAAACGGAAAGCAGTTTGATGGAGTCCTCGAGGTGTGGTGGCACAATTTTAGGCCTTTGGGGATGCCGGCATCCCGGCGATGGGTCAAAATCCCATCCCATAGTGACCTGGTGAAGTGACCTGGTGAAGATCAAAATAGCTCATAAATTTCATAAATGGATGTTGATCCCAACAAAGAAAATCAAAGAAATTGGTCTTGACCCATAGCCATGGGTTTTTTCTTGCTTTCCATGGTCTTTCCGGAATCATAATCAAGGCATGATGTCCTCTTCTTGCTTCAGCTGCTTCTGGGCCCAAGCAATGACCGGTGTCCTGCGCTTCACCAATGGTGACTTGGTGGGTTAATCCGGGATCCGTGGCAACGTCAGGTGAGAAAATCAGCACCCAGGGTCTTGGATGTGCCAGCTTTGATCGCTAAGGAATGAGTGATCAAGGCACCAAGCAATGCTTCGTGGTCAAAGTAAATGATTCAAATCTGAGATTTGGGATATCGATGGATATCATCCGTCTGTTTTCATGTTAATTTATGTTAATTTATGTTAATTTACCCTACCTGGCCCTACCTTAAGCAAACCTAAAGCACAGCCTTGAAGTAAACCTACCATGGACGTCAGTCGGATGATTCGCCCTGCCTACATCTGGACTTGGCGCGGACAATGGATTTGCGGACCTCGGGGAACGCTGCAACGCTGTGCAACAAAGAACATGCATGTGCTAGAAGCTTTGCTGGAAGGGGTATTAAAAAAAAAAATCCATGCCAAGCAAAACTCTAAGCTTTTGGGAACGCAAGATGAATCATAGATCGAAGGGAGCATCCATCGCAACCAAGAAGACCCCCCATCCCAGTTGTCTCGGTTGTTTTCTGAACTCATCTAGCCATAGATAGATCTGTAACAATCCAATGCTTAGCCAAGTGAAATAAACCAGCTGCCAGCTAGCTGTGGGCTGTGGATCTTAGCAAAACTTGGCAAGTCGACCAGAGTTAACCGAGTTAACCCAAAACTTTGATGGGCTGAGATACTACAAGTTTCACCATTTAGAGGATAACTACTGGTTTGTGTTCTAATGTGTTTGAAACTTTCCATCCAATGTCAATGACCACAACATATCAGATCTCGTATGTGTTGGTTCGCTAGGACCCCTGCTTTTCATGGCTAGTCCATCGAACTAGATGAATTATTAAATTATATTATACTATATGTGTATATATATATATGTCATAATTCAATATAATTCATAATTCACCAGCCACCCCGAAAAGAGCGGCGATTTTTGAATAGTTACGCCATTAAGTCAAGTTAAGTCAATTTACAGTAAGTCAAGTCAAGTCCCTTTTGTCGATGATGATAATCCATCCCAACTCCTGCATGTCTGGTATATTTACCTACCAAACTGGGTGATAAATCATAGAAAAAAACTGGGTACTGGGTTGATAATTTTTTCAGCACCATGGTTCATATGAGTTTTCCTGTTTTTTTTTATGGTACCCCTAGTTATCATCCATTTTTAATACGTTTTTCCATTAGAAACCATCGGTTTGAAGGTCTCCCCAAGGACCCCCCCGACCGCTTGCCGCCCGCGTGGCTCGTTCATGGCACACCTCCCGGCTGGGAGGACCTCCTCGATGAGCCGAGGGAGGCGTGACGTAGCCACCATGGTGACTCCTGGGAGGGGTACCCGTGGAACATCAAACATACAAGGTGGTGCCCCATAGTCATATAGCTAAGTTGGCTTATAACTCCAATAACTATGGTTTATGGTAGATATATCAAATACATTCAAATACTTACTATGGTATATAAAACAACTTATAACTGTAAAGCAGAACACCATGACTTGGAGCCAAAGATCATCCCTATGGATTCTCCAAAATAGTGTATTTCCCAATGGGGACGGTAAAGAAATCACCTTGAACAAAGCCAGTATTATAGTACAAGTAATATGGCCTGATAAATATATCAACCATACATCACAACTAACGGAGAGTTTACCATTTATGGCAAACTGAAAATGGAGGTTGTACTATCAACAAATAAGGATCTCATGGGAACATTCAATTGGATCATCAATCATGGGCTAACTGAACCATACCCACCATCTAGTTCCATGATGTTTCTTCGGTATCTAGCAGCGGCATGATGACACCTGAGGGTAAATGAGTGGTAAAATATGCTAAAATTCCAAATAAGATCGCAGTAAATGTTTTCTGACTTTTGCTGCTTTTTCTTTGATGGCCTACTCTATGGCTAGAAACATATATGCAAAAGTATGGCATCGAAAAGTTCAGTTTGGTGAAGTCAATGGATATCTGGTGCTTCATCCAACGAACCGTGGGTGATGCAGACTTCCTTATGCCCAAGAAACATGGAAAAATTGGCCCACTTATAACCAGAGGCATAACTTAAATTTTCTGAGAAAAATCAAACAATGACTGGGTATGACTGGGTTGTATCCTGAGACATATCCAGGAAACTGGGGTAAAATCATTGATGTATAAAACTGATTCAGGAGAACAAGTTTGAGACGGTTTTGGTATGCCGTATGTTTTTTGATGTTTTATGTACATCGCTTGTCCCCATAATGGTTGTTGGTTACACAGGGGTGTTCTAGACATCAACCCGCAGGAAAAAGGACAGGGTGGGCTTTATGTTTCTGGAAGCCACTTGGAAGCCACAATTGAATTAGGCCTTTCTTTTCTCCGATACTTCTGCTTATTGCTTAAAATTGGAAAGTAAACACCGTGCATGGAAAATGGGTACCACTTTGTGCCCCACAGTACCAGCTTAAATGACATTTGATGATCACTCGCTGAAATCGGGGATTTCCAATATCATTTCTCTTTGAAGCGCAAACCATGACGCACGTTGATTTTTGATATCAATCATATTTCCTCCAACAAGCTATACCATTCAGGAGGCGGCACAGTTCACTCATCAGTTTCTTGAGGAATAAAATCCGGTGTCTGCTGCTGAACAAAATCCAATATTTTGCATGGTCAAGCTCACCTCTTTGATCCCCAAATTGGCTGGTAAAAAAAGATCCACAGATTCACTGCCATCTTTCCAGGCTAAATCACCCTATGCTCTTTATTAATTATTATAACGAAAATCACCATGTTTCATGGGTAAATCAACTATTTCTATGGCCATGTTCAATAGCTTTTTAATAGTTTTTTGTATGTTTACCAGGCCGGGTATATGGTGCATGTGTTTTAAGATACCATACACCAACATACACCAACAAAATGATGGTGAATCCCTGAGTCATTTTCAGACAGAGCCAACTATCACATCAATTTATTTATCCCATGATATCTCTATTATGTCTTGTTTATGCGTTATTATCCCATTTTTACTGTTTTCTTCTCACTATTGTTTTGATGGTTACCCTCCTGTAATCAAACGTGGCAATGTCAAATCCTCCATTTATCGATGAATTTTCCGTTCGAACCGGCAGGTATTTCACCCTTAAGATCCGGTTTGGTTTGATCAGAAAATGGACTATACACCCAATCCTTAGGGGATGCTCATCTATCCATTTTCATACAAAGTGGTGCCCCCCCAGTGATGTTTATTGGTTTCTAAACCCCAATAAGTATGGTTATAAGTTATAAGTACATATGAGTACCATAAACATCCATAAACCATAGTTGGTTATAAGATTATGGTTTATGGTAATATACCATGGTTATCAGTTGGTTTGTAAACCATAGTTGGCGTATTGATAATTTGATCTATCTACCATAAACCATACCCTCTGGTAAACTAACAGTTTGCTATGGAAAGATCCACCATGTTTAATGGGAAAATCAACTATCAATGGCCATTTTCAATAGCTATTTTGACATAACCAGAGGGTACCATAAACCATAGTTATTGGAGTTATAAACCAACTTAGCTAACGAAGTGGGGCACCACCTTGTATTGGTTGATGAAAATTAGGGGTTCTCCCAGTTCTCCCCCAAAGAATCATAATATAGTTTTAAGTACCATAAACCATAGTTCATTCAGCCACTTTTTTGAGGCAACTGAACGCGGCAACGGAGGCCGAGCAACCAGAGATGTGGCGGGATTGGCTCAGCACTGCTATGCCTTGCCGCAGAAATGGGCGCGGGGGGTTCCGATGGGAAAATCCCAAGTAATGGATGGTTTATAAGGGACAATCCTATAAAAATGGATTATTTAGGGGTATCCACATTTCAGGAAACCTTCAAATGGATATATCAGTATATCATGACGACTACAATCGAATCCGGTATTAATAATGAGAACGCACCCACAGTTCTAAGTTGATTTCTAACTTTAAAATTTTGACGATAGATAAATCATGAAAACACAAATATGTTTTGCCTTAGTTACAAACTCATGTGCAAATCTAGGAGGCTCATCCTGCTGCCTGTGTTCCACATGAAAAAACATAGGCTATTCAAGCAGGTTCATCTAATAAAGAAAGGAAACCAGGTATGCCAATCATTTGAAAGGAGGCCATTCTGGCTGAGCTTCTCAGATGTAAACCATGAAACATGGCGCTGGCCAGCGATTCAACAAAACCTGGATGAAACCCATCTGTTTCCCGTAAACCCATTGTTGGATGGACAGGACATTCAAAACTCAACCCAAGTGGTTCCCATGAAGTAGGCATATGAATGGCGATATGTTGGCTAGTTCCAGCAACTAGCAAATGCTCACAAAATAACCCCTCAGGGCTGAGCCAGCCCCCTTTTTAGACATGAACACATCAAGTCTTAGCAAGAAATATGGGTCTGCCTGCAAGTCAGTTGGGATTATTATGCCCAATCTATGGAAAAATGTTCCAAACCACCAACCAGAATGACCCACAAACGAAGCATTTCAACAAAAAACCCTGCCGGCCTGGCGGTCCATGAAGCGTGAATGCCGGGTTTCTTTCGTGCCCTGACCGTGCAATCTTCCGCCGTTCCCAAGGAAAAATAACTGGTTTGAAGGGATGAACATGCGCTAAACCGAAAACATAATCTTCTTGGAGTTTATCAAATTATCATGGGCTAATATCTAAATCACACTAGACTATCAGTCACTATCAGTTGCAGTAGATGAACTCCTATCTCTTTACAACCAGGAAAAAACCAGGGGCCCTATGGCCCTATTCAAAGAAAGGAGACAGGTTCAACCATGTCGTCGGTCAAACGATCCTGTACTGCAATGATCTGCAATGTTTTGCATTCACCCTGAGTTGGTTCGGCCATGTATTGTTATCAAGCCAATCACCGGAGGATACTAATATGCGAAAAATCTTAAAATGGCAAGCCAGCCGTGGCGCGATCAACAACTTTGATGCAAACAACTTCCCAAACGTCGTCATTGTCAGAAGTGGGGACTAGCGAAGTGACACATGTGGATTACTGGATGGCTCGTCTGAGCATGTCTGAGCATGACCTCCCTAAGCAGAATATGAGAAACCCTCTATGATTTAGCACGAACAAAAAAACTCCGCCCAATTATTCCAAGTGTTATCGTATGCATTTAGAAATAAATCATACATGCGTATGTACATACATATACATGCATATTTAATTATATCACACATACTATCCATACATGCACACACACGTGTATATATATATATTATTATTATTATTACTATTATTATTATCATTATTATTATGATTATTATTATTATTATCATTATTATTAAACTTTCTGTACAGATTCTGCATTGGCCGCATCGAAAATCCCAAAAGTGCCAGTAGCAAAATACAGTACATATATATATATATATGTATATATGTTGAATTAATATTAAGAAAGTATTCTATAAGTTTCCAATGTCAATCTGCTTGGTGGTTTCCAACCCGCCTCCGCGTGGATGGGCCGGATGGACCATCCCCCAGGACCCACAGCAGCGTCTGCGTGTCCGTCTTGGGCGCCGCCTCCGATGAGCCCCAAAAACGGGGAAGGAGATGTATAGCAACCCTTAGCAAGCCCAAAAAACCATAGAAAAATCAACCATCGGATTTTAAGATGTTCCTTTTTTCGATCTTTTTGGGAGGGTATATATAAATCGGACATTTTTTTCGAGTCTTTTCACCATGTTCACCTACCACTTGGGTGTCCCACTGATACTTCGCAAGTGATGCAACAAAAAATATCAAAAAATAATGCATAACTGGCAAAAAATAATTTCATGCAAGACTAGAAGTTTTATCATTTTTGTTCATAGTTGGGAGGCTGAACGAAAACGGATCATCAACAAAAAAAACAGTGTTTGGTACCCAAAAATATGGACATCCACCAGTCTGACAGATCGGTTCCGGACAGGAAACCCATTGGTTTTTCATGAGCTAAGCTAATTGACCGAAGGATATGGGTCATACCCTCTGGTAAACTAACATAGCCATGGAAAATCACCATTTTGAATGGGTAATTCAACTATAAATGGCCATTTTCAATAGCTGTGTTAAATTACCAGAAGGTATATATATATATTATATATCATATCTGTATGTATCTGTGTAATTAAAGGTTGTACTGGGGCAACCTAAAACAATACATACATGTGGCAACATCTAGTGTCATATGACATGACGTGCTGGAAAATCAACCATGTACGGATGATCTTCCCATGAGCACCTCCACTTTCCCAGCCATGATTGACTATCCCATTCTATTCCAATGAATATCGTTTTTTCCCACTTAAATCCCTACTGTACTTAAAAGTAACCCCTCCATTTCTATTGCCACAAGTTTGATGTCACCCAAGGGATCCCAAAAGGGTAATTTAACATAGCAATGGACAACGGTGCATTTGCAAATGATTTACTCACCTATTAATTAAAGATTGTGATGTTGCATAGCTACAAGGTGGCGCCCCAGTTCCTTAGCTAATAGTTCCTCTATAACTACTAGTAGGTGAATTCTATAGTTTATGATGGATATATCACCGAACAAGTATTCATAGTTATTCACGGGGTTCATAAACCAACAAACATCACTGGGGCACCACCTTGTATGTTAAATTACCAGAGAGTACACGACCCACTACTCACTTACAATTCGTCGCCTCATTGTCCCCGCGGTCGCAAATGGCCTTCACTTCCATGCCTCACCCGTGGGTTTTTTCGGGTAGATAAAGGGCTTATGAATTCATGGGTAAGAACTGATATTCATGGGACATCATGGGATGATTATGGGATAATTGTGGGAAATGATGTATGCTGGGAGAATTGTAAAAGGTCACCATCTACACTACGTGGGGGTTACCAGAAACTTGGAGGCAGGTGGATGACCATTGAACCATCCCTTAACCACGATGGGGTCTTGGGGGTTATTGCTAGGAATATGTTTGAACCATTCAATCTGGGTGTCTCCGAAAAGCATGCCCATTCAATCTGGGCGTTTTTTTTAAATATGTTTTTTTGGTTATATACATATAGCCACCTCAAAAAGATGGAAAACGATGAGAAACCTGGAAATATATGGAAATATGAAGTATTTCCATAATCTACACGATCCTGGAAAGACTGTTCCATCTTTTATCAGGGCTGCTATAAATACTGATTCACCAGTGGATCTGAAGGACAATAAGGACACCTCTGAGCATTCGTTTTGACGTCTGGATCTGGACACAGTTGGGGTCTCAAAATTGGGGATGCAAAAAGATGCCTAAGGCATCATTTCCCCACATCTTCCCACATGATTATTTTATGGCAGGCTCCAGCCTTCGGCACTTCGCTGAGGCCGGGTCCGCGCCTTGCGAGTTTCACTCAAGTCTGAGATTGTGACCAAGGGATTGGTCTCGTAGACTGCGGTCAACAACTGACCATCAGGCAACACCACTCCAAGCCTGTGGAGTTGTGCATTCAACTTCTGGGCAATATGCTTGTGAGCATCCAAAGCGAGGTCCGAACCACTTGCCCCAAAGCGTAGCACCTCATGCCCGGCCAAACTGGAGCATGTCAGAATGAATGCAGCGACATCTTGGCAGAAACAATCCAATTGCAACACACGCACAGGTTCCTTGACACATGGCCTGCAATCATCCCGAATGTAGGGACGGCTTGCGGGCGCAAAACTCAGGAACTCACGCCATGACTTTGGAGATGGAATATTGCATTGTCCAGATGCGTTGTATCCACAAGCCACAGCCATGCCATCACTTCGGAGGAGCGCTGTATGGTAGGAGCCTGCGGAAACCTGGGTGTATGACATGCCTTCATGCAATGGGGGGATGTTGCACTGTCCCTGTTCATTGTATCCGCAAGCCACAACCATGCCATCACTTCGCAGAAGGACTGTATGCAAGTGGCATGCAGAAACCTGGATGTATGACATGCCTTCATCCAACGGTGGAATATTGCACTGTTCACTTCGGTTTCTTCCGCAAGCCACAGCCATGCCATCACTGCGCAGAAGCACTGTGTAACCATCCCCTGCAGAAACCTGGGTGTATGACGTACCTTCATCTAACGGTGGAATATTGCACTGTCCGCTCCCGTTTCTTCCGCAAGCCACAGCCATGCCATCACTTCGTAGAAGCACTGTGTGACCATCACCTGCAGAAACCTGGGTGTATGACAGGCCTTCATCTAACGTTGGAATGTTACTCTGCCCAAAATGCTTTCGACCACAAACCAGCGCAGTGCCATCACTTCGCAGAAGCACGGTATGCAAGGAACCTGCAGAAACTTGTGTGTATGACATGCCTTCGTCTAACAGTGGAATCCTGCATTGTTCGCTTCCATTCCTTCCGCAAGCCACAGCAATGCCATCACTTCGGAGAAGCACTGTGTGACCATCCCCTGCAGAAGCCTGCCTGTATGATATGCCTTCATCTAGCGGCGGAATGTTGCACTGTCCGCTTTCGTTACTTCCGCAAACCATCGCAGTGCCATCACTTCGGAGAAGCACAGTGTGACATAGGCCCGCGGCAACCATGGCAAAAGCATATTAAGATATATTAAGTGGTTTGGTCTAAAAATGGTCAGCTCTTCCAACAGTTTGAGATGATCCAAATGGTTCTGTCAATAACATTCAATAACCATATATTACACATATATATATATATATATATTTCTATATAAAGTGTCAATTGACAGAAACGCTGTGGCTCAAGTTGTTGTCATCTTTCGACATGATGAGGGCAGTCAGCTAAAAAACTCTCCGTCCAAACAGAGGTGGTTCGGTCAACTTCTGCGCACTCATATCGATATACATTCATACAGTCCTAGACCCTGCAAGTACCCGTAGAAATAGTCTTACTAGTGCTTAGCAGGGCATGAGGGAATGATCCATAATCACTAGTAATAATCATCCCATTCCCCCATTCCTATCCATTCCCTACTAAGCAACAGAGATGAACGGTTTCACAAAACTGAAGCGGTTTTAGTCGTGGTTCCCATGAATTGATGAGATGAATGGGAAGATCATGGGGGTATTTGCCAACAGAAATCGGAATACTGTCAAAACACGCAAAACACATATATGGGTTTGTGTGAAAATAGGGTGCCCGAGAATTTAGTAATTCACCATTTTCCCATTCAAATAGCCATTTTAGAATACCATGGTATACCGGAAAACACCCCATTTTCAGACACATCCATATCGATGACTCGGATCACCAAAAAAAATCGTTCTCGAGGGTCACAAAGTTGATGGGCAAAGGATGTTAGATCTCGAGGGTCATCCTTTATAAATAGAGGTGAATCATTAATTATATTAAATCATGGTCATTCTATAGCTAATCTATATATGTTTATAGAGGTGAATCTATAAATTGGTCATTTTTGAATATGTTCTAGATTCTATAGCTATATATTAAATGACCTGAGGTACTCTCAACTCCTAAACATGTGCACGCCAAAATCCCAGTCACAGGGTTACCATGGCCGGACCAGAGGGGAGAAGTATCACAATTTAAGCACAATCCACCGTAAATGGAAGTTTTAATGGGGCAATCAACTATAAATGAGAGATCTTCCAGTGCCACGTTTGGTTACTGGAGGGTAAGCACAAAGCAGCAAAGAAACAAAGAAACAGCCGAAACAGCCTCAAGAAATCAACATTTAGAGGGTTCTACAGCCCCAGATTTCGATGCGCCTCAAGTCTAAGGAGCAACATTCTGAAGCATTGACCCTGAGTTTTAAGAGGAGCTTTCGAGGCAAAATGCCAGTTTGATCCAGATTGAACTCAGGTGAACCGTCCGAATATTTGAACTTAATTAACTGGATTATCACTGACGTGTCCATAATTTTGTTAACATTAACATGTTAATCTAACCATTCATCGTGCTTCGCAGCCACAAACTGGATGCGCCTTAGGCCATGGAAACGAAATGGGCCATGGCCGCGGCAGCACTCGTGGGGCAAGCTGATAAAAACACCCTTGTGTGTCAAGATATGCTTTATGTTCACTATTTCTATAGATGAAATCATGGCTAACTCATGCTAAGCCATGCCATTTAAAACCCCTGTGACTAAATTTAGCAGTATCAGGTATCTGATTTTCCTCAATGCATTCCAAGCCAGGCCCAGGAATATGGCTGGCTTATTGTCACACGCTGACTTGCCATGTGCAATTGTCAAACTAAAAAGCTGAACCAGCTTTTCATAGGCGCCATGGAAGCTGAACTATCCAGCAAACAAATCCAAAGGCAAATCATCGGAAACGCTTGTCAATTTGAAGTTTCATTCTGTAAATTACATCTTGACATTGTACCACTACCCTCTGGTAAACAGCCACATAACCATGGAAAATCCCCATTTTTAATGGGTAAGTCAACTATTTCTATGGCCATTTTCAATAAACGGTTAAATTACCAGAAGGTCATACAAGTTATATAAGTTAGCAATGTGAAGAGTCAGTGGCCAATCCTATTGTAGCTTCCACGTCTTGCGCAACATGTACCCACCACATCCTCGCTTGGTTAAAGGGAAAATTCACCGGAAACCATGGTCTTTGCATGTCTTTACCACCTATGCTGCCACAACAGGTGTTTCCTGCAGATTTTCGCCACCAATGGGATATGTATTCAATAGGATGCAAGACATTTACGAACAAAGATGCCCAAAAAACAAAAAAAAAGCCTGGGGCAAACTAACATAGATGTGGATCACCATTCAGGTAAGTCATTCACAAACAAGCAATGTTTTGCATCTATGCTAGTACCTCTGGTAAACTAACATAGCTATTGAAAATGGCCATTTATAGTGAGTTTTCCCATTAAAAATGGTGATTTTCCATAGTTATGTTAGTTTACCAGAGGGTAGATTCGGAACCGAATTGAAAGGTCCAAATTGTACAACTGACCACACTGCAGCCCTCAAACCAAGGCATGGCGCAAGACGGGAATGATAGGACAAAAATGCTGCCATCAAAGGCATTCTATGCCTCGAATTTCTGGTCGAAAGTTGCATAATATCCCTTAATATATCTCAATATCCTTAACACATGTTAATTTATATCTTGATATTCTTTGATATACTGATACTTTAATCATGAAATGTCTTCCAGAGAGCAACCAACTGATGATTTCAAACCATCCCCCTCCAATCCCGCCCCAAAAAATAACTTTGCATCACTCCAAACCGGGATGGGAAAGTAAAGTGTATCAAAGCATTACATATTCCCAACAATTGAGCCAGTTTTTCAAACCCTAACCTAACCCCCCTCATGGCACTGGTTAAACTGAAACAATGTTCAAACCAATCATATACCAACCTCAGGGTGTCTCCCAGCCCACCGTTGCAGATTTTTGGAGCGAAAGCACGCAATTAAGCTTGCAGCCCCAGCTCTAGCATTTGTGCAGCACCTGCCAAGTAGATGTGCCTCAAAAGCCCATCAACAGTTTCCTCAATGGTTCCACGGTTTCCCGTGGAATTCTTGAAAGCTAGACCCGGATCTTGGGAAACCATACCAGCAAACTATTTAATGAACCAACAAAAACACGATGATACTTGCTATGTATCCGGACGCCATCTACTTAGATTTTTTGGTGCGAAAAAGGCGCGTTCTTCACGCCCAAAGCGATCTACGTTCCATGCAGTGGCTCCTGAGCCGCTGGCGAATCACCTGTGCATGGAGAGAAAGTGTCGCTTCTTGCGGTAGCTCCAACTACCATCTGGTAAACTAACATAGCTATTGAAAATGACAATTTTTAATGGGTAAATCAACTATAAATGGCCATGTTCAATAGTTATATGTTTTTTATATGGGTAATCAATCAGGGTTGACATGAAACAGTTTATCTATGGGCTGGTTGATTGATGCGTTGGGCGGCTTGTCTAAACGGATGCAATGTATCTCTCATGGATAATCTCAAGCTGCTCATCACCGGCAAAAAAAGTTCTAGGTTTTCCTGGGAATTCAGATGAATTCAGGGAACCGGCAGAGAAAATCAGGGAATCACCCTGGAAATCTGGGAATTCCACACCACCGAAGCTGAACGGTGATGGAAATGGCAGCCTCTTCAGGGTGAACACTGTTGCTAGCGTTGCATCGGCCTGGCGGCAGGGAGTTGCAGTAGAAACGGCATCTTCCATAGCTCCAGTGTCACCATATATATATATATATGCATAGGATATGTATGTATGTAAACATGTGTATATATATATATATGTATTATATGTATACACATATATATGTATAACATAGTTGGACTTCTCCTATCCATACCTTTTTCTTCGACCTTTCACCATTTGACGTGGGGGCAGCCTCATGTTCCAATGACGTTTCACCCGTAATGTTGCCCGCTGATTTGTACAGGTCCTAAACAGTGGCAAGAATTCAGGACGTTAAACATCGTTAAACGACCTGAGATCGTTAAGTGAATCTTATAAGACGCCATCCTTTAGCTTTACTATATACAGTAATTAATTACTGCTTTTTCAAGCATGTTGCTAAGTACCACTTTTCCAAAGCATGCCAAGGTTTCCAATCATATGAAAGAGAAGGACAGAAGGGAAAAACAATGCACACAAACAGAAAGAACAAAGGAAAGGACACAAGAAAGAAAGGAAACAACACAGGAAAGAAAGAGGAAACAACTGAAGGAAGAACGCGGGAGAGAATGAAAGAAAGAAAAGCACATGATCCAATGCTAACAAAATCTACAGCTCGAAGATCCTCTCCCTCCGCACCCATGAGCCCAATAAAGGAACGTGAATTAAACGTAGCTTCAAACATTGCAAACTAAGATTCTTACTTAGATTATCTTAGATTTATATATGATCCCTTTTCCTCCTAGCAAGACTCTTTGGGGTTTCCCATTGAAGAGTATACAGTATACCTCAATTGTTTATATTGGGGTCGAAGCAATCTACTCATTATCTACTTGCCCAAGTGTCTGATACCCTCTGTCATTCCATCTGCTGGTTGGTTAAGACCGATAAATTCCCAGAATGGATTCTGATACCCTTCCGCAATCAAACAGAAATCAAGCAAAACGGAGCTTGATGGGAAAATCACCTATAACTGGTGGATTTTCCAGCTAGCAACGTTGAAAATTACCAGGGGGTAATCCTTAAGAGATCCAGGGCAGGAATGTGGGTAAAACAACAATAAACCATCCCCCAAATTCACCATACATAGGTGGTATAAACCATTCCCAAATGGGTGGTTTACTCTTGTTTTACACACATTACAACCCCTAATTATCAACCAACAAGGCTTGAACGTAGCCACGGCACCTCATGTAGACGCCCTCGCGTGCTAAGGATGCGGTGGTTCCCGTAGGGCCCTTCACATCTTTGGCCTCCAAGGCAGAAAGGCGGTAGAACTTTGGGAAAGGCACCATTCTGTAGGAAAAAAACATGGGGAACATGAAGGAAATGTGCAAAATGTATCAACATGTGTGGATGTTTACACTGTGCTTTCCTTAGATAATTAATGATTGATGATCATTGATCAGTGATCAGGGGTTGGTGAAAAACATGGGAAAACCACCAACAAAACAGGTGGAACGATACAGGTGGAACGATAGATAGTTGCCAAAAGAAAAGGTCATGGCTTTGGGTACCAGCAGAAACCTTGGAAGTGGAGAGTGGAGGTTTATCATCCCCATATGATCCATATGGGACACATCATCTAAGCATTAAATTGAAACTGATGGAATTCAATAAGAAATCCATCTACCCTCCGAACTTAGCGATGGAAGCCACGGCCCATTTATTTCGATGATTGATCTCTTACCTCATTGGTGATTTTGCGGTTCCCAAACTACGACACATTGCCCGAGACGACTACGACCGCCTGGAGAAACATCTTTTCGGCCTTGTCCTCAGAGATGGCCCGGGAGCAGGATCCCAGCTGAAGAAGGGACAAATTGGACATGTTAATAACTGATCAAGCTGGCTGCCATGTGACATCATGTGATATTCATAGAAATCATGAACATGATAAGAAATACAGATACCAGTCATTTCTGGAAATCAAATGAAATCATATGATATCCATATCATACAGTGATACAGATTCCGGTGAAGGCCAGATCGCTGACCCGGAAAGCCCAAAGGAATCACTGGAGATCTTTTCTTGGCCGCCGCTAGCAGAACAAGTCTGGAGAAGCACACAATCTGGTAATGCCATGAAATTTATATCGAATCAGGGTTTTCCATGTTTTCACTGTGTAATTTTCCATCTGTATTTCGCGACTTGCCTGTCATTATAGACACAGATCATCCAGAACCAAAGTTAACAGAGTTAACACAACATCAGGCCTGCTCAAGGAAAAATGCAATCGACGGCAGCTCGAGAACTTCTCTTGAACTGATTGCATATCAAACTTTGGCTAAACTGAAATGGTCCTGCAAAGTGAGCAGGGCCCACTTATGTATCAAAATGTGCGGCTGCTAAGGACCTAAATTTATGTGACACATTTTGGATTATTTGGATTATATATATATATGATATATGTATATGATGTATCCAAATTTATGTGACATTTCACCCATGCACATCCTCTCTCAGCTCCAGCGAGTCTGACAACACAGTCCAAACGGTCCAAGCGTCTGCGGCAGCGATATCTAAGTAATCAAGATAAGCGATACCTGCCACGGGGCCCACATCTTTGGATGTCTATATAATGCCTATAATGTGGTTAAAACAATAATCAACCATCCCATTTTTGTTTGGTTTATACCACCCCATAAAAATGGGGATTTTGGGGATGGTTTATGGCATTGTTTTAACCGCATTGTATTAGATCTTCAAGCATGGGATTCAAAGCAACGATGTTCATTCGCGGTCGCGATTAGCCTCCGGTAATCTAACATGGCGTGCCGGAAAATCACCAATAATCAATTTGTTCGAATGATTTTCCCATTTAAACCTCCATGTACATATGAAGCTCCAAGGAGTTTTTCTCATATTTTTCCATAGTTTTGCATTTAAATTATGATTTTCCCATTATATAATGCCTCCATTACAGGGGATTTTCCAGCCATGTTTCTTGGCGATCCCTACGAAGTTTCAGCGAAGTCTAAAGGCAACCCCCTCAACGAAATTGGGGTCTAATTAGCACCAAAACCCTAAGGATCCATGTATGGAATATTTACCTACATTGGGATTATTTTAAATTACTTTAGGGGTCAATGTAGGTAAATATTCCATACATGGATCCTCTGGGAAATATGGGCTGATGGTACTTTTGAACCATCACCCCTCCCCAAAAAAAAACAGAAAGCCTACCAGATTGGTTTTGGGCGAATGTTGGGTTGTTGGGGGCAACCTACAGGTGTTAATTTCATCCCATTTGACATTCTATCCCATTATCCCAGTTATATAATCTAATAGTTATATCCCATAAATATCCCATCATTCTATCCCATTCTATCCAATAAAGATATCAAGAATATCCGGTTGGTGGTTTCAACCCCTCTGAAAACAGATCAATCAGTTGGGATGATTCATCCCAATATGATGGGAAAAATAATCCAAATGTTCCAAACCACCAACCAGATATCAAACATATCCCACCATATCCCATGAACTCAACCATGATCATGTTGGGCCCCCCATGATCTCCATGACTTGTTGGGAACGTTTCCCGCGGAACAACACGGTCCCACCGGTCCCACCTTTGGCCCGGTGGCGAATGGGATCTACAGGGAGGTCCAGCACATCTGGCCTCTGGCAGATATGGTGTTCTTATAGTTTTGTTTTATTCCTAGGGAATATTATATATATACGGACACGCACACGCACACACACATATATATATATATATTAATAATAATAATAATAATAATAAAAATAAAATAATAATAAAAATAATAATAATAATAGTAGTGATAATGATAATAATAACAAGTCTTATAGTATTGCATAGGATGATATATATATATATTATATATATAATGGGATATATCATCCAATAGTCAAACACGGCAATTGAACATCCCCTAAAAATGGTTGTGAGTAGAGGTTGAATGGGAAAATCCAGTGATTTTCCATTGCCATGTTTGATTGCTAGAGTCTTACTAGGGGGTATAATATATATATATTGCCAAATTATCTGATGCATGTTTCATTTATTCTATCAAATAACTATATAACGTATCATAACGTCATATTTCACTAATTATGTAGATATATATCATCTGATACTATTATGATACTTATTATTTAAGATACTTATTATTTAACGTCATATTATCTGATGAAACCGGGCTGCCAAATACATTTGGGATGAGTTGATCTGAGGGAAACTCCACGGGAAACTTACGCAATTTTCCCCCTGAGTTTCCCTGAAAAGGCTGGTACAAGATCCCTCATCACCCGCCAAGCTATAACTAATTCACAGAATAACAGAACTTATAATGGACGACTAACCCTAGGGTAAATTAACATGAATGTAGAAAACCCCATGTTTTCCCCAAGGACATGATCTTCAAATGGTGGGTTCTCCGCATCGATGTTAGTTTTCCGCATAATGGTAATATATCTAAATCCAAAGCAACAATGGTATTAAGGATTCAGGTTTAAAGGGAAAACCCTCCATATTAAACTTTAATATATTTAAAGGGATAATTCCACACGAAAACTGTATATTTGATGAACATATTGCAGGAAACCAAGGACTTCTTCATCACATATACGTGGTTTCCTGTGGAATTGTTGTTTTCAACCAACCCATTGATGGATCATTCACATATCAAGGTGGGCATGGTGGGTTTATCTAAAAATTGGTTTCCACAAAATCCAATGGTTTACCATACAACTAAAGGGCCTTTTATGGGTACTTGTTTAATTTTCAGACACACCCGAATCCATCTTAATTTATCCTTCCAATTGGCTGGTTAAAGCTCAATTTTCATAGGTTTAGTCATATTTTCATGGGACATCTGCCTCCCAGAATTAGTTTCAGGCAAAATGTGCAGGAAATCCCTTATATTTTGGGTAAAAAATCGTTCAAAATCATTGGATCCTGCAGATGTTCTCTCAAAAGCAATCTATTGACGATCATCTTTGGTGATAAATTAAATCCCCTACCCCCTTGAAATAAATCCCATGAATTCCCGTTAAATCTCCACAAATTCCATAAAAACCATGAGCTCCTAGAGAATTCCGATAGAAATCCCATATGAACTTGTATAGAAATCCCTACCGTCGATGGTACCGAAACGTTCCCCGTCGGAGCTCTGCCGACACCGGGGGTTCCAGACTTCGGCACTCCAACGCGCCGCAGCAGCGCACGGACATGGCCCTGATGAGGGTTCGATGGGAAGAAGCACTGGCGCTTACATCATGTGCATATATGCACACACACATACATACATACATATATAAACATATATATATATACACATATATATATATATATTAAACATATATATTTATATACATACACATGTCACATACATTGAATTCTTTATTTAATCTCATGCACATATGCATTTACACTTATACATGGTATACATATCAATATGTAATATTAATGCTCATACTATACATTAGCCTGGCTGGACAAAAATACCAATCCATCAATCAATAATCATCAATATTTATGTGTTTGCCTTCCTCTGCATCTATTTTATAGCCAAGTGGTGGTGCTTGGCATGCAACAACTGCAGGCCCTGCAGGCACTCGGAGTTCCAGGCTGCGTATCTATATCTGAATCTTTACCTACTTATCTATTATCTATCCATCTATCTGCATCTACGTTATATTATATATAATATATCTATATGTATGATATGATATGTATATATATATAATAAATTCACTCCGTAGAACATGGTGTATTTTTACGCAATAAAAATGAGCGCCCTTTGACAACATTTCCAGGATCCAGGACCCCACGGCCTCCAAGAGGTCTGGGGTGCCCAAGGTTTCAGGAAGATCGTAGAGCCGAAAACGATGGTGTTCCACCACCTGAGCCAACTATGGAAAAGTATGGAAAACTGCGGAAGGGGTATGGTGGTTTTCAGGAGAACTCAACAGATTCGGCAAGTTGTAGATGTTTTTTTTTCATAGGGGAACATGATGATGAATCAGTGGAATGGGGTACCCTCCTCCAATCAAACATGGCGAAATGGGTGACGTTCCAACCTTTCTGGGGTGAATAGCTTATACGTTGTTTTTTCGCGAACAACCCTGGAGGAGCTGATAGGGAGCAGGAAAAAACACACATATGTATATATATATATATATATGTAAATACAGTAAAACAATAATATATATATATATACCCTACTGTATACATGTATGATCATGTATGTATGTATGTCTGTATGTAATGCAATGTAATGTAATGTAATGCAATGCAATGCAATGCAATGTAATGAAATGTAATGTATGTAGGTATGTATTCATGTATGGATGGATGCATGTATGGATGCATGCATGCATGCATGCATGCATGCATTTATGCACAGCACACATATTTATGTATACCTACTATTGTTTTTGATATTTAAATGTTAATACCTATAAGTGATTTTCGTACTTGAATTGCAGGTTTGTGGATTATGGATTGAAACATGCCGTGTAGACACACATTTTTCCCTCAAGTAGGCAAATGTTTCCTGGCTTTTGTCCTGTATTGTGAGGGAATCCGGAAACACAGCAATTTTCCTGAATACCCTGAAACTGAACATGGAAAGTCATAATCCATTCATGTTCCAAACCAGCAACCACTTATAGATGTTAATTATAAAAACAAATAAAAAACCATTTATGTTGATTGCTCATTACCTGGGTTAAAAAAAGGGATTAGTATAACATAGTATAACATAGTATAACATAGTATAACATAGTATAACATAGTATAACTACCATAGTACCCATTAATATCCTATTACTATTGGTTAAATCCTACTATTGGTGAAGCTCGACTTCCCCGGGGCATCCCTCAGGGCATCCCCACGGACGACCGTCGACGTTCCTCCCGGATGGGCTTCAGGGTAGCCGACATGGGTCGTGGCAGCCTGCAGGGGATTCGAACTTCGAATCCCCCCCCCAAAAAAAAGGGAGTTCTAAGAAGCCACATGGCAATGGGGAATTCAAAGAAGCGCACGAAGTTTCAAGATTTATGATATAAATAAAGCAGTAACATTATGTTTTCTAGAAACAAACTAAGCGGAAAGCATGCGTAACGACAATCATCTTTGAAGAACAAACTGCGGAAAGCTGCGGTTTCAATAGCGATAGACTCTGTGATTTCAGCAACAGAACAAAAGAGGATTCATGCAACTTACCCGCAAGAGACTGAAGGAGCAAGAATTTGGGTCGCGAGTCGCGAAAACACACCGTCAGCCACTGGGGTATGACCCCTGTTCGATATTCCATAACTCAAAATCGTAATGGGATGTAGTGGGAAACTCCTAAATGACAATCTTCATCCCAGCAACCAATTCAAGTCAGGACTTTTTATCAATTTGCCAAAAATATGGGTGGTTAAAAAAATGAAAGCATCATAAAAATCATACATCCACTTAATTCCCATGATATGGAGAGCTCTCAAAATGGGGGATTCCCAGTCGTCACCATGGGATATTTTTTGGGGGTGCCCCCATTTTATCAATGGCCATTTCAGGTACCCTCTGGTAAACATACAAAAAACTATGGAATAATCCACCATGTAGAATGGTTTTCCATCAACTATTTCAATGGCCATCAACTATTTCTGGTACGGATTCACTGGAAAATCACCATTTTTAATGGTTTGTTTAAATGGCTTTCCATCAACTATTTCTATGGCCATGGCTTCAAGTTCGCTTTCTGTAAACGTTTACCATTTCGGGTAAGTTGCTATATGTCCATAGCTATCCTCCCCAGTTAGTCTAGTGGCTCCGTAGCTCCATGATGCCATGGCTGTGGGATGGAGGGTACCAATTCACTGGAGCTACTGTCACCATGTCACCATAGAGCCATCGGCCGACGCCGACGCCGATAAAAACCTTCCGTCCCACAGGCCCCGCCCGGCGATCTTGCGCACGGTGGCCGTGAGCAGCGCCGCGCGCACCGGCACGGTGGAAGCCAAGTCTAAGGCCTCGGCGGAGCCGCCGTTTTTTGCGCCGGGGGAAGCCATGGAACTGAAGGGAAATCACCAGGTTTAGCCTCTGGTAAACATAGAAAAAACATGAAAAATGGCCATTTATAGATGGAAACCCATTAATTAAAAATGGTGATTTTCCATAGTTTTTTGTATGTTTACCAGAGGGTATATATATATATACATTTAATGATGAAATCGTCATGGTAAGTCATGGTAAATCATTGGAACATTGAGCCGTTTTGAATGGGCAAACCATGGAATTGAATGGGCCTGTTTGCATAGAAAATGCTTAATTTGTCGCAATTTCAGCAGGATTTTACCTACTATATAATGGTAAGCCAAATAATAAACCATCTCAGGAAACAACTATGACTGGAGTAATTTTCAATCTTCCTTTTTTTGCGGGACGGGTACACCCAACAGTAAAACATAACAAACACATACAATTGAGAAAATCAATAGTGAAAGCCAATGATACAAGGATGAATTTCCTGAACATCAATGATGAAACTATGTTAAACTTAGATTTAAAAAAATACTGGGTTGCAAGATCAAAAGGGTGTGTATAAGATGAATTGTTTCAGGAACGGATTTGACAGTTTGCCAAAATGTCTTTTCCTGGTTTAGTTGATAAATGGTAATTCCTTGCCTGCCGCTTCTTATTGTGCCTTTAAAACCTTGACTGACCTAAATAATCTGAAACCCTGAATTTTATCTTTCATGTTTGAAGCCGTAGCTAAAACCTGCAATAAATGCTAACGCGCATCTATATGAAGTAGGTGCCGCTGCTAGTTATTAGTGGTGGAACTGGAATATCTGCAGAGCTGGTCGTTGCCTCTGCTGTCGCTGTTGCTTTTGTCAAACAGACAGGATAAACTACAAGTTCTGTGGTGGTGACTGGGTCACGGGTCAACCAAAGCAGTTGTTTGAAACCTTTGCTAGCGCATTGCTAGCGGGGATCTACTGTGGCGGGTAAAATTACGTACAAATTCGCAAAGTTGAGCCACAACCTGAAAAATATAGGAAAATTGTTGAGTAGCACAGAAATTTATTGAGACATCCTTAGGTTTCAGGAGCTAAGTGTTACATCTTGGCTTCTCTTCATGTTAAAATAATAAGCAAACAGGGAACACAAAAACATATCCTTGAACATGGGTGTGAGAAAAGAAACTAGCGCAAACCTAGCGGGTCTGCTAGCGCTGCCTTCCAGAATTAGTGAATTTTGTTGCGTGCCGATAACGAAGAGTAAAAACCACTAGGTCCACACTAATTATCAACAACTAGTACAAACGTGTGTCACCTATTTTTGGCGAATGGTCATTTGCAAATCAAGAGATTAAAAAAATCATGGATCAATGACATGTTCTCTTAATACCCTTAGATTGGTCAATCATTGTAAGCGAGGGGCTGGACTGGTTAAGACTGATTAATTCTTAACCAAATTGTCTATGATGATTTTTCCCTGATGGCAATGAACATAGTGCTTCAGAATTAGGGATACAAACACATTGATTTCATGGGTTGATCCATGTAGTTAAGAGGAAATGTATTGTCTGGCCCACCATTTTTCTAAGGCTTCTTATGCTTTCTTTTGTCTCTTTCCCCTGAACCGGGTCTTAAACAACAGTACAGGGCGTTCAGGAATAATTACAGGCACTTGGAGGCCGGGGCCCTTCCTGCGAACACGAATGTGGTGCATTTGTACTTGACAACTACCAGGAGCCAACCCATCATTAAACAATCTAGTCGCAGCAGGAAATATACGTCAGGCAAATGCCATTCGGTTGTTTTTTTGGCTGAGGGGAAAGAGATACCGGCAAAAATGCACATCTTGCATATATAAGCATAAGCAAAGGTGCGGAATTCATTATATGCATCCGTGATCCTGCTGTTCTCCTTTCCTTCCAATACTTCAACATATTTCATCATATTTCAACATTTCTGCAGAAATATGCGGTGAATCCGATCCTAACACCAACCGACACCCAACCAAAAAACCACCAATAACCGCTGAACTTTTCCCCGCATCGCTGGCATTGCCAAGGTTTTTCTGTCGTGAC
>Ga0126342_10000144_pt1 | contig 53909 bp, 37 predicted proteins | sample Cyp1metagenome_FD_92528 | JGI IMG/M metagenome (GOLD analysis project Ga0126342, IMG submission 92528) | Coral microbial communities from Lord Howe Island, Old Settlement Bay, Australia - Cyphastrea 1 metagenome | ecosystem: Host-associated > Invertebrates > Cnidaria > Coral ...
AATGAGAATGGAATTTTAACATGTTAAAAATCATCAGGATTTACCTTTACAATAAAATGCTTAGCCCAACCCCCCAACAATAAAATGACTAGCCTGACATCAATTTTAAAATTCCAATACATTGAGAATTTCGTTTAAACTATGCACAGGTTCACCAGTTCTAGAGTGGAAATTGCCACGGGGATGGAAAACCATCGTTTCCTGTAGATGTTCCGACATTGAACTAGATATAGAACCTGGAATTCATATGAATTCATCGGGTTGCCATGCTTCTGCTGAACAGGTATGGTGGGCTTATCCTTGAAGCCAGCGCACATGGACTGCAAAATAAGGGGCATGGGTGGATGCTCTCTTTTGTGACCAGTTCCCAGCATCAGGGTTCATCCTCCCAAGTGGTGGCTTGCTCCTTACCAATATAAACGAGATAAAGTAAACATGACAGCATGACCCCTTTCGAACCATGAACGACCGTGAATTGGACAGTGCTGGCTATAAAATAAAATAGGAATAGATCGTCTCAAAGTGAACGACTCGTTTCCAAAACCATTGGTTTGATGGCAATTTATTGGCAAAACCCACAGTTTGGGGAAAGATCTTCAACAATAAAAACATGTCCAACCTCGATTTTGATGGTCTGGGAAACTTGACGCCATCATGTGTTTTCACTTTCCCGTAAGGCACAGAGCTGAGCTGGCTCCAAAAAATCGACCCATTGAAATCCAGCATCTGTCTGTCCAAAAAAAACAGCAAGCAATGCAATCAGTAGTATAATATATTTGGACAGTCGGATTATATAGATTAATAAATCCAAATACAAATCCAAATATAAATCCAAATATAAATCAGTAGTATAATATTCTAGTTTAATATAGTTTATATGTGGATTTCGCCAACATTTGGTCGGTCAGTGCATCCCATCCATTTCTTGCCCTTCAGGACTGAAACATCTCCCGGTGACGGCCGCGGGATGATCTCCCAGTCAGTCCCAGTCAGTCCCCATGGACTCCCAATGTATGGGACATGGCAATGAAAAAAAGTATACTGCATATGATTATATTATATGTATATATGTATATATATATATATATATATCTATCTATATATATAATATATATATATATGTTTATATATATATGTTTATATATATACTGTATAGATCTGTATATGTACTGTATAGAAGTCCCAAACTTAAACCTGGTCCAGAAAAAAAATGTTAACATTTATTATTGAATATCATAAATCCAGCACGCCCTCCGGAAATCATGTCAATTGAAAATCCCCATGAATTCAATGCTGGTTAGCTGGGAAAATCCATGATGGAAATCCGTTATTGTTAAAGTTAACCATTATTAACTCTCTCTCTCTCATTATTATATAACTCTCTCTCTCTGTCTCTCTTCTCTCTCTCTCTCCTAATTTTGATTGCCATTACAGTACCCCGTTATTATTAAATATTATTAACCACTATAAACCACTACTAAAATCTCTATAGGTTCAACTCCATCAATTACCATTATCACTATATAATCTCTTTAAACATGATGAACCACTCTTAACCACCATTTTTCATGGGCATTTCCCACCAACTCCCACCTTAAAACCGAGCATCCCATGTCGCTGCAGCACTTCCTCCGCGCCACACCATCGGTGCGCTGGCCACCAGCCGCCCTGGCCTTGGCCGCCCGTGGCGAGGCGCAGGAGGGGGAGCGGCTGGGCGGTGTGGCATCGCGACGCCTGGCCGGGTTTGGAGGGGGGAACACCCTGAAACCATGGCCCATTTAGCCTAGAAATATATAATTATAGAATTTTTAATAGGTATAGAAATATACAATTATAGAATTTTTTACCTCTGGTAAACTAACATGACTATATGATTAATTATAGAAAATCACCATTTTTAATAGGTAAACCATCTATAAATGGGCCATTTTCCATAGCTCACTGTAGTTAACCAAAGGGTATCTGATTTGTTGGTGATGATGTGTTTTTGGAGATGGTGATTTTCCACGCCTATGTTAAATATTACCAAAGGGTAACTTGGGAAGTGTTTTTTTTGACTTCATGAGCTGAGCATGTGTCAAATAGATATGAAAATGCATGAACATCATGTATTTTGTTGTATGTTGATGTGTTGTGTTTGGTTTTAAAACCTGTTTGGCAGTTAAACTCTGACCTTTTTTGGTTGCTTTGGTGGAACCAGGAATTTTGGTGGGGGTTTCAAGGTAAGGTTGCTTAGAGTCACACATGAATAACATGGATATCTGGATATCACGCAAGTTTGTTTCAGAGAAAGACGAGAAAGCCTGCAAAAACATCTGGACATCAGCAATCGATTGGGGGTTCAAACTAGTGAATGACGCTGGGAGGAGGTAAGGCAGGTTCTTCATGCTGCCCTTCGACGAGTTTCTATACGGATAAATATATAGTATAAATAAATACATATAAATATATAGTTTTATTATAAATAATATTAAATATAACTATGTTATATATTATATATATTATATGTATTACATATATATATATATGTGTGTGTGATTATATGTGTATGTGATTGTGTGTGTGTATGGCAAGGTGCTCTACCTCCCCACATCGTTAGGGTCTGTGTGACCCCTGCGCCCACATTTTTGTCAACCGTTGAGCTCGTTGCAGGATGGTGATGCCATCCCTCACGGGCAACATGGTCACATGCCAGCGGCCACTCTGCAAGACGTGCTCGTTGAACTGGACCACAGCTGCGGTGGACGTGTCATGTCGATGGCTGGGTCTCAGTACCCTGGAGTACCAAAGGGTGTTGTCCACCACGATCAACCTGAGTGTCAGTAGAGGCTGCCCAAGTAAGCTGAGACCCGAATGCTGGAGACCCCGATGCATACTAAATAAACGCGGAAGAAAGAACACATAATTCCTGGATGTTCAAGAGGCAAGTCACCTATGAATTGTACATCAAACTAAGCATTTGGTTCTGATCGACGTCATCACTTTGTACAAACTCTGACCCAAAGCAACGACTTCACAACACTTTCACTGCACAATTAAACACCTACCATAAAGAACCCACCAAAAAATTGGTGTTGAAAACCTGGATTTCCCCTTCAAATCCCAACTGCTTTTTGGGGGTTCAAATATGGTTTGCTGACCAGGCGGCCCATCATCCGCCAGCAGGGGCCTGGACCTCTGAGCCCCAAAGAGTTCCTCCACGTATGCCACCTGATTCTCCTGAATAGCCATGCCCCGTGTTTTTCATCATGGTAGCCATGGGTTTCCTGCAACATGTCCCCCACAACTTCCCGAAAAAGGGCCAAAACTATATCCAAAACTCATCCAAATCCCACCAAAGCCAATCCCAACAATCCATAAAACTCCAAACTAAACAGATCAATTATGTTTGTCAAGGCCATATTCTGACCCAAAGGCGTCCAACTCAGTCCTTATCCGCATCGATGAAGCACAGGTCAAACGGCTCCTCCCCGGCCTCCACCGCCTCCGACAGTTCCCGCAAGCCCTGCAGCGCGGCTTGCCGGCGCAGCTGGATGCGGGCGCCAGCCGCGCCGCCGGCGGAGAGCATCTGGTGACACAGCGCTTCGGCTTGCCTCGGAGGGCCCAAGGGCTGCGTGAAAAGTGACCCCTTGGGCTGTTTCATTTGGGCCACCACCGGGGGCTGATCCGGGAGATATCAATGGTCATCATATGTGGGGGTCAAACTTTGAAAACTTGAGATTCTGACAAAATGGCAACACACACACACACACAACGTCTGGATGTGTTTGGAAGATTGTGATTTGGATGTCTTCTGCGCCCTGATGAATCGTACAAAAACTTCACAGACTTCAATCCCACCACAGCACGTCCAAAGATTGAGGAACTATGGAACCCCAAATCCACCAAACCGGCCTGCGACAGACGAAGAAAAGCGCCTATGTACCACAACCTTCCCAACTTTTTTCCAACTCAACTCGCCAAGTCACGCTTCATCCGAAAAATCATCCAGGCACACCACCTCCATCCCCTCCTTGAGAATCTCCGCCATGCCCAGGGCCGTGAAGCCCGTGTAGGTGCCAATCTCCAAGATCCGCCTGGCCCCTGAGGCCCGGATCAAGGTCTGTAGCAACTGCACTGTCAGGGGGCTGCTGAGCATCTGCGGCAAACGCAGCTGACGCTGCGTTTCCTGCGCCACCGTCTGAAGCAGCGGCGAGAGTGGAGATGAATGGGACACGCCTCAGGTGCGGATGGAAATCCACCAATTTCTGATCCCGGTTCATAGGGGAAAAGTTGTGGTTTAAACGATGGAAACTCATTGGTGCAGTTTCACACGGTTTCCCCAACCCCAAAAAACAGGTGGCGTTTCAAACCATGCAGGGGATTGCAGGGGGCTTCACCATACTACCTTGAAGCGCCATGCCACCAGGATGCAGTAATCATGTCGCAAGGTGGCTAAGGCTGTGCCCTCATAGGCGTCAGGAATCACCTGGCTTTGCTCATCAAGGACCAGTGGTCACCCTTGAGTAGAGTCTTCAAAGATTATATATATATATATTTGCCTAACTTGATGGCGCTTGACATATGCATCTTTTCGGGATACCCAGGCATTATCAATGGCATTTGGGTCAAACTCTGACTTAAGATATCTTAAGATATCTTACGATTATCTTCAAGCAATGCTGGAAGCTTCCACCCCATGGCTGCCAAGGTGCTCCTTTAACCACCTCTGCATCCTTCGCAGCATCGATGGAGCTGTACCCCTTGCGTCCGCGGCGCACCCGCGCCGTGGCCCGCGCCCAGAGCCACTGGAGGCTCAAGGTGGTGGCGACCGCGGCGCCAGCCACTGCCAGGCTGCCCATAAGGGAGCTCGGCGGCATGGCACCAAGAGATACCAAGGGGATACCAAGGGATCCACAAAGCATCAAGGGATTCAAAGGGGAATCCCCATCCAAGATCATCCAACTGGATAGTGATGCAGCTGATCCAAGTGGATGATACTGCATGACGATGATTGATGGGGTCCTCAAGGACTGCGAGATGCAAATGCGTCATTTTCTACCTAGGATTGGAATGGGTATGAGGAAAATCGGGATCTGGGGGGTCAAATCAAACTGACATGATGACTTTAGATGACTTTAGGACTAGTTGTGGGGGGAACGCTGAAGATCTTACCATTCTGTCTGGCAAGTCCGTTTCGATGCTGAGCCTGAAGACCAACTGGAAATCACATGAAATGCAGGAGATATCGCGGACACACCAAACCGCTTGGAGTACTGGGTTTGTTCCCCACTTATTTGGTTGTTGGCAGCCACAGGTATGTATCTTACCTGACCTATTTTTCAATTGTTGATACATGTCAAAAAGGGTCATAGCAGCAGCATCAATCATGCTGAATCAATCCTGCAAATGCTGTTGTCATGGCTAGTCCATCCCAGTCCTAGATACCTACCCCAAAGTATGTTTTTTTTTTTGCTTGCCGGTCCTTGGTCATTTTTTTCAGTATGGCTAACACTTGGCATCACTTGGCCCACTAAGCTTTCCGAAAAAAAAAAGGAACCCCCAGTTGCATGAGTCCGTCGGAGAACAGGGCCCACAACCCGAACCCCCACCATGATTGAAAAAAACATCTCCATTGTGAGTACTGTGGGATATCCTGGTACCATCCATTTTTGGGCAAACCCATGTGGCTAATTCACATCCCATTATGCACTAATCCCATCCCATCCCCCAAATAGCAAATACCATATGGGTCTCAAAAATGCATCCATTACTGTACGAATTCAAGGTTTATAGGGGGTGCAATCTGGTAGTTTTTCATGTAGCTATTGATAGCAGCTATCATGGCCCGTTGATAGATGATTTGCCTGTAACAAATGAAGATGTTCCATTGATTTTCCATCGCTATGTTAGTTTACCAGGTTACCAGGAGGTACTTCATTTATATATATATATAATATATATATGTTCCATGATTTTCCATATATTTCCATAGCTAGATCCTCCAAGCCCTTTGGCACTTTGCCAAGCCTTGGCATGGAGCCGGTTCGTGTCAGCAAGCCACGTGGATTTTGATATCTTTCATACACTTTTAGGTGCCGGCAGCCATGTGTGTAGCCTATAATTGCGTTACATGCATATTAAATATACATAGATATAAATTATACATATATATATATATACACATGCCTCCAGTTTGCATGACATATCACTGTATTCAAGCAAATGCATAAAGAAACATATTAGGAAATGGCATGCACTACATAGTGGCTATATATTATATATTCGTCAACAAAACGTTGATGTAAATCTCTTAATTAATAATCTTCATGGGATGTCAGTCTGCAGCCTGTATTGACCATGAACACGGGCTGCTTCATAGCTAGCCCTACATGTTTGAATCATGATCCGAGATGCAGCTGCAGCCTAGACTCAGCAGGTAGCAAAGGTGCCATGAACAAACTGCGATATTCCATGCCGTTGGCTTAGCGGCTAACCCCATCTTCTCCTAAATTTGTGGATTTCTAGGAGAGCTGCTGACTTTTCAGGCCTTAAGTAACCCAATCGAATGTCCAAGAACAAATCCGGTGATGGACATGTTCACTGTCCACTGTTGCTTCCCGTTCTTTCATTGTCTTTCACCAGGTCATTTCGATCTCTCAGTGCAGCAGCCAGGCGTTTTTTGAGGCTGGGCTGGTGTGCTAGGCTGGAAAAAATTGTCCATTCAGCAGGAGGGGTTTCTCCAAGGACTTTCTTGGGGAACATGCAGGTTGATCATTCAGCTATCGCTTAACCGGTGAAGCGCCTGGCAGGAGAAAGGAAACCTAGAAATCCTATAATATAAAAAGGCATTATGTGGCGATGCATCTCGCGCTGGAACGTGCCAGAAAAGCACCAAAACCTCCAAAAATCACGACGATATCAGATTGGTGGGAACAAGGACGTCCATCAAATATCCCAAACCAATAGATTCCAATGGTTAGTGGTTTTCCTCCCAGCTAGCTACAATCCCAATGAGACACCAGAACAATTCAAGACGGAAGCCAACACTCTACAATTTCCAAGAGGAATACATTTGACATACATCTTCTGGGCCCAACTCAGGGGTTCCATGGTTGCTATCGGCCTAATATCAGAGCTATGGATGCTACCACCAGTGGGACAGCGGAGATGCCACGCCGGGAGGGAACTCATGCAGCGAGGCCCTGCAAGCGTTTCTCGCATCGCGCCTGGCGGAGGGAAACATGGCTGCAAATCCACCAGTTGTAGATGTTTGATGTTTGATTCCAGATGATAAATCATATATAGACGAGAATTGATTGTGTTAGTTGATGATGATGATGATGATGAGGAGGAGGAGGATGGAAAACAATGAAAAGGAAGATGAAAAGGAATATGGAAGTAAATGGAAAAGGAAGATGAACAGGAACATGAAAAGGGAACCTGATTAAAAGATATTAAAAGCAATATTATGAAACCGCACATGATGAAAAGGCGCATAATGAAAAGGAAAGAAGGAGAATGAAGAAAAGCAGGAAAGTGATGAAAAGGAAAATGGTGAAAAGGAAAACAAAGAAAAGGAAAATGAAGAAAAGGGAGATGATGATAAGGAAGATGATGAAAAGGATTAATTATAAAAAGAAGATGATGAACAACAATGAAAAACAAAGTGATGAAAAGGAAAATGTTGGGAAAGAAGATGACGAACAAGAATATATCCCCCATTGGAGTTGCAAAAACAAGAGGCTTCATCATATTGATACTATTTCCATCCGCAGAAGAAGTTTCCATCTATAGTTTTGATATGTAGCCAGATGCAGCCAACAGGATACCATCTGGTTATTTAACATAGCCATGGAAAATCACAATTTTTAATAGGTAAACCATCTATAAATGGGCCATTTTTCATGGCTATGTTAAATAACCAGAGGGTACACTCCGGAAATGGAAAGAACCCCAGATGCTCAGAGCATTTCCCAGAGCTTCTGGGATCCTCATCGGTGCCCGGTGCCTTCAAAGCTGGATCGTTGCTCTCGTCGAAGAACTTCTTGCACCTGGAAAAAACGTCCCCCTGCTGGGTCCTGCTTCGTGAAATTTGCATGTGGCATAGCACGACATGATACAACAAATGTTTAAAACTAATTTTAGATGTGCTAAAAACCACCATTTCAAGATGGCTAACATTGTTCAAAATTTGCAAAGATGGCATGAGTTCAAACCTTCACCTTCATGTGTGTCAGTAGGAATCTGTGACCCCAAAGCTTCAGGGGCCAAGGCACTCTTCGACATCCTCTGCAGATCCCAAAATCACCGGCACGCGCTGGTGAACCCCGACCTGCAGCATGGCCAGTGCAGTGCGTGTGATGAAAACATACAGCCCCCATACGCTGCTCACAACATATTGGAATCATGACATTGCTCTTTGCATCCCACTACCCATGCCATCTCAGGCGGTTATTCAGAGGTTGGTTAGGGTCAATGATCCTCATCCTCATCCTCCTCCTCCTCCTCCTGATCATCATCATCATCATCATCATCATCACCGTACCTTCTAGCAGCTAGGATCGTCTGAAACAAATCAAACGCCTCTGACCTTTGACGTGCACTCTGAAATCTTCAGATTGAGGGTTTCACCATACTGAGCGACCCCCCAATCATAAACCATCTAACCATCCCCCATTTAACCAAGGTTCTCCCGTGGTAGCATGCTAGTAAGATAAAGGAAACAAATTACTACATATACGAGCATATGATAAACTATTGTAACATATTATATAGTGTGATTTAACTAATATATTTAATAATTTAGAGAAACTGTGATCAGACATTCTAATACTACAAACTGGATCATCCACCCATTGGTGGTTTCTTATGGCTTCTTGACAACCAGAACACCAACAAATGGATCCTCCAAAACTCCTCGCCAAGTGAACGCCAAGCGACAGGGGGAATGTCCAGAACCCGGCTGTGTCCCGTAATTGCCTGGCGAATGGAAGACATCTGGAAGGATGAATGTGGATGCCCATACATGGGGATACTAAGAAAATAAACGTAGGGATACTCTGATATTCATCTGTATAATCGCTGATTAAAAGGAACACATTCGCATTGCAGCTTTAAAAAGTGAAGCTGATGTGTATATATATATATGTGTGTGTGCGCGTGTATATAATACACACATATATATATATACAAGAGAAACAAAGATTGAACCAACAGCAACAAAAAATAAGGCAAACCTCAAACCAAAAATTTGGTCATGCCATGCTCAGACCGTCCCCTGCATCTCTAACATGCCCAGGAGAAGAGGAGTGTCCTGTTTCAAATGCCAAAGATCAAGCCATGCACCGACCAATCAATGCTTTATCCACGGTTCTGGTTTTCTTTGCATAGACACTATTTCATACTATGTCTATTCATTTTGGAATTTTTACCATTCCATTCTTTGAACATATCCTTTGGGGTTCCATCTATAAGGGGGCCATCCTCACTACGACCTCCTAGCCCAGGCCTAACCCCAGCCCCGCGCCTTGCCACCAGCCTGCTCCATGATGAAGGACATAGGGGCGCCCTCGTAGAGCAGTCGCAGCTTGCCGTCCTGACGACGAGTCGACGACACTCGACGACGAGCAAGGGGATGTCATATGGTGACTTGAAACGGCCACATGGCATTCTTATATGGGATATGAATATCATATGAAAGGGATATTAATAGGATTTAATGGGATTATAATGGGGACTAGCATGAAATAACCAACAATATAGGGGATACAACCAACAAGTCGGGGATCCAGCCACCATGGCTGTTTCAATACTAAGTCATGGTCATCCATGGCTGTTTCGGGCACCCCCATTTTGGGAACCACCTAGTCATAGATAGAAAAGTTGGAAACTGACCTAGAAGTTATGGAAGTGATGGGGAAAACCATCATCTACCCTCTGGTTATTTAACATAGCTATGGAAAGATCCACAATTTTTAATGGGAAAATCCACTATAAATAGCCATTTTCAATAGCTATATGTTAAATTACCAGAGGGTATACCATCCTGGAAAGATTTTTCTCTATCTTTGTGGGTTGCTGTACTTATTTAATCTTATTTATAAAGATCCCTCCCCAGGCTTACACCAGGGGAACTTTGCCCTTTGACAAAAGGTACCTTTGCCTTTTTGACAAGAGTTGCGTTTGTTTCTCAAGTGTGTGGCACATATATAGTAAGCCATAAGAGAAATGTAGAAACCTATTTCCAAGTGTATGCAAGGACAGAAGGATATGATTATTACCGTATCCTTTTTAAAGGTTGCTCTAGCGATCTATAGCGGCTATAGCATAAATTTAGGTACCAGTAAATGCCTGGTCTAGGCAGGGTCGTCGCCTTCCAGGAGGACGAAACATCGCTTTGGAAGGGCTGGGTTTTGAAGCAGGAAATCCTCAATGTTTGAAGCCCCCCAGTTTTGAGAAACCACTTAAACCCAGGAGGGTACGAAACCAGTACTCACCATGCATCCCATGCCAGCGTGTGATCACCGCTACACCCTGCAGCGCCATCTCCTGATTTTTGTTGTCCGCAGGGTACGCAAAAATGCCACCGTAAAGAAGGGTTCGGTGGATGTCTCCGACCTCGGTGAAACGGCCAAAGCCAGCCTCCAAGAGTCAGTTCCCAAACAAAACCAGACAAAAAATCACAATAGAAAACGATGGCTATATTGAGAAAACAGTTCAAACAGTTCAAACAGTTCAAACAATCATCATTCTCATTATTTGATTGTTAACCAATGATGAGATGTGTCAACTAATATGATTGTTTTAAAGTTAATTTTCATTTAACATGACATATCTCAAATCATCCACTGATCCACTGCCTTTGAGCTGAGGCCGAGGTGCCATGGAACCGATGTAACGCAAGGAGTAGGGCGTGTCAGTCTCGCCTGGATGGATGGCTGGCTCGTTGGCTCACCCTCTGGTAAACGTTTACATAGCGAACTGGAAAGATCCACCATTTTATAGCTGGGCAAATCCACTATTTCGGCTGGGCCATGTTCAATAGCGAACTGTTAGTTTACCAGAGGGTATATTTCATAGAATCAATGGGTACAACACAACTACTAAGAAGATCTAATGAGCCTTTTTCACTATTGGTTTCTCCTTCATGTCAACCCCGGATGAATAAACCACGGCTATTCATTGGGACTTACCCCCAGCATAGCGATGTACAAATTACAATTGAACTTGGTACCCCCCTATGAATAACCTGGTGGTCTATGAATTAGGGCTTAACATTTCCTACAGTAGTGCCAGCTTCTAAAGTGTTTGGACCCAAAAAACCAACTCCAAAGACAGTCTCAGAAGGTGTTTGGAGCAGCAGGGATGATCAAAAATGCGCCAAACATATGAATCAATATTTCAAGAGTTGTGACCCCCTTATCAATCTTATCAATTAAAAAAAAGAAAAATCATCCAACTTGTTTATAGTCCCAAAAGTCCAACTTATCAAAACTTACTCAAATAACTTGGATAAGTTGGTGTCCCTCACCTTTTCCAGCTCGGATAGTCTGGATGTACTCGCGCATGGGCTGGTCCCATTCCTGTGAGGCCAAGCAAGCCACGAGACGGTGCAGGAAGGTTAAGTTTGATCATCAAAGCCTCAAAGTACCTCCAAAGATTGGCTGCATATATATATATACATATAATATACATATATTATATATATATACATATATAGAAGAAAAACATAGAAAAACATAGAAAAGGCAAACACCAGTTTCTTGCGGGATTCGTGAGGGTCAACCAAACCTTGATTTATCAATGAACTTTGAGATGCAACCAACAACAGTAGCTACCCAGGTCAGGATACTCCGATGTTGCCGGTGTTGGCAGAGTAGATCTTGCCCCTGGGCGGAATCTGAATCCTCAGCTCTGACATCAGTCTGGCGATTTCCAATGGATTTCCCAATGGGGGTTGGATAAAATGGTTGGGATCCTTGACCAAGAAATTGGAAATGCTGGAACTATATGCCCCTTATTCACGACTTGAAAGGCAGTTGCCTGAAGGGGGAATGATGACCAGCATTGACCAGCCATGCTTGGCTGTGGCATCCCGCCGACCTATCAATTTTCGGAGTGTAGCTCAGATCTTGAAAGTATTCAAACATCATGTCCATCAAAATCATACCCGACATAAGGTATCTAACGTCATTTTCCATAACCAATATCCAAAAGAAACGGGGTTTATGAATGTTTATCTGGTTGGTGCTTGACCTACCCCTCTGAAAAATGATGGAGTGAGTGAGTCAGTTGGGATCATGTTCCATTCCCAATTAATATGGAAACATCCATTAAAATCCATTAAAATCCATTAAAAAACCATTAAAAAATCCATTAAAAAATCCATTAAAATCCATTAAAATCCATTGAAATCCATTGAAATCCATTAAAATCCATTAAAATCCATTAAAATCCATTAAAAAATCTATTCAAAACCATTAAAAACCATTAAAATCCATTAAAAAAATCCATTAAAAAATCCATTTAAAATCCATTAATCCACTATAATCCATTAAAATCCATTAAAAAATCCATTTAAAATCCATTAAAATCCATTAAAATCCATTAAAAACCATTAAAAACCATTAAAATTCATTAAAAACCATTAAAAACCATTGAAATCTATTAAAATCCATTAAAATCCATCAAAATCCATTGAAATCCATTGAAATCCATTGAAATCCATTGAAATCCATTAAAATCCATTAAAATCCATTAAAATCCATTAAAATCCATTAAAATCCATTAAAATCCATTAAAAACAATTAAAAACCATTAAAATCCATCAAAATCCATCAAAATCCATTGAAATCCATTGAAATCCATTGAAATCCATTAAAAAATCCATTAAAAAATCTATTCAAAACCATTAAAATCCATTAAAATCCATTAAAATCCATTAAAAACCATTAAAATCCATTAAAATCCATTAAAATCCATTAAAAAAAATCCATTAAAAATCCATTAAAATCCATTAAAAATCCATTAAAATCCATTAAAAACCATTAAAAATCCATTAAAAATCCATTAAAATCCATTAAAAATCCATTAAAAATCCATTAAAATCCATTAAAAATCCATTAAAAATCCATTAAAAATCCATTAAAATCCATTAAAAATCCATTAAAAATCCATTAAAAATCCATTAAAATCCATTAAAAATCCATTAAAATCCATTAAAAATCCATTAAAATCCATTAAAATCCATTAAAAATCCATTAAAATCCATTAAAAATCCATTAAAATCCATTAAAATCCATTAAAATCCATTAAAAATCCATTAAAAATCCATTAAAAATCCATTAAAATCCATTAAAAATCCATAAAAAACCATTAAAATCCATTAAAATCCATTAAAAATCCATTAAAAATCCATTAAAATCCATTAAAAATCCATTAAAAATCCATTAAAATCCATTAAAATCCATTAAAAATCCATTAAAAACCCATTAAAATCCATTAAAAATCAATTAAAATCCATTAAAAATCCATTAAAATCCATTAAAAATCCATTAAAAATCCATTAAAATCCATTAAAAATCCATTAAAAATCCATTAAAAAATCCATTAAAATCCATTAAAAATCCATTAAAATCCATTAAAATCCATTAAAAATCCATTAAAAATCCATTAAAAATCCATTAAAATCCATTAAAAATCCATTAAAATCCATTAAAATCCATTAAAATCCATTAAAAAATCCATTAAAATCCATTAATCTATTATAATCCATTAAAATCCATTAAAATCCATTAAAAATCCATTAAAATCCATTAAAAATCCATTAAAATCCATTAATCCACAATCCATATAACATTCCCATATGGTTCCAGTCATTTTTTAAATTCCATGGTTCCAGTCACCAGCAACCAGTTCAACGCATCCGAGCCGCGAGGGTCGGGTCATCACGAACTCGCCAATGCCTCACGGGGTCGTCACGAACGATGGACGAGCCGCTGGACACCTTTCTTTAGATGATTTGTCCATCAAAGAAGATTAATACATAATATACTATTATACTATGTTAAATTGGATATATATATGTGTGTGTGTATCATTATATATATATGTGTGTATATATATATGTATATATATATATAAATGTGGGGAATCAGATTGTATACTCAGGTTCAGTGTCATAAGGAGATCAAAATAATTCATGGCGTTTCGAAACGGTGTTTTTTTTTTACGGTGATAAACCATGATAAAACCCCCAAATCCACTGGTTCATCATCATCATCATCATATTCATATTCATATTCATATGCATATTATATATTCATAATCATCTGGCATCAAACATCATAAACATCTATTAGAATCTATCATCTAGAATCTGCTATCAAATCCGTACCAATCTTCCATAGATTTTCACCTTCCAAAAACCCATGGCCCTTGGGGCGTCCCTCTCCACGCCAGGTCCGCCAGGTCCCAGGTGCTGGTGTCCAGCGTGAAGCCCACCACGCCCTGACCGAAGGTCAGCACCAACTCGGTGGAGGCGGAGTACAACACGTAGCCCGCGGCCACCAGGGACTGGCCACCGGAGACATTGGAGGTCCATGGACGTTTTTTGAGGCACCAAGAAATGGTGAAAAATGTGGGGTTTAACCCCCAAAAATGGTGGAAGATGTAGGGTTTAATATGTATTTTATATGTTTTTAAGGGAAATACTGATGAATTATGGTGAATTATGGATGTTGATCCCCACATATCCCAACCCAAATACGGTGTATATATATATTATAGATATATTACAGTTTCTTTGTTCTATCATGGACTTGTGGATGGTGATCCCTATGATCCCTGATGTTGCTGTTGCTGCTGGGTGATTGGCCATGGAGTTAGTTAGTCAAGTTGTGATCACAAGTGGGTGAACTGACCAAAGAAGTAATCCAGCTATTGGGAATATAAACAGGTTATGATTTTCAGTCAACTCACTGACCATGGTACATCTAAGCGCCAGTTGCCAGTGAGATTGATAAAGTCATCCAACCCTAGATATTATCCACCATAAGACAACTCTTCAAGAGTGGCGGATTTGACACAGGAAATGACCTTCCCATCCCCCCAGAAATGGCACCTTGCCAGGCTGCAGGGTGCCAGCCAAACACCTGTTTTTTCCATGGACAATCGCACTCCGGGGCATACATCCCCTGTTAAAACCCATGGTTTCTGGGGAGGTGTGGAATATTAGGGGGATGGGACCAATGACAATGTGGCAACGAAAATCGGTTGATTACGACCAAGATTCCCAGCCACTGCTGAATTTGATCTTTGAAGAGGATTAAGTCTCTGGCAGGGTCAGGATCAGGTTACCGAAGGCTAAACGGCTTAAACTCCACGCCTGCCTTGGCCACCTCTTTCACTTCGATCAGTGAAATTCACCATTTCCATGAGCTGTGCAATATCTATCCTTCTATCCGATTCTATCCATTCCTTTCCGTCTCTGCCTATCTACCTGTCTATAACCTAGTATCAATGGCCTATCTATCTGTTTATCTATCCATATTTCTTTCTTCCTATGAGTCCAGGCGTGTCAGAATGTAAACTTTGCCATTGTCAAAGTTGAGATGTGCTTTCTTTTGAACAAATACGGATACATCCATCAGCACTCAACATATTGCTATCACATGTGCATCTGCAATTGTCAAAACATGATATGGGTTATGGTCATCCCACTATCATTATGGATCCCTTATATCACTTACAGTTGGTATATCAACCCCTAATGGGAGGACGGCTGTCCCCAATCAGAAAAGACCCATGTAGCTGAAAAACAGCACATGTCACTCTGCCTGAATGAAGATAGATAATTCAATACCATCCCACTGATGTGTTCCGTTCTATCACCACAAACATCGCAAGAAATCCCATGAAATCACCATGTTCCCGATGGTTTTTTCGGCAAATCCCATGAAATCCCAAGAAATCCCAAGAAAAATCACTGTTGCACCGTGGTTTCCTTAGGAAATCCACCCAAAGTGGTGCATGTTTCACCTCCTGCCGGCCTTTGCTGCTCCTCGGAGAGACCTTTGGAGAGATCCGCGGGCAGCTCGCACTCTGCTGGGCTTGGCTCCTGGGGGACTGAATGGGTGGATTTCAATGGTGTTTACCTATTTGAATTGAATAAATTAAAACTAATTTCTGATTGAACCTATGTTTTTTCTTAACCTATTTTAACCTATCAATGGTTTTTACCTATAAGTCAATATTCTCATCAATACATGAAAAAATTACTTATGGCTTCATTTGCGTGCATCTCAATGGATTGGGTTGGTGAACATCTAAATTGAGTACAGAAACCATGAGAAACCAGTTGATGGAAGAAATTGCTTTATCATGGTTTATACATTTATACAGTATACACATTAACTTACATATAACATATGTCTCACCTATTCAAATTACCCATGCTTCAAGGGGGCACGTCAATCCGCAAGTCCTCCCAGGGACGCTCCTCAAAAACTCCGAAGATGGTGCCCACTGGAATGCCAGCATCCACGTTGCCTTGGGTAGCTGGAGAACATGACTTGCGTTGATTCCAAAGAGGTAAACATCTTTGACACATAGAGACATAATTAAGTGACATAGTGTGAAAATAGGGAATGCTTGCTGTCCATCACGTCATGATTTCCAGTCAGTCTGAAGGTTGTTTAAACTCTTGTATAACTCACCATGCAGCATACCAAAGGTCTGGGATCTCATTTATATTCCACTTTTCTTGGCGCCCTCTCAAGATTGATGTTTGTATCAGCAGTGTTATTCAACATAACATAACATAACAAAAACATGAAGTACAAGGGTTTTCTGCCAATGTTCCCTTAAACCCTATTCAAAGAAAACAGTGGAAAGAAACACACCAAAATCAGAAGAGTCAAACAAACCAACGCTGTTCCTTTTGATCAACTGTCGATTGGTTGTTAAAAGCGGGGCCTACCATGGCCTACCCCTCTCTCAATCATTCTACTAGTTGGACAAGGAGGTCGATGAAGTGAACAACACGCACCCATCATGCATTTACATGCATTTACTGAATATTCACATACTACATATAATATCATATAGTTGCCTGCCTCTATCCGGATATATCCGGATTATCCACCCCAGAAAAAATGCCATACAAGCACATCATCATGTACAAATCATTACAAATCTACCATCCATGGGTCTGAGATATGGCGGTCCCTGTTTTTTTGGGTGGCTAGGCATCCAGGATGCTGCTGCCATCCAAAGGGTCGAAGACGCAGATGTATTTTCCGGTGTCCGCAAACTCCTCGACCAAGGCTGTGCTTCTGAGATGGGCCATTTGGCACAATGAAAACTGAGGGTTCTATTGCCAATTGAGACGTTTCTACCTGCACATTGGAATAAAATGGAATAAAGACTATAGTCACAGTTTCAGTTTTAATTTTGGCAGACTCAAACTGTGAGTATTCATTCGGAATTGCCGCAATGCCTCAATGAATGGCAAAAACAAGGGAAACTCACTGTGTGTTTAATCCCTCCTGCGTGTCATATCTTTCGCACCAACAACTTCCAACTTTGGTGGATTCCTTCTTGCAAGTAAACAAAATATGGCACTATGTGAGTGTGTCTGAAAATCGGGCATATATACCCCCAATTATAGCTGGTTGGTGGTTTTAACCAGCTTCAAAAATATGAGTTCGTCAGTGGGGATGATGACATTCCCAATATATGGAAAAATAAAATTCATGTTCCAAACCACCAATCAGATAGCCATTTAATAAATCAATTGTGAAATAAACAATTTTCATTATCATTGAATAGCCATTTTCATTTAATAGCCATTTAATAGGCATAATTGGTGGTTTGATAATGATAAATCAACCATTGGGTTCGAGAACAGCTATGGCCCTGACATCGGAGAGCAAAGGGATGGCTTCGCTGCCGCCCCTGGCCGCAGAACCAAAGTTGGAACGCCTCACCCATCTATTAATATGGTACAATATGCTACCATGAAGTAGAATTGAATGAGTTTACTTAAGTCTATTAGTCTACTTCTTCGATTTGGCCAGACGCAGTCAGGGCTAGTCAACCAACGAAACTCTGCGACTTCTTACAAATTTCGGACACAGAACAAGATGGAGAGACCATATATTTATAGATTTACCAACAGAATCATGCCGCTGTTCGTACTGATCAAATGGGAGTTCCAAGACAAAGAGGGTAAGCTTGTAGAGTGGAAACCAAGCAGCATTGACATGTTTATATAAACGTTTTGTCATGCTGGATGCTTGTGGCAATACAAGACCGCGGAAAGCAATCGTGATAGAGAGTCGAGATACATGACATATCACATACAAAATGGCCCACCCAGTTCTAAATTGGTTTAGAAACCCCATTGACTACAGATGTGTCATGATAGACAGATAGACAGACAGACATACAGATAGACAGACAGATAGATAGACAAACAGATAAAGAGATAGAGACATAGAGAGACAGAGAGATAGAGATAGAGAGACAAAGAGATAGAGATATAGAGATAGATATAGATATCTATCATAAACTCTATTGAAGTTACACAGCAACTTAGCATTCTGGAGGGCCGGGCCCTACCTCGTAGCACATTCACAACACCCTGCCGAGGTCAGGACACAGATCCATCCACCGGCTCGTCTTCCTCCTCTGATGCCAGGGTGCCCAACTTGCCTGCATGATGCAGGCTGTCTCGAGTTCCCTTTTCAACGCATTAAAACAGAACAACTACAAAAATAAATAAAACATTGGTCTGAGTCTTATCAATGAATTTAAAGCTTCCTGTAAATCTTCCCATCTTCCAATTCTGGGATTTGTTCGAATGTTTTGTTGAGGCGTTCCTTGTTTGTGGAGTTTTTGGTGCTGGTGATTAATTACCCTCAAATGAAAAGAAAAGTTGCCCTTGTCGAGAATGGATTGAGCCGTTGGAATGAAGAAATTTAAAAGAACCTCACAAAGAGGAAGCATGACAGGAGGCACAAATCAATGATGAAGCAGTGTCAGTGTGCGAGGGTGCATCAAAAATCTGCATAAATCTGCACTATCTAATTCAGAAAGCTCGTGCATCTTGGAAGCTCGAGCGGAACTATTTTACAATGATAGGCCAGAAAATGAAACTTGACGCCATGGAATCTGGGCATGGATCACAATGGGGACAAAAATAAACCCACAAAATTGGTGATACTTAGCCATCCAGCTGTATATCCCGGTTGGGGCTTGAACATGTTGCCCCTAGGTCCATTTAGCATGGAAGCTCAAGGCGGCTCAATCTACTGCAGAAACTGGCAAAAAATCGTCCACGCCAGGCATGCGGCATGCCTGTGTATCGCAGGGCATTCTTGAAGACGTCGTTTGTGATGACCTGGGAAACCGCACGAGACAAATCGTCTTAGATACAACATCCATAGCAATGACTACAGCGAAAGTAGTGTGGCAAACCCAATGGCATATATGTAAATCATATACATCCCACTCCGTTAACCCGATAAGTTTACCATTGTTTTCTGATGATTTCTGATTTTTTCCCAATTCCACCACAAGCAAACACAAAATATCCCACAATCACTAGCCGATGAATTTTGGCCAGGACCGGCAACCTCAGGAAGAACATATCTTGGTGGTACCTTTTCCCGGCCTGCTGTCCAACAAACTGAGCATCCGCACATCCAACTTCTTTTGATCTTCGCCCTGCACGTTGATCTCGCCTTGAAGTCCCAAAAGCTCCGCCTGCACCGCAGTTTTCTTGCAGAAAGAGCTAGAAACCAGCTAGAACACTTCAAATGCAAAAGCATTCGCGAACCTGTGCTGATTCCAGACTCGATGGAACCCAAGGACCTATATAGAAAACTTGACCTCACATGTCATGGTGGGCCCTACCAGGTATGGGTATGCAGTGCCAACCGTCCAATTGGTGCTGTGTGATAAGAATTAGCCACACACACAGTACAACCCGCCGCACCCTAGCCGTGGAAAGCCTAGAAAAGTCGCCAACATCACGAGAACGAAACGAGTCTTCAATTGCCACCTTCGATACATCCCAAAAAAAATACCTCCGGTTTCCTTCCAAGGGCAGGTGGCCTGTTGCAGTGGTGCAGTGTTCACCAACTTGGCAATGACTTTGGCCGCCTGCGGGAAGCGGTGAGATGTGGTGGTGCAGTTGCAGTTAAGTGGAGATTTTATCATAGTTAAAGGATGTTATAGGGGAGTTAAGCCAAAATGGTTGTTAGCCATTTATAACCTCAACATACGTCAACTGCACAACTGCACCCCAAGTAGGGAGCCTGGTTATGGAAGTTTGGGAGTCAGAACCCCAAGATCCTTTCTGAGTGTTCACTCTACAACCTGTCCCATGTATACAAGCAGCGTCGCCTGGATCAGTTCCCCTACACTGAGGGTTGCCAAATTTGGACTAGCCCACCAACTTGTGGCCTCTACGAAGATGAAGGCCAAAAAGCATCCCTCTACTTGCGGACCCACATCTACTTTTCATCTGCAGAAGCATCCCCCTTCAAGCAGGCAGCACAACCCCCACAACTCACAAATCATCCATATCTTCAGCGATTTCAATAGCTCGAGAAATATGTTCATCAATTCGTCTATTGGTCGATCCCACTGCTCCCCAAAAACTTTCCAGGCCTCACGGATGGAGTTGAAGATGGAGTTCAGATCCTCATCGATCTTCCCGCGGTTCGCCAGCTCGATGCAGTAACCTCTGCGACCAGCTCGGTGGGCCGCTACAGCCCTACTGTTGGGGCCCCAAAATGATCAGATCCAATACCCCAAACAAACCAGGGCTTCAAGAAGCATCAGGATGCCGGGATTACTGTATACCGGCTGGAACAGAATCGCAGGAATGAACATCCATCATTGATTTGCAGATGATGTGCTTGTTCCAAGTGCGAATTTCGATGTTTAGGTTTTATGTTTTTTTCCACTATGTAATCCCAACAATCATGATATCAACTTCTTGGTTTGTTTGCCATATTTGTTTAATTTGGTTTAAGATTTGAAATGGACACCGCAAAACCACCTTCCAGGGTATAAATTCCATGAAGAAATGCCTGGTGAAGTCTTAAACACCCTGTGCTCCCAAACACTCACGCCCCAGGATGTTCGGAGTTTTATCACTGTTCCAATTGCCGTTCGGTGCACGGAGGTTCTCTTGGTCAACCAACACACCCACTGCAAGCAAAGGGCGGCTGAGGGTCACCCCGGTCTGCTCGCACACATCCTCAAACTCATCCACGACTCGAGTGGCGGTCCTGGCATTGCCATATGGAGCGGGTCTGAGATGAAGATCAAGTTGATGATGGACGGGCATGCCCGGGTGTAAGAAGAGAAAAAAAAGGTACCTGGCCAAACGGCTACAAGCCCAGTTGCAATTGGGGCAGGGTTTATCCAGTTATAACCCGGGTTCTATGAAATCCACCTAGCATATGGGGGCCGCATACTGGGAAGGACCAAAGGACCCCAGCATTCGCTGTGTCTCCGGCACTGCACATCATGCTGTTTCGCAACCATGATCTGGATGCCGGCGGGAGGGATCAAGAGTGCTAAAGTGCTTCTCAAAGATTACGCTGGGCTCACTTGACTGATCCTTTCAATACAACAATACTAAAGCTGAAATTGTGGCCGTCTGCGAGTCATGGTGATATCCAGTATAGGATTGCCCCTCAATTCCTTCCATCCCCGCTGCCATCGGCATCTCCTGGGTTTGGAGGTCTTAGCCTCGACAGTGTCATGGTACCCTGGATATTCAACTATGGACGGTTCCTGGGTTGCTAGCCCACCTCTTCTCGCTCCGGCAAATTCAGTTTTGCAGGTTAAAAACAACAATTAGTTGATCAGGTTCCTGGAGAAAGATCTCATGTTTTTGCCAAATCCCAAAAATAATCGCGCAATCTTCTGCAAAGAACAGAACATCAGCCATAATCACCCAACTTTTGACCTTCAATGGATTGATTGGATTGGCTTAAGGAAAATGTTAGAGGAAATCATGGTTTTCTCTAGGTAAAGGCAATGTTTTTTGTCCAGTTGAAGTGGGATTTTTGCATGGTCTTCTTCAGCTGAAATAGAGATGAATAGAGGTTTTCCATGTTCTTTTCAGTTAAAATAGTGCTCCAGGTTCTTTTCAGGTAAAACTTTGTTTCATGGTTTTCTCAAGTTAGAACAGATGTGTTCCATGGTTTTCTCCAGTTTAAAACATGTCAAAACAGTGATTTTCCATGATTTTCCAACGTGTTCCATGGTTTTCTCCTCTAATTTATCCCTTCCTCCAGCATTCCCCGTTGCCAGCCATGTGGCGCGCTGGCGTCGCGCGGCGCCAACTGCAGAGGCGCCCATGGCGGCAGCCAGGACCACCGGGGCGCTGCCACCAACCTGGCGATTTCATGGTGATTTCCTGAGGAAACCATGGGGAAAATGATGATTTAGTGGGGATTTACGAGTGATTTATTTAATAGGGATTTAATTCATGGTGATTTAATAGGCGATTTACTGGTGATTTATTAAGGATTTCATGGGAATCTATATGTTGTGATATGGGATTGAATTTGAGAACCATGCAGGAGTTGATTGGTTCCGATCCCACATTCACACATGGTACAGTCCCTACTGTCCCATTGTACTCCATTTGAACTTGTGAGTTATTCACCGGCGGAAGAGGTACCCTCTGGCAATTTAACATAGCTATGATAGCTATGGATGATTACGAAAGCCATGGCCAATTTATAGATGACTTTACCGGAAACTGCTGTCCAAATCTATGTAAAACATCGTTAAACTACCAAGGATGGTAGCTGCAGATGGCAAGGCTTGGTGCAGGCCTTCGTGGCCTTGGTGTTCGCGCTGTTTCCGCTGCTCGAAGTTCGAGCCACTGAAGAGCCAGGGGCCTGGGAAGAGACACTGCTCGAAACCACCGTCAAGTCACTGGCCATATGTAAGGCCTATGTTTCAGGCCTATGTAAGGGAATATCCCAGCAAAATATGGCCAAAAATATGGTACAGTACCTCCATTTTAGGATCCTGGAATTCCCATTGATCAATGGCCGTAGGCGTCCCAGTTTGCAAGGAATTAGGTATGGCCGGTATGGCTCAAAATTAGTCAACCAACAAATTTGGATGATTTTGAAGGAGGAACCAACCCAGTGTGTGCGTCGGTGAAGAATTTGTGAGGCAAAATATTTGAACCCTGGGAAAATTGCCAATTGATAAGGTCTGCCAAAATCTTCAGGAGGCACCCCATGATAGAACCAGGAGTCCTTTTTTGCCAGCACTTCAACCCCCTCTTTTGGTCAAAATCCAATGTTTAAACGTCAAAACCCAAAATGCGAAGGTCAGATCCCAATTTGTGAAGGTCATGTCAAATCCCAGTTCTGATGGTTTATATAAATGACAAGTAAAAAATGTTTGCACTGCCAACTGCCCCTTTTGAGCCAAGCAGCAGTCCCAGGTGCCAAGAAAGCCAGGCTGCCTGCGGGGCGGCCCATAATTTCATTACAGATCCTAGTTGCCATCTGAAGCCTACGATAAGCACTGTGATGTTGTTGTGCATTGCTCAGATTGGAATCCAGCATCAAAGATTTCTACAGTCTCATTGGGTTCACGAATAGGGGCTCCCAACAAATACAGTACTTACAGTAGACTACGGCACTACATATCCCCTATAGATTCCCCCAAATGGTGGGCTTCCCATTGGGAAAATCACAAAAATCGCCATCTCACAACAGGGCTGGGGGGTGCCAATCCAGGCCTGCCATGGCTGTCCCTGCGACCAAGGCTTTGCAAGCTTGACCTGAAGAGGATCCCGAGATCCCCAAGGAGAATGGTCGTTATCCTATGGATTTTCCGGAAAAATAACCATGAAATCATCCCAATTTTGGAGTCCTCCCTGACAATCCAAAATTCTCGAATGTTACCTCCTGTGGAAAGAGTCCATCGCATACTCGAGGAGTGCAACTGAGCCATTTGGATTCTGGATGGGGCCATATGTGGCCATCAATCAACTCTCCTTTATCTCCTCAGGAATCTAGCCATATTTTCATGGATCTTGATTGACTCAATGTCTTGCTACTATGCTCTTACACAGTGTTTCATGTGTTTTTCTGTATCTGTGGTGCCGTATTTGGTGGAGCAACTCAGAACCATATCTTTTCTCAATGGTGAGACCAAAAGCCACCTCGGTCATTTTCAAGCAGAATTAAGCGATTCTCGAGCAGCACTTTGGCCGCAAATGCCATCCCGCATGTTCCATGGTGTCCCTCTCTATTCTCTCTATTCAGGTCCAAGCTATTTAGGAATTTAGGTTTGTCTGAAAATGGGGTACCTCTATAGATCCACTTGTTGTTCAAACAAGAGCTGGACAACCCTACTGGTTGTCAACCCCGGATTAATAAACCATGGTTTATTCTGGGGATACCATCCAAATAGTGATAATATGGTACTTAATGGGTACCTCCCTAATTTAGCACAGCCGTTTAGGGCTTATGAAAATTCACAGGCTTGACATTCAGCCCTCCGCCTCGCGGGTGGCCACCGAGTTGGCCAGGTAAGCTGCGCGCACCAGAGGGAAGTAGGTTTTGCCCAAGAAATTCCAGGTCACTGAGATACTATCGTCCAGGCATTCCACCTGCCCGTCTTGGCGAAGATTGGTTGAACTAACTAGAAAGGTTAACTAGGGCTTATGGTAGATATATATTATGATATATACATATTATATATATATAATATATATATATATATATCTGTGTGTGTGAATGTGTATGTGGTCAATAGGGGGTGTATATAATTACGTATGTAAATTAGGCAAAATTTATGGTATATATCTATATATCTATATATCTATATCTATATATATTTAGTCATGTACGAGTAATGGGGATTATAAACCAACAACTCTGGGGGACCACCTTGGCCCTTGGCTCGTCTCCCAAGGCCCAACATGGCAATGCTTAGTTGGTGGGCCTTTTTCTGTACTGCGCAAGTTCAGGAACACGACAATAATTTTCCGAGTTTTGTGGCAAGATGTGGCAAGATGTGGCAAGTGTCGTTCTATATGTTCTATGAAACTACCAAGTTGTCTCCCATCTTCACATTGACCTACAATCTCTCCAAAAGGGTCCTAATGATTACCTAATCTTGAACCATATCTATCTTCCTCTTCGTTCAGTTCTTTTGGCCATGTTTGGTTTGTCCAACCAGCTGCCATTTTTCAAATCACCCCAAAAAAGATGCTCATAATCCTGGAAATCTTGATGCCACCAGTGTCAACCCCAACATCTCAATCACAACCATCGCAACTGTCATTTGCTTGGGAAACTCAATTTCTAAGTCATTGTGCCTCCCGCTATGTATGTGATGTATTACATACTGTTGAAGAAATCCTGCACCAGTTGGTAGATGCTTTATCCCATTATACTCCCACTGTTTCCAATGTTGAATCATGTTACCCATATAGAGTTTCCATGAGTTTCCGGTGCAGGAATTTTGTCCATCCACAGCATCCCACTTGGTGGCTCATCCCACTTACTAGGTAGCTTATATCCATGTCTTTTTCATTTTTTTTCAGTGGAATAAGTTTTATCCTGGTTCAGGTTGGGCCTGAGGCTGTAAGTGCAGAATGGTGTGTCCAAGGTGCACTATGGTGCACTTCTTACAAAATGGCAGAGCCCAAAGTTCACTGACGTAAGTTTCTATTTCAAAATGGCTAGGGTTATAACATGTACCCTCTGGTAAACTAACATAACTATGGAAAATCACCATTTTTTATGGGAAAACTCCCTATAAATGGTCATTTTCAATAGCAAACTGTTAGTTTACCAGAGGGTAACTATAAGCTACTTCCGAATTCGTGGGATGAGCCGCCACCGATGTCTCCGGCCTCATGCGGCCAGTGCGCCGGCACGAAGATCGTCTCGCCCGGCTCCAGGATCACATCCACCGCACGGCAGCCCACGGGAGCCGAGGCCCGAAACTCCGGCAGGGGCCGGAAGATGCCTCGGGATATGGCGGGAATGGGGGAGAGGGTTGTTGTGTATATGGATTATAGATGGATTATGGATTTATATAATTTTATGTATGTGTATATTATTATTGATTATGGATGATATATGGACTGTATGTCTGGGTTCTATATATGGATTAGAGTCTATAATATGTATAAATATTATGTATATATATAGGATCTAATTGACCCAGATGTTGCCAGAATTAGCTTGGTTAGATCCTCTGGGCTATGTATATATATATATATGTATGTATGTATGTATATATTTTTATTAAAAAAATATACATCCAAGTTCTAAAGGCTAATTAACCCAACGCAGAGCGCTTGTGGGGATGGATTGATCCAGCTGATCCAGCCAGCTGTATCCAGCTGAGCCATTTCACTCCTCCCAAACTAAGAAATGATCAAAAATAAAGTAAACCATCCCCCATTATTAACATATATTAACATTATATAGCCATATATAGCCTATATAGCGGAATATTATGTTCTTATTATAGAAAACACAACAAACAGCTGTGCCAAATCTTCCGTTGAACGGTTCTGATCTTCACTCAGCAGTTCCGGAATATCGCTGGGCGCCCAAAGCGTGAAGCGCTTTCGCCCCGAGATCTGTGTGAGCCACGCGTGCGTCGTGGTGGGATCGATGTGCAGTGGAGTAACAGCACCGGCGCCGCCAATGAAGAGCCAGTGGAAATCCTTGGCGAAGTCAACGGTTGTGGAAATCGTCCGAAGATGTCCGAAGGAATTTGAGATTTTCAACATCTTGGATTGCAGTGATTTCAAGATACCCTAGAAAGGCCGCACTCGAGCTCATAAATGGGGATTGGAGCAGAAATGAAATCAAACCCGAATTTATGGGGATATCATCAACAAATCAACAAACAGTTTCTCCATGTTTCTCCCACCTCAACTTGAATGCAACACATAATCGAGAAAAAAAATGCAACAATTCCACGAGGTTCGGGATGATAGCGCGTTGGAAATCGCTTGAAGGAGTCCTGCAGGAGGGTGCACGAAGACAAGCAACACTTGGCAAGTTTTGTCCAAGATACACTCAAGAAATCAACACCAACCACCCAAATTGCTTGCTGCACTAGCGATGGTTGCCCGAAAACATTCTATTGTAGAGACAAGATGAGACAAGCTGAAAGCACATGAGTGACAGGTAGCGAATAGATCCCAAAAACTGAATAGATCTATATAATTGGATCAACTGTAACGAAACAACAATGGAAGTTGCATGAAGTTACCATCGTCCTTAAAAACCTCGTGAAAATCCCCCGCTTGCCAGATGTCGTCCGCCAACCAGGGGGCATCCCTTTCGTAGTACCAACCTCCATGGGGCACTGGCAGTAAAACGACAGCAGGAAGCTGGGTCAAGATAAGTCCCAAAATGGATGGTTTATAATGAAAAATCCCATTAAAATGGATGATGTGGGAGGTACCATGGGGTACCCCCATTTATGGAAACCCCCATATGTTTTTACAATGTTTAGTTTTTATTGCTATTCCTTCTTTACAAAAACACTTCAACGCCTGTGTTTCCATTGCGCCACGGAACCCCATCCCGCCCAGCAGCCAGCCTCGCAAGTACGGCAACTGATCACCAGGCTTCTTCCGGCGCAAGCACTGCAGGTAGCGCGCCAGCGGCTGAACTTCGCGCTGACCTGGCAGGTCAACTCTTTTGCATGCTCAGTAATAGCTATAGCAGCTACCAAGCTCCCCCAAAACACAAAACAAATAAATAGGTTACTGTAATATATTTGTTGATATTCTACAGTGAAAACAGATATACATTAATTTGTAATAATTGCTTTATTTATAGGTTGACATTCTACAAATAATATGATGATATATGATACAGTATAATTATGTCGATATATGTTGATATCAAATTGTCAATTCCCTCATTGACACATTGATGAAATGGAGTTGGTAGTCTACCCGTCTACCCGACCAAAGGTTCCCCTGAGAGGGATCAACCCCCAAGTCCTGCAACATGTGATTCAGTGATTCGCAACCTCACTGCATTTTGCTTGTCACCATGGCGAACCTTACCCCGGAAGTCCGGAAGAAAACAATGTTTTTCGCTGGTGAGTCTGGTGAGTCTGATTATTTGAAGATTTCTCCCCATGAAAACCATACAACCCCCAAGGGGGTTGACCCAATCACCTGGCCTTTGGGTAAGGTCACCTCCACTTTGATGTTCCCACAAGTCCTTTCGAAGAAGTCGAAGTCCCACCTCGGGGGTTGTCATCATGGCCATGGCTGGAAAGTCCGCGAACTAAATGGATGATTGGGCACAGATTTAATATGGACATCTTCTACAAATCTGGAAGATGTTCCAACAACCCACTGGCTGATCCGAATCACAACCGGCTGGGTAGCCTGGGTAGCCAAGGGAAACCCTCAACTTCCTGGGAGGAAGTTCCATGCCACGTTTGGCCCAAAAAACAGCTTGCGATCTGGATCCAAAACCTGCCCAAACCTGCCGGTGAACATGGCATGGGAAACGTCATACGATTTTCCGAAAAGCCAGTTTACCCGACCAAACATGGCTGGAGATTTTTGATTTTTTTGAATGGAAATTGGTCTTTGATGGCTTTGGAATCATTGGTACGACTATGTCACTATGTCCCTTTACAAACGGGAACCAACAGATCTGCATGGGTGCTACAAATAAAAATTGGCTAACCAGCTGGGATGCACAACCAAGTATATAGCTGCATATTATAATATAACCTGGGGGATTGTGCATTCCCAGATCATGCATTACCAAATTAAGCCTTGATTGCTGTTGGTAAAACCTTGAACTCATTTTGACAAGAAACAACATGTTGGCCGAACATTTGATAATTAGACGCCCCCTGGTATTGATGGCCAAACCCGGCCAAACCCACATGTGTTCATTCTTAAATCATTTTGTCCAGTTCAATTGTTGAATATGGTTGAAACCCCATGTATCATGATCATATCATACATACCGTACACCATTAGTAATGCTCAAATACCAGTTGATTGATTTGATCAAACCATCTGAAAAGAATGGTCAAATATAATCCCAGGTAGGCTGGAATATAAGACCTATTTCAAACCACCGAGCAGCCAATTGTTGACGGCTGAATCCGCATTTTTTTCACAGGATGCTATAGGTACAAATTGATGCCCCACAGTAACGAGTGAAGTTTTAAACCCATCCACCTAACTAGATTAGATATGTCTGCCAGAAACCATAGCTAACCCACTTACAAACCAACTTAGCCAACGATTTGGGGCACCACCTGGTCTCAGAATCGACTTAAGGGAATATCTAGAGCAAAGGTTTATTTGATGATAAAACCGTACTTTCTTGCAGGGTTTCTCCTAAACCAATCAATTGAAAGTGGAGTGATCCTCCAAACCAAGTTCATCCATGGAATTTCCATTGTACTCTCATGGCATTCCCATTGTAATCTCCATTCTTGACGGCTAGTCTCAGTATGTAATACCTAATGTTCACAGTCAAACCCAAATTTCATGCTAAATCACTGAAACCCCCACGACTTTCATAGCTTAAATCACAATTTTCCATCCCTTGTTGCCCTATTTTCCCATAATTTTCATAGTTTAAATCACTATGTCTCACTATGTTCCATCCTATTTTTTCCATACTTCTCAGGGTTTTTCCACCATGTTCCATCATGTTTTCCATCATTTTTTCCAGGTGAACTCTCCCATCCCCCGGATTCCCCCGGTGCATCCACGGCGCTTCTGCAGCGCCGCCCAGTGTTCCGTGGCCCAGCGCCCCAGCACCGCCGGCCGCGGCGGCAACGCCTCCAGGTGCTGCGCCGCGAAGCGCGCCACGTCCGTGGCGCGGGCGAAGCGCGACACGCGGGGCGCGTGGCCGCAAGGCTGGAAGACCTCCTGGGAAGGCCGTTTTTTGGGGGTGAAAGATGATAGAAATGATCAATCAGCACTATACTTGTAACAAATTATAGAAATTGAGTGGTTTCTTGGTGAAAGATGATTAGATCTTAATCATCAACAGTCAACAGGTAAAATATGTTAAAACTAGATCTTAATCATCAATAGTTGAAATTACTGGTGTTATTGATCATCAATCATAGTTATGTTATAGTCATCAATGATTATAGGTCATTTTTGGTGAAAATGATCGTGTGAATGATCATCAATCAGCACTATACTTGTAACAAATTATAGAAATTGAGTGGTTTCTTGGTGAAAGATGCGAGGATCTTAATCAGCAACAGGTAAAATATGTTGGAATTAGGGTGTTAATAACCATCAATCATCATACTTATGTTATAGTCATCAATGATTATATATATGTCGTTTTTTTTGGGGTGAAAGATGATTAGATCTTAATCATCAACAGTCAACAGGTAAAATATGCTAGAATTAGGGTGCTAATAACCATCAATCATCATAGTTATGTTATAGTCATCAATGATTATATATATATATGTCGTTTTTTTGGGGTGAAAGATGATTAGACCTTAATCATCAACAGTCAACAGGTAAAATATGTTAGAATTAGAGTGCTAATAACAATCAATCATCATAGTTATGTTATAGTCATCAACGATTATATTTATATATATATATATATATATTTGTGGGTGAAAGATGATTAGATCTTAATCATCAACAGTCAACAGGTAAAATATGTTAGAATTAGAGTGCTAATAACCATCAATCATCATAGTTATGTTATAGTCATCAACGATTATATTTATATATATATATATATATTTATATATATTTGTGGGTGAAAGATGATTAGATCTTAATCATCAACAGTCAACAGGTAAAATATGTTAGAATTAGAGTGCTAATAACCATCAATCATCATGGTTATGTTATAGTCATCAATGATTATAAGTCGTTTTTTGGGTGAAAGATGATAGTGTGAATTATCATCAAACAGCGCTATATTTTTAGGTTTTTGGGTGGTGAAAGATGATTAGATCTTAATCACCAACAGTCAACAGGTAAAATATGTTAAAACTAGATCTTAATCATCAATAGTTGAAACTACTGGTGTTATTGATCATCAATCATAGTTATGTTATAGTCATCAATGATTATGTTATTTTTGGTGAAAATGATAGTGTGAATGATCATCAATCAGCACTATACTTGTAACAGATTAAAGAAATTGAGTGGTTGTTTAGTGAAAAATGGTAAGGTCTTAATCAGCAACAGGTAAAATATGTTAGAATTAGAGTGTTAATAACCATCAATCATCATAGTTTTGTTATAGTCATCAATGATTATAGGTCGTTTTTTTGGGGGGTGAAACATGATAGTGTGACTGTGAATGATCATCAGCACTATACTTTTAACAGATTATAGAAATTAAGTTGTTTTTGATGAAACATGGTTTGATTAGATCTTAATCATGAATAGTTGAAATTATTGATAATCAATAATCGTAGGTATGCTATAATCACCAATCATTATCGTTGTTTGGGTGAACATGATGATTGGATTAGATCTTAATCATCAAGAGTTGAATTTATTGCCAATGTTAATTTATGATCATCAATCATAATACAGTTATGTTATAGTCAATGATAGTGTGAATGATCATCCATCAGCACTATAATTTTAACTAGTGAAACTAGTTAATCATCAAATAAATATTAGATCTTCATCATCAAGAGTAGAAATTATTAGTGTTGATAATCATCAATCATCGTAGTTATGTTACAGTCACAATCATTTTAGTTATGATTGGTTTAAATTACAATATTCATTACAAATAGTTGACATAACACTTATTAAAGTAATAATCATGATAGTACTTATGATAATTACAGCAAAAATAACAGATAACTGCTATAAGAACAGAAACAATAATGACAATAGTAATTAGTTAATATTGCATTTAATCATCAATCATTAATAGATATTACAAGCATCACTAATCAAATACTGTACCAGTTATATAATTGATATATCTAACTAATATGCGGCCGAATTGCTAGATCTTAATCATCAGCGATTATCAATCTTTCATTCTTAATATATGTAACAACTGATTAGTCATTAGACCTGGAATCTCAACTTTCTAAAAACATTATTGTAGATCATTATTGATGACTAACTAAAGTGGACTAAATTGGATTATGGCAACCTCCGAAAAAAAACGAAAGCGCTCCACATATTTTTCAACTCTCCAAGTTTCCCACTGTTCGATCTATTCTGAGGCTGCTACAATTCTTAGACATTTATCATCATCAATTGTTTTAGACTAGAACTGGATTGACGAATGGATTGATGAATATATACTAGTAATATCTAATAATCAAAATGTTTCGGTGTCCCTTTTTTGTTGTTTTTCTGGATGGTTGCAGCTGGATCTAGAAAAACCTAGTCAGGTAGTTAGATTAAGCAAGCTTCTTATGTTTTCTTCATGCTTTTGTGCTTGGTGACTTGGTGAAAACTGTTGCTTCGAGTTTTTGAAGCTACGGTTGTCAACCTGGGATGCTTTATGAATCATAATACATGTATGGTCTATAGTCAGTCCCAAAAAATTGTTAGTTGAAAGGCTGGGTGAGTGAATATAGAATACAGGTGAATGCAGATGAATATACCCTCTGGTTATTTAACATAGCCATGGAAAATTGCCCATTTATAGATGGTTTACCTATTAAACATGGTGATTTTCCATGGCTATGTTAAATAACCAGATGGTAAACATAAAATCTCAAAGTATATTTATATAGATTGACTTGAACAGCAGTTTCACCTTCAAACATATGTATTTATTCTCATTTTCGCAGCACTTTGCTCCTTACCGGTTACCGCCTGTCTATCAAAAAATGTACAATGTACATTTTTTCTGGGTGGACAGACAAGTTGTTTTGTCTCCTTGGGAATGCTCTCCCGCAAGAGCACCCTGCGGTCAGCATCGATTCCCACCACGTCTCCGTTGGCATAGGCGTACAGAACCATCCTGGGACCCACCAAGACTTAAAGTCCAAAGGATAGCTCCTACATATCCCTTAGAGATTACAGATTCTCTATGTGGTGAATGTACTGGCTGTTAGGGAGCTATGAGCGTGTTCCATTCTTTTTCACTACAGTATGGCAGTCCCAACGAAAAGATTGAAATGGAAAAAACAAACTAAACGAATGGTAAATGACTTTTCTAGCTTCTTGGAGGTTGCTTTTTAGAAAAGGACAATCAAAGCCAACATCCCTTGATGCAAATGAAGGCTTCTGCCCGTTGAACAGTGGCAAGGCCGTCACTGGCTCCGCAGTGGGACATTTTGCAGGTGCGCTGTTGCCCAGGATGGGCGTCAGCTTGCCCAGGAGCTGATGAAGCTGGGAGGAAAGGAAGCAGCCCAAGGATCGGAAGCAGTCCAGGGACTGTACCAAACCCATGGCACCCGCACACGTGTTTCTCTAAGGATCGTGGGAAATCTCTGTGGAAGATTGCAAAAACATTCTAAAAAAATCTGAGGAATCAGCTATGAATAGTGTCTTTATGGATCAAATGACCATAGCAAACATTTGGAGGATCATCGCTCTGGAATGCCTGTAAAGTTCATTGTGGGTTTGACCAAAAGAAGGAGATGTTGGTGATATTTGGTGATGAGATGTAGCCATGTGTTGCCTTCATCACATAATGTTTAACATAAATTACATATCATATATCATACATACTCATATATCATATAACAATATCTCATAACTATATCATATATATTCATATACTATTAGATATATCAGCGTTTGTGCTTTGATTTCTTTGATCTGGCTGAATGACAATTCATCATTCACACACCTGAAGACGCCTTCTTGAATCCGTTGTTGCCCTTACCGCTCAGCATTCAATCGCGATTCACCCAGAAAAGTGGCTGCACCCCAGTCCCTGAGCACCCGGACCGTGAGGCATTGTGAGACCCGGCCGTCCAAAGCACGACTAAGGTGGCTGTTCTAACTGTTTCGTCTTTGAGCCCTACTGGAGCCGTGGAGTCGTGGAAGCACTCAAAAGAAATGATAGCGGGGGGCGTGAAGGAAGATAACGACAATAGTTTCAGCCAACCCAGAGGGCGTTCATCTTCTAGGCCAATCATAATGAGGTAACTGCAACAACTCTATCAACATTCAGCTCAGTCTGTTGTCGAACACTTTGCTCAATATGACCAATTGGTCTGAACAATTAGGAAGCAGAACAGCGCTTAAAATACCCTCCGGACGATGCTGCATCGATCTCAGATCATCCCATTCCCCTCAGAATTCATCACTGCTTTATGGGCCAAACAAATTCACTATAATTACTAAACCAAGGTGTTCTAATGGTTTTCTTGGGAGGGATTCTAGGGGGAAGGGACTAGCTTCCCTCGGGCCCCTTTGTGATCTTTGTATATCTTTGTGCCAGTCAGCCGTTCAGCTCCTCATTCGAAACGGTGATACGTTGTGAGTTTTGGCATCCGGCACCGAACTCACTCATGGAGCCTGAACAACAAACGGTCTGAGGCGAACATGCCCTGTGGATAAAGGACCTCTGGGTTCAGGGCCCCGTGGACTGACCGTCGTTGGTATCATTCAACTTCTGAATTTCCTTCACCGAAAAGTGAATTGCCCACAAATATCTCCAATCTAGGGTTTATGGGGAATGAAATATCACTATTATAATTATGAATATACATATATATATATATATACTGTAGTGTACTTGTGTTATTGATGGGTTTATAAACTAACAGGACACTAATCGTTGATGTGTTGGTGTCAATGCGTGTCGGAAAAAACGCCCCCAACACCACTTAATTTCTCGGTGGAGCTCACGATTGTGCAACATCAAATGCAACAAATCTATACTATGATATCTACATACTATCATATATCAAATACATCAATCTTGGTATGATATTATGACTTCCCCAGGGGCCATCAATGGCCACTTCATTTGTGGCCCCTGCCTCTCCCAAGACTTCGTCATAGGGCGAACGGCTACGTCCAAGGAAAGCGAACCTGGCAGAGCTTGGGGTTGCTGCAACTTCCCTGGATCCAATATAAACAGCCAGAGTACCGAGGCAGTTAATTAAGTTACACAGCACACAATATATATAATTATATATATACAGTTATATACAGTAACAATGAGTAATATAGTACAGCCTTTGGTTAACATCAAAATTTCGATCAATCCACTCGACGAGTTTTAGTGGCCCCCTGGCCCCCTGGCCTAGCTGAAGCCAAGATGACAGCAAAGATGCAGAAGAGCAAATTGGAGCCTGAGAAGACCTGGAGAGCTTGTCCGGAGCACAAGGACCCTACCAACCCCCATAAGGGGCATCCCCTCCAAATCATATCCAATAAGAAGAGCTGATTATATATATATAGGGATTATAAGGGCATATAAGGGCTATTCAAAACTACCAACAATTGATAAAAAGTATATGTATTAACCATCTATACCATTCTATCACCATCTACAATTATTGAATATTATTGAAGGGGGGGTCAACCGTCCCAAGGTCCATTCGGACAGGGAAGCTGGGCTGAAATTTTGGGGGAGACCATCAACCAAGTGTTGACCCGCCCATGCCTTCCCTTCACCTGGAATTTGACAATGGTGTTTTAAACCAACGATGCTGAGAGAGAATAGCCATGGATAACCGGCAATCAATTTAGCTGCCATTTGGATGACATGGCCATGGTTTCATTACTAAGGTAGCCACAATAAAGTTCGAAAAGCCTTTGATGTGCAAAGCCTTCACCTGGCACGGACGAAGGATTGGTTTTCCAGCCGGTTAAGCCCTTGGGGCCAGAAATGGGAAGCTCATAATTTACTGTATTCGAGGTTTGATAGCGTCAAAATGTGCTCATGTTTTGTTGCTTTGGCGTTGGTTTTAATGTTTTATTTCTGACTCCCGGAGCTAAAAAATGTCAGGAACCAACACCATCTGGATGGGGAGTTTTACTTGGACGTGGCTCAAAATGATTGAAACTCCCCCCAAAAAAAAGTCAGGATCCCAGAAGATCCAGAAAACCCACCCACATCTATCCAAAATCCTCCCACTTCCGCCCATTGCCAACTGATCTCATCCGAAAAATCACCAACGGGTGTCCAAGTTTCATGGCCTATCCTTAGACACATAGCCACAGTATTTCATGTCGAAGGTCCATGTTTACCATCTACGGCCAAACATGAACCCACTAAACCTACCAAGCCAAGCTTGATTTCGCTGACCCACCAAACAAAAATAACAAGAATGTTACACTTCCACATCTCAGAAGAAATATCACAACTCAAAAATTCCAAAGAATTCACATATTTTCACCATAGAAATCACCCGGTGTTCATCGATTTTCCATATATTTCAATAGATTCCATCCATTTTTCCCAGCCATTTCTCCCAGGCGTTGCGCCTCCGGTGGTAGCGCATCCTGATGTGCCGCCAGGCCTCCCGATCCGAAGAAGCCCCGAGAGCTCAGTGAGCTCAGTGAGCTGCTGCCGCCCTCGGTCCATTTCAGGAAGATGGGGTGAGGCCTCAGCTGTCCGAAGGATGGTCACTATAGATGACTGTAGATGACTGTAGATGACTAAACATGCAGTATATTCATGTAGATTCTATGGCTTTTTCGTACCTACCAGTTATGGATAGTAAATTATTGGTTATATGAAGCAACTTAGATACATATGCTCCATGGGCCTGCGATTTTTACCAAGCTTGGGAAGTCATTTTTTGGACGAATGGTGGTAAATGTTGGTAAGAAATTCCATGGAACCTATTAGGGATACTGAGGAGATCTGGATCCCCGGTTTCTTTCAAGGTGGTGACTTTCCCGTATAATATTCTATAATCTAAAACGTCCAGTAACATCCTATAGGTGATACCGGATTCTGATTTCTAACATCTCAACGAAGTTCGGAGTGGCTGGTGATTTGGGTGGTTTGGATTCCTGGGTCACCTGGAAAGCCGCCATTACCATCCAGAGCCAGGATCCAGTGGTCACCAACTGCAGGCAGGGCATTGCAAGCACCCCTTTTTCCCTCAACACATGCGGGGTCACTAGAAGCATCCCGAAAAGATGCTGCCTATGTCAGACATCTCAGTGTCTGTCAGGACCATCTGGGCAGCTTCAAGGTCTTGTTTCATGTGTTCAAGACTCCTAGGGATCAGGGGAAGTGGACCAAGACCACCAAAACAAGGGGAGAATTGAAGGAAACACATGGAAATGCATTGGCACATTGGTTAATCATTGACTTCTGTTTTTGATTCCGGATTGCAGCATCATCTCGCTCCTGTGGTGGCAAAATACCAGGTCAGAGGAGCGTTGCCAAAAACATGTGAGCTCATTGCGAACACATGTGCCATGTCCAATCTTGAGGGTTCATAGATCGCAGGAAATATTGACAAACAAAATTCTGACTAGCATGCCCCCCTAAGGCGCTACACTCACAATATCATCAGCTTTGTGATCATCAATACAACCGTCAAAACAAAATGTAAAACCCACAATACCAATATTATTTATCAATACCGATCGGTAATGATTGAAATACACAAATCAAATAATTAATCACGATGACAATAAAACATGATAAACGCAGGCATCATCATCATCATCCTCCTCATCCTCCTCATCCTTGTCACCAGCACCTGCCCCCACTTGTCAATCCCACCCCCATCATCCCCACACCTGGTCCCCGTCAGCGGCTGATGCCCCGAACGAATGAGCCACGCGAACAGCACCTGCGCGGGACTGGCCTCGAGCCGCTGCGCCGCCTTGCGGATGGGGGGCAGCACCTTGGCAATCGATGGGGCCCCCAAGATAGCGTTCAGTTGCCTTAGGTTTCCTTATAAAGTGGTTTAACTATGGTGGTAGATATAACTATACATATAGAACAGTTAATGAGGTTTATAAACCAACTTATAACTGAAGGGCAACATCCTCTGGTAATGTAACAGTTTGCTATGTAAGAACACATGTCTTTTAGGAGGTAAAACATGTACAGAGGGGCCATGGTTTCGGCTGGGGTAGGTCACACTGCGCCCAGTAGCCAAGACGTGAGGGTTCGCCGTCAAAGTCCAGAAAGTCTGGTATTTGATGCCCTTTTCCTCGGTGGCGCTGCAACTCCGCAAGATATTTAAACCAGACACACATAGGGTGCCGAAACTACCGTAGTTGCTCATGATGTTGGTGCGGACCATCAAATGCTCTAACTCCTCAAGAATGACCCACCTACTTCTCCACCAGAAGTTTGAAGGAAAAACGTGCAATCACCGAGTTTCTAAGCAGAAGGCGCGCAATTCGCGGTCATAGCCGGAGTCTGCATAGAAACGATTCTGGAGCACTTTGGGTTTGATCCTGCGGCACGGGAAACAACCAAAAAGTATATGGTCGAAGAACTCTCGTGCCTGACATTCTTCCTTAAACATCCAAAATAACAAGAACATACAAGAACCACTATATCATACTATATCACTTAGTTTTTATCACTGAGTACATCAACATACTCTTAACTTTCAGTTTCAGGCCTCCATCCCTCCCAGTTGGGGTCGTCCGCCGGTCGTCCTAACGGCCTCGTAGATCATCTAAAAAGGCCCGGGGATCGTAGCAGTTGCTGATGCCCAGCTGACGCACCTGTCCAGCCTGCAAGGCCTGAGACGATGGTGACTTGGGGAGTGCTTATTGTTGAGTTTACCACGTGAGATATTATATATATATATATGTGTGTGTGTATGTATATGTGCGTGTTTATATATATATGTTGATTTATTTATTTACGTTTATAATGTTATTTATAATGTTATTTATATAATATGTTATACATATAAATATGTTATGTATATATATATATCATATTTTATGTATAGGTGTGTGCAATTATCTCCATATAATAACTGTAATGCAACCAATTGTTCAAAGAAACTTGGAGTCTTCTATTCAAATTCAAAAAATAATCCAAAAAATAGTTAGTGTTGTAGAACGGAAACAAGAGTCGGCAAACGTCAGAATGAGAATGATCAAGGTGTTCAAATTGTAGCTTCAAAATCATTCAATCTTCAAACACATAGCTTCGGATAGAGTTTCGGAAGTTTTCAAAAGAATCCAGAAAATTAATCATTTTCTACAAGGCATGTTCTGATTACAGAATGTTGATGTTCTAAGTATGGAGGGGGTGTGGATAAGGAGCCTTGTCTTCCTACAGCCCTGCAAAAATAGCTAACTGAGCGCTCCACGCGCTCGAACACACCCCACACCTGCATCAACGGAGCAAGTCAAGCACTCTCAGCAAACTGGGCTGATCAAGAAACTCATTCGATGGATCAAGGGTGATTGAAGCTTGCAAGATCGAAGTCCCATTTCAGCATGTGACTCTCTCTCTCTCTCCGTGATCTCATTAGCACCTCTGCCAAGAAAAGCTACAAATTCCCACCTCCAAGTTCTCTTCCAAGGTGGGCATGGGCGAATGCATCACCAAGGAGTCAAGATAGGAGGTGCCCAGATTTTGCAAAGATCTTTGGATGGACTGTTCCACTTGAGTGGCCAATGGCGCCTGGAAACAGACCCCATGAGATGAACTCCAAGATTTTGGCTGGCCATGGAAGGTATGGGTCAAACTCTGGGACCTCCAAATAATGAGAAAAAAATCGTCGCTGGGTCACGCATGGTCAGCCATGGGTCAGCCATGGTCCTGTGGTCGAACCCTGTCGCGCCTTGGGGTCGTAGGGTATCCTGCGGGGGTCTTGGCCCCGGAGAGCTGTGAACTTCGTCTGAAGCCACAATTTCTCTCTGGGCAGGTTGTCTTCCTTAGCACCAGGCAGTCCTGACAGCCTCACACCCCCGGGTCACCACCATGTGAAGGATGGTCATGTCAATTTTGGCTTTGCACCTACATCATAAATTAAAAGTCTAAGACTTCATGTCTCCAGCTTGAGTTGTGTGTTTGTCCATGCAGGATGGTTTCATATGGTTTCGCATTTGAGCCCATGAATATCATGAATGACCAAGAGGAATTTGCGCAACAACTCCATTTCAAGACCCCGCCAGCCAAGTCGCTACTGCCAAGCGCTGCAGCGCCTTCCCCACCAGATCCTCTTGGTAGTGCTTCGGCTGACAGGCCGTATCGATGCCACGGAAACCGGCCCTGCAAAGGGGGGAAAGGAGGGGGACCTTGCCGTTCGCAAAAATCCAAAAATTCATGGCTAACATGATGTTATCTTGTATGGGTGAGCTACCTATAGATCCATTAGATGTATTCTATGTCTATATTCCTCAAAATCTTATAGAATCTATGTTTTTTTTTAATCTTGATGTTATATTCCTCAAAAGTTTCATCTTCGTGGGATATTGCATTCTTCATTCGTCCATACGTGGATGGTCATACATCCCAAGAATATAAAACGGAAGAATGAGATTTCAAATATTTAAGAACTTTAAATAATTACCCCAGACAAAAGGAATGGAGAGCCATTCATATACATCCTAATCCAATATGTCTTTCCAATTGGTACCTCAATTAACTTTCGAATGACCCCTCTGGAAGCTCCCAACCCAACCCCAACTCAGTTGATGTCGACCCCGGATTCTTATGGATTCTTGGTATACCTGGACTATTAATTGGTGGGGTTTACCCTCAAAAATAGTTTTCTACATAACTTACTATCACAAGTGGTGCCACCCACAATTACCACTGGATGTTTATGAATCATGGGCTTCATCTATGAATCTATCAGATCTATCATCTGATTGGGAAACTCCTAGAAAGCTAGTTGTCCTGCGAATCTGGATACCCTCTGGTAAACTAACATAGCTATAGAAAATCTCCATCTTTAATAGGTAAATCAACTATTTCTATGGTCCATTTTCAATAGCTATTTTGACATAACCAGAGGGTACAACATGATACAACCGTTGTGCGCCCCAGACCATCCCCCCATCGTGGCGCCTAATGGCCTGGACCACCAGCTCCGTGGTCTGTTGCTCCTTCCAGGCTGTTCCGTAGAGGAAGGGCAGCTGCGACAGGTCGGCACCTGGAGCGACAGGGCACCCGAGGCAGCTAACCCTTGGAGAAACGGGAAAAGAAAACGTGTTTGATATAATTGTTGGAAGATATGAGGATATATAAAAAAATGTCTGTTTGTCTGTGTGCTATTTATTTATGTGTTTATGCATCTATGTATATATATATATACAGTCATGTATGTATGTTGAACTATACAGTATTTTATACATACATACACATATAATCACATATATATATATATATATTACAGTATTTATTAGATCATTTATTTATCATATCATATCTCCAACCAAAACAGCTCTAAAGCACAAACTCAGTCCATTTTTCTTGTTGCAAATGTCAGGCCTTCCACCAACTGACCGTGACCATCTGCGGAGGAGCCGTGAGATCTGCAGGCCACACCCATTGCACTGGCACCTCAAATGGCTGAAGCCTATTACCCTCTGGTAAACTAACATAGCTATGGAAAATCACTATTTTTAATGGGAAAACTCACTATAAATGGCCATTTTCAATAGCTATGTTAGTTTACCAGAGGGTATTATAAGCCACCAGAAAAACTGGGGAGGGTACCCTCCGGTTTTCTATCGCTAATCAAACCTGGCTAGCTGGAAAATGAAACTATAGCTGGAGGTTTTTTTTGCTGGGCCCCATCTGAGAGCTAATGGGATGACTTTAACTGGGGCAACCGATTCATAATATCATATAATATCCAATGATCATCCCACAATTTCCCATTTTTGGGGGCTTTGGCTTTAACGCATCACGGTAGTCAAACCATCGTATCAAATATAACCTAAGGAAACCATCACATCAAATAACATCAATAAACGGCAGTACTACTGAGTTAATTACCCATGTTGGTCAGCTTTACACTATTTATCCTCTGGTAAACTAACATAACTATGGAACATCACCATGTTTAATAGGTAAATCGACTATTTCTATGGCCATTTTCAATAGCTATGTTAGTTTACCAGAGGGTGGCTGATTCCTATTACCAAAAGTGATCAAAATCTGCTTCTCTTCCGGCCTGCAGCAGCTGCCAACCACGGCCCAGTGCCGACGTGACTCGGCGGCCGAACATGGCCGCCAAAGGAGCCCATGGCAGCCTGCGAGGGAGGGATCTAGAACCCATCTAGAACCCACTTGGATCAAATTTCTTCGCTTTTGCCAGTCATGGGTTGTAAAAATCATCCCCAAATGGTAACTGTATTGTTTGGATTTACCATCGGATTTACCACATTGGGACAATTTTTTGCGCCACAGATTGGTTCATGCTGGACCCAGCACCTTTTCAGGAAAAAATCGATACAAGAAAGGGCCGGCCATCTGTGAGTGTTGTGCCAAAATCTATACAGTATATCTCTTTGCGAGCATCACCAAGAATATGTGTGATATAGATTACGTATGATATATGTATGATGATGTACAGTATATTGTACCCTCTGGTAATTTAACATAGCTATTGAAAATGACCATTTATAGTGGATTTTCCCATTGAAAATGGTGATTTCCATAGCTATGTTAGTTTACCAGAGGGTATATTTGGAGATCATGCCATGATGATGCCTGCCCGAAGATGTTCGACGCCCGCGGCATTGCAGACCACAGCGGAGCAGCCACCAGGGCGCAGTTTCGCATGGTCCCCGCGTCCAGTTGGGAACAGGACGTGTAGAATGTGTAGATATCCGTAACATCCCACATAAATATCCATAAATTGGGGTAATTGGGGTAATCAACCACAGTATAGTTCATCGGAATCTAAATACAGACCTTCCATCACATCAGATCGGCCAGGTGGTTCCCATCGTGGAGGTGATTGGGTATGGTATGGTATGACATCTCAGAACAGTTGTGACCCAACTTCCATAGCTTTGGAACTTGGGAAGCGTTGTTCCACATGCCACGCAGTCCGGAACGGGCTTCGAGATTAAAAGCTCCAGGTGGGCACAACAGATTCCAAAACCATACATACCCCATGATACCCCATACATACCACATGATACCCCATGAATCCCCATGATACCCCATGAATCCCCACATGAATCCCCATGATACCCCAATGCATCGAATATCATCTAATGACAAAATTACCACTTTCAAGATTCAGGGCGCATCCCCATGGTTCCCCGGACGCCATGATGTCGTACAGCGATTCAGCCTGAAGCTTTGGCGTTTGAAACGAGTCTGCCGCACCGGGAAATTCAAAAATACCTGTTGGTAATCAAACGTGGCAATCTAAAATCCTATAAATGTAGTTTTAATGGGAAAGTAATCTATGAATGGGTGGTTTTCTATTGCCACGTTTCATTACCGGAGAGTATTCCAATTATACTGCTGGCCCCTGCTGAAAAGTGAAAATGCCAATGACAAACGTTGAAGAAAGCTGTGAAGGGCTTTGAGCCGCTTATTTGAACACCGTCTTCCAAGGAGGTGGCAATGCAGAAAAGAAAGTGCAACCTGCTTGCAGATCATACCCTCTGGTAAACTAACATAGCTATGGAAAATCACCATTTTTAATGGGTAAATCCACTATAAATGGCCATTTTCAATAGCTTTGTGTATGTTTACCAGATCATAAACCCCAGTTTGCCCTGCAGCCCAGAGTGGTTCATATTGGTTGTATTCTGATCGGCCCAGTGCTGAGACATCTTGCCTGCTTGACTGCCAAGCGGTAAAACCTTCACAGTTGATGGTGCTGAAGGGTGGGTCAAGCAAGTGGGTACACCTGAATTGGGTCCGTTCATCAGGACTTAGCCGATAGTTTCAACCCATCTCTAGAAGATTAGCCAACAGCGGCTTTAATGATAATTCAATGCAGTCCAAATAAGGAATCATCACGAATTGGAAAGCATTTTGGAAACAATTTTCAACGATAAGATACCAACAAACAGGTTTCTGGGAAAGGAGAGCTGCGCCAAACAGGGCTCAAAATTAATTCATTCAAGTTGGCGACAGGGAAAACATGAGGCAAATAGGACCTGGGACGCCCTCCAACACCCAAATGATTCACTGTGTTGCTGCGTCTGCTTTCTGAAATTCAAGTCATAGACATAAATGGACCCGTTGGGTACACATGTTTTCAAGACCTGGTCGGCCCAATCAAGCTATACACCCATTTTATCAGTTATAAAATCCCCGGTGATGGCGGAGCAGGCCATCAAGGCCCGGTTCACCATGGCTCACCTATCCTCCACCAGCCGCTTGGCCCACTTATGCCCACTTACATCCTTTAAAGTGTCGTGGTAACATTCAGAATCCCCCATTAACCATTAACCATCATTAACCACTATTGTTGGTATATAATCCCATTAACCATCATTAACCATCATTAACCATCATTAACCATCATTAACCAGTGAATCCCCGTATTGTTGTTTATAGAGGCGCCAACCATGGGTTGATCCTGGATCAATCCCCATGGGTTTTTCTGGTTACATTTCCCGGAAATATGTTGCTTCGGTTGCCATCTTAAGGCCCAGCGGCTCCAGGTCTGCTTCATTGATCTCTCTAAGGCCTGTATGGGCCTGGCCAAGGCGCCAGCTGGCCGGAGGATGGATTATTCTCCATCCTGACGGGGAAAAATGGACTTGAAAAATGATCAAAGAACATGAAATAACTTACATTACATAACTGTTATGAGTTGGACTTGTTGAGTCATTTGAGTCATGCCACTCATGAACAAAAATAGGAATTTTCGAACACGCAAATGACGGTTTTTTGCAATTTTTTCAGCATGGTTCGTACCCTCTGGTAATTTAACATAGCTATTGAGAAAACGGCCATTTATAGATATTCATAGTGGGTTTACCCATCAAACATGGTGGATCTTTCCATAGTTTTTTGTAAACGTTTACCAGAGGGTACATGTTATAACCACCATTTTCAATGGGAAAACTCACTATAAATGCCATTTTCAATAGCTATTTTGACATAACCAGAGGGTACCCCCCCCCTTTTTCTTCGTTGCCATCCACTCGGGACCCACTCTTCCGGCTGCGTCGGACACTCAGCTGTTCGCGTGCCGCTTGGGCGACGTGGCTCAGGGAGGCGGGCGAATGGACGCACTGGCGCAAGATGAAGCTTGCCACGTGCGGATTCCTTAAGGGAAAGACATAGGAAAACATGGAGGATTGACTGATTTACCATAGGAAAATTTAGGAAAATATAGGAAAATATAGGAAAATATAGGAAAATATAGGAAAATGGGGATGTAGATGATGTTCTGCATGGAGGATTTTGGCCAATTTCTGAAACGCAGTACGACTTCAAGACATGCCATTGCCATTTAATCTCAAAGGATTCAAAAAGTAGAAAACAACTTCAGGATATTCCTCGTAGGCACTTTCAAGAATGAGGCCTGAAGTTAGCCATGGTTTTTTGGTGGTTGTCAATGAAACATTGATAATGCTGGGATATATATTGCAGGTGCTGGCCACTTCCTTACTTCATGTAATTGCCTCGATCGAGCAAAATCTGCATTGTATATCATTCAATTGATTTCAGACCATCAAGCCATGCCATTGCACAAATCGATCAATCTGTCCATTGGTAATGGTAATCTCAGGCTGAAATAATGGAACATGGAAGCTACAGTATTTGAACCGGTGGTCTGGGCTACTGGCTTGGCACTCCGGGGACATCCATTCCGGTGATGATTCTGGAGGGACATCCAATAGTGATTTTTTTCCGGTGATACCTCATTCAGCCATTCAGTGATCCCACTGAATTCAGGGATCATCCCTGTAAGACCCTTTTTGAACAAACAAACTCCCACGGAATCTATGGATTAATCACTCACACGACACAGTGTAAAAAAAAAAAACTGTCAGAAACTTTCAGACCACAATAATTATCACACTTCATCACACTTCCACCCAACTCAATCAAGGTGTCCTTGGATGTTTTTTGGTGCGGTTCCTCTTCCTGCATATGACGGTCATTTCTGGTGGCATCCGCCAAGCATCTGGTAGTAGGTAATGTGACTTGGCACAGCCTGGAGATTCTTGATGAAAATCCGTTGGTAAAATTGGGGCTTTATCATTGCTTATCATTGGCTTTGGCACAAAGTTGAAACCCTGGAACTGGAAACTAGAGACAAAATTGACATGCACTAGACAAAGCATGATCAAAACCATCCTGGGAGACAAATTCTTGTATAAATAGGTGCGGTGTATATATATATATATTATATAAGCTATACATTATAGGGAAGTTTGATGAAGTTTGAGGGTTTGGAGTTCCGAGACACCCAATTTTGCTGGTCTCTCTGTTCCTGGCGTGGCTTTTCCTGTGCTCAGCCGTCTAGCCCATGGATATTGAAGGCGAACCCCATGGAATGCCTTCCTCTAGGACTGGAAGACCAATGGTTGGGAGGTGCCAATTCTGACTGTGCCATCTTTATAATGTGAACCTAATAACCTCCTATCGTGTTGAAAGCATTTACAAAGTTTACAACCTGTTCAACCCAACAAAGCAATAACGTTCAGTCCCTCTAGCCATCCGTTACTGTTGAGTTTGCCATGTGTTTTCACTGGTTTATCATCATGTTTCCCAGTGTTTGATGAAGCCATTCTGGGGCTCCCACTGGATCTCTCAGAACCCCAAACTCCAATGGTTTGTAAGTTGCATTTCCGTTAAACATGCCCTCTGGTAATCAAACGTGGCAATAGAAAATCTCCCATATATATATGTATGTATGTATATATATATATATATAATCATATAATTATATATAATACTTGCTTTTCTCATTTCAACTTAAAGCCTCCATTCATGTAGGATTTTCCGTTGCCACCTTTGCTTTGCCAAAACTGGCCATTTTTCGAGGCAAATCTCCCACCTGTAGCAGTTGCGCCGCCGAGCTCATCGCGACGCTCGGCAGCACCCAATCCATGCGCCGCCGCGCCGCGCCGTGCGGCTCCTCCACCGGCGCCGGTGGCTCCCCCGTGAGCTCCGGCAGCAGCAGGGGCTCCACGCGGTAGGCGACGGGGTCCAAGGGATGGAAGATGTTGAAGAAGGGGACCTGGCAAGGGAAAATTGTATGGGTATAATATGGTGTAATGATGTGTAATGATGTATGCCTTTATAATGCCATATTATCCCCATGATAGAATTTCCATGTGTTTGTTTGTTTATGTTTGTTTTTTAGGGCGGGTGGTTTTTTGAGGATATGACGGGCCACGTGTTCAGAAGAAGGAACAGATGTCAAGAGTTATTGAGAAAAAACATATCCTTCAACATCTTCGGTGGAAGAAATGCTTTTGGGCACAGTGGGATATATTGGGATGCGACAATCCTTCTGGAGCAGATCTGCTGTCACTGCAGCAGCAGCACCCCAGTCATTTTAAGTATGATTGTGGTCCCAGATTGTCGTAACGCACATGATGTTATGGTTCAAAAGAGCCTTCCACTTGAAAATAGAAAGTGTCATGACACATGATTTCTCCATGTCCCTTATATTTCTCATATATGTGTTGGGGACCCGTGAAACTGTGATATTCCCTGCTTAAAAACGACTTCTTTGGGTGGTTTTGGGTGGTCCCATGGGGGTCTCACTATTTTTTAAGGCAACCCCCACATTCCAACCATCTTAATCATCTCCCCACCCCACCTTCCCCAGCTTTTCTCGCATGGTTTCGGCTCCCGCCACACCATGCGCCGTGTGCAGGAAAACGCCCAGGGGCGAACCCAAGGTGAAGAGGGCGCTCGGAGTGAAGGACAGTTGTTTCTCGGTGACGATGTCCCACAGAATCACGCCTCACGAGGATCCAACTGCTCACAACCAGAGGGATGGTGGTGATGGGTGGTGATTTCGCCAAAATCATGGCGGTTCATGGGAATCAAACACCGGGATGAATGAACAGATTTTATCTTTACAGTGGCATGAGGGGAAAAAAGGGGGTCCAAGTTATACGTAGTTATATATTGTTATATTATATATCGTGTTATTATGTATTATCATATGTTATTATATATATACCTGGTTGCTTGGGCCGTTTGGACACCCAAAAGCTCCCACTTCATCCATTGGCTAGCAAGAGGACAGGGGATGTCACGCCTGGATGATTGGGGTTTTGGTAGCCCCCTATCAATCAACCAGTGACCAAAAATGATGGGTTACCAGTTACCATATGTTACCATCACATTCCCAAACAACTGTGCCTGAAAATGCATGAAACCTGAGGTGTCATTAAGAAAAACATCAAAGGTCATCCCCCCCAGGGCCAATGGGCACCTCCAAGAGAGTGGCCGACCAAAAAGATCTGACCTCTGAAGTCGGGATTGCATTCCTGCGCCCAAAAAAGCTGGTGGGATGCTTGGTGGGATTTCTCTTAAAAATTAAAGCATGAGATAGCTACCCTCTGGTAATTTGTTACATAGCTATTGAAAATGGCCATAGAAATAGTTGATTTTCCCATGAAAGATGGTGATTTTCCACAGCAAATTGTTAGTTTACCAGAGGGTAAGTTGCTTATAACCGGACAATGTTAGCAGCAAAGTTTCACCATCACCTTTTGGGAGCAACGGCCCTTATTTTTCAACTGGCGTTGACCGTCATTGCATCGCTCAATCCCTGCGGGCTGAACCACCTTGGTCGATCCTTGAATCTGCCTACACTTCTCTCAATGTTCGCAGCTGTGGCCGCCATAACCTTTTGCCGCTCCTGGCCAGAATGGAAGCAAGTGAGATCACAAATTTTAAAACATAAGATACACATATTATGTCTAACAAACAGTCCTATTACAACATGATGCAAGTATTCATGAACTGCATCCATTCTATCGGTTCGGGTAAAAAGCTTATATGGCACACAAATGCACATCAAGCCTCTTCACCATGCAAGTAGTCACAAAATAAGTTCATTCACACGTGCCTCTTTGCATCGATGCAAAATCATGATTAGTCTCACAAAAAGGCACACGAAACAGCTGCCGACCCGACCCAACCCTTCCCCAACTGACAGTCAGCACCAAACAAATATGTTGGGAGAACAAAAGCACATAAGGAAAAAACGACCATCCGTGACGATCAATCATTCGCTCCGCCCACTTACTACCATGAGACTCCAGCTAGCAGTATAACAAATGAGGTCTATTGTTTGGGAACCACCTGCTGCCAACTGGGCACTTGACCCAATGTTCAATCCCAAACCGTTTGGATTTAAATCTGCATATAGTTTCATTCCATGAGTTAAACCTGAAATGATATATCTTATGTATCTATATATTCCATTAAATTCTATCCTTTATAGGTCTTCAATAGCCTTCACATAGCCTTCACTGGCCTTCGTCCAACTTCGATGCCACTTCCACCCTGCCTGGAAGAAGGCTAGGCCATCCACCAGAGACAGATTTGCAAAGTCGCGCACCGCGGAGAGGGATGGCAGGGTGATGCCTAGCCGTGAAGGCGAACTCGGCGACGTGATGCTGTGAGGAAAATTTCGTGGTAAATGGATGGTGTCCAACGATATAATGTGGTGCCAAGAATTCAAACACCATCCCCGAAATCACCATTTTTAAGGGTGGTATAAACCCCACATGATGGGTTTATTATTGGGTTGCCAATGGTTTTCCACACGATTCTGTGGGAGAATATTAAAATGATCAATCAGTGGGATAACACCAACTTTAAAACCATCCGAGGATTTCAATGGGATATAAACCACTTGGGGATGCTTGGTGGGATGCTTGGTGGGATTTCTCTTAAAAATTAAAGCGTGAGATAGTTACCCTCTGGTAATTTGTTACATAGCTATTGAAAATGGCCATAGAAATAGTTGATTTTCCCATTAAAAATGGTGATGTTCCATAGTTATGCACCCCCATCTAAAGTAAAACAATCCAAGGTTTCCCCCGCGTTGGGACAATTCATTTGGCGTCAAATGGCGCTTGTGAAAAGTTCAGAGGCACCGAGTGGCAAAATCTACTGGATATCCGCTCTTCAGCTAGGTTTTGGCCTGAGGTAAGGCAACAAAGCATCAAATACCTGCCGATAATCTACCATAGCCATGGAAAACCACCATGTTTAACCGGTAAATCATCTACTGACAGGTGATTTTCCGAAGAAAAATGTCAAATTTCCACAGGGTTACATCTCCGAAGCGGAAATGGGTTGGAGAGGTGGGACATGCTCCGCTGCAGCAACCGCTTCCGAGCACCCTCTCCAGTCCAAGGGGCTGTCAAGCTGTCGGTCCATCTCCTAGAGCCGTTGTTCCGGAGCTTCAAAAAGTGTCCATTAATCATTAATCATTCGATGAATGATGATGAATGGTAAGTAATAAGTGTCAACCATTTGCCCAAGGTTTTCTTTTATTCTTGTGCTTTGAAATGATATTGATTCACCGCTCCTGGTATTCATGTAAGTGCAAACTGTTCTTTTCAACCTGGACACCGGACATGGGGATGGCGGATGCCAGTTCGATTACATAATGCTCTTCAACAGGGCGCATCAGCGCAAGGATGGGAACATTGATTGTAAAAAATGATTGAGATTTATTGAAACCTCTAGCCAGCCAGTCTTTGAGCTCAATCCAGCCAAATCATCCCTCACTTCTACTCACAACTGATCACGATAACCACATCGACTAGTTGTGCCACGTCATTTGTGGGTGGGGCCCCATAGTCAGCTAAGTTGATTTATAACTCCAACAACTAGGGTTGATGAAGGCGATATCACTATGACTAATAGTTAAAGGGGATTATATATACATCAACAAACATGACTTGGGGGCAGCATCCCGTAGTCCCACGTCCCAAACCCCTGGAAGTCCCCGCCTCAGAATGAACGCCCTGCCACCACTCCGACACCAGCACCTCGATCCTCTGCCCCGGTTGTGCCCCCTCACCTTCCGATAGGCTTGCGGATCCAGCCCTGGGTTTCTGGGAGGTTGGACAGTTGGACCCAGCATTTTTGATGGGACGAATCATATGAGAATCCCCTGACCTGGGCAACTCCCTCAGGCCATTGCAGGCCGCTTTCCGTGCACCAGTCTGTGAAATGGGGAATGCATATGGTACTGCAATCATTACTGCAATCACTGGAATCACTGGAATCATTGCCAATCCATCTGTATAATTTTGATATGCAAAACTGCATTGCATTGCCGCGCCATTTCCGGAGCTAACTGAGTCCCCTATAGGGTCAACATATGTCAAGTTGGCGGTTGCAACGCATCCACATAAACTCGTGGAGTGGGAATATCATGGGTTATCAGTCACATGTTTGATGGCCGGGTTGGCTGGTCACATGTGTTCAAAGTGAGCACTAAAAATAAATCCGCAGCACCATCCAACCATCCACGCTGAGAGATGCCGCACATCCCGCTACCAATACCTACGCTGAGATGCGCGTAGTAAATAAATATATTGCTACAGATATTTGAACTCATCTCTGACGCTGGTGCTGTCGCCACCAAAGGCTGCATCGCCCGAGGTCACAACGCTGCCATCTGCCAAAACTGCAGCAAAAGCGTATCTTGTGGCAACAATACGCTGAACATGCTTGAGCTGATCTTGGACCATCACGCTATTGCCTCCTTGATCTTCCTGCCCCATGTGACAATCCTGTTACCTCCAACGGACCGCAATGCCAACGCGCTCTCTCTTGCAGCTCCTTTGAGCTGCTGTGCCACAGCAGCAATGTTGTCTCCACTTCGAAACCCAGAAACTTGAAGCCCATCGGGGCCAGCAAGCCTTTGGAAACCGTGCCTCAACGACTGCTGCGCAGCCATTTTCAGATCCAAAACGGTGCCACCCAGCGGAAGCCATAGAGCTGCAGACCGTCCGCTGGGCAACGACAGGTTCAGTTGCACGGTGCTGACAGGTTCCCCAACTTCCTAGGTTTCGTCGCTACATTTGCGCCTTTTGCTGTCAGGCTCCATGGCCAAAATCTAACTTAGTGAATTAATGATGAACCAAAATCATGGCTGTGTCCTGCTGCATCTTGGAAACTATTCCACATCAATAAAGGTTCAAACTTCAAACCGGAACTTCAACTTTGCATGCAGACTACTGAGGCTGCAAGAATAGGAGAATAGAACATCTATCCAGTTGGTAGGCATCCCGGAAGAAATACCAACGATCAGTTTGTCTCCGTTATCTTTGGCACAATTCCTGTTTTGGTTCTCTATAGTAATCCCAAATTCTAAGTATGGCAGGATCAACGTGAGGAATTCTTGCGGTGTTTCAGCTTTCAAGGGGTTCTGCTGGTTGTGAATGTGTGGTTTCAAATTTCCCAGCTGGTTCGGGATCAGGCACCTGCACTTTTTTTTTGGTCCCTTTGATCGGGATGGTCTGCATTATTTAGAGGCAAAACTGGCATGTTTACCTTGTTTCCAGGAGTTTAGGTCCACGAGTCGGAAATGGGCATTGCTGGTGCCAGTTCTGTACGCTTGATATTGGCTCTTGAGATGTTTGCAACACGCTTATATTTATATAGAACATCTTAGAACATGATATAAAGGTGAATTGAAATCAAAGTAAAAATATGTAAAAATAGTATTGCTACAATAAATGCACTGCTTGTAGTCTTCACCTCACTTGCTGCTGATTGATACTACTGGGTTCCTGTCTGAAATACTGTTGTACTGATACGAATATCCTACGAAAAAACATGAATTACTCTCGGTGGTCCCAGTGGATCCTTCCATTGCCATCGCGCGACCAGTAAGTTGGTTTATAGTTTTATAACTAACTCAGCTGGGTGAATGGTAGAGATATGGGTTCTGCTGGCTGCCTTGACATACACAACCTTCACCATACCATCCATACCCATCCATTGCATATTTGCTTTTTGGGGGTGAATGTAAGAAAACAAATCAGCAGCATGGATGCTACGGGCTACTGTAGTCTCCATCAAAACCCTGGTTTATTGTCTGATCGATTCATCTATGTGGGCCTCTGTTTGGGGATAAATAGTGTTGGGGGATGGGAGAATATCCATCCACATTTGGCAATTCTACTGGAGTCTGACTTTTATTTTGAATTTTGCATTCAACTATAGATTTATATGTATATGTAATTACACTAATGTGGTATTGTTGAGTTGAGATGGCTTAACCATGCTTAACCCACCTCTATTTTTCATTCCTTTCGCAGGTGTCAGCAGTACCTATATATATATATATGTATGTATGTGTGTGTCTTTAGATAGATGGATAGATAGAGATAGATGGATAGATGGATAGATGGATAGATGTATATATACATATACAATATCATATATATATATATAAATAGATCATCAACCAGTTTGGTTTCCTACATGGTTTCCTAACCATCGCCTGCTTGCCATCGTCCCTCCTGCTGCACGAAGCCACAGCGCTTCAGCTGGCAGTGCAGCAGTGAGCTACGCAGCACACCGATGTCGTAGGCCAGGCCGCGGCCGTGACTGAAAAAAAAAGGCGGTGTTTGATGGCTTGGTTTAAGCCCTAAGGATCCATGTATGGAATATTTACCTACATTGGGATTATTTTAAATTACTTTAGGGGTCAATGTAGGTAAATATTCCATACATGGATCCTCTGGGAAGGGTTTAATCACTGGCCATTTCAGGAACCGATTGATTGGAGGTACCGATTCCATATATAAGGCCTATATATAAGGCCTATGTAAGGGAATATCCCCACAAAATATGGCCTTATATGGTACAGTACCTCCATTTTAGGATCCTGGAATTCCCATTGATTTAAGGGAAAACCAGCAAAAAAAGGATAAAGTTGGTGAAATCCAACTAAAATTGTGATGAATTAGGGGGTATCTGCAGGTAGCTTGAATGATGTTCAGGTTCCAACGCCAGTTCAGCCAAGAATCGTCCAATCCGTTGCTACCAGTCGCAGACAAATAGTAAAGGATAATCGAAACACACACACCACGTAAATGT